>Ga0156780_111_pt2 | contig 116314 bp, 105 predicted proteins | sample RifOxyD3_FD_110730 | JGI IMG/M metagenome (GOLD analysis project Ga0156780, IMG submission 110730) | Deltaproteobacteria bacterium RIFOXYD12_FULL_56_24 | reverse complement strand
TTTTCCATCGAACACCTCCTCGGGTATATTACCCTTATCTTGGTGTCCGTGAAACTAGGGGTAGCTCATCGGTTTATGTTCAGGGAAAGGTGACCTTGGTCTGCCCCCTCCCAGCACGCAAAAATCCCCCACTGACGCCACCAGACCGCCGCACAAAAAAAAGCCGCTCTCGGGCGAATCATCTCCCGAAGCGGCTTGCGTTTACCTGGTTGTTGGCGGCAGTTGGTGGTACTCGGTCCCGGCATGCCCTTTCCCCACGGTGGCATTTATCTGAACAGCGAGGAGGTCAGCTTAAACAATAGGACAGGAATTAACAAGCAGAAAGTTGTTAGAAACAAATCACTTCCCCTGCCGCGGGCCGCGCTCGTTGCCCCGTGATCGGTTACCTCGCCATGGTCCGGGAAAGATTTGTTTTGCCATGGTCAGGAGCGGCACCTGCACTTTTTTCGCGGCTTTGCGCATGGTTACGTCGTTAGTGGCGATTGGAAAATCCGGGACACTTCCCGAATTAAAAGCTCGGCTGACGAAAACCAAACACTGGAATAGATTCCTCACCCATCCCACCAATCCTGTCAATCAAATTGGCACTCTGTGAAAACGACTCCTTTCCAGACTGTGGAGAATTTACTTCCGCACCTCCTCTTACAACCCCTTGCCGGCCAGGCATTGAACGAACGGACCACATTGGCGCGGGCCTGTTCCAGGATCGAAACTACCCGGCCAAAAAGCACCTCCGGCGCAATGGTAAGATTATGCTTCTCACTGGTCATTGTCGTTTCCCTTCACTCGCTTCATGGGCTTTTCCGGGGGAAGAAAGTTACCGCTGGTCACCACCGGCCTGCCTGTTTTCTGCTCCAGCTCACGGCGAGCTTTTCCGGCTATTCTGCCGCCCTTTTTCCCCGCCTCGGCATTTTCCGTCATCCCGGTTGCCTCGACACTCTCGGCGATTTGCCGGGTGGAAAGCTCGGCCAGGGCGGTAAAAATCAGCTCCGCCTCGCTCATGTGGTCGCGTAGATTATGGGCCTTGATTTCCTTGTGCTGCTTGACCGAGACGCCGCTCCATTCCTGATGAATGATATTGGTCAGGATGGCGTATTCGTTTTCCCCCTTGATCTCGTGACCCTGCCAGTAATCGGTGAGCTTGTTGCGGGTTTCCTGCCCCATCATCCGCTGCTGAATCCACTTCTCGCTCCTGCCGTGCTGCTGCCAGTATTGCCGGGCCCGGTCAAGGGAGCGGGCCGGGTCGCTCATGTCCTGAATGCGCTCGTAGCCAACCTTGGCCAGCCACTGTTTGAAAGGTTCTGCCTTCGGTGAAGGGATTGACTGGATAATCCTGAGCAATCCCTGGACATTTGCACAATCAGTGAGATATTTTTTCCCATCCGCAGCTGGCACTTTCAGTTGTCGACAAATTGTCGACAACTGAAACCCGTCCTCAGTTTTCACACGGGTTTTCATCTTGAACCAATAATCACGCGGATTAACGCTGTCCGTCAGCGAAGCCACGACATCCACCACCGAAAAAAACCAGGTCTCGGATTTTTCATCAAAAAACCTGCGGATTTTGTACTTCTCAAAAGCAACAAGCGAATGTTCGTTTTCCATATTTCTCCCCATTCTTATTCCCGAAGATAACCAGAGTGAAGAAAAATCCGGGATACTTCCCGAATTAAAAGCTCGGCTGTCGGAAGCCAGAAAATCCGGGACATCTCCCGTATTTCCCGTTTCCTAGTATTCGGGGGGCACAATGGAGTTTTCTGGAGCCCTCATTGTATCCCCTGAATAACTCCGATGAAGGCATTACAGCCAGTTTTCAACCGGCAGATCATGGATTCGTGAAATTTCGGCGGTGTTGGCGGTAACCATAATCAAGCCAAGGGCCAGGGCGTGGGCGGCAATAAGCAGATCATTGGGGCCGATGGGAGCGCCACTTGCTTCCAGCTCTGTACGAATCTCAGCATAAAGACGGTCGGCATCCGCATCCAGCGCCAGAACCTCGATGACGGAAAGAATCTCCTCCACTCTGGCCGTAAGAAGCGCGGAACCCTTCTTGCGGGCACCAAAGCGCAACTCACAGGCAACCACGATGCTGGTGCAGACGGCGCTCTCGCCCTTTTCGGCAATCCGTTGCGCCGCCTTGCCGGCAGGATGGCGGATCAGGTCGGAGATGATATTGGTATCCAGCAGATAAACAAAGCCACTCATGTCATAACTCAATGTCATCAAGCGGTATCAGCTTTTCGTCCACATCAGGGAATTCCTCGGGCAGAGGTTCCCATCCGGCAAGCGTTGCCAACAGTGAACGGCGGCGCACCGCTTCAATGATCAATCTGTCCCCTTCCCGGCGGATCACCGCTTCATTGCCTTGCAACTCGTATTCCCGAGGAATACGTATCGCCTGATTCCTGCCGTTTTTAAAAAGCCGCACATGTCTTTCAGTCTGCATGATGCCCCCCAATGCTTTATATATGCCTTGGCATATGTTAGCACAGCGGCGGATATTCGACCAGATAAAAAATCCGCGCTTTGCCCGACCGCTTTTCAATATCCCGGCGGGTTCTGCCTGCCACGTTGCCGCCTTCCCGGGCATCTTTCTGAAGCGGCTCGAAGCCTTTTGAATCCCGCTCACGGTGCAATTTTGTGGTTGTTGCTTCGGCCAGCATGGTCAGGATCAATTCGATGTCGGTCATGTGGTCGCGCAGATTTTCCCGCTCCAGACCTTTCACCTGTTTATATTCATCGACCGAAGAGCAAAGGCCCTCTGCATGATCTCGTTGGTAAGGGGGGGACAATTTGTCCTCCCCCTGCCAGCTTCTTTTTCAGGGAAATTACCCGTATTCTTCGATCTCAATACCAGGATTGGCGGCGCTATAGTCGCGAATCACTTTGGGCTCCCGGCCAGCAGGTTCATTATCAATCTGATCATTAAATCCTTCTGCTTAGGATCGCTCTCGGCAATCAACAGGGCCAGGGCCACCAGCCCATTGTCATTGATGCCGGATTGTTCCAGCACGTTGTTCTCCTGCAGAAAAATCAGGAAAAGGAAAGAGCCGATCCGCTTGTTGCCATCGCTGAAGGGATGGTCCTTGATGACAAAGTAGAGGAGGTGGGCCGCCTTTTCCTCGACGCTGGCATAGAGATCCTGGCCACCGAAGGTCTGGTCGAGATTGCCGAGGATGGATTGAAGAGCGTGTTCCCGTTACCGGCCGAACAAATCGGTGGCCTCGCCCCGGCCGCTCAGGTCGGACTGCAGGGCGGTGATGGCTGCCTGGGCCTGCTGATAATCAAGGGATTTCCCTGCACCGTGCCGATCCTTGGGCAACTCCAACCTATCTTCATCGTATTGCAAAAGCAGCGACCAGGACTTGGCATAGCGGCTGACCACCTCCAGAACCGCCTTGCCCTCATCCGTTACCAACTCGTGACGCTGCAAGGTGCGGGAGAGCAGGGCCACCGCCTGCTCCATCTCGCTCAAGCCTCTTTCGGCCAACCGGCGTTGGTTCACCGTATAGCCCTGGATAAGATGCTGCTTCAAAACATTGCTGGCCCAGATGCGGAACTGGGTACCACGCATGGAATTGACCCGGTAGCCGACGGAGATGATAGCGTCCAGATTGTACCATTCGATATTTCTGGCAACCTTTCTGCCTCCCTCCATTTGAACTGTTGCATTTTTTGCAACTATTCCCTCTTTATCCAACTCGCCGGAGGAGAAAATCGTTCGCAGATGCCGAGAAATAACGGATTTATCCCGCTCAAACAGGTCGGCCATCTGATTCAAGGTTAACCAAACGGTATCCTTCCCAAAGTGAACTTCGAGCTGATCTTGCCCGTCAGCAGACCGATAAATGATCACCTCGCCCAGTGCGGCCTGATCAAAATTCTGCATTCTTCATTTTCCTTTCCCAAAACAGGCAATGAGTTCCTTCTTCAATGCCTCGCGGGTTCCGGCCACCTCGGCCATAGGGTTGCGATATTTCACCAGCAGCTCTTCGGAATCGTGGCTTTCCAGTTCGCCGACATGGGGGTTCTTGATATCCAGGTTGCGGGAAAAAACAGGCTTGACATTATGTCTTTCCATTTTGAAAACATGCAGCCCCTCCAATAGTTAGTAGTATCCATCCGGAAACTATGTTTCCTGCTAGATGCTACCAGCGGTCAGATATCAGCGTTCAGCTGGAAAGTGAGTTTCCGGATGAACACTAGAATAAGCCCTTTTCCCAAAACACAAAATCATTGTCAGGATTAACCCTATTCCACCCGCCGGATTCCGGCAAGAAACAAAATGAATCTTCGTACTTTTTTTAGCTTGAGGCGGTAAATTTTTCCCACCATGCGCAGAGCATACCACCTCGCCTGGGACAAATAGTGCCTTAGGTAAGCAAAAAAAACGCCCCATTTTCTTTTGCCAACCCTTTTCTTTTTTCCCGCAAATCATCTCCCTGTTTGCACTGGCGCGCTTTCCTCTATACAATGAAAAAAAGCCTCCCTGTTTCCTTGCCGGAGAAGCCTTAAAAACACAAGCCGTACAGGATGCAGCATCCATGTTTGATTTTTCGGAACACCTGAAATTCATCATCTCCCTTTTCGCCATCGTCAACCCCATCGGCGCCATCCCCATCTATATCAGCCTCACCGACGGCTACCGCCCGGAAGACCGGGCCAGAATCGTCCGGCTCACTGCGGCGGCCGTATCGGCCATCCTGCTGGTGACTTTGCTCAGCGGCGAGATCATCCTCCGATTTTTCGGGATCTCCATCGGCTCTTTCCGGGTGGGAGGCGGCATTCTTCTCCTGCTCGTGGCCATCTCCATGCTCCAGGCCAAGACCAGCCGCACCGCGCATACCAGCGACGAAGCCGAAGAAACCGCAGACCGCGAGACCATCGCCGTGGTGCCTTTGGCCATTCCCCTGCTCTCCGGACCGGGCGCCATAAGCACGGTTATCGTTTACGCCTACAAGGCAAAAGGCCCCTTGGCCTATCTGATAACCAGCGCGGGCATTCTCCTCCTCGGCCTGTCCGTTTATCTTTCCCTGCTGGCCGCGCCCTACATCGCCAAAAAACTCGGCAAAACCGGGATCAACATCATTACCAGGCTCATGGGGCTTATCTTGGCCGCCATTTCCGTGGAGTTCATCACCTCCGGCCTGAAAATCATCTTCCCGACCCTTAACTGATTTTCAGCTCTGCCCAAACCACAACCAGGAGCTCTTGGTTCATGAAAGTCATTGCCGCAATGAACGGCCTTGTTTCCTCGGATGTCGCGGCGCTTTATGCCCTGCGCTACGCGGCGCTCTTTGGCCATACCCTCTGCCTGCTCCATGTGCTCAACCCCGCCGACCGGAAGGAGGAGGTGGAGATGAGCATGGCAGAGGCCGAAGAGGCGGCCTCCCATTACGAGGTCAAGACCGAACGGATTTTCCTGACCGGAGAACCGGACGAGGCCATCCGGAAATATCTTGCCGAAAACAGAACCGACACCCTCTTTTGCAGCACCAGAATGCACCGGAGTTTTTTCAAAAACTCGCTCAGCGAAAGGCTGAGCCGGTTGTCCTTGCCCGCCAATCTGGCCGTGGTCCGGGTGGCTCATGTGAACGCGGTCTTCGTAACCGAAAACATCCTGATCCCCATCCGGGAAGACCGGCTCTCGGCCCAGAAATTCGCCTTTTTCAGCTCCCTGGCCAAAGCCTTTGGCGCGGCGACGGAGATATACAGCCTTCACCCCACGGACAGGCGCAGGCTGGCCGCCATGGATACCCACACCGCCAGGATGCTGTTCCAGAAGATCAACACCCGCCTGAGCCACTATGCCAACATCCTGAAGCTCCTGGATATTCCCCTGACCATCAAGCACGCCATGACCGACAGGGAGATCGACCAGATCCTCCACCATGCGGCACGCCATGATTTCCAGCTCATGATCATCGGCGGCCGAAGAGATTACTCTTTCCCCGGATTTTTCCGGGAAAACCCCATGGAAAGGCTCTTTTGGCACACGCCGGTCAACACCATCGCCTTCTACGCCAGGGACAAAAATTGATGCAGCTCTTCGCCCTCGACCGCAAGGATCTCTTCCTCCGTCTGAAAACCTCGGGAAACGGCCTGACCGCCGACCAGGTGGCGCGACGGCTCGTGGAGTTCGGCCCCAACGAACTGGCAACCGCAGCGAAGAAAAATTATCTCCTTGCCTATCTGGTCCAGTACATCCATTTTTTCGCCATTGTGCTGGAGGTGGCCGCCATCCTCTCCTTTGTCGCCGATCATTATGCGCCGAACGAGGGCAGCGATGTCCTGGGCTATGCCATCCTCGCCGCGGTGCTCATCAACGCCACCTTCACTTTCTGGCAGGAATACCGGGCGGACCAGGCCATGGAGGAGTTGCTCAAGCTGATGCCCACCAAGGTTTCCCTGCGCCGGGAGGGAAAGATCATTGCAAGCATGGCGCACGAGATTGTCCCCGGCGACATCATCCTTTTGGAAGAGGGGGACAAGGTCGCGGCGGACGGCATTCTCCTGGAGTCAAACTCTCTTTTTCTCAACCTCTCCTCCCTCAACGGCGAATCAGCTCCGGTGGCCCGCGATCTCATGCCGGGCGAAGCAAAACGGCCCCTGGACGCAAAAAACATGGTCTTTGCCGGGACCACCGTTCTTTCCGGCAGCGGAGTAGCGGTGGCCAGCGCCACGGGCAATGCCACGGAGTTCGGCAAGATCGCCAGCCTCACCAAAAACGTGCGCAAGGCCATCACCCCCATGCAGCGGGAGATCATCCACATCACCCGCACCTTTACGATTATTGCCCTGGGCATGGGCTGCATCTTTTTCGCCCTTGGCCTGTTCTCCGGCAAGGGGATCATGACCGCCTCGATCTTCGCCCTTGCCCTCATTGTCGCCAACGTGCCGGAAGGATTGCTGCCGACCATCAGCCTGTCGCTCTCCCTGGCCAGCCAGCGCATGGCCCGGCGCAACGCCTTGATCAAAAACCTCGACTCGGTGGAAACCCTGGGCAGCGTCACCGTCATCTGCACGGACAAAACCGGCACCCTTACCAAAAACGAGATGACCCTCAAGCTGCTCTGGCTTGCGGGCGGGGAGGAGATCAGTATCTCAGGAGAAGGGTACCGCGAGCCGGGCGAATTTTCTTTTGCCCAGCAGAATGACAGTACCGAGAACCGCCTCGTTGCCCTGCTTACCGCAGGACTGCTCAACTGCCGGGCCAGCATCGACGAGGAGAGCCTGCGCGGAGACCCGACCGAGCTGGCTATTGTCGCAGCCGCCCGCAAAAAGGGGATTGCCGCCCCGGAGATGAAAAAAGTGCAGGAAAACATCTTCACCAGCGAGCGCAAGATGATGTCATCGGTGTATCAGGAGGGAGAGACAACCTGGCTCTTTGCCAAGGGCGCGGTGGAGACCCTGCTCCCCAAATGCACAACCTTCCTGGGTAGTGACGGCAAAGAACAACCCCTCAGCGAGGCGGACCGGCAGGCAGCCCTGGCCCGGGCCGACACTTTCGAAGGCCAGGCCTTTCGCGTCCTGCTCATTGCGCGCGGCAAAAAAGCAGCCGAAGAGGAGCTGACCCTGCTGGGGCTCATTGCCATTATGGATTTGCCGCGCCATGGCGTGGCCGAAGCCGTGGCGTCCTGCAAAACCGCCGGCATCCGGACCATGATGATCACCGGCGATAATCCCCGCACCGCCGCAGCCATTGCCGACCAGATCGGCATGGCCCACGACCGGGTTATCACCGGCCCGGAACTGGAAAGCATGGGGGATGAGCAACTGGAGGAAATCCTGGCCAGCCAGACCGTCCTCTTTGCCCGCATGGCCAGCAGCCAGAAGCTGCGCATCGCCACAGCCCTGCAAAACGCAGGCGAGGTGGTGGCCATGACCGGCGACGGGGTCAACGATGCGCCCGCCCTCAAAAAAGCGGACATCGGCATCGCCATGGGGATCTCCGGCTCCGAGGTCGCCAAGGAAGCGGCGGACATGGTGCTGCTCGATGACAACTTCTCCTCCATCGTCATCGCCATCGAGGAAGGGAGAACCGTCTATTTCAACGTCAAGAAGTTCGTCACCTATGTTCTTGCCTCCAACGTGCCGGAGATCGTGCCCTACATCCTGCAGTTCTTCCTGAAAATCCCCCTGCCGCTCTCGGTGATCCAGATCCTCTCCATCGATCTCGGCACGGACATCCTCCCAGGCGTGGCGCTGGGCAGCGAAAGGCCGGAAAAAAACATCATGAATCGGCCGCCGGTGAACAGAACAGAAAAGATCCTCGATCGGGAAGTTTTTCTGCGGGGCTATTTATTCCTGGGTGTTATCGAGGCAATGGCGGCCATGGTTGCCTTTGTCTTTTTCCTGCAGCAGCATGGCTGGCAATACGGGACCGTGGTTCTTGCCGATCCGTTGCTGCACCGGCAGGCCATGACCATGACCCTGTTGGGCGCCGTCACCTGCCAGATCTTCAATGGCTGGACCATGCGGAGCTGGGAATTTTCCGCCTTCAGCCTTGGTTTTTTCACGAACCGCCTGATGCTCTGGGCCATGGCGACCGAGCTCATTTGGGTCTGGGCTCTTCTCAATGTGGCCCCGGTACAGAAGGTATTCAACACCGCCCATGTACCGCTCTCTGACCTCTGGATATTGCTGCCCTTTCCCGTGCTCCTTCTCCTGAGCCACGAAGGCTACAAATGGCTGCGCCGCCGCAGGAAATAACCTGGGGCGGCTCTTGCCGCTCGACCTCCCGGTTGGTAACCGATCACGGGGTGGGCCACAAAACAGGGAAAACCACGGAATCACCATTCGGGTATAAGTTTCGTTTTGAGCAGATAAGCTGCTCAACTCAACTAAAAGCGGCCACAGGGTGCCGCAGGTTGCGGCGCACCCAGAGGGTATAAGTTTCACTAGGCAGGCAAGCTGCCAAGTTCAGCTATAAGCGGGACGGCGATGCGTACTTTTGTACGTGAGCCGGACCGATCGCCGCAAGATGTGGTGCCCTGTGACCGCTTACCGGCAAGCTATTTCAGCAACGAGGCACTATCCACTTCGTCGATTTGCTCCGGGGTGAGGTATTGAGCGGCGTACTCTTCATAAACCTTCTGCCCCACGAAAATATCGAACAGATCGGGATCGATATGCCCCTCGCGCTTCATAAACGAGAGAATTCGCAATGATTCGGAGAGCTTCTTTCCTACCTTGTAAGGACGGTCCTTGGCGGTGAGCGCCTCGAAGATGTCGGCGATGGCCATGATGCGCGCCTGCACCGACATCTGGTCCCGGGTGAGCCCCTTGGCGTAGCCCATCCCGTCCATCCGTTCATGGTGCCCGCCGGCGTATTCAGCCACATTTTTGAGGTGCTTGGGAAAAGGGAGCCTCTCCAGCATGCTGATCGTGGCGAGGACGTGGTTGTGGACCACCTCGCACTCTTCGGGATTCAGGGTGCCTTTCGAGATATTGAGGTTCCGCACTTCATCCTCCGTGAGCAGCGGCTGAACCTCCCCCTTGCCGTCGACCCAGGTGCGCATGGCAATGGCCTCGACCCGCGCCTGTTGCTCCGCCGGCATGTACTCGACACCTTGGTTGACATGGCGGAGAAAAGCCTGCTCATCAGCCAAACTCCGAAGGGTTGTCTGATACTCCTGGTGCAATCCCGCCTCCGGAGGGGTGCCGTTCTCCAGGGCCTCCAGCCTGCGCCGCAGCCACCACAGTTCCGCATCGCGGCGCAGAATCTCGTAGCGTGCGTCTACAAGGTTGATGCGATCATGAACGGTCTCGAGCTTGGTGGCCTTGTCCACCACATGTTCCGGCGTCACGATCTTGCCGCAGTCGTGCAGCCAGGCGGCAATCTCCAGTTCGTAGCGGCCCTGATCCGTAAGGCTGAAATCCTTGAGCGGCCCTTCCGTGGTCAGGTGCGCCGCCTCGGCCAGCAGCATGGTGATCACCGGTACGCGCCGACAGTGGCCGCCGGTGTAAGGAGATTTCTCGTCGATGGCGTTGGCGATGAGTTGAATCAGCGATTCAAACAGGTTCTTCATATCATCGATGAGCCGCCGGTTGGTCAGGGTGATAGCGGCCTGCGAAGCCAGCGCTTCGGCAAGTCGCTGCGACTCGGGGCTGAAAGGGATAATTTCCCCGCTGCTTTCGTCCTGGGCGTTGAGCAACTGGAGCACCCCGATGATGTCCCCCTCGTGGTTCTTCATCGGTACGGTGAGAAACGAAGTGGAGCGATAACCGGTCTGCTTGTCGAATTCACGCGTTCCGGTGAAATCGAAGCCCTCGGCGCAATAGGCATCCGGAATATTGATGGTTCGGTCGTTCAGGACGGCTTGGGTAACCACATTGTGATGGTTTGGAGCGCCATCGGCGGCGTACAACGGAATCGCCGGAAAAGGAATATGTTCCCCGGTGGTGCCGCCCATGGCGAAATTGAGCGAATCGGTACGAATGATCTCCATCCGCACGGTGCGGTCGTCCTGGACAGAGTAGAGGGCTCCCCCGTCCGCATTGGTGATCGCCTTGGCCCCGAGCAGGATCTGTTCAAGAAGCCGCTCGGTATCGCGCTCGGACGACAGGGCGATACCTACCTCGGTAAGCTTTTCGATACGATGAGCCAAGTCTCGCAGCCCTGACTTCTCCAAACTTTCCTTCCTTGATTTTGCGCTCAATTTTAAGCCCCCCGGTAGCCGTAAAAAGGTGTGCGATGACAATAAATCGCATCTATCCAGGCAGAAAATATACCGGCGACAATCCGTCTAAATGCCGGATTTAAACCGGCCCAATCAATATTCTATATCGGCTGACAGGCTGATTGTCAAACCAAATAATCATCCTGAAATCAGGGAGAAAAAGCGGCCACCCGCGGCAACCGCTAAACCACCGCAGCAATGAAAATCAGGCCGGCACGTCCACCGCTTCCGCCTCTCAGCGCAGCATCTCTGGAACAAAAAGCATAACCAGCCCCAGTCCAACCAGCACCACACCTCCCACCAGCTTGCCGTATCTGGCATAGCCGCTGCCGATCGTTGTTTCCAAGGCGAAGGCGGCGAGGGCAAAGATAATCAGGTCGTCCAGCATGAAGAAAAAATCGTAAAGCAGGATGTAGCCGTAATATTGCGGGGCCGAGAGCTGCCGCAGGGAGAGGGTGTGGGTGAACACGGCGGGCAATCCGGCGGAGCAGGCAAACTCGATGGTGTTCACCATAAAGGCCAGAGCGATGATGCCGAGAATCGAAAGCAGGGAAAGCGGCGCGGCAACCAGTTTCTCCATGTTGCTCATGGTCCGTTTTTTCATGGCGCTGCCGCCGACCCCGCAGACCGGACCGCCCCTGGTAATGCTGAAGCTGCGCAGGTCATAAACCCCCACCAGCAAAGCGCCAAGCCCGATGGCGATGGTAAGCGGCCGCAGGTAGCCGACCAGGAGAAAAACCTTGAGCCAGGCGGTCATGAACAGGAAATAAAGCACCCCCGAAGCCAGAACAAAGGAGCCCACCAGCAGCCAGATCTTTTTACGATCCCGCAGGGAGGCCGCCAGCGAGAGCAGATAGACCAGGGCCCACATGGCACAGGGATTGAAGCCGTCGGCCAGGCCAAGAGACACGGCCAGGGCGGGCAGGGAAAGCTCCGCCAGAGGAATCTCCCCCACCAGCGGCAGCGATACCGCTTCCGGCCGCCAGACCTCCGGCCCGCCCGGTTGCGGAGCCTTGCTCCCCGAGGCCGCCCGGAACGGCGCCGCCGGAAAAAGCCCGCCGCAGGCACTGCCCTGAGTAACCATGATCAGCAGACAGCCGCAGATAGTGAGCAAAAAAAACCGGGTTGGCAATCCCATGGCAATCCCTCCACTACATACTTGCCTCCACAAAAAAGCCCCTGCTGCCGGGCAATCCGGAACAGGGGCGTGGGTGCCACGACAGAGAAGAAAGTGCTTCAGGAAAGAGCAGACACCGCCTTATCAAGCGCAGCAGCGATCTGCCCCAGCCGTTCTTCGCTTAGTTTGACCGGCACCGGATATACGAGGAGCCGATCAATAATGGCAGCGGACTGCGGCAGGGCTGCGGGATCGTAAACCACCCGGCGACGGCCGTCCGCCTCTTGAAAGGGCCATCCTGACTTGGCCAGGGTCGCCCCGGCCAGGAGATGCTCCCATTTGGGGTAGTAATGCCAGGTGTTGTTGGCAAAATAAACCGCCCCGGCGCCGTTATCACCCAGCACCTTGTTCACGGCCTGCGCCTTTTCCCTGGTGGGCAGAAAAAAAGCGAGGAAAGAGGCGTTGTCGCCCTTTTCGTCGAGGATTACGCGGAAGGTCACGCCCGGCAGCTTGGCCACCAGTTTTTTGATTGCCCCCTTGTTCTCCTGCTGGGCCGCGACAATCCCGTCGAGCTTGGCCAGCTGGGCCAGGCCGATGGCGCCCTGCAATTCCATCATCCGGTAGTTTGAGCCGATGAAACTGCGGCCCTCGCCGCCCCGGCCGCCGGGGTTGACCGCATGGTCATGGCCGTGGTCGTGGTACTCGCTCATCTGCCGCCAAAGCTTGGCATCGTTGCTGACGATCATCCCGCCCTCGCCGGTGGTCATGGTCTTGACCGGGTCGAAGGAAAAGGTGCCGCAGGCCCCGAAGGAGCCGAGGCGTCTGCCGTTCAGGCTGGCCCCGGCCGCCTGGGCCGTGTCTTCCAAAACCGGAATATTGTGCCGGTCGGCGATGGCCTTAATCTCCTCGATTCGGGCCGCGGCGCCCATCATGTGTACCGGGATAATCAGCCTGGTTTTGGCGGTGATCTTCTTTTCCAGATCAGCCGGATCGAGGTTCAAGGTTTCATCCACCTCGGCAAAAACCGGGATGGCGCCGATCTCAAGAACCGCCTCCCAGGTGGCAACAAAGGTGAAGCCCTGGGTGATGACCTCATCGCCCGGCCCGATGCCGAGAGCGGCCATGGCAACCTTCAGCGCCGCGGTGCCGGAGGTGACGGCCTGGCCGTATTTTACCCCGCAATAGGCGGCGAACTTCTCCTCAAAGGTGCGAACCTTGTAGATCCCTTTGCGCTCGTTGGGGAACTCATAGCGAAACAGCACTCCGGTATCCAGCACCTCCATGATCTCTTTTTTCTCTTCCTCGCCAAATATCTCAAAACCGGGCATGATCTGCTCCTTTCTCTGCGATCCGCAGCTGCTCTAACTTTTCACTCCGCACTCTTCACTTTTCACTCTTCACTTTGCACTATCTTTCAACCCCACCCTTCCATGGCCGTTTCATAGACCTGGATCACCTCTTCCAGGGTGGGTTTGCGCGGATTATTTTCCACCGGCCGGGTCACGGTGAGGGCGATCCTGGCCATCTCGGGGATCTTCTTGGCCGGGATCTTCAGCTCGGCCAGACTTGCGGGGATGCCGAGATCCTGATTCATCCGATAAACGAATTCCACCCCTGCCTCGGCCGCCTCGCGCTCGGGCAAGCCATCGACCTTGGCGCCCATCACTTCAGCCAGCATGGCAAACCTGGCGGGATTGCCGATGAGATTGTAGGCCATCACGTAGGGGAGCAGGACCGCGTTGGCCAACCCGTGCGGGATGCCGAACATGCCGCCTAAGGGGTAAGCCATGGCGTGGACCAGACCGACCCCGGCGGTGGCCAGGGCCTTGCCGGCGAGGAGACTGCCGAGGAGCATGTTGGTACGGGCCTCCAGGTTGCCGCCGTGGGCATAAGCTAGGGTCAGATTGGAGCTGATCAGCTCGATGGCCTCCAGAGCGTACATGTCGGAGATGGGGTGGGCCTGGGTGGAGACAAAGGCCTCCAGGGCATGGGTCAGGGCATCCACCCCGGTGGTCGCCGTAATATGCGGGGGCAGGGAGACGGTCAGAGCCGGATCGAGGATGGCGGCCTCCGGGTAGAGCGGGTCGCCGTTCATCCCGCCCTTGGACTTGGTCTTTTCATTGATGAACACCGCGGTGAAGGTGACCTCGGCCCCGGTCCCAGCGCTGGTGGGGATCATGATCTTCGGCACTCCGGGCTTCTTGATCTTGCCAAGGCCCAGGTAATCCTCGGCCTTGCCGCCGTTGGTGAGGAGAATGCTCACCGCCTTGGCCACATCCATGGCCGAGCCGCCGCCCGCCCCGACCACGCAGTCGCACTTGGCCTTTTTCGCCAGCTTGGCGCCGTTGTCGGCCAGTTTCAGCCCCGGCTCGGGATCGACCTGATCGTAGAGCTCAAAAGCGATCTTGGCCTCGGTCAGGGGTGCGGTGATCCGCTCCACCAGCCCGGCTTTGATAAGGCCCGGATCGACCACGAGGAAAACCTTGCTGCCGCCGAGCTCTTTTACCAGGGCGGGAAGATCGTTGATCGCATCCACCCCGAAACGGATCCGGGTGGGCTGGGTGACGGTGAAGGATTGGGAAATCATGGTGAACCCCTTTTTTGTTTAAATAACTTGCAGGTAATGCTACTGTTTCAAGTATATAAATGCGTGCGTAATTTTCCAGCTTGAGCGGAATTGGACAAAAAACCACGAACCGTAACTGTTCAGCAGTGCCGCAGATGCTAGGAAGAGGTCTGCGCTGTGGCTGGTGCACACGAGCAGGCCGATGACAACGCAGATGCGGTGCTGCTGGACAGTTACGCGGATACTACTTTAGCGGGAAGTTCAATGGCAACTAAAAAATCAAGCAGCAGAGATGACGAGCCTCAGGAAATCTATGTAAGCCGTTCGGAAAAAAAACGGCAGGCCAAGAACATTGAAGAGATCGCCAAGGAGCTGATTTGCCTCTCCCCGACCCTGATCAAAAAACTGCCCGCCGATGAGCTGTTGAAGGCCGAACTGCTCAACTCCCGCGACCTCAAAGGCGGCGCCCTAAAACGGCAGACCAAATTCATCGCCGGCATGCTGCGGGAAACGGGCGCTGATGCGGTGCTCGCCTTTCTGACGGAGCGCAAAGGGTCACACCTGAAACAGATCGGAGAATTTCACGAGCTGGAACGGCTGCGGGAAGACATCATCAGCGAAGTAATCCTCGCCCGGGAGGAAGCCCAGCGGAACGAGGAACACCTCACGGAAAGCTGGCAGTCCGAAACCATTGCCGTGGCCTGCCGCCGGTTTCCGGCCCTGGACCCCGACACCCTGAAAAAATCGGCCCTGCGCTATGCCGCCACCCGCAAGCCCGTGCATCGCCGGGAGATGTTCCGACAACTGCACGCCGCCATGGAGCGGGAGCAGTTTGCCGAGACCAAGCCGCAAGAGAGCGAGGCTTAGAGCAGCCCATGGAATACCGCACCGGCTCGATCAACCGGGTCTTCACCGTCCGCTTCGATGAAGGAGATGACTTTCTCGAAGGGTTGCGCCAGCTCATCATCAAAGAGAACATCCGCTGCGCCTGGTTCCATGTCCTCGGCGGCCTGCGCCAAGCCGGGGTGGTCACCGGCCCCAGGGAGCCGGTCATGCCGCCGGATCCGGTCTGGGCCCAGCTTGACGGCGCTTACGAAGCCATGGGCAGCGGCAGCATCTACTGGGATGAAACTGAGCCGCGCGTCCACCTTCATGCCGCCCTGGGTCACCACGGCGAAACCCTCACCGCCTGCGTGCGCAAGGACACCAAGGTCTATCTGATTCTGGAAGTGCTGATCCTCGAACTCGACGGCATCGAGGCCACCCGCCCCTGGTTTGCCCAGGGAGGGTTCAATCGTCTGACCTTCGGCGCCTGAGACCACACCCGATCGCCATCCCCACGTCAAAAAAGCAAATCCTGCCACAAAAATAAAGGGCCGGGGCACACATGGTGCGTCCGGCCCTTATCATTTTTACTCTTCGGCTCAAAGCCGCAGGAGTGTAACTGTTCAGCAGTGCCGCAAGATGCGGTGCTGCTGGATAGTTACACCAAGGGCGTCACTTTTACCAGCTCATCCCCGGCCTGCACCGCGTCACCCACCTTGGCGACAATCTTGCCTATCACCCCATCCACCTCGCTGTTCATCGGGGTCTGCATCTTCATGGCCTCCAGGACCACCAGCTTCTCCCCTGCCTTCACTTCCTGGCCTTCCTTGACGGAGATCTCACAGATATTGGCGGTAAATGGCGCCCGTACATCCCCGGCCTTGGCCAGATCCTCGATCTCCTTCTTGCTCAGCTTGAGCGCCTTGGCCTCTCCGGCCTCGGCCACCGCGTTTTCAAAGACAAAATGCCGCTGATGGTGATCGATATTCAGGTAGACGTTGGTTTCCGTTCCGTCCTCGTTCTCCTGCATGGGACCCATCTCGATCACATGCTCCTTGCCGGCATGGTCTTTAAAGGAAAGGGTTTCTCCCAGCTTGAAGCCGCCCCGCCGGAAAAGAATGCTCGGCGGCAGCACATAGACCTTGCCGAACTTTTCCTCAAAGCGGAAGAAGTTCACCGCGTCATTGGGATGCTGGAGATAGGTGACCAGCTGCTGCTCGGTGGGCTCATAGCCGAGCTTGTCGGCCAAAACCTTGCGTTCCTTTTCAATATCGATATCCTCGATGGCATCCATGCCCCCTTCCTGAGCCAGCACCGTGCGCCAATCCGGGCCAAAAGCCTTTTCGTAAATCCAGTCGGGCGGCTGATAAAACGGAAACGGCCCATATTTACCAAGGAGAAGGTTCTTCAAATCGCCGGAACAATTACTATATCGTTCACCGCCTTGGACATTACTCACCGCCGTGGTCCAGAGAATCTGGGAACCAGGGGTGACACTCCAGTAATTGCCCAGCTCTACCTGCACCTTGGGCAGCTCCTTATGGAGGATCTCGGGCATCTTGTCTAGGAAGCCACCCTTGACCGCCTGTTCGAAACTGCTGCCCATGGCGCCGCCGGGCAGCTTGTGGATCTGCACCGTTGGGTCGAAGCCCTTGAACTGCGACTCGAAGTATTCATAGTACTTGCGCTCGGGGCGAAGAACCTCGGAAGTCTCCATGACCGCCGCCTCGTTGAGGCCCACGGCCTGACGGCCATACTCCTTGAGGGTCTGGAGCACAGTCAGGATGGGCGGGGGGCCGTAGTAGCCGGTAAAAGCGTGGTCGGAGGCATCGACTATCTTGGCTCCGGCCATGGCTGCGGCGACAATGCGACCGATATCATTGCCATCGGTGTTGTGGCCATGATAGTGAATGACCATTTCGGGATATTTCTGCAAAATCGCGTCGACCAGATCGCCGATCCGCTTGGGTGAGCCGAGACCGCCATGATTCTTGATGCAGAGGACGATTTCGTCCCCGGTTACCGCAAGAATCTCCTGAACCTTCTTCACATAAAATTCATTGGTATGCTCCGGGCCGGTGGAAAAACAGACACTGGGCTCAAGGATCTTGCCGGCCGCCTGCACCTCTTCGAAAACCGCCTGCATGTTGGGCACATGGTTCAGAAAGTCGAACACCCGCCAGACATCCACGTATCTGGCGAACTCCTTGACCACAAAACGGATGACATTCTGCGGGTACGGCCGGTAGCCGAAGAGATTGATGCCGCGACAAAGGGTCTGGAACATGGTCTTGGGCATTTTCTCCCGCAACAGTTCCAGTTTAAGGAAAGGATCCACCTGCTTTCTGAGAATATCGACGTGCACCGAGGCGCCCCCGGTGATCTCCAGGGAAAAATAACCTGCTTCCTCGCGGGAAGGCGCGGCCAGCAGGTCCGTATGCAGCAAAATCCTGTTCTTGTAATCCGCCTGCGACATATCCCGGGCGGTATTGGTGATATAGTATCCGTTCGCGCCTCTAACTGTCTTCAGCACCTCGGCGATACCCATCCCTTGAACAATGCGATTCATGACGACTCCTTTTTAAAGAAGGATAAAGGCACAAGGCAAAAGGTGAAAACAACAAAGGGTTTTAACCTTTTCCCTTTAACCTTTTACCTTGCGCCTGTTTTTTTTAAATAGCGTAGGGATTTTCCCTTTTGTAGTGAATTTCCGCGATCAAGTGGGCCAGCTTGCTCCCTTCGTTGGCCTGGTCGTCGTAATTAATCAGGTGCGCGTGGGTTTCAATGAATGAGGTGTCGAAGTCGCCCTTCTTGAAATCCGGATCCTGAACCAGCTTTAGATAATAGGGAATCGTGGTTTTCGGCCCGGTAATGACAAAATTATTCAGGCAGCGTTGCAGCCGATCCACGGTTTCGTTCCAGGAAAAACCGAATACGGTCATCTTGACCAGCAATGAGTCATAGACCTTGGGAATGGTGAAGCCCTGGTAGACGAAGCCATCCAGCCGCACCCCATAGCCGCCCGGCGATCGGTAAACAGAAACGGTCTTGCCGCCCTCAGGCATGAAATTGTTCTGCGGATCCTCGGCATTGATCCGCATCTCCACGGCAAAACCCCGAATATGCACATCCTTCTGGCAAAAGGCGAGCTTCTTGCCTAGAGCCAGCTTGATCTGGGTCCGGACGATATCGATGCCGGTGACCATCTCGGTCACGGTATGCTCAACCTGCACCCGAGTGTTGATCTCCATGAAATAAAAATTACCTTCCCGGTCAACGAGGAACTCCACGGTGCCCGCGTTCTCATAGTGTGAGGCCTTGGCCGCCGTTACCGCAGTCTCGCAGATCCGGTCAACCAGCGTCCTGTCCTTGATCAGCGAAGGGGCGATTTCCACCAGTTTCTGATTGCGCCGCTGAATCGAGCAGTCCCTGGAGCCCAGATGCACGGTATTGCCTTCCTTGTCGGCAAGGATCTGCACCTCGACATGTTTGGGGTTGATCACCGCTTTTTCGAGAAAGATCGCATCATTATTAAAGGCAGACTTTGCCTCCGCCCTGGCCATGGGCAGTTCCGCCCGCAGCTGTTTTTCGTTCTCCACCCGCCGGATGCCGCGCCCGCCCCCGCCGGCGGTGGCTTTCAGCATAACCGGATAGCCATATTTGTCGGCAAAATCAATGGCTTCCCTGAGACCGGCATCACCGGCGGCCAGATTGTCCGTGCCAGGGACCATGGAAATCCCGGCCTCTTTCATGATTTGCCGAGCCGTTACCTTGTCGCCCAGAGCCTGGATAACCTCGGAGGGAGGACCGATGAAAATGATGCCGTTGTTCTCACAGGCCTTGGCAAAATCAGGGTTTTCCGCCAGAAATCCGTATCCCGGATGAATGGCGTCGGCCCCAACTTTTTTGGCAACTCCGATGACCTTGTCGATGTTCAGGTAATCACAGCGTGGTCCATCCCCAAGCCAGATGGCCTCATTCGCTGCGCGAATGTGCAGGGCGTCCTTGTCCGGCGTTTCATAAATAGCCACGGCAATATGCCCAAGCTCTTGCACCGCCCGGATGATCCGCAGAGCAATTTCACCTCGGTTGGCTATCAAGATCTTCTTCTTCAACTGATCACCTCATTAAAAAAACAATTTTGGTTACTGTTCAGGCCAAATCAAACACCTGAGATCTGGAAAGGAAATATGTTTCCCTGGCACGCACAATCAGCGTAACCCCTCAATATACCGCAAAAAATAACCGACTAACAACACCAAACCCAAGGCACTCGATTTTGCAAATTACCATACCGAATTTTTCAGAGCAACATTTTATGTCCACAAAAAAATAATGGGGGAGCCATTCGGCTGACGAAGAAAATCCCCTTGAAAAAAGCGGCTGCGGGGTCAGAACGCGCCGTCTCCATCTCCTTCAATATCAGCCAGCACCTTGGGCAGCTGCATCCGACAGGCTGCGGCAAAATCCTCCGGAAAATGCCCGCTGATCCAGCGCAGCTGGGCCTCACTGAAGGCCCCCATGGCATATGGAAGCTTGGGCAAAAGGGCATAGAGCAGACGCTGCCCGGTGGGTTTCGCCGTTATCCGACTGGAATATTCGATGCTGCTCACCAGTCGGGCGCCCAGATGGGCCAAAATATTCTGGGCGATGAGCAGGGCGCGGTCCAAAGCAGCGCGCACGACTGCGTCCGCCTCCAAGATATTGCCCACCTCCCCCAGGGCCATAATCTGCAACTCCCACTGGGAGGTCTGCGCCTTGGGCACGAAAAGCATTACCTTGTCGTCCTCATACACAATCAGACTGGCATTTTCCCCTTCCCGACCATCCATCCGCCTGTTGTTGCGGATCGCCTTGAGATAGGTGCGGAAAAAATCACAGCCCGTCTCTTCCTGGTAGCGTTCACAAAATTCAGCGATAAGATCCCCGCAGGCGTAGCTTGCCACTGGGACACTTGCGGCCTGGCCGCCATGATGCCAGGCGGAAACCAGCTGCGGCAGCATGGCGAACTGCTGGTGAATCTGCTGATGCGAGGCATGGAGCCGATAACCGCCGGCCGCGAAAGCAAAGCCGTAGTTCCAGCCCCAAAGGGTGGCGGTGAAGGGTAAGGGAGGGGCGGTTTTTTGCCGCAGGGCATGAAGTACCGCAAGCCGCAGCTCTTCAAGGGCTGCGCCGGTCATGGCCTTCCGGCCGGGCGGCAGAGGCAGGCCCAGCTGGGCGGCGAGGTGGATAAAGGTGCGTTGATAGTAAAGATGACGCAACCCCTGCATGTCGGTGCCGGAAAGATCCATGGTGCTGTAGCGGACAGCATCATCCGCCATGTTTGCGGCGTAATGCCCCCAGGGAATATAGCTGTTGCGGCGCAGATACTCAAAAACATGACAGTCCTGCGCCGCGTCACGATACTCACCCACGATTTCGCTGCTCCCCTGCGCTCCCGGCCGCAAGACCATGACCCTTCGGTAGGCTTCGGGCAGATAGCGGTTATTGGCCACCACCTCGAACAGATCATGCCGGAGGATTCTGGCCAGCGCCAGGCCATCCACGCCCTTGCTGTAGCGAAGGCCCACCGGCTCCCCTGCTCCGTCACGGATAAATTCGCAGCTCATCCCGGCAAGGACCGCCAGGTCCTCAGGGTCGGTGGAAGTATCAGCCAGAGCCATCAGTACGGACTCGGGAAGCGCGGCAAAACTTTTTTGCAGATCCTGGGCCGCTCCTGCGGGCAGGATCTTCTGCAACGCCTGCCGCATGGAAACAGCCTGCGGCTCCGGCAATTTGATGGAGGCCGGACTGGCCGCTCTGGGCTCGGCCCAACCGCTGCTGATATAAGTAACCCCCCGAAAAGGGAAGGGATTGGCGATTTCATAGACCACTTCCGCCCGGTCAATCTGCAGATCGCCCTCGGGGAAATTATCCTGATTCAGATACGGCTTGTCGTCTGAAAATGCGCCGAGCGGCTCGACAAAATCGTTTTCCCGGAGATTGGCCACCTGATAGGACGGCGCATGCACGCCATAAACAAACTGCCCGGAAGGATGGACGCAGGAACGCAAGGTCATATCAAAATCTCCATTGAATCACACGGGAAGAGAGGCGAGGTTATAGCTGAGTTGAGCAGCTCGCCTGCTCACACGAAACTTATACCCTTTGGGTGCATAGCTGAGTTGAGCAACTCGCCTTGCTCAAACGAAACTTATACCCCTTGGGTGCATAGCTGAGTTGAGCAACTCGCCTTGCTCAAACGAAACTTATACCCCTTGGGTATGCGCAGACAATATAACCGGGAAACATGCCCGCGCTCCACAAGAAAAATCGAACTTCGCTACGTTATGGCCTCAAGCTGGATAGTTACAAAAATTCCGACATTTATCCCGGAACCGCACCCGGTTTTTTAGAGTCTTTTCTTCTTCCCCTTGTCTAACCTGCGAAAAATGGAGTATTGTATCGACCTTGAAAGACCTATACAAGAGATGCGCCGGTCAGGCGACAAGGATATCGAAACTAATCACGGGGTAGGCCCCGAAGGGCAAATAACCACAGAGCAAGCGGTCACAGGGTGGTGCAGATTGCGGCAAGCGGGTCGGCGATGCGTACTCAAGTACGTGAGCCGGACCGATCGCCGCAAGATGTGGCGCCCTGTGACCGCTTAGGATATTACCATGAACAAACCCGGCTATTTTGGACAATGGGGCGGCGCCTATATCCCGGAAGTGCTGTACGAAACCTTCCGGGAACTGCGGGAGGTCTACGCCAGGGCCAAGGCAGACCCGGCCTTCTGGCAGGAATACCTCGACCTGATGGGTTCTTATTCCTGCCGGCCCACTCCCCTCACTTACGCTGAGAACCTGAGCCGTCACTTCGGCGGGGCACAAATCTTCATCAAGCGCGAGGATCTCAACCACACCGGGGCGCACAAGGCCAACAACGTCATGGGCCAGGGCTTGCTGGTCAAGCGCATGGGCAAGACCAGGGTGATCGCGGAGACCGGCGCGGGCCAACACGGGGTGGCCTGCGCCACCATGGCCGCCAAGTTCGGCTTTGCCTGCACCATCTACATGGGCGAGGAAGATGTACACCGCCAGCGGCCCAATGTCTTCTGGATGGAGAAGCTCGGCGCCACCGTGGTTCCGGTGACCACCGGCAGCCGCACCCTCAAGGATGCCATCAACGAAGCCTTCCGCGACTGGGTTTCCAACATGGACACCACCCATTACGTGATGGGCACGGTCTGCGGGCCGCACCCCTTTCCGGAGATGGTGGCCTGGTTCCAGTCGATCATCGGCCAGGAGGCGCGCAAACAGATCCTCGCGGTCCACGGCAGACTCCCGGCCAGGGTCTATGCCTGCGTGGGCGGCGGCTCCAATGCCATGGGCATCTTCCAGGGTTTTCTGGCCGACCCGTCCGTAGAGTTGATCGGGGTGGAAGCAGGCGGCAAGGGGCTTGACACCGGCCAGCACGCCGCCCGGCTCGCCAGCGCCGACGCCTCGCCCGGCGTAGCCCAGGGCTACAAAACCATGTTTCTTCAGGACGCCGACGGCCAGATGCGCGACACCCATTCGGTGGCTGCGGGTCTTGATTACATCGGGGTTTCTCCCCTGCTCACCGACCTCTGGGAAAAAGGCAGGGTCCGTTTTGCCGCGGCCACCGACCAGGAGGTCATGACGGCCCTTGATCTCACCATCAAAAAGGAAGGGATCATCCCGGCTCTCGAATCCACCCACGCCTTTGTCCAGGCCTTTAAAGAAGCGGGCGAGCTGAACGGCGACCAGGCCATTGTCATCAACCAGTCCGGCCGTGGCGACAAGGATATCTTCACCATTGCCCATGCCTTTGATGATCCGTCCTGGAAGGAGTTCATCCGGAAAAAGGGAGAGGAATATGCAGCTCGCTGAACAACTCCGGGAGGCCCGGCGCAAAAAAGAGATCCTGCTCATGACCCATCTGGTCCTGGGCTACCCCTCCTTTGCGGTAAACCGCGAGGTGATCCGCCAGATGGTGGAAAACGGGGTGGACGTTATCGAACTGCAGATCCCCTTTTCCGAGCCCATGGCCGACGGACCCATGATCATCAAGGCCAACCAGGAAGCCATCGCCGGGGGGACCAAGGTCGCCGACTGCCTGGCCTTTGCCGCGGAGATGGCAGCGCAATACGAAATCCCCTTTCTGTTCATGACCTACTACAACATCCTCTTCAAGTACGGCTTGGAGGATTTCCTGCGCAAAGCCAAGGAGATCGGGATCAAGGGCTGCATCATCCCCGATCTGCCGCCGGAGGAAGGCGAGGAGTATCTTAGCCTGGCCAGTGAATTTGCTCTTGCCCCCATCCAGATCTTCGCCCCCACCAGCACCGAGGAGCGAATGCGGACCCTGGCCGGGCATGGGGCCGGATTCATCTACTGCGTAGCCCGCCGGGGCGTTACCGGCAGCAAGACCGATTTCAACGCCTCCTTCGACGCTTACCTGGCCCGCTGCCGCAGGGCAACAAGCATGCCGCTTGCTGTGGGTTTTGGCATCAGCAGTCGGGAAGACGTGCAAATTCTCACCGGCAAGGCGGATATTGCAGTAATCGGCACCGCCACCATCAGGTTGGTGGAAGAAAAAGGTCCAGAGGAAGTGGGACCTTTTATCGCCGGACTTCGGTAACTGCCCTCACAAATTTTGACAATTTAGATGTATGAGATTTCTTAAGTACTTGAGGCTTGCCATTTTTCTTCAGTTTGTTGGTGGAAAAATAAATTGCCCCCTGAATTCACTCAGAATGGCACTAGGCTTCTGGAGGGTATTTTGAAAGCTAAAGTGTATATCGAAACATCAGTTATCAGCTACCTTACGGCACGTCCAAGTAACGACATCCGTGCAATGGCCAACCAGAATGTTACCATTGAATGATGGGAGACACAGCGGAGCAGCTTTTTGTCTTTTTGTCTTTTCTTCGCCTTGTGCGTATACGCGGGGGAAAAAGAAAAAATTTGCCATCTGTAGGCCAATGAGCTACACTTAGCCATGAATTTTCAATGGGATGAGGCTAAAAGCGAAAAGTGCTTTCTTGAGCGATGATTTGATTTTGCCTACGCGGCAAGAGCTTTCTTCGACCCTGATCGCCTTGTGCAGCCCGATACCCGTCATTGCTACGGGGAGATGCGTTACAAACTTACCGGCAGGATAGAACACCGTCTCTTCGTGCTGATCTATACCCCGCGCCATAATGAGATCAGGGTTATTTCCGCGCGTAAGGCAAACCAAAGAGAGGTTAGACATTATGAAAACTGTACGCGTAAAGATTGACTCGGCCTCGCTTGCCGTGGGGCGCATTGATCCCGCCCGCGTTGATGCCACAGGCGAAGAAGAAATTTTAACTCAACAGGCCGCCGATGAAGCCGAGGCCATGCAGGATTCGGCAAGGTTTGCTCGCCGGGTGCGCAAGCGCCTGGGTTTGAGCCAGGCGGAATTCTCCAGGCGCATTGATGTATCACTCGATACGATCCGGAATTGGGAGCAAGGCAAAAGATGCCCGACCGGGGCAGCTAAAGCCCTGCTCAAAATTTTGCACAACGCCCCTGAGGCAGCCTTGGCAGCTTTGTAGGTGGGAGGGTTTCGTCGAACTCACCATTGAACACGAACTGGTGGAAGACCTCGCGCAAGGCCACACAAAAACGCACCTGCCCAGATATCTTCACCTCTGCCCCTAAAGCCAATGATCCCGGACTCCCCATTTTTCAGCAACCTCCCGCATCTGAACCACCTTGCCGAAGACTGCACCGGCTGGCACGTCCTGCCCGGCATGCGCTTTGCGGATACCCAGGCATGGTGGAAGGAAGGCTCCCGCCAAAACCCGCACGAAGGGGTTGACCTGCTGTATCTTGCAGACCGTTCAGGCCAGCGGCTGGAACTGCCGAAGCAGGCCCTGGTCCCGCCGCTCTGGGCTGGGGAGGTGATTGCGGTGTTCGAGGATTTTCTGGGCAGCACCTTGGTGGTGCTCCACCCGGTGATGGATGGGCAGGGCTGGAGGCTTATCTCCTTGTATGGCCATATCCGGCCCCTGGTAGAGTGCGGAGCGCGGGTTTCAACGGAAGCGCCCCTGGCCGAGGTGGCATGCGGCAAGATGCGGGGCTCATCTGCCCCGCCTGATCATCTCCACCTCTCCCTTGGCTGGCTGGCGCCGGGCTGGCCGGTGGCGGAGCTAGACTGGCCCGGACTATGGCGCAACCCCGGCATCCGGCTTATCGATCCCCTGGCCCCTGCCTCTGGATCAACCCAAGCCCTGATCGGCTGAAGAGTAACCGTTCAGCAGCACCACATCTTTGGACGATCGGCCCGGCTTACGTACATGAGGTACGCAGCGCCGGTCCGCTTGTCCAAATCTGCGGCACTGCTGAACGGTTACAGTCCGGTGGTTTTGGTACTTTGACGACCGCCCCGTTGAACGGTTACGCTGAAGGCTGCAACTGTTCGGCATGGTAACGGAAAACCACGGTGCGGAAAAAATTGATCATCGCCTGTCTGCGCCCGGCAAGCCGCTTCTGCTCCGGGATCAGGCCGCAAAAGGTCATCCGGTCGATGGACATCTTGTGTTCGATGAAACGGACATAGCGATTGTCCAGATACCAGGCATAGATCAGGCCAAAAAGCAGGCCGGGCGGGGTAAAACCTTCATCGCCATTTATCAGCCTGGTATAGAGACGCGGATCGCTGACCGCCTGCCGCATCCGGACCAGACCCAAGTACCGGGCCAGCTCAGCATCCGTGAAAAAACTGTGCCGTTGCGCTTCCGCCCGCAGAACCAGCCGAAACTCATAACCCAGTGACAGACCGTCGCGCTCCACGGGCAGCCTCCGTTTTTCCTCGGCATAATCACCCAACAGAGATTGGCCCAAGGCAATCAACAACCCCACCTCGAACTGGTCCGACAGCGCAAGGATATCCTTGCGAATCTTGATCATTCGGTCAATTGGATCATAGAAGGAAAGGATGGTGTCCCACTCCTGGGCCCGGCTCCATTCCTCTTTATCCAGCAAGGCAATCCCCGCGACCCGGTCAAGATGGGCAAGGGGAATATCCCCATGGTGCCAGAAAATCTCGCTCAACCTCGGCTGCAGTTCTTCGCCAATAGCCAGGGTCTGCAAACGCTGGCGGATAGCAGCAAAACGCTGGCTGACCGTCTGCCCCAAGGGATCTAAGAGTACCTCCGCCCCACCGCCAGGCCCGGAAAACCGATGCTCCCCAGCCACGCCAAGGGAATCTCGAATCGCCCACATGACCCGCACCGCCGCGGCCAGAGAAGCGGCATCATGCTGAATCACCCGACGCTGTTCAATATCTGTCTGGGCATAGAGTCGGGCCTCAAGGGGAGAAAAACCCATCGCCCGAACCTTATCCCGATCAAGATAGATGGGCATCTTATTTTCCAGGGCGTAACGCTGGAGAATGGAGCCCGGGATATCGCGCAGGCCAAGAACCAGAATCTGGGCAAAAAGCCCCTCCACCCCGCCGGGGATATTGCGATGATAGGCAGCAAGCAAATCGGAGACATAAAATCGCTGCCGGTGATCGTCATGGCCGTAACCTTGGACCATATCGGTTTCCCCGGCCTGAATCCAGAGGTTGGTCACCAGCATCTTAAGCGCGCGCCCGTTATCCCGGATCGCCTGCGCAATGCCCGGGACCTGCAGGATCGGGACAATGCTGGTGAACAGGCTGCCAGGGGCGAAAAGAATGATATCCGCCTCGGCAATGGCAGCCAGCACCTGAGGCGGCGCCTTGGGCAGCGACTGGGGGGTGGCGGCAAACTCCACAAAGACCCGGTCCACGGGAGAACCCCGCCGGGCCTTATTCGACTTGAACTCCCCGCTTACCAGTACCCCATTCCCATAGAGAATTTTCAGCCGGGCCGGCGTGGTGGTACAGGGATAAACCGCCTCGGCATTGGCGCCGATGAGCTCGGCCAGCAGAGAGATACCCGCTAGCTCCTCTTTCTGGGCAAAAATTGCGGCGGCAAGCAGGAGATTGCCCAAACAATGGGGGTGATCGAGCTGGGAGTACAACCGGGGCTCGGCAAAAAGAGACGTCAGCAGAGTACTCAAACCACGGTTCATAGCCTCTGGCAGCTCAGCAAGGATTACATCGGCATCGCTTAGCAACTCGGGTAAAGAACGAGGCCGGACCGCGAAACGGTAGTTGAAAAGCCGATACAGCATCTTAACAACCCGAACAGCCTTCCGGCCAACAAGGCCATACTGCTCTTGCAAATTCTGCCGGCGCACGGAAGAAAGCAACACATGGCGGAGATCACCCAAAGCAATAATGGGCAGATCCTTAAGCAGTTCACCGGTGGAGCCACCATCATCGGTCACACAAACCACGGCCCTGGTTTCGGGAAAAACCTCTTTGAGCCCATGAAAAGGATCGGCTGGCCAGAAAGGGATGCGGCTGTCACCGCCGATGATATTGGAAAGACCGGTCCCCCCTCCGAAAACAACCACCCGGACATCCTTGGTCTCCGTGGCGTTTAAGGCGGTAAGCAAAACCGTCAGCTCCGTGGCCATATCCGCCGGCATAGGCGACGGCCCGATGAGCGCCAAACCGATGAGCTTCTCAGCCAGATCACCATCGGGCAACAGATCGAACAGGCCAAAACGCGCCTCACCCAAACGGGCAAGCAGGGAGGAGATTGAAGGGGGAGGATTCATCATTATAGTCCAGTGGCTGCCATCTGCTTGCGCACCGCCGCCTCGGAGTCGGCCATGGCCGCCTGCTCCTCGACGGTAAGCTTGAACTGGATGATCCGCTCCACTCCTTTGTTGCCCAGCACCACCGGCACCCCTAAAAAACAGCCGGAGAAGCCGAACTCCCCCTCCACATAGGCGGCGCAGGGTAATACCCGCTTGCTGTCGGTGATGACCGCCTCGGCCATCTCCACCGCGGCCAGGCCTGGAGTGTAAAAGGCACTGCCGGTCTTGAGATGGTTGACGATCTCGGCCCCTCCGTGCTGAGTGCGGTGCACGATAGCGGCCAATTCTTCAGCGGACAAGAGATCGGTAACCGGCACCCCGGCCACATTGGCCAGCCGGATCAGCGGCAGCATGTTGTCGCCGTGGATGCCCATGACCAGGGCGTTGACATCGCGCGGCGCCACCCCCAACGCCTCGGCCAGAAAGGTGCGGTAGCGGGCGGAATCAAGCACCCCGGCCATGCCGATCACCCGTTCCCTGGGGAAGCCGGTGACCTTGAATGCCGTGTAGACCATGGCGTCGATGGGGTTGGTGACCACGATCAGCACGCAGTCCGGGGCATACTTGGCCACCTGCTCGGCGCAGGACTTGACAATGGCCACGTTCTTGGCCAGGAGATCGTCGCGGCTCATCCCCGGCTTGCGGGCCAGGCCGGCGGTGATAATCACCACGTCGGAACCGGCCAGATCGGCGAAGTCATTGGAGCCGGTGATCCGATTATTGAACCCGTCCACCGGACCTGATTGCAACAGGTCCAGGGCCTTGCCCTGGGGCACCCCTTCCACCACGTCCAGCAAAAGGATATCGCCCAGATTCCGGCTGGCACCCCAGTGGGCGGCGGTGGCGCCGACATTGCCCGCGCCGATGATGGTGATCTTGTTTCGTCTCATGAAATGTCCCTCTTTATCGTAATGGTTAACATAAAAATCTGCGCTTATTGTTTGCCGTCTTTGCGAATCAACTCTTCCACCCGCTCCAGATCCTTGGGGGTATCCACCTCGATGGAATCATGGGCGGTAAGCACCACCCGGATACGGTAGCCGAACTCCAGGGCCCGCAGCTGCTCCAGCTTTTCGAACCGCTCCCACTCCCCCTCGGGCAGCCCGACAAAGGTGAGCAAAAACCCCTTGCGGTAGCCGTAAAAGCCCAGGTGCTTGTAGTAGGTGGGCGCTTGCGGCTCCTCGGGGTTACGCTGGAAGGGGATGGACGCGCGGGAAAAGTAGAGGGCGTTGTTCTGCCGGTCGAACACGGTTTTGACGTGGTTGGGATCGGTGATCTCCTCCTGGCGCACGATCTTGTAGATCAGGGTGGACATGGGCAGGGCCGGGTCTTCCAACAACGGCATGGCCACCTGGGAAATCACCTCCGCCTCGAAGAGCGGCTGGTCGCCCTGGATGTTCACCACCACGTCCTGCTCACCGATTCCCATGATCGTAGCCGCCTCGGCCAGTCGGTCGGTGCCGGAGACATGGTCGGAGCGGGTCAAAACCACCTCGCCGCCAAAGGCGCGGACGCACTCGGCGATCCGCTCGTCGTCGGTGGCCACCGCCACCCGGGAAAGCAGGGCCACGGCCTTGGCCCGCTCGTAAACATGCTGGATCATGGGCTTGCCCGCGATCAGGGCCAGGGGCTTGCCCTCGAAGCGGTTGGAATGGTAGCGGGCCGGGATGATGGCCACAACTTTGGCTTGTGCTTTATACTGGGTATCCATTATCTTCTCGTAAGCGATCACAGGGCACCACATCTTGCGGCGATCGGTCCGGCTCACGTACAAAAGTACGCATCGCCAGCCCGCTTGCCGCAACCTGCAGCACCCTGTGACCGCTTGTTCCGGGGTTATTTGACCTTTGTGGGCCTACCCCTTGATTGGTTACATCTTCTCTAAGCGGTATGTGGGGATGGTGGGTCAACCGGCCTGCAAAAAACGTCCTGAATATACCATGTCCGGCAAATGATGCACCGGGAAAAAGCCGACGGCTTTCCGCCCGCAACCAGGAAATAATCCGCCGCCCATGACCACCCCCACCCGGAAAGATCTCATCGCCGTCAGCCCGACTGGGCCGGAGTTGACGGAGAAAGCGCGCGGACTGGCCGCCTGGCTGGGTCTGCCGCTCTATCACCCCGATGATCCCGCCCCGCTCCTGCTGCTGACCCTGACCCCGGCGCGGCTGGAGCTGCGCCAGACCGGCAAGGGCGCGGAAGGACCGCTGTTCGTCGATTTTGGCGGCGGCGCCATCGACTACCGGCGCAGGCAAACCACCAGACGCAAAGAGGCCATTGCCCGGGCGGCGGGACTCAAGGGCGGGGCGACTCCCAGCGTGCTCGACCTCACCGCGGGCTTAGGCATGGACAGCTTCATCTTGGCCAGCCTGGGCTGCACCGTGCAGATGGTGGAACGCTCCGCCGTGGTGGCGGCCCTGCTGGCGGACGGCATGGCGCGGGCCAGCGAGGAGCCGGCGCTGGCCGCGATTATGGCCCACCTCCATCTCAGGGTGGGGGAAAGCCTGGAGATTCTCCGTGCCTGGCAGAGGGAAAGGCCCGAGGTGGTGTACCTTGACCCCATGTATCCACACCGCGGCAAAAGCGCCCTGGTCAAGAAAGAGATGCGGCTTATCCGGTTGCTGGTCGGCGATGACGAAGACAGCGACGAGCTGCTGCGCGCCGCCCTTGGTGTGGCAACCCGCCGGGTGGTGGTGAAAAGGCCGCGCCTGGCCCCACCCCTGCCCGGCCCGGAGGCAAACTTCACCAGCCGCGGCAAAAACAGCCGCTTTGATGTGTACCTGGTCTGAGAGGTCTACTTGCAATTGCGGCTTGTTGCCATTGTTGCCGCAAATAAGGTAGTATAGCGAAAATCTTCATCAAGCCCGAGGACACACAACCGGCCATGCCTTTTCGCCTCAAAAGAAACACCCGCGCCATCCTGCTGCTTTTCTGCCTTCTTGCCTTGGCCCTTTCCGGCTGCCGGCAGGACAAGGTTCCGGAAAAGCCCGTGGGTCAGCAAGCTCCGGCCCGCCGGCCCGGCTGTCAGGGCTGCCACCAGGAGATGCAGCTTGACGCCAATCACGCTTTGGCCTGCACCGCTTGCCACGGGGGAACCCCCGAAGGGGCAACGCAAGAGCAGGCCCACGCCGGGATGGTCAGCCAGCCCGGCCATCCGGACCGGATGCAAAAAGCCTGCGGCAGCTGCCATGCCCGGCAGGTGGCCGAGGCCGCATCTTCCCTGCATTTCACCGCGAGAAACGAGGTCAACGCCGTCCGCACCGCCTTTGGCGCTCAAGCCCCCCTTGCCTCCCTTACGGAAATCCCGGTCCATGCGACAATCGCCTCCCCCCTCGACTTGGCCGATGACCTGCTGCGCCGCCGCTGTCTGCGCTGCCATGTGTACAACTCCGGCGACGGCTACTACCCGGAAACAGTGCGCGGCACCGGCTGCGCCGCCTGTCATCTCGCTTACGGCAAGGGCAAAATGAGCAGCCACGCCTTTGTCGGATCACCGCCGGACAGCCAGTGCCTGCACTGCCATTACGGCAACTTCGTGGGGGGTGATTATTATGGCCGCTTTGAGCACGACTTCAACCTGGAGTACCGCACCCCCTACCGGGCCGATGGCAGCGAAAACCGGCCCTACGGGGTGGAATTCCACCAGCTGGCCCCGGACATCCACCAGCAGAAAGGTCTGGCCTGCATCGATTGCCACAACGGGGCGGAACTCATGGGCGGACACCGCGGAACGCCGAAAAAAGAAAAGGGGATTACCTGTCTTTCCTGCCACGGCTGGCGCAAAGGGATGCCCCTGCCCCTTAATAACTTGCAGGTTGAGGCGGACCGGCTGGTGCTAACCACCCGGCTGAGCGGCAAGAAGCTCGTGGTACCCCAGCCTGTTCACCCGGCCCACCGACAGTATGAAAAAAAGGCCCATTGCACCGTGTGCCACAGCCAGTGGAGCTTTAACGACCAGGGTACCCATCTGCTCCGTACCGAATATCCGGAGGCGGGGGCCTGGTCCAGGCTCGCCGTGCAGGGCAGTGGCGAGGTGGAGGAGCAGCTGAACAACCCCGCCGACCAGGGGCCCTCCCTGCGGGACAAGATCACCGGCACGCCGAGCCAAAGCCTGTGGCTCAAGGGCTATGAGCTGCGCCGCTGGGAAAGCCCCCTGATCGGAGGTGGCCCGGACGGCAGGCTCCGGATCTTCCGGCCCATCCTGGACCTGCATCTGTCCATGGTTGGCCCCGACAAAAAGGTTGTCTTCGACAATCTGGGGGTGACGCCCAGGCAACAGCGCTATCTCCCCTACACCCCGCACACCGTGGGCAAGGCCGGGGCGTTCTTTGGCGAACGACTCAAGCCCAACCTCCCCATTGAGACGAAACCATGAGTTACCCCAAACCTGTCCGGAAAATTCTCCTCCCCGCCCTGCTGCTCCTGTGTTCCACCGCCTTTTTCGGCTGCACGACCAAGCTGCCCACCAGCTCACCGCCGGCAACAAAGAAGCCCGCCCCCGCCAAGCCGGCAGCCAAGGCGGGCCGAATCCCCGCCACCCAGAGGCCATACCAGATTGAGGGCAAGACCTACTATCCGCTCCCCTCGGCCGAGGGCTACAGTGAAACCGGCACGGCCTCCTGGTATGGCGCTCCTTTCCACGGGCGCAAGACCTCCAACGGGGAAACCTACAACATGTACGACTGGACCGCAGCCCACAAAACCCTGCCCATGAATACCCGGCTCCTGGTGGAAAACCTCGGCAACGGCCGCACTACCACGGTACGGATCAATGACCGCGGCCCCTTTGTGGGTTCCAGGATCATCGACCTTTCCTACAATGTGGCCAAGGATCTGGGCATCATCAAGGAAGGAACCGGTCGAGTCAGGATCACCGCTCTGGGCGAGGCGGAAACCATCCAGCTTGCCGACAACAAGACCGCAACCCGCTTCCTGCCCCACGAGGATTTTCAGAAGGGTGATTTTTATGTCCAGATCGGCTCCTTCACCGTTCGGGGAAATGCCGACCGCCTGAAAGAAAAAATGACCAGGGAGGGGTGGGAGGCCGAGGCCGTTCTCTATGATCGAGGCGACAAGATTTTCTATCGCGTCCAGATAAAGGGTGGCGCAACCCTGACCGCAGCCAAAAAGATAGAGCAGACCATGACCGATGCCGGATTCCCTGGGGCTTTCGTAGTGGCGCGATAATTGGTTCGAGTCATTTCCGGCCTTGAGCTGGATGTTTACAGCTCAAGGACATTAACTTGACAAGAGGAGGCCGCTCGTTATATCCCATAAGCAGGGACCGCTCTTAACTTCACCGCAGGAAGTTCCCTGCCGGGGGATGCTGTCGCGGGTTTGGCTGCGTCGTTCCGTCCACGGATGGACGGGACAGCAGACACCTCGGAGGAGGACAGGATGTCCTCCGAGTGTCAATTGTCGGCAGCAGTGCCGACCATGAGCGGCAGTATCCCCCGGCGGGGAACGGTTACTTGCCGACAAACCGCCGTTTCCACTCTGCCGAGGATGACTGTCATGATCTTCAAGGTTTTCAAAAAAGAGGAGCTTGCCCGCCTCCATGAGCTGCTGGCGGTCAACATCATGGTCGGTCCCGTCGCCAGAGGCAACGACCGCAACGGCAAGCCCCTCTATGATTTCGAGGTGGTCTCCGATTTTGCCGAACTCGCCCTCGACTACACCCAAACGGTGCATTCACCCAAACGCTTTGTCCTGCCCTATCGGGAAACCTTGTCCACCTTTACCTTAAATCCCAACGGCTGGGAAAAACAGGTTGACCTCAATGTCCGCCATCCCCTAGTCTTCTTCGGCATGCATGCCTGCGACATCAATGCCCTGAACAAGCTCGATCTGGTCCTGGCGAAAAGCACCTACCCGAATCCATATTACCTGGGCAAACGGAAAAACCTCTTCATCCTCGGCCTCAGCTGTAACCCGGAGCCCCAATGTTTCTGCCGCTCCATGGGCACCGACTCCGCCAGCCACGGCTTTGACCTGTTTCTCACTGATCTGGGAGGCAAATATTTTGCCGAGATCCTTTCCGCCACGGCCTTTGACCTGCTGAGCCAGATCAGCTGCCAGGAGCCGAGCAGCAAGGACCATACTCTTTACAAGCATCTCACCAACGAAAAAAGCAAGCGCTACACCACCAGCGTGGACACCTCGGATCTCACCAAGATCCTCGACCTTGAATTTGCTTCAAAAGCCTGGGATTACTGGGGCGAAAAATGCCTTTCCTGCGGAACCTGCGCCAATGTCTGCCCCACCTGTTACTGCTATGGCGTTGAGGAACAGATCGATCTCGACCTGAGACACGCCGGCAAGACAAGATCCCTGCACTCCTGCAACCTCATCGACTTTGCCAAGGTAGCCGGCGGCCACAATTTTCGCCCTGAAAGCGCCACCCGCCTGAAATACCGCTACTATCACAAGCACCGCGGCTTCGTGGAGGCCTTTGAAGAACCACTTTGCGTCGGCTGCGGCCGTTGCGGGGCAGCCTGTCTTGCCGATATCACCCCGCCGGAAGTCATCGCCAGCGTCCGGGGCAAAATGTAACTCGTCGTCCACCAGTGCCCGGTTACGGGCAAGGAGTAAGCAATGCAGAACAAACTCCCTTTGCTCGATATTCTCGATTCGTCCCCTGACCCGCACCGCCGGGAAGATCCAGGCCTTTTCGAGTATACCCTGCCCGCCGAAATCACCAGCATCTACCCGCTCACCGCGATGGAAAAACTCTACCAGATCCAGATCGTCGACCCTGACCAGCGCAACCGTTTCTCCTTCCGGCCCGGCCAGTTTGTCATGCTGGAGCTGCCGGGCATCGGCGAAGCGCCTTTTTCCATCTCCTCTTCCCCGGTACGGCGCGGCGACCTTGAGCTGTGCATCCGGGCGGTGGGCAATCTCACCAATTTTCTCGCCCGCGTCGAGCGGGGCACCAAGGTGGGCATCAGCGGCCCCTTCGGCACCTCTTTCCCCCTGGAAAAGATGCAAGGCCATGACATCCTGCTCATCGGCGGAGGATTGGGCATCGTGCCCCTGCGCTCCCCCCTTTTGGCAGTGCTGGAAAACAGGAGCAAATACGGCCGGGTTGACATCATGTACGGTGCCAAGAGTCCGGCGGAACTGCTTTTCACCTACCAGTACGAAGAATGGCGCCGCTTCGACATCAACCTCGGCATCACCGTAGATCATGCGGAAACAAACTGGCAGGGCCGCACCGGCCTGATCACCGAACTATTGCAGGAACGGCTCCAGCAAACAACAAGCCTGCGGGAGAACACCTATGCCATCGTCTGCGGCCCCCCGGTCATGTTTCATTTCGTCTGCAAGATGCTGACCGAGGCCGGACTGCCCATGCAGAAGATGTTCGTTTCCCTGGAACGCCGCATGCACTGCGGCCGGGGAAAATGCTGCCGCTGCAACATCGGCTCAACCTACACCTGCCTGGACGGCCCGGTCTTTGACTACTGGTCGGTGATGAACCTCAAGGAGGCGATCTGAGATGGGCGGTCAACTAACTTACCTAGGTGTCCCCCTGGCCCGGCCCAGGGTCGGATTCTTTGAACTCACCTCCTGCGAAGGCTGCCAGTTGCAACTTTTAAACAACGAGGCCACCCTCCTCGACTTTCTCAACCTGGTGGAGATCGTCAACTTCCGCGAAGGAATGAGCGAACGCGGAGACAACTACGACATCGCCTTTGTCGAGGGCAGCGTCACCCGCCAGGATGAAATAGCCCGCCTCACCGAGATCCGCAAGAACGCCAAGGTTCTGGTCGCCCTCGGCTCCTGCGCCTGTTTCGGCGGGGTAAATCAGCTGAAAAACCGCTTCCGCGATCTGGACTGGGTGAAAAAAGAGGTGTACGGCGATTTTCCCATCGAGAGCATGGAGGTGCATCCCCTGGCGGATTTCGTCCAGGTGGACCTCGAGATCTACGGCTGCCCCATCAAAAAGGAAGAGGTCGAGAGGATCGTCACCGATCTGGTGGTGGGCAATACTGTACGCCATCCGGAATACCCGGTGTGCATGGAGTGCAAGGCCAACGAGAATATCTGCCTGTTCGAACTCGGCGAACTCTGCCTCGGCCCGGTCACCCGGGCCGGCTGCGATGCCTGGTGTACCAGCAACCGGAGGGGGTGCTGGGGTTGCCGCGGTCCGGCGACAGTAGCCAATCTGAAACAGTTGGAAGAAATCATGCACACCTATGGCTTTGACCGCGAGACCATCCTCGACCGACTGGAATGTTTCGGCGGCTTTGCCTCCTTCGCCGACACCCTCCGCGACAAAGGCAAAAAGACTCCTACCGGGAGGAAAAACCCATGAAGCTCTCCTGCGAGGTCGACATCCATCACCTGACCAGGGTGGAGGGGCACGGCAACATCCGCATCAGCATCAAAAACGGGGTGGTCAAAAAGGCACAATGGGAGGTGGTGGAAACGCCCCGCTTTTTCGAGGCCATGCTGGTGGGCAAGCACTGGGAAAACGCCCCCTATATCTGCGGGCGGATCTGCGGGATCTGCTCCATCGGCCACACCCTGGCCAGCATCCGGGCGGTGGAAAACGCCTTTGGCATCACCCCCACCCCCCAGACCGCAAACCTGCGGCTCCTGCTCAAGCACATGGAAACCCTGCAAAGCCATATCCTGCATCTCTATTTTCTCGCGGCCCCGGATTTTCTCGGCGCGGGCAGCGTGCTGCCCCTGGCCAAGAGCCATCCGGAGGTGGTGCAGCGAGCCCTGCGCCTCAAGCTGCTGGCCAACGAGGCCTGCGATATTATCGGCGGCAGACGGCTGCACCCGACCCGGACCGTGGTGGGCGGCTTCACCATGCTCCCGGAAAAGGAGCAGCTGAAAGAGATCCGCCGGCGGCTGCTGGCCTCGGTGCCCGACCTGCTCGCCTCGGCGGAACTGTTTAAGACCTTTGTTATCCCAGATTTCAGCCGGGAAACTGAATTCGTCTCCCTCAAGGGCGACACTGACTATCCCTTTATCGGCGGCGATCTGGTTTCCAGTGACGGGGTAGTGAAAAAAGAAGAGCAATACCGGGCCATGACCAATGAATACTGCACGAAATGCTTCACCTCCAAACTGAGTAAATTGTCCCGCCCCTCCTTCGCCGTAGGCGCCCTGGCCCGGCTGAACAACAACTTTGCCCTGCTCCATCCCACCGCCCGTGAGATTTCAAAATCCCTGGGCCTTACCCCAGTGAGCCACAACCCGTATATGAGCAACGTGGCCCAACTGGTGGAATGCGTCCAGGTAGTCCTCGATTCGGTACGACTCATCGACACCCTGCTGGGCAACCCCTGGCAGGAACCGCGCCAGCCGGTGCAGGCAAAAAAAGGGGCTGGGGTCGGCGCGGTGGAGGTTCCCCGGGGCATCCTCTACCATTATTATAAATTCGACAAAGACGGCCGAGTCGCCAAAGCGGATTGCGTCATCCCCACCAGCCAGAATCACGCCAACATCCTGCACGACCTCGAGGCCCTGGCCGGCCAGTATGCCAAAACCGGGAAAAAAGACCGGGAGATCGAACTGCTGGCCGAGATGCTGGTGCGGGCTTACGACCCCTGCATATCCTGCTCGGTGCATTAGCCAGGCCACTCAGGCTTTCAGGCAAAATAACGGCATGCCGCGCGCAAAAAATAATTTTAAATTTCCAGCAACAGGGTATGATGGGCAGTATTTTAATGAGGATTAATGTCCATGCCGACTGACAACACCACCGAGAGCAACGAGCAAAATCGCCGGGAAAATTTCCGGATTGACGATCTATTGGCTGCCTCGGTGCGAAAAATCGAAAACAACGCCCTACCCGTGCCGAGAATCATTCCCGTTGCCATTTCCGACTCCGCCAGGATCGGGGCCGGGCTGAGGTCTTTTTCCCACGAAATCGACCCGTCCTTTGCCCTGATGCTGCTTGATGCCAGCGCCAAGCTCAATCTTCTCTTCGATTTCTACCCGCTACCACGCTACAATGAGGAAAAAGACTTCCGGCCCTCCCTTAGCCAGTTGCTTCTCCAGATCAACACCAAGCTGGATAGCATCCTTGATTTTCATCATATTGCCAGACAACAGGAAGAACCAAGGGTCGGGGAAGTAAGCCTGAGTGCGAGCGGGATCAAACTCAGCTCCAATGATACCTTTGCCGCCGGGGATTTTGTCGAAATTCACCTGCTCCTCTCCATGGATCAACCGTGCTGGGTCGTTGTCGGTGGTTCGGTCGTGCGGGTAACCCCGCTACCGGAAGGCGGCAGTCAGGTGGCGGTCCATTTCACCCCGACAAATGCGGCCATTCAAGACGCCATCGCCAACTATGCGCTCAAAAAACAGAAAGAACAGCTTATCGGGCAGCGTTGGCTGGAGACCTGATCCACCCCCTGCCTCGGCGGGGAAAACCTGCGCCGGCAGCAAGATCAAAACAAAATACGCTTTCCCTATTAAACGGATAACAACATGTTCGCACTCATCGGCATCGCACTGGTTCTAGGCTCGGTCATCACCGGCTACGCCATGGCAAAAGGCAACTTCCACATCCTTTTCCAACCGGCGGAGGTAATCATCATCTTCGGCGCCGCCATCGGGGCCTTGGTCATTTCCTCACCTGCCAAATCGCTGAAGGTCATTATCGGGCACATCGGCGGGATCTTTGCCGATTCCCACCTGAACAAACCCCTTTTTCTGGAACTGCTGCTACTGATGAACGCTGTCTTCTTCAAAATCAAGAAGGAAGGACTGGTCGCTATTGAGTCTGACATCGAAAATCCTGAAAAAAGCCCGCTCTTTCAGAAATACAACAACATCATGAAGGACCGAGAGGTGGCCGAGTTCATCTGCGATACGATCCGCACCATGCTCAGCGCCAATTACCCGGCCTACGAACTGGACAATCTCATGGAGATCGACCTGGAGGCCAACCAGCATGAACGGATGCTGCCGGCCCACAGCATCGCCCGGATGGGCGACGCCCTACCCGGCCTGGGTATTGTCGCGGCGGTTCTGGGTATTGTTGTCACCATGGGCTATATCAACGAATCAGCCGAGATTCTGGGCCACCATATCGGCGCGGCCCTGGTCGGCACCTTTTTCGGCGTGCTTGCCTGTTACGGATTTGTCGGCCCCATGGCTACCAAGCTGGAACATCACGCCCATGAACGGGAAGCCTATCTGCGGGTGATCAAAACCTCCCTGCTTGCCGCCTATTCCACCAGTTTCATGGTCCAGTTCGCCGTTGAGGCAGGCCGCCGAGCCATCCCCGGCGACGACCGCCCCTCCTTTACCGAGGTTGAGGAGGCCATCAAGAAATGGAAGACAAAAGCATAATAATCAAGAAGGTCAAGAAGGTTCAGGGCGGCGGCCACCATGGGGGCAGCTGGAAGGTGGCCTTTGCCGACTTCATGACCGGGATGATGGCTTTTTTCCTCCTCATGTGGCTGGTCAACATGACCACCAAGCCACAAAAAGAGAAACTATCTCATTATTTCCAGGAGTACAGCATCTTTAGCGAGGGCGGCGCCGGGGGCAAAACGGAAATGATCTCCAAGGATCAGGCCGTGCCGGAAACAGCGGTTACCATAACCACCTCTCCGGTCTCCTCCGACGCCGAAGGCGAGGCCAGCGCCGCCAGCCTGGAACACTTCAAGGAGCAGCTGCAGCAGGAAGTAGAACAGCAGCTTGCCGAACTCAAGGATCAGGTGCGCATCGAGGTCTTCAAGGGCGGGGTCAAGATAGACATCATGGACAAGGAAGGAAACCCCATGTTTCCGCTGGCCAGCACGGCACTGACCGCCAGCGGCCAGAAGATTCTCAAGGTTCTCTGCGCCAAGATCATAAACACCGCGGACCGCATTGAAATCGAAGGCCACACCGATGCGATCACCTACGCGAAAAAAGATTTCGGCAACTGGGAGCTTTCCACGGCCAGGGCTTCGGCCGCCCGCCTCGAGCTGGAAAAAAACGGCATCCCGCCCAGCCGCCTTCTCAGGGTATCGGGGTATGCGGCCACCGAGCCGATCATCAAAGAAAACCCCTATGATCCCCGTAACCGGAGGATAAGCCTGCGTCTATACCCGGACAAAAAAGGCACGCCTCCGGCCCCGTCTCAGGCCCCAACTCAGGCGGCCCCACCCAAGGCCGTCCCCCCACCGCCTCAAGCCGCCCCGCCTAAGGCCCCTTCTTCTCAGGACCCGCCTCAGGTGCACCCGCCCCGGATGCAGTAAGGGCTTGTCCACGGATAAACAACCTTAGCAACAGGAGCCGCCGCCCGATTTCCCTTCCAGCGAACAGCAAGCTTCGCTGCTGCGCCCCAGCATGTGTAACTATCCAGCAGCACCGCATCTGCGTTGTTGCACCCAGAGGGTATAAGTTTCGTTTGAGCAGACAAGCTGCTCAACTCAGCTATATCAGCCTGCTCATGGGCGCAAGCACACGTCGCAGGCTTCTGCCTAGCAGCTCCGGCACTGCTGGATAGTTACGGTTTGGGTTGTTTTTGTTCGTTTCCGGCCTTGAGCTGGATAGTTACCAGCATGGTATTGAAAACCGCCTGGGCGCAGCCCACTCCGCTTTGCACCCAAAGCGCCCCGACCGGACAATTCAGCATACAGGCCCCGCACTCCATGCAGGCGTCCTGTTCGCTGATCCGCACCTTCTTGCCGTGCGCCATGACAAAAACCTCCTGCGGACAAACCGTCAGGCACATGCCGCAGCCGATACAGGTCTCCTGCTCAAGCCGCAGGGTGGCAACTCCCTTGAGATATAGCAGCCTTTTCATCATTGCACCCTCTTTGCCCAGAGCAAGAGAAGCATCCCGCATATTCCAGCTGCGGCTTGCAGCGGCACGGCAATCCGCATCTCCTTCTTCACCCCGGAAAGCGAGGTGTAGGTTGAAGCGCCGGTAAATTCCATGCCGAAAAAGGAAGAAACCGCCGAGATAATCAGCAGCCAGGCCAGAGCGGCAAGGGCGCTTCCCTCCCCCTCTGACCGGGAGAAAAAGGGTGCCAGGAATATCAGGGCTGCCAGGAGACCGGCCACTCCCCCCTTCAGGGAAAAGGCCCGACCGGGCAGCATCGGCAGCAACAGAGGGGTAAGCACCGTCCCGGCCAGAAGACCGCTTCCCAGCCCGGCCAATGTCCAACCGCCATGCTCCCGCACATTTTCCCAAAAAGTGGCGGGACCGAACAAGCCGCTCGCCCCGGCCAGAAGCAAGGCAAGGAGCAGCGCCCATTTACCGGCGATGACGAGTTCCACCGGAATCAAGACGGCCCGTTCCGCCAGCAAAAAGGTCTTGCGGCGCATGGCCGGGGTAGCCTGCATCCCACGGGCGAGAAACTCCGGAAGCTGCCGGGCCAGCACCGGCCCGTACACTACGGCAAAACCGCTCTGCTGCTTAACCGCATGCGCCGCAATGCCCGGTGCGCCGAGCTGGGGCACAACCAGCCTGCGATGCCGGACCAGCTGAGCAAGCCTGCTCGCCGCCACCTGGGCACAGAGCGCGGCAGTGCCGAAGGCTCCCTTGCCCGCCGCGCACCAGACATTGATCCCGTTGGTGTCAAGAACCAGAACCCAGGCATCCAGACCGACCAGGGCAGCACGCAGGTGGTCGAAGCTCAATTTGTAATTAGCCGTGACCAGCACGGGCGAATCCTCATTGGGAGCGCCGACTCCGTACAACCCCGGCTCAACCGTATAGCGCATACGGCCAAAGCCCAGGCGCACCAAAAGCGTGCCCCAGCGATCCCGCCCGGCAAGCACGGTCGCGACCCGCGGCACCGTGCCCACCGGTGTTTCCAGCACGCCAACCACAAAGGCTTGCCCGGCTATAGCCACTCCTGCCCGAGGAGGGATTTTAGGGCCTCAGCAGCTTTGCTGACCGCCTGGCAAAACGCTTTCTTTCTTTTCCATTTGTCTTGCTCCTCACGACTTTTTTAGGTGCATGGCCCCTTCAGCCTAGCCCTCGGGAGATCGCTCGTCAAGCCGGAATAAGCCGTCATCAGGCAGGCAACAGACCACATTTCCCGTGACGAAGACAAAAAAAAGCCCGACCTGAAAAGGCCGGGCTTTTTTTACATATCCCGCTGCCTCTCAATGCTTGAAAGACCGCTGGCCCGTGAACTTCATGGCCACCTGCGGCTTGGCCTCGTTGCAGGCCTGAATGGTCTCGAAATCGCGCATGGAACCACCCGCCTGAAGAATGGCGGAAACCCCATGCCGGATGCCGACATCGGCCCCGTCACGGTACGGAAAAAAGGCATCGGAGATCATTACAGAGCCTGGCAGCCCGGCTTTGTCCGCCTTGGTCTGAGCGTCGATCTTCTCCTGATCAGCCTTGTTCCGCTTGCCCTGTTCTATTTCGAGAGCCATATCCGCATAGGGAATACCGAAGGTGTCAAAGCAGAGCATGTCGGCATACTTGGTATAGGCCTTATACACCGCGATATCAGCCACTCCGACCCGGTCCTGCTCGCCGGTGCCGATGCCCACCGTGCAGCCGTCCTTCACGTAGATAACCGAGTTGGAGGTCACCCCGTGCTCCACGGCCCAGCCGAAGAGCATGTCGTCGATCTCCCGCTGGGTGGGCTCCCGTTCGACCTTGTACTCCTGACCCTTCGAAATACTCACCGCCGGCTTCAGGTCGGCGGCGGAACGGATGGAGTTCACCGCCGACTGCTGGACGATGAGCCCGCCGTCGATCAGGCTCTTGAAGTCGACATAGCGGTATTTCTCATAGTCGGCGAGCCGGTCGATCCGGCTGATCCGCACTACGCGCAGATTTTTCCGAGCCGCGAGAATCTCCAGGCTGCCCGCCTCGAACTCCGGGGCACAGACCACTTCCAGATAGTTCTGACTCAAAAGTTCGGCGGTTTCCTTGTCGCAGGGCCGGTTGAGAATCACCGCCCCGCCGAAGGCGGCGATGCGGTCGGCCCGGTTGGCCCGGTCATAGGCGCGGGCCAGGGTTTCTCCGCAGGCGGCGCCGCAGGGGTTGTTGTGCTTGAGGATCACCGCAGCCGGACGGTCCATGAGATATTTGATGATGTTCAGCCCGTTGTCGATGTCGGTGAGGTTGATCTTGCCGGGATGCTTGCCAACCTGGAGCATGTCCTCCACCTTGATCCCGCTGACCAGCCCCTTGCCCGGCTCGATGAACCGACAGTCGCCCAGCATCAGATTGCCGTTGGTCAGCTCGTAGAGAGCCGCCTCTTGATCGGGGTTTTCGCCGTAGCGCACCCCCCGCTCATCCACGCTGCCGTCCTCGCCCACGATCTTCCAGGTTTTCTTCCTATAGACCAGTTCCTGGTCGCCAAAGGTGATTTTCATCTCCATGGGGAAGTGGTCACCGAGAATGGTGGTGTACATTTTTTTCAGATCTGCCATTGGGTTCACCCCTCCTTCCTTGTGATTGCGCGTATTGTTCGTAATCGTTCAGGCAGCCTGCTGCCCGTCTCCTTGCACCTGAAAAACAGCATCCCAATCCTTGCGGACCGGGTCAAAGCCTTTTTGCTGGATGGCGGCGCTCACCTCGGCGAGGCTCCGGCTATCGCCTACCTCAAACTGCTCTCCGCCTGCGTCTGCCAAACCATATCCGCCCGGCGCGGTGCAGGAGCCCGCCGAATAACGGGTCGGCCCCAGACCGATCATGCCGTCGCGGTACCGGGCCTCCTCCCTGGTCGAGAGGTAGAGGCCGACATCCGGGTCGAAAATCCGCAGGGCAAAAATCATCTGACTGAGGTTTCTCTCGCTCACCGGCCGCAACGGCTTGAACTCCCCTTGCGCTGGACGCAGGCGCGGAAAAGAGACGGTAAGCCCGGTGCGCCAGTAATTTTTCCGCAGCCAGGCGAGATGGAACCCCAGGGCCAAACCTTCCGCCCGCCAGTCCGCCAGGCCAAGCAAGGCGCCGATCCCGACCTCCCGCATCCCGGCGGCCGCAGCCCGGGCCGGGGTTTCCAAGCGAAAGTCGAAATCAGCCTTGCGCCCGGCCAGATGCACCTTTTTGTACACCTCCCGGTCATAGGTCTCCTGATACACGGCCACGGAGGTAATCCCGGCCGAAAACAATCTCGCATACTCCTCGGTGGCCAGGGGCTGCACCTCGATGGACAAGGCGGCAAACCGGTCGCGCAGCCGCAGGGCCAGCTCTTCGAGATAATCGACCCCGACCTTGGCCGGCGACTCCCCGGAAACGAGGAGCAGATGACTGAAGCCCCGTTGGTGCAGAATCATGGCCTCGCTTTCCGCCTCGGCCATGGACAACACCCTTCGCTCAATGGTGTTGTCCGCCGAAAAGCCGCAATAGGCGCAGCGATTGGCGCAATAACTGGAAAGATAGACCGGCGCGTACATCTGCATGGTCCGGCCGAAACGCTGGCTGGTGATGGCACCGGAGCGTTTGGCCAGGGCGCCAAGATGCGGCTCCGCTACGGGCGACAACAGGGCGGCAAGACCTGCCAGACCGGGCCGGTCGGAGTGCAGAGCCATGAGAGCATCCGCCTCGGTAGCGCGGCTGATCGCCTCCTGCAAGGCGGAAAATTCGGGGAGCACGAACATGGGCTAACGCAAAAAGCCAAGCCCGTCCTCGGGCGAGGAGGGGGCGGCGTCCTTACGCACCGCGCCAAGGCCTGCTTCGTAGGCGATGCGGCCCGCCTCCACCGCCAGGGCAAAGGCGCGCGCCATCCGCACCGGGTCCCCGGCCACGGCAATGGCCGTATTGACCAGGACCGCGTCGGCCCCCATCTCCATGGCCTCGGCCACGTGCGACGGCGCGCCGAGCCCGGCATCCACGATGACCGGCACCCGGGCCTGGGCAATAATGATCTCGATCTGGAAGCGGGTCAACACCCCCTGGTTGGTGCCGATGGGCGAACCGAGGGGCATGACGGCAACCGCGCCCGCATCCTGAAGACGCAGGGCGAGAATCGGATCGGCGTTGATGTAGGGCAGCACCTTGAAGCCTTCCTTGACCAGCACCTCAGTAGCCTTGAGGGTTTCGATGGGGTCAGGCAGCAGAGTTCGCGGGTCGGGGGTCACCTCAAGCTTGAGCCACTCCCCGCCGCCGGAAGCCCTGGCCAACCGGGCCAGACGGATCGCCTCACCGGCGTCCCGCGCCCCGGAGGTGTTGGGCAGAAACAGATAGCGGTCCCGGTCCAGCACCCGCATGATATCATCGGCCGGATTGTTGAGATCGACGCGGCGCAGCGCCACGGTAACCATTTCACAACCCGAGGCGGCAAGGGACTCCTTCATGACCTCCGGAGAGGAAAACTTCCCGGTACCGCCAAACAGCCGCGAGCGAAATTTTCTCCCCGCAATGGTCAACATCTCAACCGCCCCCCACAAACCGTATCAATTCAAGGACCGAGCCGTCCTGCAATGCATGGCTCTCGTATTCTTCCCGGCTCAAAATCATGCCGTCACATTCGACCACCACCGAAGGGGTCTCCAGACCAAGTTGACTGAGATAATCCGCCACCCTGGTGCCTGGTGCGATTTCCAGTGCTTGGCCGTTACAGACAATCTTCATCTACTTAAGCCTCATTTCCCGCGCCCGACAGGAGCCTGGTGCCCTTTGCCGCAAGCATCGCAAAAGCGGTAATCATACCCGACAGGCCCCAACGATGGTATATTTTTTTGTAACCGATAAGGCTGATCGTTACGGCCCAGGGATCTTTGCCCACTCTTTCCCGCCCTCGTTTAACGCCAGCTGGCGCATCCATAGTGCAGGCCGGCAAATTTGCCTTGCCAAGAGCAATGGATTGTTATACTTTGCCAGACAAGAAATAATCCCTACCAGCGGAGGGAATGACCTGCGAGTAACCAATCACGGGGTAAGCCCACAAAGGTCAAATAACCAAGAAACAAGCGATCACAGGGTGCCGCAGGTTGCGGCAAGCGGGACGGCGATGCGTACTTTTGTACGTGAGCCGGGCCGATCGCCGCAAGATGTGGTGCCATGTGGTCGCTTACACCTGCGACCCTTGACGCACAGACCCCTATCCTCAGCCGTTTCGCCGCGGACCCGTAAAAATCCATGAAACATCTATTCGGCCCGGTAAATTCCCGCCGGCTGGGAATTTCCCAAGGCATTGATCTCGTCCCCCCCAAGATATGCAATTTCAATTGCATCTATTGCGAAATCGGCGCTACCACCACCCACACCTGTACCCGCCAGGAGTATATCCCGCTCCCCGAGCTGCTGGCGGAGATCGACACGGTCCTGGCCGACCGGGAACTCATGGGCCACCTTGATGTTTTCACCATCACCGCCAGCGGGGAGCCCACCCTGCACAGCGGCATCGGCCAGGTAATCCGCTATCTCAAGAAAAAGTCCGCCAAGCCGGTGGTGGTCCTGACCAACGGCTCCCTGCTCTTTCTCCCGGAGGTGCGCCAGGACCTGCTGGCCGCGGATATCGTCATCCCTTCCCTGGATTCGGCCAGGGAGGAAAGCTACCGCCGAATCAACCGGCCGGCCGCCTGCTCTCCCCTGGCCGAGCTGATCGAAGGGCTGATCACCTTTCGCCAGGAATTTTCCGGAAAATTCTGGCTGGAAATCCTTCTGGCCAGTAAGATAAACGACAGCCCGGAAGACATCGCCGCCCTGGTTGAGGCGGTGAAGAAAATCAGGCCGGACAAGGTGCAGCTCAACACCGTGGCCCGGCCGCCCCTGGAAAGTTTTGCCAAGCCCCTGACCCAGGCGGAACTGGAAGATGTTGCCCGCCAGCTTCCAGGCCCGGTGGAGATCCTGGTTGACTTTACAACCAGGGAACGGGAAAAATTCCGCAATCTTTCCGAAGATGAAATTATCGACATGCTGAAAAGAAGACCCTGCACTGCCACGGATGTCAGCGAGGCCCTCAATCTGGACCCCGACACCACGCAGATCATGCTACAACAACTGGCCGCCAGCGGCCGCATCATAGAGACGACCCACCATGACAAACGATACTACCAAACCGGCAGATGAACGGCCCCGCAGCCAGGGCACCGAAAACAGCGGGGAAGAGCGCTCCATCCTCTCCCGGGTGAGCAAATGGTTGAAAAAACCTGGCAAACCTGGGGAAGAAGACGGCCAGTCCTCCAGCCCGGCAGCCCCGGCTTCGGGCAGACCAGAAGCAGCACCGGCTTCCGGCGAAGCCCCCAGGCCGGAAGGCGAAGCCACCTCACCCGCGAACGGCAAACCCCGTCGCCGCAAAAGGCCGCCCCGGAGACGGTCGAGAACCCCCAAACCGGAAGGGTCGCAACCGGAAGCAGCCGCCGAGGAAGGGCAGCCCGCCCAGGTCCAGGTTGCTCAGGTTGCAGCGGAGAAGCCGAAGGGAGCCGCCCCGGCCAGGCCGCCGCGCCAGCGGCCGCCCCGAAAAACCCCGGAGCGTGCCACGGAAGCGCCTAAACCCGAGGAAAGCAGACCGGTTGCCAAGGGCGATACCTCCCTCAAGCTGCTGATCAACACCGATGAGCCGGAAGAATGTCGTCTGGTCCTCCTGGAAGGCGGCAGAGTGGAATCCTTTTACGTGGAGACCGTCAGTCAGGCGCAGACCAAGGGCAACATTTACAAAGGGAAGGTCACCGCGGTGGAGGCCAGCCTGCAGGCCGCCTTTGTCGATTACGGGTCGGAAAAAAACGGTTTTTTGCCCTTCGGCGACATCCACCCGGAATATTACGCCACCGAAACGGCTGCAGACACCCACTGGAAGGATCTGCCCATCCAGAAAGTCTTGAGCAAAGGACAGGAGGTGCTGGTTGAGGTGGTCAAGGAAGCCACCGGCAACAAGGGCGCGACCCTCACCACCTATCTTTCCCTGCCGGGCCGGTATCTGGTGCTGATGCCCGGCAGCGACAGCGCCGGGATCTCCAGAAAGATCGAGTCCGAGGAAGAACGCAACAAGCTGCGGGAGATGATCGAGAGCGTCAACATCCCCGAGGGCATCGGCTACATCGTCCGCACCGCCAGCCAGGAAATCACCAAAACCGCCCTGGCTCAGGATGTCCGCTACCTGCTCAACCTCTGGAAGGAAATCAAAAAAAAGGGGCAGACCGAAAAGGCCCCGGCCCTGCTGCACAAGGAGCAAAACATCGTCTCCCGCTTCCTGCGCGACCATTTCACCTCCGAGATCGCCGAGATCCTGGTGGACGCCGACGAGGCCCTGGCCCAGGTCAACAGTTTCCTCGAACTGCTGCCGCCCGCCCAACGGAAAACAACCATCGCCAAGCTGCACAAAGGAAGCCAGCCCCTGTTCCATCAATACCATGTAGAAAAACAGATCGAACAGATTTACCAGCCCAACGTGCCCCTGCCATCCGGCGGCTCCATTGTCATCAATCCAACCGAGGCCCTGGTCGCCATTGATGTCAATTCCGGTCGCACCGGCAAGGACAAGAGTTTTGAAGACGCCATCTTTCTCGCCAACATGGAGGCGGCCGAGGAATTATCCCGTCAGCTGAGGCTCCGCGATCTGGGCGGCCTCATCGTCGTTGACTTTATCGACATGCGCGACTCAAAACACATCCGCGAGGTGGAAAAAAAGGTGCGCGACTGCATGAAGCGCGACAAGGCCAAGGTGGATTTCTCCAAGATCTCCAAATTCGGCCTCATGCAGATCTCCCGGCAGAAGATGGCCGCCCCGGTCGCGGTGGGCAGCTACCACATCTGCCCCCACTGCCAGGGGCGCGGCCTGGTCCGTTCCGTGGAAACCCAGGCCCTGGTGCATATCAGGCATATCCAGACCGGAGTGACCAGAAAGGAAATCAAGAGGGTGGTCTGCCGTCTGCCCATGGAGGTTGCCCAGTACCTGCTGAACAAAAAACGCCAGGATTTACTCGAGATGGAACAGGTTCATCAAGTCGAGATCAGCATCATCCCGGAAGCAACCATGCCGCCCAACGAAAGCAAAATCGATTTCCTCAAGGAATAATGGACTCGGAAATGTACGCATCGCCTGTAAACCGGCAAAAATCAGTGCTTGCCGCCGCTTTTCTGGTACTTGAGAACGGCCCGATTATGCTCGGCTAGATCCCTGGAAAAATAATGGGTGCCGTCATTTTTGGAAACGAAATAGAGATAGGAATCCGAGGCGGGATGCAGTACCGCAGCGATAGCAGCGCGGCCCGGATTGGCGATGGGGCCCGGGGGCAGGCCGATGTTCAGATAGGTGTTGTACGGGGTCGGCGTTTCCAGATCTTTCCGGGTGAGATTGCCGTCAAAACCGGTCAGACCGTAGATCACGGTGGGATCGGTCTGCAGCCGCATGCCAAGACGCAGGCGGTTTAAAAAGACCCTGGCGATGAGGGGCCGCTCTTCAGGAACGCCGGTTTCCTTTTCCACAATGGAGGCCATGGTAAGCACCTCGTGGGGGGAAAGGCCCAGGGGGTTGTTGCTTAAATCGCCCAGTTCCCGGCGCACCTGCCTGCCCCGGTCAACCATCAGAGCGATGATCTCTCCCGGATCCTGGCCGCGCATCAACTGATAGGTATCCGGAAACAGATAGCCCTCCAGGCTTTTCGCCCGCACCCCATGCCGGGCAAGAATCTCCGGATCACGCAGCAGTTTGAGAAAAAGCTCCCGTTCCCCCCAGCCGCCTTGGGCCAGGATCTCGGCAAGCTGATAGATGTTGGCGCCTTCGGGGATGGTAACCGACCAGCGCACGGTGGAACCGACCGCGATGGTCCGAAGGATTTGCAGCGGAGTCTGCCCGGGGGTAAAGAGATACTCTCCGGCCTGCAATCGCTTGCTAAGCCCGGAAATTCTGGCGAGATAATAAAAGCCGCGCCCCGGCGGGATCACCCCGTTTTCAGCAAGAATCTTTTCTATCCCGGTCAGACCTGTTTTGGGAGGAATCAGCACGTGCAGATTGGCCCCGGCGATGCTCGCCGGGGTTACCCCATAGGACCAGAGCCAGAGGCCGAAGCCAGCCAGCCCCAGCAAGATAAGGGCGGACAGCCAGATTGCCAGGCGCCGGATGGCGCCTACCATCCCCCGACCTTTTTTCCGGACGCTTCTTTTCTGAGCCAAAAACATGTTTCCTGTCGGGTGAACAGCCTATCGTCTTGCAAGACTGTCCGCACCTCTCTAAGAGAGCAAGACAACCGTCTAAATAACCTCGGCAGTTAGTCCGTAAACACCATGGAAAGAATCCGGTCCATGTTCTTCACCGGCACAAACTTGATCTTCTTGCGCAGAGCCTCGGGAATATCCACCAGATCCTTCTTATTCTGCTCCGGGATAATCACCGTGGTGATCCCGGCCCGGAGAGCGGCCAGGGCCTTCTCCTTGAGGCCGCCGATGGGCAGTACCCGGCCGCGCAGGGTAATCTCCCCGGTCATGGCCACATCCTGACGCACCTTTTTTCGGGAGAGCGCCGAATACATGGCCGTGGCGATGGTCACCCCGGCGGACGGGCCGTCCTTGGGAATGGCGCCGGCCGGCACATGCACATGGATGTCTATCTCTTCGAAGTAATTGTCGGCCAGCTTGAGCTTCTTGATCCGTGAACGGCAGAAGCTCAGGGCGGCCTGGGCCGATTCCTTCATCACTTCGCCCAGCTGGCCGGTCATGGTCAGGTTACCGCGGCCCTTCAAGATGGATATCTCGATATAAAGAATCTCTCCGCCCACCTCGGTCCAGGCAAGGCCGGTGGCCATACCCGGCTGGTCGATGATTTCGGTCTCCGACTCGGGCGTGTACTTGGGCGGGCCAAGATACTTGCTCAGAGTCCGGTCCGTGAGGGGAAAAGGCCCCTTGCTGCCTTCGGCAACCCTCCGGGCGTTCTTCCGGCAGACAGCGCCGATCTCCCGTTCCAGATTCCGCACCCCCGCTTCCCTGGTGTAATTGCTGATGATCTTGGCCAGCACCACATCGTCGAACTGGACCTGCTTGGCGGTGATGCCGTTTTCCACAAGCTGGCGGGGCACCAGATAGCGGCGGGCAATCTCGATCTTCTCCTCCAGGGTGTAGCCGGCCAGACGGATTACCTCCATCCGGTCATAAAGCGGGGCCGGAATGGTATCCACCATGTTGGCGGTGGTGATGAACATAACCTTGGAAAGATCAAAGGGCATGTTGAGATAATGGTCGGTGAAATCGGTGTTCTGAGCCGGATCCAACACCTCCAGCAGAGCGGAGGATGGGTCGCCCCGGTAGTCGGCGCCGACCTTATCGATCTCGTCGAACATGAAGACCGGATTGTTGGCCCCGGCCGTTTTCAGCCCCTGGATGATTCTCCCCGGCATGGCGCCGATATAGGTGCGGCGATGGCCGCGAATCTCGGCTTCGTCGTGCATGCCGCCCAAAGAAAGGCGGTGGAACTTGCGCCCCATGGCCCGGGCGATGGACTGGCCGAGCGAGGTCTTGCCCACCCCGGGAGGGCCGACAAAACAGAGGATCGGCCCCTTGGTTGTTTTGTTGAGCGAGCGCACGGCCAGGTATTCGAGAATGCGCTCCTTGACCTTGTCCAAACCGTAATGATCCTCGTCCAGCACCGCCTTGGCGACCTTGAGATCAATCCGGTCCTTGGTCCCCTTGCGCCAGGGCAGATCGAGAATCCAGTCGATATAGGTCCGGACGATGGAGGCTTCCGAGGCGTCGGGATGCATGGTTTCCAGCCTTTTCAGCTGCTTGCCCGCCTCCTTCTTGACCTCGGGCGGCATCCGGCATTTGGCCAGCTTGTCCCGCAACTCCTCCATCTCCTGGGAGCGGTCGTCTATATCGCCCAGCTCTTTTTTCAGAGCCTGCAACTGCTCACGCAGATAATATTCCCGCTGGGTGCGGCTCATCTCCTCCTTGGCCTCGGACTGAATCTTGGCCTGCATGGTGGAGACTTCCAGCTCTTTTTGCAGGTACTCGGCCACCTTTTTCAGACGCAGGGCCGGATCAAAGGTTTCCAATACCGCCTGAGATTCGGAAACCCGCAACTGCAGATTGGAGACCACCAGGTCGGCGAGCCGGCCCGGTTCCTCCACGTTGTTTAAGATAACCATGAGATCGGAAGACATGATGCCTTTGAGCGAGAGGATCTTTTCCGTCTGCTCGCGAACATTGCGCATCAAGGCCTCCATCTCCACCGAGACCTCCTCCAGCTCTTCATCCTCGATCAGCTCGATCCTGGCGATATGGTGAGGTTCTTCCTGAACAAAGGAGGTAACCCGCGCCTTGCGCAGGGCCTGAACCAGCACCTTGAGGCGACCGTCCGGCAGCTTGAGGGTGCGCATGATCATGCAGACCATGCCCACTTCATACATATCCTCGGACTGTGGCTCGTCCAGAGAGGCATCCTTCTGGGTAACGAGCATGAGGAGCTTGTCCTTGGCCATGGCGTCGTTGACCGCACCCACCGAAGCAGGCCGCCCGACAAAAAGGGGAATGATCATATAATTGAAGATAACCACATCACGCACCGCCATGAGCGGCAATTCTCCAGGGATCTCCTGCCCTTCGGAATCATGAAAATCGTTCAGCTCTGAGGTCATGGAATCATTAATATCCACAACATGCCTCCAGGTTAGTATGTTATCGGCAAAGCACCCTTGCCGGAAAAAAGGCGCCGGGAAAAATAATGGTTTGAGTGTGCCAACATAAGCACCCCTCTCCGTGAAGTCAAGCCGATATCAGCAGGGCTCGACCAGGCCGGAAATATGCTTGAAGAAATCGCGGTTTTGCACCATAGTACCCCTGTAACCGGCAGGATTGCCCCGCACGGAAACGAAAGAGGCCATGAAAATAATCATGCCATGACAGCCAACAAAAAACATAACTATCCAGCTCAAGGCCGGAAACGAACAAAAACAACCCAACCCGTAACTATCCAGCAGTGCCGTAGCTGCTAGGCAGAAGCCTGCGAAGTGTGCTGGCGCCCATAAGCAGGCTGATATAGCTGAGTTGGGCAGCTTGCCTGCCCAAACGAAACTTATACCCTCTGGGTGCAACAACGCAGATGCGGTGCTGCTGGATAGTTACAAAAAAACAACCGGCAATTGATCCCGATGAACCTTACCAACGCTTCTTTTTTTGATCTGAGTCGCTATGCCCACGCCTCTCTTTTTGCGGCGGACGAATACCCCTGGCAGGCGCTGACCCGGCTGAAGACCTATCTGGCGGATTATCCCTGGCCGCGGATCGCCTGGCCGAGAAATCCCGGCCCGCTGCCTTCCACACTGATCCTCCACGAGGGGATGCTGACCGTGGCCGGAGATATCAGCATCGAATTCGGCGATGCCACCAAGGGCAAACTCAGGATTTTTCGCGAGGGCACCCTTCTCGATGGGGCCAGTGTACTCATGGCCGGGGTGGTGCTGGCCGGGGGGCCGCTCAGTATCGGCAAGGGGGTGCTGGTTGAATCCGGGGCCTTTATCAAGGGGCCGGTGCTCATCGGCGACCAGAGCGAGGTCCGGCAGGGCGCCTATCTTCGCGGCCACTGCCTGGTGGGGGCACGTTGCGTAGTCGGCCATGTCACCGAGGTCAAGCATGCCATCTTCCTCGACGATGCCAAGGCCGGACATTTCGCCTATCTTGGCGACAGCATCCTGGGCAACGAGGTGAATCTGGGAGCAGGCACCAAACTGGCTAACCTGCGCTTCACCGGCGGAGAAGTTCTGGTGAAAACCCCGGCCGGCCCCATCAGTTCCGGCCTGCGCAAATTCGGGGCAATTCTGGGAGACCGGGTCCAGACCGGCTGCAATGCGGTGACCAGCCCCGGCACGGTGCTCGGCAAAAAATCCATTGTCCTGCCCAACACCACTGCCCCTTCCGGCTGGCACCCCGACAATTCGCTTATTCGTTAAACCGCCCCGTTCATCTCGAAAAAATGGGCAAGCCCCAAGATGAATTCCAGGCAAATGGCCAGCACCAGAAAGAGACGCAGCGATCTGGCAAACGGCAGCCGTTCCTTGACCAGACGCTGCAGGACCGCGACAATCACCAGGGTGGCGCCCAGGTTGATCGGGGCCACGGACAGCATATGGATCATGGTTTCCACTATTGACTGCATGGCCCGTCCGGGAAAGTACCGGACACTGGCCAGCAGATAGACGACAACCAGGATAGCCAGGGAAATCTGCTCCCGTATTCTTGACATGCGCAACCTGTTTATATTTTTTCCCGGATGATCCCCTGGCTCTGCCCGGGGAGGATTTCGGCCCATTGTAACAGGAAATACAAATGAAACAATCGCTCACCGCTCTTTTTTCTCCGGAAACCAACCCCCATCCCGCTGATTTGCAGCCTTTCCGCCTCCTCTGCGATGCGATCTTTTTTTATACCTTGCCGGACAAGACCGGGCAGCAGGGAGTGGGAACAGGATACACGCCGGTGTCCCTTTCCGCAGAAGAACAGGCCCGCTTCCATTCCCTTGCCCAGGAACTTAAGGGGCACGAGGCGGAATTCCATAGCGGGCTTCTGGCCTCTCTTTCCGTGGAGTATGTCGACCGGGACGAGGCCTCGGCCGGGTCGCTGGCCTCTCGCCTGCGTTCCGGCAAGAAAGCCTCGCCGCCGCAAAAAACGGAGGACGAAATACTCTGGCAGGCCATGCTCATCCTGAAGCTGGCGGAGATGTTCCGGGAAGAAGAACGGGAAATCGCCCAGGGATTCCTGGCCATCTCAGGCAAAGAGGCCGAACTTTTTGCCGCCCTCCGGGGCGAAGGGGCAGAAGAAGACGAGGGGGACGAGGAAGGGGCCCGAGCCCTGCGGGAGGTTGCCGCAGCCAGACCGCCGGGCGGAGGACCAACAACGATAAACCGGCCTCTGCTGGCCAAGGCCTGGGGCCGCCTCTACACCAGGGATCCGCGCGCCGCGGAATTTCCCCTGTTGGTCTCGACCCGCGAAGAACTTACCAACTTGCTCGCCGAGGCTTACGAGACTCTCACCGGCAGGCCTCCCAGAAAACTGGTCAGTCTCTCTCTGCCGGCCCAGAACGGGGAAGATGATACCCTGGTTGCAGAATTCCGGGCGGCCACCAGGGCTTATCGTGAGCATTTCAGCCGACTGCTGCTGGGGATTGCCGCAGGCGGTACCATCTCTGCCGAGCGGCTGGCAGAACTGCTTGAGGCAGGAAACGATCTGAACCGGGCAGCCCTGCCTTTTCTGAAAGACGGGAGGAGCGAAAAAGCCCTGCACTTTTACGCCTACGAAGGGGCCGCTCTCCGAGACCTTTTTGTCGGCCTGACCGGAGCCCCCAGCGCCGAACGGGAGAATGCCCCGGCCGTCACCGGGCTGCTCGCGGCTCTGGGCTGATTTCCCGCTTACCGGTAGGGGTTAATAGTCAACACCGGGCAGGGGGCGGTCTTGACGATCTTCTCCGCCACACTGCCGAAGAGGATTTTGTCCAACCCCTTGTAGCCATGGGTGCCCATGATGATCATATCGGCCGTCTGCTCGCTGGCAAAACGATTGACCTCCTCGACCACGTCACCGACCAAGACCGCCGTGGTATAAGGAACCGAGCCGGTGAGGGTTTCCGCGGTGAAACTCTTCATTTTTCCCTCGGCGCTTTTGACCATCTCTTCCTCAAGCTGAATGATGGGGATATGGGGCACGAAAAAACCGGAATAATCATCAAAGCTCTGCACCACAAAAACAACCGCCAGTTCCGCCTTGAATCTACCGGCGACATCGGCGGCCGTGCGAAGAATCTTCTGCGAATTCTCTGAAAAATCCACGGGAACCAGAATCTTTTTAATTTCGTTCATTTCCTCTCCTTATGGTATAGATGTCAAACTTCAGAGCCACGAGTGCGACCTGAGCCGAGCTTGGATGCATCATCCTCTCGTCTTGATCAGGCTAGCAGAATGCTTTTCCCCTTGTCAACAGGAGAGAAATTTCCTTGAATCCACAAGCTAAGCAGAGCCCTATGTCCACTTCTCTGCCTGAGGCCATGGCCGACATCTTTGCCCAAGGCGGTATCCTGGCCCGGAAACTGCCCGGCTACGAATCCCGACCCGGCCAGCTGCGCATGGCCGAAGCCATCGCCGCCACCCTGGAGCCGACGGAAGAGGAGCGGGCCGGCCAGGCAGGAATGCTGGCGGTTGAGGCGGGCACCGGCACCGGCAAGACCATGGCCTATCTGGTTCCGGCCATCCTCAGCGGCCAAAAGGTGGTGGTTTCCACCAATACCTTGAACCTGCAAGACCAGATTCTCACCAAGGAAATCCCCTTCATCAAGAAACACCTGGCCCCGAGGCTCAACGCCCTCTGCATCAAAGGCAGACAGAACTACCTCTGCCTCTACCGCTGGCAGCAGTTCCTTGCCTCACCCCAGCGCCATCTCCTGGCCGACGACCGCGACAGCCAAAGGGTCGCCGACTGGCTTGAGGAAACCGAGACCGGCGACCGGAGCGAACTGGCCTGGCTGGCGGACAATGCCCCGCTCTGGCAGGCAATCACCGCCTCGGCCAGTCAGTGTCTGGGCTCCAACTGCCCGGATGGCTCCGCCTGCTTTATAACTACACTGCGCAAAAAAGCGGGCCAGGCCCAGCTGCTGGTGGTCAACCATCACCTCTTCTTTTCCGACCTGGCCCTGCGCCGTTTCGGGCATGCCGAGGTTCTGCCCCGCTACGAATCGGTGATTTTCGACGAGGCCCATCATCTGGAAGGGGTGGCGACCCGCTACTTCGGCACCTCCTTCAGCCATTATCAGGTGATCGATCTGGTGAAAGATCTGGAGACCGCGGCCCAGGCCGATCTGGTGGGCCGCGCCAGGGAAGGGGTGGTACAGACCGCCAGGGCGCTGGCCAAGCAGATCGATCTTTTTGCCGAGCTCTTCCCCCGGGAGCGGGGCCGTTTTTCCCTGCTCCAGTTCATCGAGCGGTTCCCGGGCTGGGAAGAAGAGCGGCAGCGCATGGCCGACCAGATCAAGGGATTGTCCAATCAACTGGCCAAGGCGGCCACGGGCGGGGAATCATGGCTGGGCATGCAGCGGCGGGTGGAAGAGCTGCTGGCCGCCTTCACCACCATCACCGAGGCGCGGGACTCCTCCTCGGTTTACTGGTATGAACGAAGGGAAAAAACCGTGGCCCTCTCCGCCTCGCCCATCGACATTGCCGACGAACTGCAGGACTTTCTTTACGACCAGAGCCGAAACGTGATCTTCACCTCAGCCACCCTGACCACCGACAACAACTTCACCTATTTTTCCCGCCGCCTTGGCCTGCCCGAAGACACCCCGACCCTTACCCTGGCCACCCCCTTTGCTTACGAAAAGCGCACCCTGCTCTTCGTGCCGGGCAAGGGATTTCCCGAGCCGGCGGCCCGCGAGTTTCCGGGCGCCTGCCAGCAGCTGATGCAGGAGCTGATCATGGCCGCCAATGGCCGGACCCTGCTGCTTTTCACCAGCCTCAGCGCCATGCGCGCCGCCCACGAGTTTCTTCTGGGCCGGCTGCCCTTTCCGCTGCTGCTGCAAGGGGAGGCTCCCAAGGCCAGGCTGCTGGAGCAGTTCCGGGAGCAGACCCATTCCGTCCTCCTGGCGGTGGCCAGCTTCTGGGAGGGGGTGGATGTGGTGGGCGAATCGCTGAGTTGCGTGATCATCGACAAACTTCCGTTTGAAGTCCCCTCGGACCCTGTTATTATGGCCCGCATGGAACGGATCAAAAGCGAAGGCGGCAACCCCTTTTACGATTTCCAGATCCCCCGCGCCATCCTGACCCTGCGTCAGGGCGTAGGCCGGTTGATGCGCAGCGCCACCGACCGTGGGGTTCTGGCGATCTGCGATGTCCGCCTCTTCAGCAAGCAGTACGGCAAACTCTTCCTGAAAAGCCTGCCCCCAAGCCAGATCTGCCGCGAGATTAGCGCTGTGCGGAATTTTTTTACGGAGGAAACGTAGCCATCCAGCAGTACATCTGCGTTATCGGCGCTGCCGCCGATGATTGACAGTCATCGGCCGGCTCATGTGCAACAGCACACTTCACCGACCTCTTCCGCGCATCTGCGGCACTGCTAAACGGCTACCATCCCAAGGCTACCAAAAATTTTGCTTCCATGGGAAATGATTACGGAGGAAACGCCATGAACAACGTTGAGCTGCTTGCGGCCCTTAAAGAAAAAGGGGCCGTGATTGACGTGGTGATGAAAGAGGATCTGGCGATCATCGAAAGTCCGCTGCTGGCGGAGATCATCCACCACGCCATCTTCCAGGGCGGCAAACGCATCCGCCCCCTGCTGACCCTGCTGGCCGCAGGCCTGATCGGGACTCCGCCCGCCGACACCGCGCGGCTGGCTATCGCCTTTGAGTATCTCCACGCGGCCAGCCTGCTGCACGACGATGTTATCGACCATGCCATCCTGCGGCGCGGTGCGGAAACCGCCAACACCATCTGGGGGATGGAGCCGGTCATCCTGGCCGGGGATTATCTCCATGCCCATGCCATGGCTCTGGCCAGCGAGGTGGGCGGCCCGGCGGCCATGGCCCTGATCGGCCGCGCCACCGCAGCGATGGTCGAGTCGGAATTCTTGCAGTTGCGCAATGCGCACGAGATCCTCACCTCCGAGGAAAATTATTTTCAGGTTCTGCGGGGCAAAACCGCTGCCCTCATTGCCGCGGCCTGCGAGGCGGGAATTGCCCACAACCAGGGGACCGCCGAGCAGCGGCTCGCCCTGCGCACCTACGGAACCAACCTGGGCTTAGCCTTTCAGATCGTTGACGACCTGCTGGATTATCTGGGAGACCCGGCGAAAACCGGCAAGGCGGTGGGCAACGATTTCCAGGAGGGCAAGATGACCCTGCCCCTGATCAAGACCCTGGCCCTGGCTGACGCCAGGGACCAAGAGGTGCTTACCGGGCTGCTCAAGGCAACGCAGCAGGAGCGCAGCCGAGAGCTGGCCCTGGTCCATGGCCTTATCACGCGGTATGAGGGATTTTCCCTAGCCAGGGCGCAGGCCGAAGCGCTACTCGGCGAAGCCCTGGCCGGTCTGGCCATCTTCGCCGAAGCCCCGGCAAAGCAACCCCTGACCGGGCTGGCTCATTATGTTCTGAGCCGAGATAAATAGGCATGCCCAAGGCTTCCTCTAAAAAACCAGCCCCAAAACGCACGATAAAAAAGTGGGGATCCCGGCTTGGCCTCTTCTCCCTTTTTCTTTTTGTAGCCGCGACCTTGGCCGCCGGCGTTTATTTCATGCTGCTCTATCCCGGCATGTCCCCGAAACCCCCGATACCCCAGCTGAGCGGACAGGCCAAGAAAAAGCCCTTGCCGCAGGAGGGCAAACCCCTGCCAAACCGGCAGGTTCCGCTCTATGAGGAGCCCGCCCTGCCCCATCAGGCGCCACCTATCGCAAGCCACCCCAAAAAGCCGGGGGGAACTTCTCTTTCGGACAGGCCCCTTGTCGCCATCGTCATCGACGATATGGGCTATAGGCAAAATACCGGCAAGGCCCTAATCGCCCTCGACCTTCCCCTCTCCTTCGCTTTCCTGCCCTTCACCCCTTTTTCCGAAGAGCTGCAAAAAGAGGCCCAAGCCAGGGGACGCGACATCCTCCTGCACCTTCCCCTTGAACCCGTGGACCCGAAATGGAATCCCGGCCCCGGCGCCCTGACCACGGCCATGGACCCGGAAACCATGACCGCCCTCTTCCAGGAAGACCTGCGGGAGGTCCCCAAGGCCATCGGGGTCAGCAATCACATGGGCTCCCGCTTTACCGCCGATCCCCAGGCCATGCGGACCCTGCTTTCCCTGGTGCGGGAGCGCAACCTCTTTTTCCTGGACAGCGTGACCGCCACCCGGAGCATGGCCTACGATCTTGCCCGGACAATGGGAATAAAAACCGAACGCCGCACCGTTTTTCTCGATAACGACCAGAGCCCTGATAAAATCATGACCCAGCTTGACCTTTTAATTCAGCTGGCCGGGGAGCATGGCCAGGCCGTGGGCGTCGGCCACCCTTATCCGGCCACGGTGGAGGCCCTGCGCCGATATCAGACCCAATTGCACAGCCGCACCGAGATGGTCGGAGTATCCCGCCTGGTCCATTGACGGAAAGAAAACAAAAAGGGCTAATTTTTCTGTTTACAGACCGGAAGATCCCGCCTAAATTCACAGCTTAATCTCAGGCAAGGAAACGACTTCATGCAGGACAACCATATTGATGATATCGCCAGACTCCTGAAGACCATGTCACATCCCATCCGCCTGAAGATCCTCTGCCTGTTGCAGGACACGGAAATGACCGTGGGCGATCTCCACAAGGAGGTCCATACCACCAATGCCAATGTTTCCCAGCATCTCTCCATCCTCCGCAACCAGGGAATCATCACCTACCGCAAGGATGCGAATTTCATCTACAACCGAATTTCGGAAGGGCGGGTGACCGAGCTGATCAAAACCATGCGGGAACTTTTCTGCGAAGATGCCTGATCCCCGCCACCTCACCAAGGAAATTTCACCATGATCGTCACGGACTGGGTTCATGTACTTGCCGGCGCTTTCATCCTGCTCAGCCTGGCTCTGGGAACCTGGCTGCATCCCTACTGGTATTTCTTCACCGCCTTTGTCGGAGCCAACCTTCTCCAGTACGGCTTCAGCAAATTCTGCCCGCTGGCCACCATCCTCAAGAAACTTGGAGTACCGGAAAACCGTCCCGGCCAGGGTTGCTGCCGGAAATAAGTAACCAACCACGGGATAAGCCCACAAAGGTCAAATAACCACGGAATCACCCTTCGGGTATAAGTTTCGTTTTGAGCAGACAAGCTGCTCAACTCAGCTAAAAGCGGCCACAGGGTGCCGCAGGTTGCGGCAAGCGGGCTGGCGACGCGTACTTTTGTACGTGAGCCGGACCGATCGCCGCTGTCAATCGTCGGCAGAAGTGCCGACAACATGTGGTGCCCTGTGATCGCTTACGAAAATAAGCACTGCTATCCGGCAATCACCGCCCCAGGGCCTTGGCAATCGCCAGACCGATCGGGGCAAAATCAGAACGAGCCCCGGCAGGATCAAGGCAGCGCCGTAGACGGCCGAAAACCCGCACCTGTCCCAAGTTGGCGATGGTCCGCATATTATCCTCAACCAACGCCTCATCTTCCTCCGGCTCGGCATCGGAAAACACCACCCCCAGAACCTCGATATCCCGGTACCGCAGGGCCTCCAGACTTAGCAGGGTATGATTGATGGTGCCAAGGCCGCTCGTCGCCACCAGCAGGGTGGGAATCTTGAGCTGCCCCAGCAGATCCACCAGCAGCAGCGCCCGGTTCAGCGGCACCAGCAAGCCGCCAACCCCCTCGACAATAAGCAGCTCATGGCTGGCCAGCCTCTCCTGATACCGGGCACGGATCAGTGCCGGGTCGATAACCGTCCCCGCCCGTTCGGCGGCGAAATGGGGAGAGGCGGGCAGGGGGAAATGATAAACCACCTGAGTGCCGACCAGCTCAGGGACCAGAGGCAGTTGCGCCATGCGCAGGCAGGCCGCCAAATCAGCCGGCGGAAATTCCGGCCCGGTCGCCACCCATTTCTGATAGCCGGCCTGGATTTCCTCTTTAAGGAGAAAATCCAGCAGCAATCCGCAGACATGGGTCTTGCCCACATTGGTGTCCGTGCCGGCGACAAATATCCCGCTCATTTCTCCCCCCTGACGACAAAGGCCTGATAGGTGGCGGGATACCCGCCGTGGGTTGCCTGAAACCAGGCGTCAAGCTGCCGCAGCCTTCCCCTGGTCAAGGCGGCCGGCAGCCGGCCCCCGGCGGTGCCGGTTTTGCGGATATGATCCAGCAAGGCAAGAAGTGACTCGTATTTTTTGACCCTGCTTTCTTCCTGCACGACAAAACGGGAAAAGCTCTCCCCCAGCAGGTCCGCCAGCTTCTCTTCGGCGGGAAATTCATGGGGCGGCAGGCGCACCTCCTGGCCAAAGATCCCGCTCAATCCATGGGCCAGCTCGGTGAAGGTCCGGGGGCCGAACAAAACCCCGGCAAAACATCCCTGGCCGGAAAGCAGGCGGCCGATCTGCCTCAGGGCCGCACCCAGGTCATCAAACCATTGCAGGGTGGAATTGGCGCAGATCAAATCAAAGGTGGTGGGGCAGGCGGCCAGGAACCGCTCCCCTTCTTCACAGAGGATGGAGACATGCTCCTTGTCGGCCAGCCGTTTTCCGGCCAGGTGCGCCATGCCTTCGGCGAAATCAAGGGCAATGATTTGGGCCTCGGGGTATCGTCCGGCAAGAAGCGCGGTGAAGTGCCCGGTGCCGCAGCCGATCTCCAGAATGCGTGCCACGTTGCCGCTCTCGGGAAGCTCCCGAAGCAGGCGGAGCGCCAGATCCTTCTGCACCTCGGCATGGGCGTCATAGGTTTCGGCGGCGCGGGAAAAACGATGCCGGATTCTTTGCTTGCCGAGTTCAGTCACCTGCGGCAAACTCCCGATCGAAAAAAAGGGCATGCCCGCCATGCTCGATGATGATGCCCCGGACTCCGGGGATCACGGCCTGCTCCGCCACCGGCGCGATGATATCCCGCCGCCCATGCCAACAGAAAACCGGGCATTGCACCCCGCGTTCCGACAAACGCCATTGGCCCAGATAATCGAGACCCCGGCCAAGAATCCGCAAGTCCAGAGATGCCAGCAGCGCCTCCTGCTGGTCGGCCACAAACCGCCGGGCTTCTTCTTTATAGCCCAGCAGGCTTTTCCGGTAAAAATCCCGCATAAACGCCACGGGGTCGGTTGCAAGGCCCCGACGGATGGCCTCGATCTCCGCAGACGGCCAGGAACCCCGCATACCGAGCAGGGTCAGACCCGTCACCTTTTCGGGAAAGGCACAGGTAAAATCATAAGCCAGGTAAGCGCCCATGGACCAGCCGACCAGCTGGACGGCAGCAAGCTGGCGTTCGGCCAGAAAAGCCAGAATCTCCGCCTGAGCGGTGACCGGATCCAGCAACGCCGCCGGGCTTGCCCAGGGGTAGCGCTTTTCTGCCAAATCGAGTACCTGGCCGGAAAAGCCCCAGCCGGGTAGAAAAATGATCGCGGGGTACGGCAGCGGTGCGAGCCCTGAAAAGTGTAAGCGATCACAGGGCACGACATCTGCTTTGTTATCGGCCTGTTCGCATACCATATGTATAGCTCTCAGGCCTCTGTCGCGCATCTGCCGCACCCTGCAATCGCTTACAGTTGGGGATACGGCGCTGCACTTGGTCGCCTACCTTGTGATCAGTTACTGAAAAGTTATTTACCGACAAGCTATTATTCCACCGTAACGCTCTTGGCCAGGTTGCGGGGCTGATCCACATCGCAGCCGCGGAGAACGGCAATCTCATAGGCCAGCAGCTGCAGGGGCAGGACAAAGAGGATCGGGTTCAACTCCTCGTGACAGACCGGCACCGTAATCACCTGCTCGGCGATACGCTTACAATTTTTGTCGCCCGCATTGGCAACGAGGATGATCCTGCCGTTCCGGGCCTTGACCTCTTCCACGTTGGAAATAAGCTTTTGATAAACGCTGTCCCGGGGGGCCAGGGCCAGTACCGGCATATCCCGGTCGATGAGGGCGATGGGTCCATGCTTGAGTTCGCCGGCCGCATAACCTTCGGCGTGGATGTACGATATCTCTTTGAGCTTCAAAGCCCCCTCCAGGGCGATGGGAAAATTGCTCCCCCTGCCCAGATAGAGAAAATCCCGGCTGTGGGCAAAGGCCTCGGCAATGCGGGCCGTTTCCTCCTGCAAACGGGGCATCTCCTGCTCCATGAGGCCGGGCAGCTCGAGGAGGGCCTGGCCGATATCCTTGCGATCCTTGGGGGCAATAGTCTTGCGGATATCGCCTAAGAAAAGGGTGAACAGCAGCAGGGCGGTAAGCTGGCAGGTGAAGGCCTTGGTCGAGGCCACTCCGATCTCCGGCCCGGCGTGGGTATAGATCGTGCCGTGCGCCTCCCGGGTGATGGTGCTGCCCAGCACATTGCAGATGGCGATGACCTTGGCCCCCATCTTCTTGGCCAGCCGCAACCCCGCCAGGGTGTCGGCGGTTTCCCCGGACTGGGAGATGGGTACCACCATCACGGTTTCATCCAGCAGCAGCCGGCGGTAGCGGAACTCCGAGGCGATGTCCACCTCCACCGGGATACCCACCCATTTTTCCAGCCAGTATTTGGCCACCAGGGCCGCATGCCAGGAGGTGCCGCAGGCCACCAGGGAGATACGGCTGATTTTTTTCAGCTCCGCAGGGCTCAGGCCTATCTCCGGCAGCTGCACCCTGCCGGTTTCCGGGGCGAGCCGCCCCCGGAAGGTATTGAGAATGGCCTGGGGCTGTTCGAAGATCTCCTTAAGCATGAAATGCCGATAGCCACCCTTCTCGGCCATGGCTGCGTTCCACTCGATGGTCTTGGTCTCCTTGACCACTTTCCGGCCATTGGCCAGGCTCAGTACCTGCCACTCCCCCTGCTTGAGGACGGCAAGCTCGCCGTCCTCAAGAAAAACCACCTGATTGGTGTAGGGAAGCAGGGCGGGAATATCCGAGGCCATAAGACAGCCTCCCCCCTCGACAAGCCCCAGGACCAGGGGGCTTTGATTCCGCACCGCCACCAGCCGGTCCGGCTGGCCGGCCCACAAAACCCCGATGGCATAGGAGCCTTCGACCTTTTTTAAGGCCTGGCGAACCGCCTTGACCAGATCGCCGGAGGCGAGCTGCTCCTCGATGAGATGGGCCAACACCTCGGTGTCGGTTTCCGACCGGAAGACATGCCCCCTCCCCTTCAGCTCTTCCCGGAGAGCATGATAATTCTCGATGATGCCGTTATGCACCACCACCAGGTCGCCGCTGCAATCGCAGTGCGGGTGGGCATTGAGCTCGGAAGGCGCTCCGTGCGTGGCCCAGCGGGTATGACCCAGACCGATGTGGCTGTCGCGGTCCCGCACCGTCTCCAGCAACTCCTCGAGCCGACCGAGCTTGCCCGCGGCCCGGTACTTCTGGAGCTTGCCGCCGTATACATACACCACCCCGGCGGAATCATAGCCCCGGTACTCCAAACGCTTCAACCCTTCGAGAAGAATGGGCAGGACATGGCGCTGCCCCACATAACCGACTATTCCGCACATACTCCGCTCCTTTTCTTTTTTCTGGGAAGCAACGTAATCGTTCGTCAAAAACAAAAAAACGTGGCTCACTCTCTAAAATATAAACGTTCAGCCGTGCCGCAGATGCGCGAAAGAGGTCTGCGAAGTGTGCTTTTGCACATGAGCAGGCCGATGACAAAGCAGATGCTGTGCTGCTGAACGTTTACATGGCGAAGCCCTGTCTGGATTTGGCTACTGCTTCCGGCAAAAAGGCCAACAAGGACGCGACCTCTGCCTCGGTATTGTAACGGCTCAGACTGATGCGCAGGGTTCCGTGCAGGAAGGATTCCTCCACCCGCATGGCCCGCAACACATGCGAGGGATCCAGGTCGCCGCTCTCACAGGCGGCATGGGCGGAAACGGCGATACCGCCCGCGTCGAGATCCTGGATAAGTCCGGCCGAGGCCGCATGCCGAAAACTGACGTTGGTGGTGTTGACCAGCCTGGGCGAAGCTGCGCCATTGATTCGCACCTCGGGGATCACGGCGATAATCCCGGCCTCCAAACAATCCCGCAGGGCGGCCAGCCGCTGATGCGCCGCCTCGTCCACCCCCATGGCCAGCGCGCAGGCCTGCCCGAGGCCGACGAGGCCGGGGACGTTTTCGGTGCCGGCCCGCCGACCGTTTTCCTGGCCGGAGCCCATGATCAGCGGGGTAAACGGCGCGGTGCGACGGACATAGAGCGCCCCGGCCCCTTTGGGACCATGCAGTTTATGGCCGGCGATGGTGAGATAATCCACCTCCAGCGCTTCCGCCGCGATGGGTGCCTTGCCGGCCAGCTGGATGGCGTCGCAGTGAAACAACACCCCCCGCTCCCGGCAGATACCACCAATCTGGCCAACCGGCCAGATCACCCCGGTTTCGTTGTTCGCTCCCATCAGGGAGACCAGAGCGGTGTCCGGCCGGATCGCCCTTTTGAGCGCCTCCAGATCAAGACCGCCGTTTTCGTCCACCCCCAGCAGCTCCACTTCATAGCCCTGACCGGCAAGAAACTCGAGTGGCGCCAGCACCGAGCCGTGCTCGACCTGCGACGAGATAATGTGCTTTTTCGCGGGATTGGCCCAGACCGCGCTGAAGATGGCGGTGTTGTTGCCTTCGGTGCCGCCGCTGTTTAAGACCAGTCGAGCCGGATGGCAGCCAAGCAGCCCGGCCACCTGCTCCCTGGCCAGCTCCAGACCTCGCCGGGCAGCCTCGCCGAAATGGTGGGAACTGCCCGGATTGCCGAACCATTCGGCCAGATAGGGGGACATGGCCTCCCGCACCGTTGGGGCCAAAGGGGTGGAGGCATTGTTGTCAAAGTAGATTTCTTGCATAGGGTCAGATCCGCAGCATGCGATCGAGAGAAAGTTTGGCCTCGGCCGCCACCTCGGGCTCCACGGTGATCCGGTTGACCACCCTCCCCTGGGCCAGGTTGTCCAGCACCCACAACAGATAGGCGGGCTTGATCCGGTACATGGTGGAGCAGAGGCACTGAAAAGGTGAGAGCGAATGGATCTCCCGGTCAGGATACAGCCGTTTAAGCCGGTTCACCAGATTGATTTCGGTACCGATGGCCCACTTGCTGCCCGGCAAGGAATCGCGTACCGCAGTGATGATCGCCTCGGTGGAGCCGTACTGATCGGCCCGGCTAACCACCTCGTGCCGGCACTCGGGGTGGACGATGATCCGCACCTTGGGGTCGCGCTCCCGCCAGGCGGCGACATGGGCGGCGGTGAACTGCATGTGCACCGTGCAGTAGCCGTCCCAGAGAATTACCTTGGCCTTCTCCAGCTGAGCCGGGGTATTGCCGCCCAACGGTTTACCGCGCCGCCAGAGGACCACTTCGTCGTCCGGGATACCAAGGGTGCTGGCGGAATTGCGGCCCAGATGCTCGTCTGGGAAAAAGAAAACTTTGTCGCCCTGGGACAAGGCCCAGGTCAGCACCCGCTCGGCGTTCGACGAGGTGCAGACCGAGCCGCCGTACCTGCCGACAAAACCCTTGAGCAGGGCCGAGGAATTCACATAGGTCACGGGGACAACCCGCCCGGTAATCACCTTGGCCAGCTCCTCCCAGGCCCAGACCACCTCTTCGCTGGTGGCCATGTCGGCCATGGGGCAGCCGGCCCTAAGATCGGGGAGGATCACCACCTGGTCCGGCGCGGTCAGGATGTCGGCGGATTCGGCCATGAAATGCACGCCGCAGAAAACGATGTACTTGCGGTCCTTGGCCTCGGCGGCATTGCGGGCCAGCTTGAGGGAATCCCCGGTCAGGTCGGCGAACTGAAAGGTCGCCTCCTGCTGGTAGTGATGCCCTAAAATCAAAAGATTGCCGCCCAGCTCTTTCTTGCGGGCGGCAATCCTTTGGCAGATTACTTCTTCTTTTTCCTGCAGGTATTCCGAGCCAAGCTCAACCTGCTGCAACACGGTCATCTGTCTATCTTTCACTCCCTGCTGAAGTATCGTAAGCGATCACAGGGCACCACATCTTGCGGCGATCGGTCCGGCTCACGTACAAAAGTACGCATCGCCAACCCGCTTGTCGCAACCTGCGGCACCCTGTGACCGCTTTTAGCTGAGTTGAGCAGCTTGTCTGCGCAAAACGAAACTTATACCCGAAGGGTGATTCCGTGGTTATTTGACCTTTGTGGGTTTACCCCGTGATCGGTTACGAAGTAACTAACGCAAAGACGCAAAAAAGAGTTCTTTTCTTCGATTTCTTTGCGCCTCTGCGACTTTGCGTTTGTTTTTACGCTGCTCTTCTATTTAACCAGCTTTACCCAGGCCGCGGTCGGCCCCTTATCCCCTTCGCCCTCTCCGAAACGAACCTCGTCGCCTTCGGCCAGTTGGGCCATGGTCGCATCCTTGAGGGCGTTCTCGTGAAAATACACCTCCTGACCGCCCATGGTCATAAGAAAGCCGTAAGACTCATAGGGGAACAGGCTCTTGATGGTGCCCATGGCCGGGCCAGCCGCCGCAGCCTCCGGCTCCTTGCCGTTTTGCCGCCGCTTGCGCTGCACCTCTTTCAACTGGAGGCCAAGGGTGTCGAACGCCTCCACCAGCAGGGGTCGCACCGTCTCCCCCTTTCTTTTCACAACCACGGTGTCATTGGGAATGGAAGCCACCATGCGAACCTCGTGGCCGCCCGCCTTATGCCCGGCGGTCTCCTCAATGGAGATGCGCAGATGATGAACAAGTCCAGGGTGGTGACGATCAAGGCGCCCCTTTTCTTCATCAATCTTTTCCTGCCAAGCCTTCCGAATTTCCAGGTTCCGTCCTTCAACTTGTAGTTCCATGCAGTTCCTCCATCACAAGTAATTAGATTGCCGCCCGCAGGGGAGCGACCGATTGGAGAGCTTTCCATTGCATTCTACCATGGATGCCGGGCAAAAAACAGCTTCTCTTCATGCAAGCGGCAAGAAAAATAGCACCTCGCCACCGTGGTAATCCGACTTACGTGCTCTTTTGCCGGCTTTTACCGAAGCTTTCAGCCTGACCCGGCGCCATGCCCTTTTTCCGTTGTCCGGCAACATCCGCCATGATACCTTAAAATCCATGAGATATGGGGGCCGTTTGGGGGCACACTGGTGCCTCGCAAAGGCGGAAGCCCCTGAAACGCAGGAGGCCTTTCATGCAAAACTCAAATGCACTTATAACAGGGGCAAGCAGTGGAATTGGTTTAGTTTTTGCGAAGGAGCTCGCCAAGGAAGGATACACGGTTACCTGCGTTGCGAGAAATGAGGAGAAACTCCGACGGCTCGTCGATGATCTCGGCGGCAGCCACCGCCTTATCAGAGCGGATCTGACTGACAAAGATGATCTGGCTGCCGTTTCACAGGAGATACACGACACAAGATATTCGCTGTTAATAAATAACGCCGGATATGGGATATACGAGAAGTTCGAAAATATCCCCATCGAGAAAATCCACAATCTAATTCAGCTTAACATCAACGCCTTGGTTCAGCTTTCTCATGTCTTCCTGAATACTGCATCCGCAGGCGCTGCGCTGATCAATGTTTCGTCGGTGCTTTCTCTCCTCCCGTTTCCTGGCGGGGCTGTTTACAGCGGCACCAAGGCCTTCGTCACCAACTTTACCGAGGCGCTCTGGTATGAATGCAAGGATAAAGAGATCTATGTCATGGCTCTGTTGCCAGGAGTCACCGATACGGATTTTCACCAGGTTGCTTTAGGAAAAACCAGAACGAAAGAGACTAATCGCCCGTCTTATCCTCCTGAAGTTGTAGTCAAAGAAGCGATCCGTGCCCTGAAAAAGCGGACGCAACCGACGGTGATCAGCGGGCCGCTCTACAAGTTTCTGGCAATACTCACTCCCCGAATATTAAGCAGGGCCAGAATGGTCAAAATCATGGGGGCAAACAGTCCAGGAATGGACTGAACAAAAGATTGACCAGCAAGGGGGTACACCTCCGTTGAGTAGACCCCTCGCTTTTACCGCGATAGTTCGGGATGATGTCCCCGGAACTCCCACAAGGCTCACCGCATCCTACGGGCTCAGCACTCCTCTTTTCACGTTCCGCAAGGCTCGCTTAAGCGCTCTCAATTCATAGGCAGCAAAGAACTGGTTTCGTCCCACCACCTTGCACGGACGAAGTTTTCCCCCTTGCACATAACGCCGTAAGGTGGCAATTGAAACTTCCAGATACTCCGCCGCTTCCTGGGCCGTGCATTCAGCATCTGTCGAGTGCCCGAAAACCTGCTCGTGCGTCGAGTTTTCATCCTGAAAAAGTTTCATGCCCAAAACCGTCAAACCGCGGCAGGAGCCCTTTCTACTTTAGGCGCCGGCTTTTGTTCTGCCTGCCACAAATCATAATCCAACTGCATCCCGAGCCACAACTCTGCCCGACCTCCTCGATCCTGTCCCAACCAGGCCTCAATCCGCCTGGCCATTTCCGGGGAGATCCCCGCATGTCCGTTGAGTACACGAGAAAGCGCCGTCCTGGTCACCCCGAGTTGACGCGCGGCCTCGGTAACGGTGAGATCGAGAGCAGGCAAGACATCTTCCTTCAATGTTTCGCCCGGATGCGGGGGATTGAACATTCGTCCCATGATATTCTCCTTCAATGATAATCCTGATAATCCACCAAAGTTACTCCTTCGTCATCAAAAACAAAGGTGAGTCGCCAATTACCATTTACCCAAACTGACCAATGTCCGTTTGAGAGTTGATGCAATCTCCATCCCGGCAAATTCATGTCCATGGGAACTTTGGCGCGATCCAGTTGCTTCAACTGGCGACTTAACTTTGCAGCATGATGCGGCTGTATTCCAGTCTTAGATCCAGTTTTGAAAAACAAGGCGAGACCACGATGTTTAAAATGCTTGATCATGGACATACTGTAACGTAACGCTACACATTTTCAACAAATAAAAAAGGGGCGGCAGCTGTTACCAGCCACCGCCCCCGGTTGAGTTTTACTTGCTATTTGCCTTTCCTAAGCTCTCAGCACTAAGCACTCAGTACTCAGCACTCATCCCTACCTTACCCCTGCAGCAGACTCAAAACAGTCTGGCTGCTGGCGTTGGCCTGAGCCATGGCAAAAGAGCTGGCCTGAGTGAGGATCTGCATCTTGGAGAAGTTTGCAGCTTCCTCAGCAAAGTCAACGTCACGGATGCTGGATTCAGCAGAAGCGATGTTAACCTTGGTGGCACTCAGGTTGGCAATGGTGGAGGTCAGCTGGTTCTGTACGGAACCGAGATCAGACCGCACCTTATCCAGATCCTTCAACGCCGATTCAGCAACCGCGATTGCTGTCTGCGCCCCTTCCTGGGTAAGAACACTGATCTCAGACAGCCGGGACATGGTGGCGCTGCCCTGGGTTGCAAAGGCGCCGGAACCGGTGGAGCCGTCGGCGTCATTGGCTGCCAGTTCGGAGGTTAACAGCAATATGGAATCGGCCGCCACATCCTGGTCACTGGCCAGGGTATGGTCGCCGACCAAGACAACATCATCTGTCAAGGTGGTGCCGGCGGTATACTGTGAGGTAACACCACCAAAGGAGGCGATGATATCGTTAGCCAGCACGGTACCAGAGGCAATGGTGCTGCCATCGGCGACCATCGAACCGGCCGCCAGGTTCATCCCGGCGCCGTCCACGGTTACGCTAGCCGCCAGGGTGATGGTCGCCCCGAAGGTAGAACCGTCTTCCAAAGTTGAACCACTGGCCAGGGTCGAACCGATCGCCAGGGTCATGTCGGCGGTGAGGGTGTTGCTGCCGCTGAGGGTAACATCATCGGCTGCCGCCACCGAGCCGGCCGCCAGGGTGCTGCCGCTGTTCACCAGCGAGCCGACGCCGAGGCTCAGATCTGCGGTCAAGGTCTGGTCGACATCGAGGGTGAGGTCATTGGCAGCGGCCACCGAGCCGGTAGCCAGCGTACTGCCGCCGGATACCGTCGACCCGACAGCGAGGGTCATGGTGGCGCCTAAGGCCTGGTCACCATTCAGGGTCAAAACTACACCCGAGGTGGAGGAACCGGTTTGCAGGACCGAACCTTCCAGCAGGTTTGAACCTTCACCCAGGGTCATCGCCACCGTCAGGACATGGTCACCCAGCAGGGTCAGGCTATCCGAAACGGTGGTGGAATCCGCATTCACGGTCGAACCACTGGCGATTTGCGAGGTAGCCAGCAGAGTCATCTCATTTGCAAGGTTCATATGGTCCCCGGCCAGGGTCAGATCATCACCCACCGCGGAGGAGCCGGTTTTGAGGATGGTGTTCCCCGAGAGAATCGATCCGGCCTTCAGGGTCATGTTGGCGGTCAGTACCGAGCCGGAGGAAAGGGTCAGGTCGTCTCCGTTGAATTGAGAACCGTCACCAATGACTGTACCACCACTAACCGTGGTCTCAGCGCTGAGGAGAGCGCTAGAAGTCAACGTAAACGTTTGCACACCACCACCGCCAGTAGCATTGACACCGGAGATGGTCATACTGGCAGCGCCAGAGACTGTCCATGTGCTATTGCCATTATCAATGAAATTGCCTGCAACATAGCCGGTCATTCCAGCCATGGCCGTCCTATCCGCATCGGAGATAATGGTACCACCCTGCAGAACCGTGCCACTCGCAAGCTGTGTGCCGGCTGCCACAGTCCCACCCACCACACCGGCTACGGTGAATCCAGCAATTGCGATATCATTGCTGATCGCGGTGCCGGACTGTAGCTCCGTGCCGGTGATCAAGGTGGAGCCGGTGAAGGCGATGATATCGCCAACCGCGGTCTTGCCGTCGATGGTGATGTCGTTGGTGAGGACCGTACCGGCAGCCAGCACCGACCCCGAAGCCAGGTCGGAAAGCGCGGCCAGGGTTACGCTACCGTTCAATGCACCGGTGGCGGCAATGGTGACATCGTTGGTAAGCACCGTGCCTGAGCCAAGAACCGTGCCCGAGGCCAGGGAGGAAAGCGCGGCGACGGAAACTTGCGTAGTGGCGGCGAGAGCCGTTGTAGTATCAATGTTGATGCTTGCGGTAAGCGTGGTGCCCGATGCCAATACCGTGAGATCAGTCAGGATAGAAGTACCGGCGATCGAGGTGCTGCCGGAGACGGTAAACCCTTCAACGGTCATGGCCTGGGCCATAGTGGTGCCGGAATTCAGCACAGTGGCGGCGGTCAACTCGGAACCGGAAGCAACGGTGAAAGCGCCGGTGGTGGCCGATACTCCTGTAGTGGCGACATCGTTGGTGATCGCGGTGCCGGCGCCAAGGACCGTGCCCGATGTGAGAATAGAATCGGTTTTGAGGAGAGAGGCCGCTGTGGTTTCAGCGGTGGCGGTATCCGCATCCTGCTGGATATTACCAGCCACGGTGGAGACGGCGTAGCCCATCGCCGCGGTGCCGGAGTTTTCGATCCTCGCCTGAGACGAGCCAGACTGGGTCAGGGTGATATAGCCCAAGGTATCCATAGAGACAGAACCGAAAGCATCGCCATCATCGCCGGTGACCACGATAGCCCTGCCATCGTTAGAGGTCAAGGTCATCTTGCCAGAATAATCCACACTGGCAAAAACGCCATGATCGGTGGTCTTAGCGTTGATCGCCTTGGCCAAGGCGCCAGTGGAATCACTGGCCAGCACATCCACAGTACCGATGATTTGACCGTTAATAGCAAAGTCGCTGCCGGTCGAACCAGCAGCCACAGCAGTGCTGGTGGTCGAACGAACAACGGCAGAGGCGGAGACACCAAGCACGTCAGAAAGCTTGTTAATAGCATCAGCCACCGCGCCCAAGCTGTGTTCACGAGTGTTGTCGTTAGAGATCGCGATGGCACTCAGATTATAAGCGGTACCCTGCTGATCGTAGATGGAAAGTTCGGCAGTCCCGACATTGGCAAAAGTCAACTGAGAAGTGTTGACATGACCAACCTTGGTCGACTCTGCAGAGGCGATGGAGATACTTACCGTTTCCTGCGAGTAAGCGCCAACCTGGAATTTCTTATTGGTAAAATTGCCGGACAGCAGTTTCTGGCCGTTAAAAGCCGTGGTCTTAGCAATAGCATCAAGCTCTTCCAGGAGCTTGGTAATATCCGCCTGGATGGCCTTTCTCGAGTCCGTGGTCTGCCCGTCCTGGGCCGCCTGGATTGACTTGGTCTTGATGGTGTTAACGATCTTAATGGATTCGTCCAAGGCGCCATCCGCGGTCTGCACCATGGAAATACCATCACTGGCGTTTCTGACCGCCTGGCCAAGACCCAGGAACTGAGACTTCAGGGCGTCGGCAATGGCCATGCCGGCAGCGTCATCTGCGGCTTTGTTAATCCGCAGGCCAGAAGACAATTTCTCCAATGAAGCGCTCAAGCCGTTGTCATTCTTGATCATGTTGCTATGAGCGGTCAATGCTGCGATGTTGGTGTTGATTCTTAATGACATGATTACTTCCTCCGTCCATGATTTGGTAGTTTGTCGGCCTTAGTGCCGACGATTTGCAGAGGGAAATCCGTTTCCCCCTAAAAAAATTTGCCTGGATTACGCTTTGCGCTGCCCTGCCCTTCTGGTCTTTACTGTCGGCATTCACCTCCCTTAAGAAGAAGTAAAAAGAAATAGTTCTGTGATGTCATAGAGCGTATCGGCCACCCTGGGCCGGGCTTGAGTGTTTTTTTACTTGAAAGTGCTAATCTTCCGCTGGACACTAAAATTGTCATTCCCGAAGCGCTTCTAATCGGGAATCCAGTTCTAACTGACCGAAATCATGGATCCCCGATAAAAACATTCGGGGATGACGGGCTTATTGCGGAAAATTAGCGCTAATCAGGTTTTTTTATGAAGCCCGGAGCTGGCGCCATAAAAAAAGAAAAGCCGATTGGTTCCGGACGAATTTAATCCGGAACCAATCGGCCAAGTAGCCACACTTATGTTAACCAGATCAGCCTGCAGCCAATCGTTCCTTGAGTTGTCGATAGGCCTCGTAAGCTGCCTCCGGTTGATCTAGGGCCAGATAGCAGTCGCCGATTTTCTTGAGCAGGTGCGACCAGCTCGGCAGCAGGGTATAGCATTTTTCGTAGGCGGCCAGAGCATCGGTCGGCTGGCCTGCGGCGAGAAGCAGGTCGCCCAGCTCCTCCCAGTGGCAGGCCAGGGAGTGATCCAGTTCCACCGCCCGATTCAGGGCTGCCAGCGCCTGGTCAAAATCTTGACCATTAAAGGCGGCCTCGAAAATCGCGACCCAGGTTGTGGCCTCGTTCGGGCAAAGCCCGGCGGCCCGTTCGAAACAGGCCAAAGCATCGGGGTAATCGTCTTGGCCGAAAAGCATCTGCCCCTGCGCCAGAAAAATGGCCGCCCTTTTCTCCGGGGCAACAAGGGCGGACAGGTCGGCATTGTCGGTCAATTCCCGGCTGAAGTACTCCAGTGATTCGGCCAAATCGGCCGCAGTCTCCAGGCGGGACAACACCCGGTCGATCTCGGCGTTGACCGCCGAAGCCAGGTCCGAGTGCTCATGGGTATAGCGAAGCGCCTTGAGCAACATCCGCAGGGCGACCATCCGGTCGTTTTGCCGCCATTCCCGGTAAAACCCGAGATAGCGCTCGGCAAGCGTAAGCCTGCAGGCACCGATCCGCTCCGCCCAGGTGGAATCAAGCTCCTCGGCCCTGGCGAAACTGCGTTCCATTGCCTCAAACTGGCAGCGATGGGCCGCGATTACCCCAAGGTAAAAGGAAAACTCCGGCGAATCGGCATGATCCGGACAATAAGCCGCAATGGTTTTTTCAAGCAGGACATGATCGCCGTTTTCAAAATAGAGCCGCAGCAACTCCAACAGGGGCTCCCCAATATCGCCCTTTGGTTTGGCGAGTTTCTTGAGTAGGAAATCCTCCCGATGGAGGCGGTGATGCAGCTCTTTTACCCGCAAACTGAAAGGAGCCAAGACCTGATGCCGGAAACGACTGATCAGGACAAAGCGGTTGATGGACCGGCTCAGCCATTCGAGGTACCGGTCGGGTTGATCGGCCGCCTCTCTGACCTCATGGTTCAAGCGCTCGCTCAAGCGCAACCCTTCCATGGTCGCCTCCTCCAGCAAGGACCAGACCTTGGCCTTATCCAGCCTGGCGTTTATGGCATCCAGTTCGATGAATTGCCGTTGCAGGGTCACGGGCAGGGTTTCGAATTTTCGGCAGAGGCCGCCCTCCCCCTGCAACTTGGTGATTTGCCCGGTGAGCTTTGCGGCCAGATCATCCAAGTTGGCCATATCCTTTTCGATCCCGGCAATGGCTTTGTTCATTCGGGCCAATTCATCGATCATTCGCCGCCGACCTGGCATCCGGCCACTCCCTTCCGCTTCCTTGATAACTGCGGCGACATCGATTTCCTGTTGGCAATGGCGGGCAATCACCTCCCGCAACGACAGCTCTTCCGCCCCTTCCAGACGGACCCCGCCCTCGGTGGCGTTGATAAATTGTCGATCCTTAGCCGCCGCCATGGCCTGCTCGAAATGGTGCTTGAATCCAAGATAGGCCCGATAGGTCGCGACCTTGCCGCCGCCATAGCCATCGACCCAGAGGATTTCCCCCCGGGCCTCAATCGCTTTCAATTCATCCCTGCCGGTCAGCGAGGTGTGCAGGGCATGGCTCTCCTGCTCGGAAAAGGCCAAATCCTGCCCGACAAAGACAATGGGTGAGCAGCCCAGCAGGTAGGCGGCAATAAAGTTCATCTGGGCAACGGTGCCGGCGCCGGTGGTGAGAACCTTGCCCTCCAGGAGATTATTGAGCCACTTTTCCATGTGTTTGGCCATGAAAGTCCAGTAGACTTGGCGGGCGGGAAAATTCTTCGCCACCATCGGCGTCAACCAGGAGGAGCAGACCAGAGAGGTTTCGGTGGCCTTGGCGGCGACATCGATAATTTTTTCGAGAGTGATATCCTGCATATCTATACAGGAAGTAAAATCAGGGGTCACCCCGTGGGCCAGCAGAGCGGGCAACACAGTATCCGCAGCAATGATCACCGCCCTTCCCTTTGCCTTTTGCAGCAGATGAATGTTTTTGTTCAGAGAGGGTCCACCTGCCACGATGATCGCCGGCACTCCGGCAAAGGCATCCTTAAGATGTTCGAGCAATTGCTGGTGGTGGATGGCGCTCAGATGCCGGAGCCGGTTGTCGATGAATTTTCCGCCATACGCGCTAATGGTGTTGCCGCCGGTATTATAGGCGTTGCCGTGCTTGAATATCTCATCGTGCATGGCCGTGTAGGCTTCCGGCGCAATCTGAAAACAAGGAGAATGCCGGAGGATATGCAGGCTTTCCAATTGCAAGGCACGGGACATGGGGGCAAGGAGGAAGGGGACATTGATCTCCGAGCCAATGGCGATGCTTACCCGGCGGTCGGTGAAGAGCCGGGATAGGTCCGTGGCATGGAGGGCTTGAATGAAAAGCCCGGTTTCCGGCTCCACTATCGCCAGGTGGCGTAGTTGCTTGCGGGTTGACAGCATCTCAGGCGGGGTATAGCCCAGGCCCATACCGATGAACACCGCTACGCCGGTGGCGTTTTCCGGCACCAGATTATAATAGCCGGCCAACTCGGTAAGAGGGGCGCTGGGGTCATGGAGTAAGATTGCCTCGCCATCATCTCGACGGACCAAAAGGTTCGGCTTGCCATCTTCGGCAGGCTGAAGTTCGCCGAAGGGTTCGCCGGCATAATCCAGCACCATCTGCCAGACTTGGGGGTGATGCTCCTTGAGCAGAGCAAGGTTTTCCTCAAAATAGTCGTGGTCCAGGTTCATGATGTTCCCTCTGGGTAGTTACACTTTTTCAAACAGCCACCAGTTGAGATCGTCGAATATCTCTAATTCCCGCTGCCACAAAAAACCGTAATCAACCACCTTTAGTTGCGGGTGGCGATCAAGGTAAAATGACCCAAAATCCCGCTTGAAGAGCAGACCGTCCTGCCCATGGTAGGGTTTTCCCTCTGGAGTATGGGAAAAGTATTCGCTGCAGAGGACGTACCGCTTCGAAACCCGAACGATTTCATCGGTGATCGGGCCCAGATCGTCCGGGGCAATATGGATCAGCACCCCATTGGTGAAAGCCAGATCCACCGAGGCATCGGCCATAGGGAGCTGAAAACCGTTGCAATTCCAGGCCTTGGCCAAATTGATCTTGTGAGTCAACAGCCGGTCATAGGCCTTCTTGTTCGGCTCTACCGCATGCAGTCGCACCTTGCCGCCAAAGAGGGCATCGAGAAAAACCAGATTGAGGCCTATATTGCTCCCCACCTCGATAATCGAATCCAGCTCCAGGCCGCCGATCATCCGGCGGAAGCCCTCAACCCCGGGAGCGAGCTTCCATTCGGCAAAGTCGTTGCGATCCACGTAGTCGTTGCCGAATTGTGCGCCCCATTCCCCCAACTGCCTGGTCGTCTTCTTCTGCTCCACTGTCATCTCCTTTCTTTATTTCCCCGGCAGGGCTTCAGCGGTAAGCGATCACAGGGCACCACATCTTGCAGCGATCGGCCCGGCTCATGTACAAAAGTACGCATCGCCGTCCCGCTTGCCGCAACCTGCGGCACCCTGTGGTCGCTTGTTTCGTGGTTATTTGACCTTTGTGAATTTGCCCCGTGATCGGTTACCTTCAGCGGGCTTCCTGGCCACCAGCCACAGGTGGGAAGACAGCTGATGATCCGCCAGAAATTGCTGAAAATCACTCCCCAGCCGCTCCCACTCATCGAGCAGAACCCGCCGCAAAAACGGTTGCCCGGTCACATCGTATTCACCCCGGACGATGACATCGTGGACAAACTCGGCATCGAGTCTTCCGGGGGTGCTCACTTCCAAAACTTCAAACCCGCAGGTGCGCACCAAAAGGCTGAGCGAAGTCGGGTTGAACAGGTTGACATGTTCCGTATCCACCGCCTTGGAGCCCGGCCCCAGGACAGCGACATCAAACCCTTGACCATTGGGGCAGGAGAGGACCAGCAATCCTCCTGGTCGCAGCACCCGGGAGATACCGGTAAGCAGTCGCGATGGCTCGAAAAGATGCTCGATCACTTCAAAGGCGGCCACCACATCCGCCTCGGCGATCTCCCCTTCCGCAAGGTCTTCCACCCTTTTTTCAAACACCACCACCCCGCGCCGACGGCAAGCCTCGGCCAGTTCGGGTGTGGGCTCAACCGCCATCACCCGCGCAAAGGCCCGCTGCTCAATAGCCAGCGAAGAAAAGGTGCCAAAACCGGGGCCGATTTCGAGCAAGGTACCTCGCCCAACCTGAAAGCGATCACAATAAGCCAACACCCTGGCCAGCCAGGGTTTGTGGATCTTCTCCCGGCGGGCGGACTCCGAGGCTGGGAAAATATGCTCGGCCCAATAGGCATAGTTTTCGGAATTGCGGTAATAGTCGGCCATCACCTCTTCCGACGGGCGAGGCGACATATAGAGGGTCTTACAGCCATTGCAGGATTTGAAGGAAAAACCGTATTTCTCGAAAGCCTGCTCGCTCCCGGCAGCACCACAGGCCGGGCAGGAGACCGTCACAAACTCGGCAAACCGATGCTGCAAGCGGGCCACATCGCGGGCAAAAGCGGCCTCCTGCCCGGCAAGCAATTCCGCCGGCCTGATTTCGTTTTCGCTCAATCGCCCCGCCGTATTTCCACCCTCTGTCACAGTAGCCATTACTCTATCCTTTTTTGCAGTTCCTGCCGTTGCCAGCGCCCGTTTGCCATGGTCCACACCCGTGGATCACGAAAGGTATCGGCAATCCGGTCGAAAGCCTCTTCGCTCATGCCGACATATTCCAACCAGCGCCTCAAATCCCGAGGCTTCACCGGATCGTAGCGGTTGACCAACTCGACTGCCTGATCCCGGTTCAGCAGGCCGGCCCGGATATCCTTGCAGGCGTGATCGGTGCAGCGACCGTAGCCGAACTTGATATACTTCAGGTAGTCATGCACACCGTTTTCGTGCATGTCGTCCAGGTTGGACATGGTGCGATAGGTGCGGTCAAAGGGCTCACTGCTTGTCTCAAAGCCGTAGCGATCGACCACCAGCTTGATATGTTCATTTGCCTCCCAAGGCAGATAATTCCCCAAAAAAACGCCGCGCAGACCCACATCAAAAATCTGTTGATCGGTCGGGTATTGCCAGGGGATGAGGTTCCGGGCAGTGAGCCCTTCCCGATCGACAAAATAGGTCCATTCGTACCCCCGCCCGTAATGCTCAAGACGGTTGCGATAGGCAACCTCAGGAAAATCATCCATGGAAAACTGACCACAGAGGTCAAGGTAGCCATGTTCACCATAAAAAACCAAAGGGATCCCATACTGGACCGCCACCCGCATCGGGGCGGTCATGATCCCGATGTGGGCGTGCCAATTCATGTCGCCCATGACGGTAAAGGCCAGCCGATTCAGTTTTTTCAATACGGTAACCGATGGCGAAATCAACAGGTGATCGACGTCAAAGGCCTCTTTCATGTGCAGCATGTTGCGCCAACCGACCTCGGTCCAGTTGTTGCCATTGTAAGTGACCAGCAGCGGGTTCAGTTTCAGCTCATTTTTGATGACATGGGTTTGGAAATAACTGTCCTTGCCGCCACTGACTGCAATCACGCAATCATAGCGGCTACCGTCCCGGCAACGATAGCGGTCAACGATCTCACGGAGCAATTCTCCGCGGCGGGTCCATTCGGATGAGTGGATCTGTTCTTTCATCTCCGCCATCCGGCAGCCGGAGCAAACCCCCTGCCCGTCAAACTCCATGGGTGCTGCACTGATGCCCGGATACACACATTTGCTGCACCATCGCACTGTCTGTTTTTCTGCCCGTCCCACCGCATGACTTTTCGAATAATCCGCCGCTTTGGCCCGTTCCAAGCGGGCCTGGATACGAGCATCCTCTTTTTTCCGGTCATACAATTGTTCACGGAGCAAAAAACGGGAGCCAAGCCCGACCGGCCGGACAGGCAGACCGACATCCAAACAAGCCTGCTTGGCGTGTGAATAGCTCAGTTCAAAAAAATGAAAAATATTGGCGGCAGACATGGCCGAAGCGTGCCCCTGACTAATGGCGCTTGGGAAATGCTCGTAACGGCCGACCCCACCAAGCGCTACCACCGGAATAGTGACCGCCTCGGCGACCAGGCGGATCAACTCGACATCATAGCCAAGACCGGAACCATCACGGTCTATCGAGTTCAACAAAATTTCGCCGGCTCCCAGACGCTCCACCTCCTGCGCCCAGTCCTCGGGTTTCCGGCCGGTCGGCATCCGCCCTCCATCGCCCCATACCTCATAGCCGTTTGTCTGACGACGCACGTCTATGGAAACCACGATACACTGGCTGCCGAAACGCCGGGCGGCCTGGGCAATAAAATCCGGGTCCTGGATGGCGACAGTGTTCAGAGTGACCTTATCGGCTCCGGCTGTAAGCCGCTCCGCGATGTCGTCAAGCGAACGGATACGACCGCCGAAGGTCAGCGGCATAAAACAGACCTCGGCAATGGCCCGCAGGACATCGAGAGCCGATTTTCCTTGATAGTTCTGCTGAAGATCATCCCGGCGCAGATCGTGAAAATCCTCGTCCCGGCTGATGTCGAGGACAACCAGCTCATCGACATTCCATTGGGAGTATCGCTCCACCGTGCTCATGGGATTGCCGATGGCCTGATGAACCTTAAAAAGCTGGCTCCGCATGATCAAGCCATGCTTCAACAACAGACAGGGAATAAGTCTGGGCCGAACAGCCCCCAAAACCGGGGCATCGCTATCAGGCAACATGATCCGCCCCCTTTTTGATATGGGTTACAAACGACTCAAGAACTCCCAACCCGGCATCCTGGCTTTTCTCGGGATGAAACTGGACCCCGAAGATGTTTTTCCGTTCCACCGCAACGGTTACCGGTGCATGGCCAAAATCGATGGCGGCGACCGCATCGTTCTGGTCGGCACAAAGGAAATGATAGCTATGGACAAAATAAAAAGCCGTCCCGGAGCTCGTTTGGCGAAAAAGAACCGATGGCCTTGTGGGTCGGACATCACACCAACCGATATTGGGAACCCGTTCCCCAGGTTTTGATACGAGCTTGACGATCCGCCCGGGAATCAAACCCAACCCCTCATGAACACCGAACTCCTCGCTTTCTTCAGCCAGCAGCTGCATGCCGAGACAGATACCGAGGATCGGCTTACCGGCTTGCACCGCTGAATGGATCGCCAGATCAAGGCCACGGCGCCGCAAGCTCTCCATGCCGTCGCCGAAGGCCCCAACGCCCGGCAAGACCAGAGCATCGGCGGCCACAACCGTATCCGGATCGTCGGAAACCGACACGGTTTCACCAAGACGCCTGAAGGCGGCGATCACCGAACCCAGGTTGGCTATTTTGCTATCGACAATAACGATCATCGTATCTCCTGCTTACGTTCGCCTGCGTTCAGTCTACCCTGTGCCAGCAAAGCCGCATACATCGCTTCCGCCATCAGCCAATCCTCCGGGGTATCGATATCCTGCACCAAGTAGCGGGGCAAAATTACTGGCCGGGCATCATAACTGTAAATTTTCTTCCCGGCAGAAAACCGCCGAGCATCAAGCCAATAGAACTGTCCGGCATCATGATAACTTCCCGGCAGATCCTGGGAACGAGTCAGCTCATATTTCGGCCAGACCATAGCCAGATGGCCGTCTTCCTCAATTTTCAACGCCCGGTAAATCGAAGCCGGATAGCTGGTTACCGTAAACACTGAGGCAGCCCCACTTTGCCGCAAAATATCGAAGCCTTGCCAGAGAAAACCCGGCTGGACAAAAGGGGCTGTGGCATAAAGGCAACAGGCATGGTCGGCCATCGCCCCATGCTCGCCAAGCCAGTCAAGGACATGGAGGATAACATCGGCGGTAGGGGTAAAGTCATCAGCCAATTGAGCCGGCCGCATGAAAGGGGTTTCTGCGCCATACTCGCGGGCCACTGCCGCAATCTCTTCAGAGTCGGTGGAGACGATGATCCGATCGAACAACTCCGACTGCCGGGCCGCCTCAATGGACCAGGCGATAACCGGTTTGCCTGCAAACAGCTTGATGTTCTTGCCCGGAATCCGCTTGCTGCCGCCCCGGGCCGGTATAATCGCCACCTTCATCCCCCAACCTCCCCAACAAACTCCCATTTAAAAGGGGTGCCACGTGCAATATCACGGGTGGCCCGCCGACCCAGAACCAAGTCAAAACAACGCGGCGGCAGGCCGTGGCCTGGACGGATGGAGCGGACATTATCGCTGGTGAACGGCTCACCGGCCTGGACATTTCTGACCACAAAGAGTGAACGCCGGAATACCCGGCTGGCCTCTTCCTCTTTGCTCAGGGTGTAACACACCGCTCCCAGAGCCTGCTCTACCTCGCGCACCGCCGCCACCATCGCCTTGAACTCGGTCGGTTCCAGGGAAAAACCGCTATCCGGCCCAGCCTCGGCGCGGGAGAGGGTGAGATGTTTCTCAATGATCTTCGCCCCCAAGGCCACCGCCGCCACTGGCACCGCGATTCCCAGGGTGTGATCGGAAAGCCCGGCCACCACACCGAAAGCCTCAGCCAGATGAGGTATAGTCCGCAGATTCATCGCCTCCGGAGAAGCAGGGTAAGCGCTGGTACATTTGAGCAGGGCCAGACCGGGACACCCTGCTTCCCGCAGGGTTCGCACCGCTTCGTCGATTTCAGCCAGGGTGGCCATACCTGTGGACATGATCACCGGTTTGCCGGTAGCCCCGATTTTTTTGAGGAGAGGCAGATCAACCAGCTCAAAGGAAGCGACCTTGTGGGCCGGAACCTTGATCGATTCGAGAAAATCTATGGCGCTGGCATCAAAAGGGGTGGAAAAACAGGCAAGCCCCATTTGCTTTGCCGCTTCCAGCAGACGCGGCTGCCATTCCCAAGGGGTGTAAGCCTCCTGATACAAGTCGTAGAGATTGCGGCCCTGCCAGGCCGTGCCCTTGATTCGAAACCACTCTTTATCGCTGTTGATGGTCAGAGTATCGGCGGTATAGGTCTGGAGTTTAATCGCATCGGCGCCCGCCTCTTTGGCCGCCTCGATGATCCGTACGGCTTGGTCGAAGTCCTGGTTATGATTGGCGCTCATTTCGGCGATTATGTAGACTGGGTAGTCTATGCCGATTTTGCGATTATTGATGTTGAGGAAAACGCTCATACTATGCCATTCTCTCCAGTGTATTCCATGATTACCACGGACTGATCGACATGACTGCGCACACCCGCTGCCTGCTGGAAGCCCGCCTTTACAAAAGCCTGAATCGAACTTCGGTTCCCCGGCTTGATATTCGCCAATATCCTTGTTAAACCTTGCGCGGCTTTAACCTGGCTCGAAGCCTGTCTAATGAGACGTGGCCCTACCCCAGCCCCGCGACAATTTTGAGCCAAACCCACGGAAATCACCGCTTCCTGATCAACCACGGCAAACCGCACTTGCCCCAATGGTTGGCCCTCACCATCAACGGCAATCAAAAAAACATGGTTAGGGTCTACCAAGCGTTCGGCAAACCACTGGCAATGTTCCTCCCAGACAATGGGCTCGCTGCAAAAAGAAACAGCACGGGTTTCCGGGTCATTCGCCCATTGGTAAACGAGGGTGCAATCCTCCGCTACAGCCGGGCGCAGAGCAAAGTAAAACGAGCACATGGCCTGCACCAGTCGCTCACACCCCCGGCCATCCACCAAACCGTGCCCGCATTCCCCCATATGCCGCCGTCTCTCCTGATCCGCCAGCAGCTCAGCAATCACTGTCGCCAGATGCTCCGGCCGCCAAGAATGAAACCAACCAACATTCACCGCAGCGCCCTTGGCCGCCAACGAGGCAGCTACCCGTTCCTGATTGTCAGCCAACACGGTCACCAGCATCGGCACACCCAGAGCGGCCAGCTCCCAGCAGGTGCTGCCTGCGGCACTGATCGTCAGGTCGGCCCATTGCATGATCGGAGCCATTTCCACAACCGGCTCAAGCAGTTCCACCGCAAAAGACGCTCCGGACATCTGGACGCCCAACTCAGCCCGGTGTGGATTGAGCGGCCCGACCACGATTTTTATTTCCAGCTCGCTACACTGCATGGCCAACAAGGCATCAACTACTTGACCACTGACATTGTCCAGATCGGCCCCGCCCATAGTGACCAGAATTCGTCGGCCCTCAGCAATTACTTTTCGCTGCTGTTGGACAGCCTGATGAAACTCACGCCGCAGAGGGGTGTAACGCGAGCCCAGAAGTCGCAGGGTGTCCGGGTGAGCTGTATAAGTTAATTCCCCGGCACAGGCATTGGGATTGAGCAGGATATCGGCATGGTATTCCGGCAGATGGGCATAATCGTCAATCACCAGCAATGGCAAATCTTTGGCTCGGATGGCATCGTGATAGTTGGTATCGAAATGATAGCCATCCAACACCAGCCAAGCCACTTTCTTCACCTGCTCATCCAGCCAGCTTCCGACCTCCGTCAGATCGGCCGGGTCGGGATGAGTGGCGGTCAAAGCGTGTAAAAAACAGCCCTCGGCAATGATCCGCCGCCGCAGATACTCAGAATCGATCCTGCCCAGAACAACCACCTCGCCACCCTGTTGCCGCCATTCCTGAGCCAGAGCCAGGCAACGCATGACATGGCCGGTACCGATGACGCCGTCCGCATCGGCCCGAATCACCAGCCTCCCGATCATGCGACCAACTCCTGTTTGAGAACATGCACCACCCTGTCCACATCCGCCTCATCCATGCCTTGATGCAGGGGCAGAGTAAGAATACAATCGTAAGCAGCCTCGGCATTGGGGCAGAGACCCGGTACCGTATGGAAGACCTCACGGTAGTAGGGATGCAGATGCACCGGCAGGTAATGAACATTGGCTCCGATGCTATGTTGGCGCAAACCGGCAAAGATCCGACCACGCATATCACGGTCGACAAGACGAACAACATAGAGGTGATAGGCATGTTCATTATTCGGTCGCACTACAATTGAGCGCACCGCCGCAACCTTGGCCAGAGCCGCATCGTAGATGGCGGCCAGGACCCGCCGTTTTTCCAGCCAGCCTGGCAACTTGGCCAACTGATTTGTTCCCAGGGCGGCCTGCAGGTCAGTAAGCCGGTAGTTGTAGCCCAGTCCCACCATCTGGTAGGCCCAGGTGCCGGATGCCTCGCGCTGGCGGTGATCGGTGTCGATCCCATGGTTACGGAAGCGGCGCATCCGCGCGGCCAGTTCAGGATTATCGGTGACCACCATGCCGCCTTCACCGGTGGTGATATGCTTGACCGGGTGGAAACTGAACACGGTGAGATCGGCCAGGGTCCCCACTCTCTTACCCTTATACGATCCACCCAGGCTGTGACACGCATCCGCCACCAGGGCAAGACCGTGGCTCTGGGCAAGATCGCGTAGTGCATAATAATCGCAGGGTTGCCCGGCATAATCAACGGCGATAATAGCCCTGGTCTTGGCAGTGATCCTGCGCGCTACGTCCATTGGGTCGATAAGCAGTGTATCCGGCTCCACGTCGGCAAAGACCGGGGTGCCGCCCTGATAGACCACACAATTGGCCGTAGCGGCAAAGGTCATGGCCGGCACGATCACTTCGTCTCCAGGCCCGATTCCCAAGGCATACATGGCCGCATGCAGGGCTGCGGTGCCGCTCGATACCGCCACCCCATACTGTACACCGGTAAAGGCGCAAACCGCCGCCTCGAACTCACCCACCCTGGGGCCGGTAGTCAGCCAGTCGGAACGAAGGGCCGCCACGACCGCTGCGATGTCGTCCTCCTCGATCAGCTGCCTGCCGTAAGGCAGAAAGTCCGGCGAGGCCGCAGATGACGGAGGGGGGCTCATCTTGTCCAGCCTTTGTTTAAACGGCATCCTAAAAATCCCGCTCTCATGCCACCGCCCATATCGGAGACTCGTGACCTGCGGTCAAAATCGGTTCATCCTTTTTTTCTATCGCCGTCTCACCAAACACGATGCGGCGCAGCTCATCCACCGTAAGCCATTCTTCATTGGCATCACTGGTGTAGACAAATCCCTCTGGCATTTTTACCGCCTCGACATAATTTTTCCGTTGCCACCACGAATGACTGGGCATGATCACATACATCCCCTTATACTTGTAAGTATTGCGGCCTTCGTCCTCACCGGTGAGGGCCTCGTGCAGTTTTTCGCCCTCCCGGATACCGATGTGCTTGACCTCACATTCCGGGGCAATGGCCGCGGCCAGATCCATAATCCGCATACTGGGTATATTCGGCACAAAAATTTCGCCTCCCTCCATGTAGCGGAACCCCTGCAAAACCAGCTCCACCGCATGATCAAGGGTGATCCAGAAACGGGTCATCCGCTCATCGGTAATGGTGATCGTGCCACTTTCTTTTTGCTGCAGGAAAAGAGGGATAACACTCCCCCGGCTGCCGATAACATTGCCGTAACGCACACAGGCAAAGCGGGTTCCCTGAGTGCCCGCATAGGCATTGCCCTGAACAAAAAGCTTGTCTGAACAGAGTTTAGTGGCGCCGTACAGATTGACCGGATTGACCGCCTTATCCGTGGACAGGGCGATTACCTTTTTTACCCCGGCATCGATGGCCGCGTTGATCACATTCTGCGCCCCATGCACATTGGTCTTCACCGCCTCGAAGGGGTTATACTCGCAGGCCGGCACCTGTTTGAGCGCGGCGGCATGGACGACCATATCAACCCCGCGCATGGCGCGCAGCAACCGCTCACCGTCACGGACATCGCCAATCAGAAAACGCAACCGCTGGTCATCCTTGAACTCAATGCGCATCTCATGTTGTTTGAGTTCGTCGCGGCTGTAAATGCGGATGGCCTTGGGATTGAGCCGATCCAGCATATAATGACAAAAATGCTTGCCGAATGAGCCGGTGCCACCGGTAACCAGGATCGTCTTGTCCGACCATTCGATATCCGGACAAGACGAATTATCACTCTTGAGAATTTCCCTTACGGAATCAATGCTTCGCTTCTGCTTATACACATACTCCTTGATCTGCAAAAACTTTTCCACATCCTGCTGTGAGTAGCGCCTTTGACCGCCATCTGTTTTTTCCGGAGTTATAAAATCCGCAAATTCCTTTTGCCAATATCGGATAGTGGAAACAGGAACTCCCAACTCCAGACCGATCTCCTTGATTCTGTATTTCATGCCACACCTCTTTTATTTGGGGGAAACAGATTCAATGACCAACTGGCATTGTTTCCCTTGTGTTGATCATATCGACAGGCAAACAAAAAAGCTAAACTAAAATCGTTAGCAAACTTCATGTTTTTGTCTAAGCAAAAAAGGTGCCAAGCAAAAAGGGAAAATATTGCCTATGTCCAACCCCTGATGGCAAGGGCGTTCGGGCGACAATCGATATAATTGTTGGAGGAATAGCTTGATTGTTGCCCGCAAAAATCGTCAACATTTTGACGAGTTTGCCGGCATCCACCTCTGCCCCGCGCATAAAAATTTTACGCAGCGATCTTGCAACAAGCTGGACAAAAAGATATTTTTCTGAAATGATAAAAAGAGACGGGCGGTTCTGCGAGGTGAACATCTCAGTGCTGGAGGGAGGGCAATATGGCGCCGGAAATTATCTCTGCAATACAGACAGTTCCACCATCAGCCAACACTGGTTTTTCCAGAATCAACGCTGCGGAAAGTCAGCGGGCTTTGCAGAATTTACGGCAGGCACAGCAAGAACGCCAAGCGGCGGCACAACGAACCCAGGCGGCCCAGACCGATGAGCAACAGGCCCAGAAAAACCTGCAAGCCGCCCAGGCCCAAGAACAGCGGGCTGCGGAACAAGTACGCGCTGCCAAGACTGAACACCAGCAGGCCAGCCGCCCGACACCGCCACAGACAAGCGGAAAAATCATCAACGTGCTGATTTGATGCTGATTTTAACACAGAGGCGCAAAGTCGCAAAGTTTTAATCATTTTATTTCAACATGTTGCCTTAGGGGGGTTGACGTTGTTGGCTTGTTGACTGACTCTCAAATGCGGAAACGGGGGCAGACAAAATTCGCCTCTTTTTTTGCCCATTGCCCTGCACTTGCCCCTCTGCATTGATGTTTTCTTTCTTGACATCATGTATCCCCATGGCTGCACTTATTCCACGATCGAAATCCGCAAAACTGCAAAATATGCTCAGTGGCTTGATTTGAGGTCGATTAAAAAGTCACAAGGTTCTGGCCTGCAACCTGTAAACGGAAGGAGGGGCACGGGGGCAGACCACATTTCCCCTATTTGGCCTGGGTAGAATTTGCCTTTTTATTGGTACTGACTTATGGTACTATAGTTGGGCTATGAAACGAAAATTTCAGAGAATTATTGAGCTGATTTTTCAGCGTCCGACTGTCGGCAACATAAAATGGCGTGATATAGAGGCCATGCTTGTTGAACTCGGAGCGGAAATCAGCGAAAGAGAAGGTTCACGTGTTGGTATCAGGCTTTTTGGCGACAGAAGGGTTTTTCATCGCCCTCATCCTTCGCCTGATACTGACAAAGGGGCCGTGTCGACAATTCGAAAGTGGCTTGAAGAAAATGGGGTGACACCATGAATACAATGACAATCAACGGGTATGATGCTGTCATATCGTATGATGCCGAAATCAAGATGTTTCGTGGAGAATTTATCGCTTTAAACGGTGGCGCTGATTTTTATGCCACGGATGTGGAAGGCCTCTACAAGGAGGGCGAGATTTCGTTAAAAGTTTTTCTTGATATGTGCAAAGAGGAAGGCGTTGAACCACGGAAACATTTTTCAGGCAAATTCAACTTGCGCGTTCCGCCCGCACTCCATGAACAGCTCGCAGTGCAAGCGGCAGCCCATGGAAAAAGTATAAATGCCTGGGTGCTTGATTTGCTGGCGGAACAGATTACAGCTCACGCGAATTGATTAAAGCCAAAGCATAAGAGGTTCATAGCGAGGTCTTGAAATGCAAGTTTTTGATATTTCAAGACCCCAAGCTGCACCACAACCTCACACCGCAGCATCCATTTTTTCTTCCCATTTCCCACAACCCTCGACAGCCAAGAAAAAGACGATGCTCCCAGTAGCACTGAGGTAGTACCGTCAGAAGATTTTAGGAGTAATAGTGGAAAAATCGTTTTACACTTGGGAGGGCGATGTGCTGGTCCTCAACATCCTCGGCACCCCCAATGCCAAGAAAGATGCCATCGGCAAGGTAAAGGGGCAACAACTCTGCGTCAGCGTCAAGGCTGTGCCGCGGGGTGGAAAGGCAACGGACTATATGGTGCGCTTTCTGGCGGAGGAGTTCGGCGTTTCGGTGCGGGATATTCAGGTGGTGACCGGCAGGATGAGTGTCAACAAGGTGCTGAGGATCAAGTCTCCCCAACGGCTGCCGGGGGTTATAGGGCAACAGAAATTGTTTTAAAGAAAAACAAGAAGATCCCCCTGATTTTTTCCATTCGGACCAGATTGGTATCATAAGGCAACCCATGAACTACTTTCACAACAAGATCGCCATCGTCACCGGCGGCGCCTCGGGGCTTGGCCGCTCCCTGTGCGAGGAACTTGGCCGCCTGGGCGCCACGGTGGTCTGCGTGGACATCGACCAGGAAGGCGCCGAAGCGGTGGCCGCGGGAATCAACCAGGCCGGCGGTAAGGCGATTTTCGGCTACCTGGATGTCTCCCTTTACGAAAACGCCCAGCGGATCGTCACCGACATCGTCAACAAATACGGGCGGCTCGACCTGCTCTTCAACAACGCCGGCGCCGCCATTCATGGAGAAACCCGCGACCTCACCATTGAACACTGGCGCCATGTTCTAGATGTGAACCTCTGGGGGGTTATCTACGGCGCGGTCCCGGCCTATGCGGTCATGGCCCGCCAGGGGTACGGGCAGATCGTCAACATCGGCTCGCTGGCCGGCCTGATCCCGGTGCCCAAGGAGATCCCCTACTGCGCCAGCAAATGGGCGGTGGTCGGCTTTTCCCACTCCCTGCGCGCGGAGGGCGCCGACCTCGGGGTCAAGGTTAATCTGGTCTGCCCCGGCCTCATGGTAACGCCCCTGCACGACAAAGTCGCCGTGATCCATGCGGACAAGGCCAAGCTAATCCAGCCCAAAGGGATCAAATCCCTTACCCCCGCAGACGCGGCCCGCACCATCCTGCGCGGCGTGGAGCGCAACCGGGCGATCATCGTCTTTCCCTTTTACGCCAAGTTACTCTGGTGGATTTACCGTCTGCACCCGGCTTTTTTCGACCTCCTCTCCCGCAAGATTATCCGGGATTTCCGCAAAATACGCACCGAGTAAGCCAGGCCTTCTTGCAGGCGCCGGGGGCGGCGGCCCCGTCTATCCGTCCTTGTCCGTTTTCCTGGCGATATACACCACATGCCGTCGCCCGCCCCTCCCCGGGCGTTGGCGGTTAACCGTGAACCCGGCCGCCTGCAGCCGTTTTTCAAAGGGTGTGTCCGGGTCCTCGGACCAGACGGCAAACACCCCGCCCGGCTTCAAGGCACTTCGGCTCAAGGCCAGGGCCTTCTTGCCGTAGAGATAGTCACCTCTCCCCTGATCCCCCTCATAGGGCCCTTCGTACAGATCAAGGATGATGGCATCAAAGCGCTGCTCCTTGCCCTTGGCCGCCGCCTCTCCGATAACCTTGGCCACATCGGCAATCACCACCGTGACCCGCGGATCGTCAACGGCCCAGTTGGTTAATTGAGCAATGGGCCCCTGGCACCAGGTGACCATGATCGGGTTCAACTCCGCCACCACCACCTCGGCCTCCGGGGGAAGATGATCCAGGGCCGCCTTAAGGGTGAAAGCCATGCCCAGGCCGCCCACCAGCACCCTGGGCTTTATGGCTTGCTTCAGGCCCGCGCAGGCCAGCTCCGACAACACGATCTCGGAGCGGTTGGCCGAAGAGTTCATCAGCACCCGGCTATCGATGGTGATCAGAAAATCCCTCCCGCCCCGCTGCCGCAGATCGAGCAGCCCTTCGTCGGTCTCAATGCTGTCCACTATTCGCCATGGTTGTGCCATTTATTTTGCTCCGATCTTGGTAACGGTCCGGCAGCGCCTCAGCTGCTTTGTTATCGTAATCGTTCACCAGTATCGTTGAACGTGCAAATTTCACCGGACTGTAAACGTTTACCGGGTGCCTCAGATGCGCGTGTCAATTGTCGGCAGAAGTGTCCGACAAAGCGGCCTGCGAAGTGTGCAAGTCGCACATGAGCAGGCCGCTGACAAAGCAGATGAGGTGCCCGGTGAACGTTTACTTGTTATCGGCGGCCGCCCTGGCCCAAACCGTCCCCCAGCAACAACGTCTCAAGGCAATGCTCCCGGATACCGTAAAACTCCTTAATCACCCTGATCTGGGCCAGAATCTCCGCCTGGTTCACCGGACCGCTCCCCTTCACTCCCAGGATCATCTTGTTCTTGCTCGTGTGTTCCAGGGAAATGAACTCGAAAACCTGGGTCTCGTAACCGGAGGCTTCCAGGAGCAAGGCGCGTAGGGAATCGGTGACCATCTCCGCCTCCTGGCCCAGATGGATGCCGTGCTTGAGCATGGGCTTGAGCACCGCCGGACTGTGCATCTGCGGTCTGAGCTGCTTGTGGCAGCACGGGGCGCACATGATGATCGAAGCCCCGGCGCGGATGCCCAGGTGCATGGCGTAATCCGTGGCCACATCGCAGGCGTGCAGGGCGATCATGATGTCGATTCCCTTTGGCGTGTAGCTCCGGATATCGCCCTGCACGAAAGACAGGGTATCAAGCCGCAACTTTTTCGCGGCCTTGCTGCACAGATTGACGAGATCCTCCCGCAATTCCACCCCGGTCACCTCGGGCCTAAGCCCCAGGCCGGCACGCAGATATTCCTCCATGGCAAAGGTCAGGTAGCCCTTGCCCGAGCCGAAATCTACCACCTGCAACCGCTCTTTCCCTTTCAGCTTCGAAGCGGCAAGGGCATGGTCCAACACCTCAATGAACTTATTGATCTGCTTCCACTTGCGCGACATGGAGGGGATAAGCTGCTGCTGGGAGTTGGTGACCCCCAGCTCCCTCAGAAACGGTGCGGTCAGCTCGAGAAAGCGCTCCTTGGCGCGGTCATGCTCTTGGGGGGCGGCCTCCCGCGGAGCACCCTTGCCCCGTTGCAGATTGTATCTGCCCTTCTTGTTGAGCGAGAGCTGGATATCCTCGCTCACCGTCTGCAAGTGCAGATTGTTGAAGGCGATGGCAAACATATCGCGAATGGCCGCAATCCCCGCCGGAATCGGTAGGTTTTTGGTAACATCCCTGGTCTGGTAGCGATAAAGAAAAGAGAGGCTCTCCCCATCCTTAAGGGCCAGTCGCCGAACAAAGACCCGGTCCAGTCCCGGTTCCGGGCCATGGTACTTGCCCAGCACGAGCTTGACAAAGGTGTTGTGGCTCAGGCAATCTTCCAGCAGGCTGAAAAAAAGGCCGCCTTGGTTCGGCATCTCTGGTGAATCTGTACGCTTTTTTTCTTTTTGCGAATCCGTCATGGTTGCTTTTGTATTCATATTTTCACTGCACCGCCAATGTTTTTTTGCTTTTCACTGCCTTAGTTGATTTTTAGCAAAAAACCCTTTCCCCCGGCCTTTATCATATCACTTTGCATCCCCCGGCGAATATGGTCAAATAAAGGATACCAATTCATTCTCTGCCGGACGAGGGAGAATGCCCAGCAACGTGCAAAAAACCGGACATCGCACCGAGTTACGAACAATATCGCAAGGAAATAAGCATGGGCAACCCATTGCAGGAGCAGCTTCTCAAGGCCGGTCTGGCCAGCAAGAAACAGGTCAAAAAAGCCGAACACGAAAAACGGATCAGCCGCAAGCAAAACCACGGCAACAACCCCGTCGCGGTCAGCAACCAGGCCCGGGAGGAGCAGGCGGCCAAGGAGAGTCGCAACCGGGAGCTCAACCTCCAGCGCGCCGAGGAGACCCGATTGCGTGAGCTCAAAGCCCAGGTCAAACAGCTCATCGAAACCAACCGGCTGCCCCAGGATGGCCGAGGTGAGCCGTACCACTTTGTCGAACAGAACAAGATCAAGAGGATCTTTGTCTCCGAGGAGACAACCGACCAGCTCAGCCGCGGCCAGCTGGCCATCGTCAAGCTCGGCCCCGGCTACGAGGTGGTGCCGGCCAAGGTAGCTTGCCAGATCGCCAGCCGCGACCGGGAGGTGGTGGTGGTTTTTCATGAAAAGCCATAAGGTGGCCCCAAAAAGCAGACTAAGCACGGAAAAAATCCGAGGCGGACTCCTTGTTGTCTGCCAATCCCATTCCCCACCCCAGATCAGGCCGCAAACCCAGCCGGAGAAAGGTGACGCATGCATATTCTCCTGAATCAGGTCATTGCCCAGGCCGGCAGCATTATCCTGGGCAAGGAGCATCCAATCCGCCTCGCCCTCTCCTGTCTGCTGGCGCGCGGCCATTTGCTCATCGAGGATCTGCCGGGGGTGGGTAAAACCACCTTGGCCCATGTCCTCGCCACCACCCTGGGGCTACGCTTCAACCGCATCCAGTTCACCTCGGACCTGATGCCGGCGGACATCCTCGGCGTCGCGGTGTACGAACGCGGCACCGGCGAGTTCCGCTTCCACCCCGGGCCGATCTTCGCCCATCTGGTCCTGGCCGACGAGATCAACCGCGCCACCCCCAAGACCCAGAGCGCCCTGCTGGAGGCGATGGAGGAGCAGCAGGTCACCAGCGAAGGCGAAACTCGCCCCCTGCCGGAACCATTTTTCGTCATCGCCACCCAAAATCCGGCCAATCAGATCGGCACCTTCCCCCTGCCCGAGTCGCAACTGGACCGCTTTCTGCTGCGCATCGAGCTGGGCTACCCGGAGGCTGCGGCCGAACGCGCCTTACTGGCCGGGCGCGACCGGCGCGAACTGCTGGCGGAACTTAAACCGGTGCTGAGCCCGGCACAGTTGGTGCAGGCCCAGGAGCTGGCGCGCGCGGTCACGGTCAGCCCGGCCCTTCTCGACTATGTCCAGGCGCTGCTCGAATATTCCCGACGCTCACCCCGTTTTCTCACCGGTCTTTCCCCCCGCGCCGGTCTGGCCCTGCTTGGCGCCGCCCGTGCCTGGGCGCTGCTGGCAGGCCGCGACTTCGTTTTACCCGAAGACGTTCAAATCGTCCTGCCCCATGTGGTGGGCCATCGCCTGCAACAGGCGCAGGGCGACACCCTGGGCGGCAGCGCATCGCTGGCGGCCTGGTTCGCCGAGGTTGCGGTACCTTAAAAAGCGGTCGCAGGGCACCACATCTGCTTTGTCATCGGCCTGCCCGCATACCAATGTATTGCGGACAGGCCTCTTTCGCGCATCTGCGGCACCCTGCGGCCGCTTTTTTCCGGGTTATATTTCCGTTCCAGGCTATCAGTTACTATAAAGGCCAGCCTATGCCCCTCACCATGCGCCAACGCTTCAGCCTCGCCCGCTTTCTCCGCGGCCCCGGACCAGAGACCGGACCGGTGCTGCTGGACCGGCACCGCGTCTATATCCTGCCCACCCGGCAGGGGCTGCTGCTGGGGGCGGTGCTGATCGCCATCCTCCTCGGCGCCATCAACTACGACAACGCCCTGACCTTTGCCCTGGTCTTCCTGCTTGCAGGGCTCGGCGTGGTTTCCATTCTCCATACCTGGCACAACCTGCAAGGGTTGCGGGTGGAGACCGGCCGCTGCCCGGAGGTGTTCGCCGGCGGAGAGGCCCGTTTTGCCATCGGCCTGCGCAACGAAGCACGCCAGACGCGCCCGGCCCTGGCCCTGGTTCTGCCCGATGGCACGGAAACCGTACTCGACCTCCAGCCGGGGCTGCACTGGACCACCCTCTCCCGCCCGGCCCCGCGCCGGGGCCGCTTGGCCCTGGGCCGTTTCCGGCTGGCGACGCGTTTCCCCCTGGGTCTGTTCCGGGCCTGGTCGCCGCTGGAGCTGGCCATGGGCTGCCTGGTCTATCCGGCCCCCGCCCCGCCAAGCCCCCTGCCGCCGGGCCAATTCGGCACCATCGGCAGCGGCGGGGCGCAGGGCCTGGGACATGACGATTTCACTGCCATGCGCCCCTACCAGACCGGAGATTCGATCCGGCAGGTGTACTGGAAGGCGGTGGCACGGGGGCAGGGCATGCACATCAAGCAGTTTGCCGGAGAAGCGGCGCAGGAACTGTGGCTGACCTGGGATCTGTTGCCCGGCCTGCCGGCGGAGGAGAGGCTGTCGCGCCTCTGCCGCTGGGTCCTGGAGGCGGACGAGGCTGGCCTGGCTTACGGCCTGCGGCTACCGGAGCGGATCATCGCCCCCGGCTCCGGCCCGGCCCAGCGCCGCCAATGCTTGGAAGCCCTGGCCCTCCACGGAGAGCAACCATGATCCCGCCCCGGCCCGGCCGGCTTTGGCTGCTCGGCTCCCTGACCGCGGTGCTGCTGCCCCCGCTGCTGCGGCTGCCGCCCTGGTTTACGGCTTACTGCCTCACCCTGCTCGGTTGGCGCCTGGCCATCGACCTGCGCGGCTGGCCGCTGCCCCGGCGCCGGCTGCACCTGCTGACCACCCTGGCCGGCATCGGCGCGGTGCTCCTCGGCTACCGCACCCTGTTCGGTCCCGAGGCCGGCCTCGCCCTGCTCAGCGTGATGCTCTGCCTCAAGCTTTTGGAGCTACGCAACCTGCGCGACGCCATGCTGGCGATCTTCCTGGGCTGGTTTCTGGTGGCCGGCGTCTTTCTGGTGGTCGAGCCCTCGATCTTTCTCGGTGGCTATCTGCTACTGACCGTGCTGCTGCTCACCGCCGCGCTCATTGTCCTAAGCCATCCGGTCGCCCAAACCGGATCCCCCCGCTTCTACCTGCAACTGGCCGCCACTATGCTGCTGCAGGCGCTGCCCATCATGTTTTTCCTCTTTCTCCTTTTTCCGCGCCTGCCCGGCCCGCTGTGGCACATGCCCAAGAACCCCAACCTCGGCCGCACCGGCATGGAGGACCACATGACCCCGGGCAGCATCGCCCGGCTGGCCGAATCCGAAGAAATCGCCTTCCGGGTGCAATTCAAGGGAGAGATCCCGCCGGCTGACCAGCTTTACTGGCGAGGGCCTGTGCTGTGGAGTACTGACGGCCGACGCTGGGACCAGCTCCGGGGCGCAGCGATGCCCTGGTTCAGCAAGCCGGCCAGCCACCAGGCCTTGGGCACGGAGGTTCGCTATGCCCTGACCCTGGAACCTAACAACGAGCGCTGGCTGTTCGCTCTGGAGCTGCCCGCCACGATACCGCGCGGCTTTAACCTCACCGGTGATTTTCAGCTGCTGCAGCGGCGCAAGGTGAATACCCGCCAGCGTTTCGAACTCGCCGCCCACCCCAGGTACCGCACCGGCCCCCTGGCGGAGGAAGAGCGGCGCCTAAGCCTGGAGCTGCCGGAAGGCCGCAACCCGCGCAGCCGCGCCCTGGCCCGCCAGTGGTCCACCCTGCCTCCAGCGCAAATCGTGCAGACCGGCCTGTCCCTTTTCCGCGAGCAGCCTTTCTGGTACACGCGCCTCCCGCCGCTGCTGGGCAGCGAGGCCATGGACGAATTTATCTTCGACAGCCGCCGCGGCTTCTGCGAACACTATGCCGCCGCCTTTGTAACCCTGATGCGCGGGGCCGGGGTGCCGGCCCGGGTGGTTACCGGCTATCAGGGCGGCGAACACAATCCCTTGGCCGACTACCTCATCGTCCGCCAATCGCGCGCCCATGCCTGGGCCGAGGTATGGCTGGAACAAGAGGGCTGGCGACGGATCGACCCCACTGCGGTGATTCCCGCCGCGCGGATGGATGCGGAGTCCGACCAGCAACGCTTCCGCTCCACCACCCCGCTCTTGCTCGACAGTGGGCAAAGCTGGCTGACTCGCAACCTGGCCCGCCTGCGCTACGGCTGGGATGCATTGGACAACGGCTGGAACCTGTGGGTGATGGGATACAACCGCCTGCGGCAAGAGGAATTGCTTGGCCGTCTGGGCCTGTTGCGCTTCGGCTGGCAGGGCGCGGTGGCGGTGATGCTCACCACCACCGCCCTGGTGCTGGCCGTGGTCCTGTTGCGCTTGCTGCTGCAAGGCCGCAGCCAAACCGAGCCGGTGCTGCGACTCTATGCCCGATACTGCCGGAGGCTTGCACGCATCGGCCTCTCCCGCGCCCCTCACGAAGGTCCGGCTGCCTTTGCCAGGCGCGCCGCCGGGGCCCGGCCCGACCTCGCCCCAGAGATCGCCGAAATCAGCGAGCTCTATATCGGACTGCGCTACGGCCACGCCAACAACGATACCGCACTGCCCCACCTGCAGGCGGCAGTAAAGCGGTTTCGTCCACCCGCCAAAGCCCGCTAAGCCGGGAAATCCTCCGGGCCCTTTTTCAGCCGTTCGGTTTTTCCATGGTTGTGCGTATATTTTCCGGGAGTTTTAAGCCGGTTGCCGGTAAGTAAAAAAGAAAACCTTAAACCTGCCAGAGAAAAAGGACGCTCCATGACCCAGCCGCACCCAGCCCCCAGGCCCGCCAAAAAGCGGCAACCACGGGGCTTGCCCATCCTCCATGAGGACCAGGATATTCTCGTGGTCGCCAAGCCGGCCGGGCTGCTGACCATCGGCACCGACCGGGAAAAGGAAAGAACCGCCCATTACCTGCTCAACGATTATGTCCGCAAGGGCGATACCAAATCGCGCCACCGGGTGTACGTGGTCCACCGCCTGGACAAGGACACTTCGGGCCTCCTGCTTTTTGCCAAAAGCGAGCAGGCCAAGCAATTCCTGCAGGAGCATTGGCAGGAGACCAACAAGCATTACCTGGCTGTGGTCCACGGCCGCCTGACTCCCAGGGAGGGAACGATCACCTCCTACCTGACCGAGAACGCCGCACAAAAAGTCTACTCGACTCTGGACCCGGCCAAGGGCAAGCTATCCCATACTGAATACAAGGTGTTACAGGAGGGCAAAGGCTTAAGCCTGGTGGATATTCATCTCCTCACCGGCCGCAAGCACCAGATCAGGGTCCATTTTGCGGAAAAGGGCCATCCCGTGGCCGGGGACAGGAAATACGGAAACGGCCCCCTGGTGTGCAAACGGCTCGCCCTCCATGCTTGCTCGCTCTCCTTCATCCACCCCCACAGCGGCAAGGAAATGAGTTTTGAGCTCGGGATGCCGGAGGAATTTGCCAGGCTGCTCGGAAAATAGAGCCCATGGTGATAAGCAATCCGGCGGACGACCGGCAAGGCATAACCGATCATGGGGCAAACTCGCAAAGGTCAAATAACCTCAGAATCACCCTTCGGGTATAAGTTTCGTTTTGCACCCTAAAGGGCATAAAATCCGACAAGCTGCTCAACTCAGCTAAAAGCGGTCACAGGGTGGTGCAGATTGCGGCAAGCGGGACGGCGATGCGTACTTTTGTACATGAGCCGGACCGATCGCCACTGTCAATCGTCGGCAGAAGTGCCGACAACATGTGGTGCCCTGTGATCGCTTACGGCAAGGTAACTTGGGCATCAGGATAAGAGGGGAACCGGGCGCGAATGCTCCGGTTGTCTGTAATGGTGGGCGATACTGGGATCGAACCAGTGACCCCTGCCGTGTGAAGGCAGTGCTCTCCCGCTGAGCTAATCGCCCTGATGGTTTATTCCAGAATAATCGGACATTGCGCCGCCGTCAACCACCGAACTTCGCGGCGGCAAAAGAAAACCGGGAGCGGCCCTGATTTTCCCCGGCCGCATCCCCAAGGAAACAAACCTCATGGGCGAAACACGATTCATCGTGGCGGGAAGCTTTATCGACGGCAGCGGCGCAGCTATCCGCCGGAATGTCTTTCTGCAAGTTACGGACACCATTATTACCGCCATCGGCTCCGCCGCCGACCTTCCCCGCCATGCCGGGGAGGCCATCGCTGACTTTTCGCACTGTATCATTTTGCCCCCACTGGTGGACTGCAGCATCTCCCTGTCGCGCTCGCCTTCCGTGGACAGGGAGGTGCGGTTAGCCGCCGAGGCGGCTTGCCCGGCAGAAAAGACCGCCATGCTGGAGCGGCATCTCCGCTACTGCCATGCGCACGGCGTCCTGGGCGTGGCTGACGGCGACGATCCCAGCGGCCTGGTGGCAGGGTATCGAGCGGGGACGGCCCAGGGGTGCACCATTGCCCTCCGCACCTCCGGCCCTCTCTGCCGGAGCAGCCTGGATTGCGGCGCCAACAGCCCGGCGGGCCCCGATTTCCTCAAGATCAGTTATTCCCCCAATATCGAAGACGCGGAGGCCCCATCCCCCCGGCTTACCCCCGAAGAGCTGGGTCGCATCATTCAACATCGAGGCGGCAGAAAGACGGTGGTGGTGGCCAATGGCCGACAACAGGTAACGGAGGCGCTTGCGGCGGGGTGCGAGGCCATCGAACAGGGCTACGGCATGGGCGAGGCCAATCTCCGAAAAATGGCGGAAAGAAAGGTGCTGTGGATTCCCAGCATAGTGCGGGCCAAGAATGCTTTGGACAGCGTAAGCGGCGGCGGCGAGGTGGCGTGCCGTTTCTCCACCCGCTATGTGGCGCCGGGAAAGCCGGTGCCGGGCGCAGAGGCTTTTTGGCAAAAGACACTCGCCGGACAACTCGCCCAACTGCGTTTGGCCGGAAAATTAGGGGTGAAAACAGCGGTGGGAACCGGGGCCGGAAGTGTCGGCATCCTCCACGGCGAGGCGATGGCCGAAGAGATGAAATTGTTTCTCAAGGGGGGCTATTCATTGGCGGAGACCATCCGCTGCGGATCGGAAAACGGCGCCGGTTTTTTCGGGATGGAGAGGCTGGGCAGGCTGACGGTCGGGCGGCAAGCGACCTTCCTCATTGCCAGGGGCACGGTGCAACAGCTGCCCAGGAAAATCTCCTATCTGGAAGGTATCTATGTTGACGGTGCGCCCAGCATCGCCTATCATAAAAACCTTGTCAAGACGGCGTGACAGGAGCGTTTTGCCCTCAGCAAATAAACTGGGAGAGTGACCCTGATTCCCCCCAAGACAACCAGGCAATCGAACCGCAAAAAAACAGTTTCAAATATCGCAAATTGCGATATACCGAATTTAACCATGCACGTGAACGAGGTGGCGAATTATTTTGAGACGGAAAGTGACTACACGATAAAGAATCTGGCCACCCTGATCGAGCAGGCCTGGCGTTGGACGGGGTGGTGGCGTTTTTCACCCTTGCCATTTTTATGCCCATGTGGGATATTCGGGGCCAGGCAGGTTGGATGACAAATTCCCCTACGGAAAATGCGAAGAGTCAAGTCATACACCACTAAGGAAAAATGATCGTGGAAGCAATCAACCGCAAGAGCCAGAAACTGATCCATTGCAAGGTTTGTAATCCAAACGGTGGAACCAGTATTCGTTTGATTGAAATAGAGATGTTCAAGATGTGGGAATTTCTGCTGAGAAGCCGCCACGAACTGCAGGTCGTGGAGCCTGAGCTTTGTTTGTGGCTTAGCGAAACGGCCTACAACGATAACGCCGAGGTTTTCGACCACGCCGGCAAGGTCAAAAAGGTTGATCTGATAGCAATCCACATATTTGATGTTGAATACAGTTTTACTCATACCATAGAGCGTTATTCACTGGCGGAGGAGACCAAACAGGTCGTCGCCGTGCTCAGTTCGCACATCCCGAATGAGTTGCAGGATAATGATCTTTACCAGATTGAAATAACGCCCGGGTCGATCATCCTCCAAAAGCCCAGCCCCAAAGATCGCCGGCTGATGGTTCTCGGATTGAACTACTGAAACGGTCCCGCCAGTTGGAGAGCCGATCCGGGCGGCGGGGTGCCATATGCGGCCGCAACAAACAGATGACTTTCGGCGTGGCACGTGCCGCCTGCCTCGTCTGCAACCACTTCCACCACCCCCGCACCGCCGAAGCCTTTAAGAACTTTGGCAGCGTCATGTTGATCGCCTGCTTGCGCTAAAGACAGTGCATAACTAAAAAACTTGCACAGGTCTGGCGGCAAGGCCATTAGGTCAGCCGGCGGTTCCTCATTTCCCCAAGTATTATCTCCCCAAAATCAGCACCTGATTTTCCGCTGTACGGCACTCTTGAGGGGTGCTATAGCAGGTGCTGTTAACAGCCCTGCAAGGAGGACCGTATTGTGAATATCAGATTTTCAGAGGATGTAATCCCGTTAAGCGACCTGAAAGCAAATCCCGGCAAAGTCATCCGACATGTCTCCGAAGCGCATAGGCCGGTCTTGTTGACCAGCCGGGGGAGAGGGGTTGCGGTGGTGCAGGATCTGCGGGATTATGAAAAGATCGAAGAGGAATGTTCTTTCATGCGGGCCGTGGTCAAGGGCATGGTGGCCCTGGATAAAGGCCACGAGACATCCCTTGCCGAGGTAAAAACCCGCCTGGGACTGACATAGAAAATGGCCGGGACGATGCCCATAACCTTCGCGGAGTCCGCAGTTCAAGATCTGGAAGACATTCTCGACTATTATGCCGACCAGGCAATGCCGCAGGTTGGCAGCCGGTTAGTCGCGGAAATTATCGCTGACATTGAGTTGCTGGCCAGCCAGCCCCGCATGGGCCGCATGGTGCCGGAATTTGAGCATGATTTTCTCCTGGAGCTGATCCGGCCCCCTTTTCGGATTGTCTATCGGATGGATAGAGAGCAAGTGAGGATCGTCAGGGTTTGGCGCAGTGAAAGATTGCGCAAGCTGCCATAGGATGATTGTGACGTGTAGCGCACCCAAATGCAATTATGGATCAAGTTGATGAGGTGTTGCGATTAGTCCTAAAGCTATAGGATCGACCGTCCCCACAAACATTCTGCGCACCCCGATGGCGAGTCTCCAGGCGGAACGGGAGGTGATTGTCGCGGCAGTCGATTTTCTGATGCAAGGTTTCTAAATTCCGGGGGAACTCTCGGTCCAGATGAGCCCTGTCCAACCACCTGAAGGAGGGTGTTGCCCCATGTTGCACTGGTTCCGCGATCATCGCCGTGCCGAGGCGCGAAACCGCCTGTTCCCTCCTGCGTGGGAAGCCTTTATGCGTGCGAACGTGGCCCACTACTGCGTGCTCGATGACGCCGAGCGCGCTGAGTTGCGCGCGATGATCCAGGTATTTCTGGAAGAGAAAGACTGGGAAGGGTGCGGCGGCCTCGACCTCACTGATGAGATTCGTGTCACCATTGCGGCCCAGGCATGTCTTCTGCAACTGGGACTACCCCACGACTACTATCGCAACGTGGAGTCGATTCTCGTCTACCCCTCCACCGTTGTGCCCCCCGCGCGCCATCCCGGTTTCTTCGAGCGCGTGGACGGCCCCGTGGAGGCCTCAGTTCCTCTTTTGGGTCAGGCTTTCAACCAGCAGGGCCCGGTGATCCTTGTGTGGGATACCGTTCTTCACGACGCGCGCCACCCCGAGCAGGGTCATAACGTCGTCTACCACGAGTTTGCCCACAAACTCGACATGCTCAGCGGAACCGCCAACGGCACCCCGCCCCTCGTCGACCGCGACCAGCTCACCGAATGGGTGACCGTGTGCTCCCACGAATTCTTGCGGCTGCGCCACCTGGCCGAAAAGGGCCACAAAACCTTCCTCAATGCCTACGGGGCGACGAACGAGGCCGAGTTCTTCGCCGTAGCCACGGAAGCATTCTTCGACCGGCCTCTCGCCCTCCAGAAGCACGCCCCAGACCTCTACGGTGTCCTCGTCGCCTACTATCGCCAGAATCCGGCAGAGCGCGTAAATCGCCCTTGCCCCGTGGAAAAGTGAGATGGCCTTTCGGGGAAACATGCATGCACACTCCCCCCATTTTCACGCCAGTCAGACGTTGCGGGTAAGCTGGTATCGAACAAGTTAGTTCAGGTCTTGCACTTGCCGCCTTCGATCTTCGGGAAACCCTTAAGATTGAAGCTCTGGCCGCAGCCGCAGGTGGTTTTCGTATTGGAATTGGTGAACTGCAAGCCGCCATTGATCAGCTCGTCGGAGTAGTCGACCACCAGACCGTCGAGAAATTTCCCGCTCGCTTCATCCGTCACGATCCGGATCGCTCCTGCAGCATGAACCACATTCTCGCCATCCTTCATCTCACCGGCGATTTCCGCGCCGTAGGTCAGACCGGCGCAGCCCCCTTCCTTAACAAAGACCCGCAGAAACTGGTCGGCCGTCAGCTTGCTGTTCAGCATCGCCTCTGCTTTTTCCTTAATGGTGATATTCATAAAAACCTCCCGGTTTAATTTGGCTGAAATCGCAACCTACCGCGATTGACTGGATTATTCCTTTGTTCACTGACCCATGGCCGTTTCCTTTTTTTCGAGAGCAACAATTTTCAATCATCAGATCCTGTTGCAAGAGGCTCATCATAATACAATTATCGGCAGGTTACCGGGGTAATATCAAACAGACTTATTTGCCTCAATCAAGTAAGATCTCCCTTAAATCCGACGGCAAGCGAACAGCGTTTGGCCGTTATTGCTCTCCCGGCGCCCCGGCCAATACAGCGCAACCTGACTCATCCAGCGCAGATTAGTCAGAGCCCCAGGCAAGGATGCACACATGATGACTTCCATTCTCCGGTGCCCCGTTTGCCGGGAACCGCTGCCGGCGACCGCGACCGGCTACAAATGCGCCGCGGGGCACAGCTTTGATGCCGCACGCCAGGGCTATGTCAATCTGGTGCTGGCCCACAACAAGCATTCCAAAGAGCCGGGGGACGACCCGGACATGATCCGGAGCCGGAGACGTTTTCTGGACCTGGGATATTACCGCAAGGTGTCCGACGGGATCAATGTGACCATCGCCAGGGAGCTCTCGGATTTGCCGCCCGGCAGCGGCACCACTCTTCTTGATGCCGGCTGCGGCGAAGGCTTTTATCTCCAGCGCCTCAAGGAGGCTCTGGCCCAAGGCGGCGCGGCCCATATCCCCATTGCTTACCACGGGGTCGATGTTTCCAAATTTGCGGTGCGGCAGGCCACCCAGCGCGACCGAAGCATGGCCTGGTTCGTGGCCAGCATCAACGATCTGCCCTTTTTGCCTGGTTCGCTGGACATAGTGCTCAGTGTTTTCTCCCCGGCAAACATTCCGGAGTTTGCCAGGATCCTCAAAACGGGCGGCAGCCTAATCTTCGCAAGCCCCGGCCCGAAGCACCTTAACGGCCTGCGGGAAATCATCTATCCGGTCACCCGGGAGCACGAAGCACCCTCAATCACCGAAAAGGCCGGAGAACTTTTTGCTCCTGCCACCGTGGCGAGGATCACCTACCCGCTCGAACTGACCGGCAACCAGACGATCATGGATCTGCTGGCCATGACCCCCTATTGCTGGAACATCAATCTGGAGACCAAAGCCAAGGTGGCGGCCCTGGACCGCTTAGCGCTGGATGTCGATGTGGAGCTGCGCGTCTTCAGGAAAAACCAGACCCAACCTGCTGCGCCGCTGCCCTGACCGGGGAGGCAAGGCACTAAAAATCCGTCCCGAGCCGCCGCTGTAGTACCACCTGATTCTTATATTCTTTGCTCTTGAAGGCGAGATAGTCCTCCTTCTCCAGCTCGAAAAGCTGCCTCCGGTAACGGTTCGTAAGCTCGTACCATTCGTTGATCCGCATGCGGAAACGACTTTCTTCGGGATAGCGCAAGGCATTCATAAAGGACTGGATCGCGAAATAGTAGCGGACCGCGTTGCGCTCAATCGAGCCGCGGGATCCACCGATATAGACGGGCTGGCCATTGCTCTCGGTGCCGGTCTTGGTGAAGCCAACCTTGCTTCGCCCGAGGGTTGCAAAATAGACCTTTTCCGCGAGACGCAGCGCGGCACTGTCGCGATAGGCATAACTGACGTGGACAAAAGTCCTTCCTCCGTCAAGAGGCAGGGCCTCGAACCTCATCCGGTGGTCATTGGTGCCGAAAGGGCCGGCCTCGGCATTAAGGGCAATGTCAAGATATCCCTGCCGCTGCTCAATTTTCCGGTATTGGTAAATAACCTGCCGCGTTTTTTCCGGAGGCTGATAAACCTTGCGGCCGATGTAAAAGGTCAGCAGCCAGAGGTCCGGCAGTTCCTGGTAGGTACAGGCCTTGACATTAAGATGAAGGGAGACGATGTCGCACCAGTTTGCCGGGGCCTTGAGTACGTTGACCACGCTGGCGAAGGGATAATCGAAGATCCCGTAGACATCCACCTGCACTCGGTCGTCTCGTTCAAAAGACTCCAGAAGAAGAGGAAGGCCGAAACTGTTTCTCGCCAAGCGGTCCAGGTTCCGGTGATAGGTCTCGCGCAGAAGCTCTTCACCATGCCCAGGCCTTTCGGCCGCGGCAGCAGAGCCGGCCGCGAGAAAAAACGCGACGGCGAGCAGGAACAGGCAAGCTCTCTGCGGGCCTCTAATCGTCTTCCCCTGATTCACCTGAGCCATTTTTCGGGATTGAACCCAACCCTGACAAAAGATTACAACCACCGGATGAATAAATTTACAAACCACTCCCGGAGCCGGGGCAACAACGGCCTTTCCTTCCACTCCTCCCAGTAAATCTGCTTGGCATCCTCCAGGTCCCCGGCAAACATCTTCTCCATCTCGCCGGCAAACTCGGGATTCAGGACAACCGCATTCACCTCGTCATTGTTTAACAGGCTCAGGAAGTCCAGGTTGGTAGAGCCGACCGTGGACCAGATCTTGTCGATCACCGCGGTTTTCGCGTGCAGCAGGGAAGTCCGGTGTTCATATAATTTAACCCCCGCTTGCAACAGTTCGTCATAATAATATCTCTGGGCGTACAAGGCCAGCCGGGAATCGCTGATCCCAGGGAGAATGATCTTTACGTCAACCCCGCGCCCAGCCGCCTCGGCAAGACTTTTTACGATCTGCTCGTCCGGGATGAAATAGGAATTCGTCAGGTGAATCGAATGCTCGGCAAAAATGATGGCCGACACATACATCACAAAAGGGATTCTGTTGCTTTCTCCCGGAGTACTGCCGACCACGCGCACCAGGGCCTTCCCCTCTTCTTTCAGCTCCGGGAACTGGTTTTTCTCCGAAAGTTCCGCCCCTTTCTGCTTCTGCCAGGTGTCAAGAAAGAGCTTCTGGATTTCCGCCACGGCCGGGCCTTCAATTTGTACGTCCGTATCGCGCCAGTGAATCGGCGCCTTTTCGCTTTGTCGCCGCTTGGAAAAAATACTGGAATACACCTCGCTGATGTTGATGCCCCCGAGAATGGCGAGCTTGCCGTCGACTATCAAGATCTTGCGGTGATCCCGGTGGGTCAGGCCCCAAATCCCCTCGGCCTTGAGGGGATTTGGCGAATTGAATTCAACCAGCTGAATTCCGCCCTCGCTCAGGCGCTGAAAAAAAGCAGCGGGGGTAGCCATACTGCCCACGCTGTCATAAATAAGGTTTACCTGGACACCGGCCGCCTGTTTTTCCAGCAACAGCTCGGCAAATTGGCGGCCTGTTTCATCATCTTCAATGATATAGGTTTCAAGATTGACATGGTCCCTGGCCTTCCGGATTGCCCTGAACATTGCGGCATAGGTCGCCGGGCCATCGGCGAGCAGAGTGACTTTGTTCCCCTTGGTCAGCGGGCTGTCGGTGACCGATTCCACCACGGCAGTGTGCCGTTCCAGAATGTCCGTCGGGTTGACTGCACCCTTCAGCCGCGCCATAATGGCTTTGCTTTGCCGGGGAGACAACACTCCCTTGGCCGAGACGATTTGCTGCGGTTGCTGTGCGGCCGGCGTCTCCTCAATCATTTCCGAGACGTTCGGCAAGGTCGCACAGCCACTGCTGAAGCTCAGGATGGCTCCGGCCAGACAAAAGAAAAAGAATGATTGGCTAATTTTCATAAGATTATTCTATCACACAAAGAATTCTTCTCCACCCATATCATTTTTGCCGCCGCAAAGCCGGAAACGCAATAAGGCCTGAGGCTGCCGCCCAACCCCGGCCGTTTGCAGAACGACAAAAAGGCACTCCCAGACAATTCCGGGAGATACTTTACTTGCTTCTGAATAATTCAGTATAATAAGCCATAAACTTAAGAATGAATTGCCGGTTCCGGCAGCGCCTTGAAAAACAGGCAGTGCCTTGTAGCCGGCATCATTTTCGTTTGACAAGAAATACTCACGACCATGCTTACCTCAAAGGAGGACAAAATGCGAAAAATACGCTACGGGCTCATAGTTATGGCAATGCTGTTGTGTTCGGCGACTTCTGCCGCGGCCGAGTTGCGCATCGGGATCGGGATCTGGACCCCCAATGTAAGCATCGGGATCAACCTGCCGACGTACCCGCAACTCGTTCCGGTGCCAGGCTACCCGGTTTACTACGCGCCACAGCTGCAAGCCAACTATTTTTTTTACGATGGCATGTACTGGGTTTATTATGATGACAACTGGTATGCGAGCTCCTGGTACAACGGACCCTGGGGGTACGTGGAGCCATATGATGTGCCGCTGTTCGTCCTGCGCATTCCCGTGCGTTACTACCGCTCTCCGCCGGGGTACTTTCGCGGCTGGCGCCTGAATGCGCCGCCCCGCTGGGGGCATCACTGGGGCCCGGATTGGGAGCGGCAGCGCAGCGGCTGGAACCGGTGGCAGCGCAGTTCCGTACCGGCGCGAGCGCCGCTACCTGCCTACCAACGCCAATATTCCGGCAAAAGGTATCCCCAGCAGGTGGAAAAACAGCGTGAGATGCACAACCAGCAATATCGTTATCAGCCAAAAGACCCGGTAATCCGCGAGCGCTTTCAGCAGCGCTTGGAACAAAGAGCGCCCGAACCAGCTCAACGGGAAAGACAGGAAGAACCTCGGAGGATAACGCCAAGGCAAGAGGAAAGCCAGCGGCCGGCAACGCCCCGCCAGGGCGGGACGAGAAGCACCCCCTCGCAACCGCAGCCCCGGGGTGAAGAAGATATGCAGCGCTCTGCCCCAGGCCAAAGGCCTCCACAGCAGCCAGATGCTGACCAGCGTAAACAGAAGCAGCAGGAGGCCCAGTGGCCAGAGCCGCCCCGGCAGGACAGGCCAAAAGATACTCCTCCGCAGCAGCCAGGCCCAAAGTTGCAGGAGCAGAAACAGAAGGCTATAGATAAAGAGAATGAGAATGAGGAGAAAAAGAAAGGCCAGGAAGAGAAACGCGGCCGGGGACGCAACTATTAACCGGATTTTGTCCGTTTTCCCCCTGCAACTCGTCATGCCTGCTCAGCCGGCATGACAAGTTGCAGGGGTTTTCAACTATCCGCTCGGAGCCGGAAAGCCCCGACGTTTCGACTTACTCACCAGAATCAGGGCCCAAATTTAAAACATCCGCGGACCTCCCGCCCCATCGCCCCACTCGCCTTCTTGACAGTCACCGGCAAGTAATTTATATCCCAAAGACACCATCTGCGCACCCTGCCATCTGGTACTTTTTGAGGAGTTAACTGATGATCATCACCCCCGTTACCACGACCTCTGCCAGAGGCACCGAGATCCTGGCCGGATTGCGCGACCGTTTCCAGCCGGCCGACAGCGGCTGCCAACAGACCGTGACCTCCATCATCGCCGACATCCGCCAGCGCGGCGACGAGGCGTTGCTCGAATACATCCGCAAGTTTGACGCGCCGGCCATGACTGCAGACCAGCTCCGGGTAAGCGACGAAGAGCTGCACGAGGCCATGGCTGCGGTGGCCCCAGACCTCCTCGACACCCTGGAGATCGCCATAGAGCGCATCTACACCTTTCATGAGCGGGAAAAGGAACAATCCTGGATGGTGACCAGGGAAGACGGCGCCATCACCGGTCGAATCGTGCAACCGGTGGATTCGGCCGGCCTCTATGTGCCGGGCGGCCAGGGCGGCAAAACACCCCTGGTTTCCTCGGTACTGATGAACGGCATCCCCGCAGCCATCGCCGGGGTGGAGCGGCGGGTGATGATGACCCCGCCCGATGCAAACGGCAAGGTCAATCCCGCCCTGCTGGTGGCGGCTCAGGAGATCGGCATCACCGAGATTTACAAGGCCGGCAGCGCCTGGGCCATCGCGGCCCTGGCTTACGGCACCAAAACCATTGCCCCGGTTGATGTGATCGTCGGCCCCGGCAACCAGTATGTGACCGAAGCTAAGCGCCAGGTTGCAGGGAGAGTGCGGATCGACATGATCGCCGGGCCCAGCGAGGTGCTGATCATCGCCGATGAAACCGGAGAACCCGCCTACATCGCCGCCGATATGCTGGCCCAGGCCGAGCACGACCCGCAGGCTTATGCCATGTGCATCACCACCAGCGAGGAACTGGCCGCCCGGATCGTGGCCGAGCTTAAGCAGCAGCTGGCCGGCTTGTCCCGCTCCGAGATTGCCCGAAAATCCTTAAGCGAGCGTGGGGTGCTCTTGGTGGCCAAGGATCTGGATGAGGCCCTACTCCTGGCCAACCAGATTGCCGCCGAGCACCTGGAGCTGATGGTCCGGGAGCCCTTTCTCTGGCTGACCCGGGTCCGCCATGCCGGGGCGATCTTTCTTGGCCGCCACACCCCGGAATCGGCAGGAGATTATCTGGCCGGCCCCAACCATGTGCTGCCGACCATGGGCACGGCCCGCTTCTCCTCAGCCCTCGGGGTGGAAACCTTTGTCAAGAAATCCAGCCTGATCGCCTATTCCCGGGAGGCTCTCCAGGCGGACAGCGAGCATATCCAGCTGCTCGCCAGGCTGGAAGGGCTCACCGCCCACGCCAATTCAGTGGCCATCCGAACCGGGGAAAAATAGGCCGTGCCGCCCAGCCAATTGACCAAGATTTATAGACTCGCAGGTCATTTTTTAACGCAGAGGCGCAGAGTCGCAAAGTTTTAAGCCGTCGTTAAAAAATAACTTGAACGATTGTTATCCCCCGAACGGCATAAGGAGCCGTAACGAAATGATCTAGACTGTGCAGGTTGTTTTTTAACGGCTCCTAATCCTTTTATTTCAGCATGTTGCCTTTGCGCCTCTGCGTCTTGGCGTTACGTTTTTTAGTTGTTACGATTCCATCAAGATTGTTGAAATCGTAAAAAACCACGATTACAACGGGTATTAATGTGTAAGTGTTTGATTTTGTGTTGTGGGCCTGTAAACTTTTCAGGTTGTTACGAGTTCATCAAAATTGGCTTGTCTGTGAATACCTGGCAAAATAACCAATTTTTTTACCCGCTCCCCTGATTTGAGGTTATATTGCGCCATTCGTTTCCTTGGGTCAGAAGATTATCTTACATCTTGAGGACAATTCTCTATGCCGAAAACCATCCTCATCGTCGATGACTCCGCCATGATCCGACGGATCGTCAGCCAGCTTGTCCAGCAACTCGGGCACCAGGCGATCACCGCGGAAAACGGCCTTGAGGGCTACGAACTGGCCACCAGGAGCAACCCGGACATGATCATCATGGATATCGAAATGCCGGTAATGGACGGTTTCGAGGCAACCTGGCGGATCAAGGCCGACCAGCGCACCGCCCACATTCCGGTGGCCTTCTTTACCACCCTGGGAAGCGAGGAGAACATCAAACAAGCCAGGGAGGCGGGCGGCGTAGGCTTTTTAAACAAGCCGATCTGCAAGGAAGAACTCGACCAGGCCATCCGCGACATTCTTGGAACGGAGTAACCAGCTATGCCCTCTATTAAGGACTACCTGTTCGATACCGCTTTCCTGAACCAGTCAATTGACTATCTGACCGAAACGCTTAAGCTTGCAATCACTGTAATCGACAGCGAAGGAAATCTCGTGGCAGGCTGCCGGAACGAGGTAATTAACGCCCCGGTCAGCCGCGCCTTCCCCTTTCGTTTCCCCGCAAACATCGGCGCCCTTGTTTGCGGTGCGCCAAACCAGCAGCTCCTTGACCGGGCCGAACCCCACATTCTCTATTGCCTGGCCTCCCTGAACAGCCAGCTCCTGCGGGAAACGGAACTGAAGGAAACCACCGAGGAGATGCTGCAGCTCTCCAGCCAGATAAACTTCCTGTTCAAGGTGGCCAAAAAGATCCTGGGGATCGAGGATCTGGCAAAGTGCTACCAGATCATCCTGGATGAGATCTCCCTGATGATCAAGGCAGACCAGGGATTCATCCAGACCAAGGGGAGATGGGACGAGAGGGTTTGCGTCACCCGCCAGATGACCGAAGCGGAAGTTGACTCGCTCGGCAACAGCCTCTGCCTGCAAGACACGGCGAATGGCACCACCATCATCTGCACCCGCGAAGATGGCGCCTCGCTGCTCTATTCGCCGATCAAGGAAAAGATCGGGCAAAGCGGCCAGATGGTTTTTATCCGCGCCCTCAACCACCGGCCTTTTTCCGCCTCCGAAAAAAAGCTGGTCGGCATCATCGAAAACATCGTCTCGCCGACCTTTGAAACCCTGCGCCTGTATGACAGCCTCCAGGATCTCTACCTGAACACGGTCAAGGCCCTGGCCGCGGCCATCGACGCCAAGGACGAATACACCCACGGCCACTCCTTCCGGGTGGCTAAGTACTCCATGACTATCGGCGAACAACTTGGCCTCGACAACCAGCAGCTTAATGATCTGGAAATCGCCGGTTACATGCATGACCTGGGCAAGATCGGCATCTCGGAGCTGATCCTCGGCAAACCCGGCAAGCTGACCCACGAAGAGTACTCCCTGATCCAGAAGCACCCGGTCTTCACCGACAAGATCCTCCAGCCCATCCAGCTGCCGCGCCACATCCTCGAAGGCGCAATTCAGCACCACGAAAGAATGGACGGCTCCGGTTATCCCAGTGGCCTGATCGGCGCCGAGATTTCCAAGTTCGGGCGGATCATTGCAGTTGCCGATGTCTTCGACGCTCTCACCTCCAAGCGACCTTACCGGGAAGCCATGCCGGTGGAAGAGGCTCTCCAGACGCTGTGCGAAGGCATCGATACCCTGTTTGACCGCGAGATGATCATCGCCTTCATCTCGTCCCTGCGTTCGGACCGGCAAAATGAGGTACTGGACGAAATCAATCTGGGGCTCCGCCACAATGATCTCCAGAATTTAAACCAGTTTCTCATCAAACTGGTCGACTTCACCATAGCCTCCGCCCATGCAGGTTCTTAAAAAATTTTTCGACAACAACAAGAACTGGGCGGCCGAGATCAAAAAGGGCGACCCGGATTTCTTCACCAAACTCGCCAGCCAGCAAAGCCCCGAGTACCTCTGGATAGGCTGCGCCGACAGCCGGGTGCCGGCCAACGAAATCGTCAACATGCTGCCGGGCGAGATCTTCGTCCACCGCAACATCGCCAATGTCGTGGTCCATACCGACCTGAACTGCCTCTCGGTTATCCAGTACGCGGTGGAGGTGCTCAAGGTCAAACACATCATTGTCTGCGGCCACTACGATTGCGGCGGCATCACCGCCGCTCTCGAAAACAGCGAGCACGGCCTGATCGACAACTGGCTCAGGCATATCAAGGATGTGTACCGCTTTCACCAGGAAGAGATCGACGCCCAGCCCAACGAAAAAGCAAGGCTCGACCGGCTCTGCGAATTAAACGTGGTTGAACAGGTGGCCAACGTCTGCCATACGACCATGGTGCAGAACGCCTGGAAATCAGGACAACCGCTGGCAGTGCACGGCTGGATCTACCGGGTGAGCGACGGCATCCTCCGGGATCTCAATGTCTGCACCACCAGCATCGAGGAGATCTCCAGAATTCAGCGGATCGCCTGAGCCTCACCGGAAGACCTTGTTTCTTCTGCACTCAGCACTCTTCACTCTTCACTTTGCACTCAGCACTTTTCACTTTGCACTATAAAAAAATGCCGGTATTTCAACTAAGCGACAGCCTGCTTTTCCCGCCTCCGGCCCTGGCCAGGGACGACGGCCTGCTGGCGGTGGGCGGCGACCTTTCCGTGCCGCGCCTGCTGCAGGCTTACCGGCAGGGGATTTTCCCCTGGTACTCACCGGGAGAGCCGATTCTCTGGTGGTCGCCGGACCCGCGCCTGGTTCTGATCCCTGAAGAATTCCATCTGGCAAGGCGCTTGGCCCGCACCATCCGGCAACAGGTTTTCAGCCTCACCTTTGACACGGATTTTTGCGGGGTTATCCGAGCCTGCGCCCAAACCTGCCGCAAGGAGGGCCAAGGCACCTGGCTGGACGAGAAGATGATCGAGGCATACTGCCGGCTGCATGAGCAGGGCTATGCCCATTCGGTGGAATGCCGGCAGAATGGCGCCCTGGTCGGCGGCCTGTATGGGGTGGCCTTGGGTGCGGCCTTTTTCGGCGAATCCATGTTCAGCCTGGTGCAGGACAGCTCCAAGGTGGCCCTGGCCGGCCTGGTTGAACGGCTGAAAATCTGGGATTTCAGCCTGATCGATTGCCAGGTCGGCACCGGCCACCTGCAACGGCTTGGGGCCGGGGAGATTTCCGGGGCGGAATTTTCCGCCCGGCTGGCCGAGGCGGTGACCAGACCGAGCCGGCTAGGCTCGTGGGGCAATCTCTGAAAGATAGGTGAGGATCTTCCCGTAGTTTCCTTTTTCTTCTTTTGCTTGCCCAAAAGAAGAAACAAGAAAAAGGCACCCCAACCAGTCCTGGCCCTGCGGGCTTCCCTTACTTCTCGCCGAGGGCGGGACGCGGAAAAACTCGGGCTTCGCCCTCAAACAGTTCCCGCGTCTTTTCCGCCCCCGTCTGCGAGGCGCGGCAGGACAAATGGGGGGGGGGGAATGAACACACTGCTTTTATCAGGAAGTCTCCCTAAACTTGAGAAGCAAATCCTCAAGGGTAACAATCCCATCCGGCTCAATTCCCACCTGTCTTACCACAGCCCGATACACCACCATTGGCGAAGCACCTCTCTCGCGCAAGGCGGTCAGAGACAAGGCCCCATCCGATTTGGAGAGTTTCCGGCCATCTTCGCCCCGGACCAGGGGATGATGAAAAAAGACCGTTTCCGCAAAAGAATTGGCCCCCTGCAAGCCAGCGAGAAAAAGCTGCGCTGCGGTGGAGGTCACGAGATCCTGACCGCGGACAATGAGATTGATCCGGTCATCCAGATCATCTACCAGGCTGACCAATTGATAGGCAGGCAGATCGTCCTTCCGCCAGAGGACAAAATCCCCCATGGCCTTGCAGAGCACCACCATCTCTCCTCCCACCCGCAGCACGCTTCCCTCTGGAACCAGCACCCGAATTGCCCACCTTGCTCCGGACGCGGCAGCGCCTTTACGGCAAAACCCCGGATATACCCCAGACAGCGCGAGTTTTTTGATCTTGCTCCGTGAGCAGCCGCAGGGATAGAGATGGCCCAGGCGAGCAAGTTCGCCCAGAAATTCCCGGTACCGCTCCCGCCTCAATTGCTGGGAAAACCGGCGCCGGAACTCATCCACCCCTGTCGGCCCTTCATCCCAGGTTATCCCCAGCCAATCAAGCTGCCGGAAGATATCATCCAGATACTCTGGCTTCGTGCGAAGGCAATCAGCATCATCAATGCGCAGTCGCAACGTGCCTCCCGCCTTGCGCACCATCAGCCAGGTAAGGACAAAATTTACCGCATTGCCAAGGTGGAGAAAGCCGCTGGGGGTGGGGGCAATACGGGCACGAATCATCAGAAGAGTTTTCCTTCCTTGCTGTGCCTAAGGATGAGCTGGCGGAACATCTCGATGATGCCCCTGGCCAGCAGATTGATGGATTGGGCGTTGATATTCTCCTCGGCCGAGCGGTCGAGGAGAATATTCAATTTCGAGGCAAAGCCCTCTTCCGGCTCCCAGTAGTTGATGAGAAATGGCACCTTGGGCAGGGGCAGGATCAAGAGGGAATGGTCCGCGCCCCCGGACAGGGCCACGGGCGTGGCCCCGAACAGATGGAGCAGTTCAAAAACCAGCTCGCGATGGGCATCGGCCAACTGGCGCAGGGGTTCTTCGCAGCGATGGCTGAAATACTGACTCCATTCGGCGGCTCCGGGCAAGGTGGCATAAGACACCCACTCGCCCTGCACCTCTTTGCCCTGGCAAAGGAGGCAATAGTACAGCAAGGGAACATGAATCCAGTGGTTGAGATGGCATTCGGAAACCAATCCCCCTGCCGGGGTGAGGAGAAAATCCTTACCCAGGCAATTGATCGCCAGGTTCCCGTCCACCAGCCGCGCCCCGAGCCGCGGCGCAAGAGAAGAAAAATCAAGTTCGGCCACTTGCCGCTGCAATAGCTGGATGGCCTGCCGGTGGTCGTCTTCCAGGCAACGGCGCCGGACAACCCTTTGGCCCAACTGTTCCGCAATCCCTGATTCCAGATAAGGACACCCGGCCAGTTGCTTTTGCCCCTGAAGCACCGCGGCGGCAAAAGCCATACAGGAAGGAACCCCGCACTGGCCGCAGTTGGTCTTCGCCAGGGCCGCGTATATCTCCAGAGGATTTTTTATTTCGTTCATCATCTTTCGTTGATTTCGTTGTTCATTGGTGGGGCCGTCTCTCCAATGGCTCAAAAAATCCGCGGGAAAAACTCCCGGCGGGTTTCTCCTCCCTGGCCGATGGCGGCATCATGGCTTGGCTACGGTGACCCACAGAAATATCTCACCACCTATATCTCGATAATCGGTGGCTTCGATGATGAAACCCGCCTCCCTCAGAATCGAGTAAAGGGTTTCAGGGCGATAATGGCTGTAAAACAACTCTTGGCCCATGAATTTCTTGTAACCTTCAAATTCATCGCTGCCGGTATATTCCCTGGTGGCATAAGTGAACAGGCCCTTGCCTCCGGGCCGGAGCCAGCGGTACATCTTTCTGAACAGTGCAGGCTGCTCATTCCTTGGGACATGGAACAGACAGTAAATAGCAGTGATTACGTCATAGCTGGCAGGGTTGAAATCGACCTGGCACATATCCGCATGGACAGTTTCCATTTCAGGTACGTACCTGGAAGCCAGGGCGAGCGTTCGCGTAGAAAAATCAACCCCGGTTACCTGCCAGCCGCGATCCACAAACCACCGGGCAAACGGCTCGCCCGCGCCGCATCCGAGATCGAGCGCCATCCCCTTATCGACGTTCAGCCGGGGATAAAAGGAGGCAAAGACCTCGGTCATATCGAAAAGGCCTCTGTTATTCTCATATTCCTCGGCGAAGCCGTCGTA
>Ga0156780_107_pt1 | contig 193640 bp, 172 predicted proteins | sample RifOxyD3_FD_110730 | JGI IMG/M metagenome (GOLD analysis project Ga0156780, IMG submission 110730) | Deltaproteobacteria bacterium RIFOXYD12_FULL_56_24 | reverse complement strand
TTGCCCCCGGAAGGCGGTGGAAAACCTGTTTGTTCCTTGTTGACTGCCTGTTGATAACTTCCGCCCCACCACAAAAATCCGGACTCCTCTGTTGATAAATTTCGCGTTTCACGTGAAACCATGGAGCTCTTCGCGACAAAGTGCCGCACTGGGTAAAAACTATCCGGCTGCACCTGTTTGTCTGGATACAAATTACTCAACCTCGCCCCTGGCCTGAGTCAGCCCCACACCGCCTGGACCGAGATTATCACTGGAAATTCAAGGATCTGCCTCCCAAGCCAAAGGGTGTGGCATGATTCGTGATATGCTGACACCACAAAGTGTTGCTGCGTTGTTTTTCCCCGTGCGTTTGTTTGTTCTTTTAACCAAAGGAGGATTATCCCCATGAAGAAAACCACGCTATTCCGGCTCACCACCATCCTGGCCGGCTCCCTGCTCACCGCCACCATGGCCTGGGCCGCCACCGACTACAGCGCCATGAGCAACGAAGAATTGGCGGCAAAGCGCGGCAGTATGAAGGAGGCAACAATGGAAGAGCGCACCGCCTTCCAGAACGAATGGCAGAGCCGGGTTCAGAAGATGAGCCCGGAAGAACGGCAAAAAGCCGTGGGCCAGCCAAAAAATGCTCCGCAAGACGGCTCCGCTCAGAGAACAGGGCAGAGGCAGGGTATGGGCGGCAAGGGCTCAGGTGCCGGGGGCGCCATGGATGGGGGAATGGGCCCCGGCATGGGCGGAGGCGGAAGGCGGTAATCCCTTTAGGCGACACCATGGCCTGGCAGCCTACACACCGCCTGGCCATGGTTCTTTCCCTGCAGCCCAACCGGAGATTCCCCATGGATCAAACCGTTAATTTTTTTAAGTTACCGGCAACCTACCTCATTTATGGCCTGGTATTGCTTTTCACGCTCTCATCGTCGTATTTCCAGGGGCTGAATGTCTTGTCAAAAAGAGAATTTGAGACATTTACAGCCCCGCTACTTGTTGGCTTTGTACTCGCTTCATTCATCTCTATTTTTAATTTTCTAAGAGAAAAAAAGAAGTGCAGGGAGGCGCGCTTTTTTTTGCAAACCATCGAGTCGCTGGCCATGGCCCTTGATGAAAGGGACCAATATACCCATGGGCATGCGCGAAGGGTGACTAATCTTTCCCTCATATTGGCAGAGAGGCTCAAGTTACAATCCAAAGATAAACACCTGTTGAGATTAAGCGGTATACTCCATGACATAGGTAAAGTTGGTGTACCCGATGAAATTTTGTTAAAGCCGGACAGACTTTCCGAGGATGAATTTGCCTTGATTAAAAAACACCCCGACAAGGGGGTGAAAATTTTGGGACCTATGCTTGATGATGAAAATATAAGTAAAATAATCAAAGCAATAAAGCATCATCATGAGAGGTATGACGGGAACGGCTATCCCGATGGCCTTGGCGGGGAAAATATCCCCCTGTTGGCGCGCATTATTGCCCTGGCGGATAGTTACGATGCCATGACTTCCGACCGCCCATACCGGAAAGGCCTGCCGCAAAACAAGGCCATTGCTGAGATCAAAAAGGGGAGAGGCACCCAATTTGATCCCTTTTTATCGGCAGAGTTTGTCTCTTTGCTGGAGGAAACCGCAAAGACGCCGTGCCCAGCAAAACAAACTTGTGAAATCTTTGGGCGCATAGCGAATTCGGAAATCTCTAAAGCCTTCGATACTCAGTATTGTTCTTGCTTTTATAACGCCTGCGCCCGTTACAAAATAAATGACAAGAAGCAGAGGTCACCTTACTTATGTCCTGATGGGAGCTTCCTTATAAAAAACGACTATGAGGCCTAATCCAACAATAATTCCTATTAAGAGAGGGGATCGACACCCGGCACAGTCGTAGTTGATCGATTATTTTTGCTACGTCCCGACTTGACTTAATACTGCCCCCCTTCCCTCCGCCGGATAGGTACATCCACCGATTTCCGCGCCAATACGATATTTTTTACACCACTTCGCTCTGTTGCCTGTTGACATCCTTTTTGTAAAACGCTATTTTCCCACGTTACCATGCCCTTTTAACCCTCGGGAAAACCGCCGGTTTCGTCAGAAACGGCAGCCATACTTTACTTTGAATCTACAGCACGGGAGAAAACAATGAAGGTAGCAGCCATCGCGGAAAGCATCAATATCATGGGTAAAAGAAGCGGCACCGCCATGAAGGAACGGAACCCGGCCCCGGTTCAGGAGATGGCCAAGGAAGAGTCCGCAGCCGGCGCCTCTTACCTGGATCTCAACATCGGCCCGGCCCGCAAGGATGGAATCGAGCTGATGCCCTGGATTGTGCAGACCGTGGAAGCGGCCAGCTCCGTGCCCCTCTGCCTGGACACCACCAACACCGACGCCATGGCCGCCGGGTTCAAGGTAGTGAAAAACCGTGAAGCCGCGATCATGAACTCCATCTCCGCCCAGCCCGAGCGGATGGAAAAGCTGATCCCCGTTGCCGCCGAGGCGGGCTGCAACGTCATCGCCCTGCTCTGGGGCCCGGAGGGCATGCCCCGCGACTCCAACGAGCGCTGCGCCATGGCTGTGGACCTGATGATGGCCCTGGCCGAGGCCGGCATCCCCAACGAAAAGATGCTCTTCGACCCGATCGGCACCCCCATCACCCTGGGCGCTGACCAGATCGCCTCGGGCCTCGAGTTCATGAGCATGCTTCAGGATATCGCCCCCGGCGCCGGCTCCACCGTTGGTCTGTCCAACGTCAGCAACGGCGTGGCCGAGCACCTGCGCAAGTATCTCGACCGCACCTACCTGATCATGCTGATGAAGCACGGCATCACCACCGCCATCGTCAATTCCTACGATGCCGAGCTCATGGCGATCTGCAAGGGCGAGCGCCAGAACCTGGTGGACATGGTCCACGGCATGATGGACGGCAACGATCCCGATCCCTCAGGGTTGACCGGCACGGCGCTGGAGCATTATAAAACCTATAAGGTCTTGAGCGGCCAGAACGTGTTCAGCGAGTCCTGGCTGACCCTATAAAAAAGCGGTATCATAATTAAGGCCGCTTTCTCGAATTTGGGACGGCCTTTCTCAAAGAGGAGGCCGCGGCCTCCTCTTTTTTTGTTTGGGGTCTGGATGAGATGGCGGACATTTCCTCGCACCACATGATCTACGGCAGCCTGACCGATTTTGTCACCGGCGAACCGCTGGTGGACACCGACGACGAGCGTTACCGTCAGAAACTGGCCCGGTTGCTCGTTGAAGAAAGGGGCTTTACCAAGAACGAGCTGACAATGCGGCGCCGGATTGAAACCCTGTTCGCCGGGCAGTTCGTGGTCTCGAAGATCGACATCGTGGTCAGCCTCGCGGGCCGACATTTGATGGTGCTGCGCTACGGCCCCGGCTCGCTGGTGACCAGGGAACGACCGGCCATTGCCGCGGCCAGGGTGCTGGAAGAAAATCAGCTGATTCCCCTGGCTGTGGTAACCAACGGCGAGGACGGTGAGCTGCTGGACGCCAGAACCGGCAAGGTGCTGGGAACCGGGCTTGAGGCCATCCCCGCCAAGGAGGCGGTTTTGTCGATGCTGCCGGGTCTGGATTTCCGCCCGGTGGCCCCGGAACGCAGGGAGCCGGAGCTGCGGATTTTGAATGCCTTTGATGTCGAGACCTGCTGCGCCAGGGGGCCTTGTGCCTTGCCGGGGGCAAAAGAAGGCTGAATTTTTTTTGCCACGAAAACCACGAAAGGACACGAAATAAAAAACCTGTTTCCCCTGAAAAAAACCTGTCCCGATCCGCGAACCTAAAAAATTTCGTGTCTTTCGTGGATTTCGTGGCAAAAGTTATCCCTTGGAGAGATCCCATGACTCAGCTCCCCTGGAGCAAGACAAGCTGGCAGCAGTTCCCCACCCTGCAACAACCCAACTGGCCGGATAAACAAGAGTTTGCCGAGACGGTACAGACCGTCTCCAAGCTGCCCCCCCTGGTCTTTGCCGGGGAGGTCCGCGCCCTGAAGAAGCAGCTGGCCCTAGCCGCCGAGGGCAAGGCCTTCCTCCTCCAGGGCGGCGACTGCGCCGAGGAGTTTTCCATGTGTACCGCCCCCGCCATCCGGGAGCTGCTCAAAGTTATCCTCCAGATGGCGGTGATCATGAGCTACGCGGGCGGCAAGCCGGTGATCAAGGTGGGCCGCATGGCCGGGCAGTACGCCAAGCCCCGCTCCGCCGATACCGAGGTGATCGGCGGCATCGAGCTGCCCAGCTATCGGGGCGACATGGTCAACGGCATCGAGCCGACCCCCGAGGCCCGGCGGCCTGACCCGCAGCGGATGCTCAAGGGTTACCATCTGGCCTGTGCCACCATGAACATCCTGCGCGCCTTCACCATGGGCGGCTATGCCTCCCTGGAGCGGGTGCATTCCTGGAACAACGAGTTCGTGAGCCGCTCTCCCCAGGGCCAACAGTATGAAAAACTGGCCCGCCAGATCGATCAGGCCATCAACTTCATGCGCATCGTGGGCATCGCCACCGATATCCCCCAACTCAATCAGGCCAGCTTCTACACCTCCCACGAGGCGCTGCTTTTGGGCTACGAGCAGGCCCTGACCCGCCAAGATTCCACCACCGGCGGCTGGTACGACTGTTCGGCCCACATGCTCTGGATCGGCGAGCGCACCCGCCAGATCGACGGGGCGCATGTGGAGTTCTTTCGGGGGGTACTCAATCCCATCGGGGTAAAAATCGGCCCCAGCCACGAGCTGGAGGATGTGAAAAGGCTGGTCCGCACCCTCAATCCGGACAACGAACCGGGCCGCTTGACCCTCATCACCCGTTTCGGGGCGAAAAAGATCGGCGACAGCCTTCCCGCCCTGGCCCGCGCCATGAAGCAGGAAGGTTTCAACCTGGTCTGGAGCTGCGACCCCATGCACGGCAATACCTACACTGCGGAGAGCGGCCACAAGACCAGGAATTTCGACGAGATCATGAACGAGATCCGCTCGTTTTTCGAGATCCACTGGGCGGAAGGCACGGTGCCCGGCGGCATCCACTTTGAAATGACCGGGGAAAACGTCACCGAATGCACCGGCGGCGGCAGAAAGATTCTCGACCGCCATCTGGGCGAAAACTACCGGACCAGCTGCGATCCTCGCCTCAATGCCGAGCAGAGCCTGGAGCTGGCCTTCCAGATCGCCGAGCTTATGCGGGAAAAATAACCCTCCGGTCAGCAAAAAAACACGCGCCTTCATCCTGGCCGGGATTTTTTCGCCAGGGTTGTTGAAATCGCAAAAAGCGCGATTACAACGGTTGTCGCTGCGTAACCGTTTGATTTTGTGTCTCGGACCTGTGACTTCTTTCCCATTTTACGAGACCATCAGGGTTGGCGCCGTGGATATACGCCGCACAAGGGGGGAAGAACTGTTTCCCGGCTTGGCCGTGCCGGTGCTTGTCGTGTCTGCTTGTAACTATCCAGCAGCACCGCATCTGCGTTGTTATCAGCCTGCTCATGGGCACCAGCACACTTCGCAGGCTTCTGCCTAGCAGCTATAGCTGAGTTGGCAGCTTACCTGCCCAAACGAAACTTATACCCTTTGGGTGAACGGCACTGCTGGATAGTTACGGTTTGGGTTGTTTTTGCTCGTTTCCGGCCTTGAGGGCGACAGTTACGTCTGCTTTTGCTTGCTCCAAAAAAGTCTTGACTTGGGGGAAGGAAAATTGGAGACTTTCCCTGTATCCCTCATCGTAGGCACCTGCGATGCAGACTATGACTCATAGCGGAACATCCTGCCCCCGCATAAAGCTGAGTTGAGCAGCTTGCTTGCACATACGAAACTTATACCCTCTGGGTGCAAAACAGGTCCTGTAAAATGATCCGACTCAATCCCCGCGAAAAACGCCGGCTGGCCATCAGCATCCTCGCCTTTCTCCTTATCCAGATTCTCGGGGCCTTCTTTCTGGTCTATAAAGAACGGCATGCTCTGCTGGCGGACAAGCACCTCCACGTTGCCTCCGATCTGGCCATCGTCAGCCTTACCACCCAAAACTTTCTCCAGAGCAAGAACTACTCCGCCATCGAGCACTTCATGGAATTTTGGCTGAAGTACCACACGGAAAATATCCGGGAGATCAAAATCTTCAAACCCACGGGAGAAACCCTTTACCAATATTGCAGCAAACGCCCGGTGGACGTGCCATTAAAAAAGAGTACCTCCATCGATTACGACCCTGGCGGGAAAGCCGTAATTGAACTCACCTACGACCTGGGCGACATCGAGCAGGACCTCTTGTGGACCTATCTATGGCTGGGCACAACCGCCATTATTACCAATATCCTCTTCTGGTTTATGATGCGCCTGATCCTGATTAGGCAGCGTGAGGCCAAAACCCTGAGCAACCGCACCGAAGAGCTGTCTTCCGCCAATGCCCAACTGCAACTTCAAGCCCAGATAGTGGACCAGACCCACGATGCCATCATCTCCACCGATAGTCAGGACATAATCCTCAGTTGGAACAGGGGGGCCGAAAAGCTTTTGGGCTTTGCCGGAGAAAATATCCAGGGACAATCCCTGCAAGGCCTCTTTGCCGATGGAGAATATGCCTTTTTCCAGGAAAATATTTTTCCCCTGCTCCTGCGCAATGGCCAACACGAAGGGGAAGTCCGGCTGCGCAAAAAGAACGGCGAATCCTTTGCCGCCCATCTCTCCCTCTCTCGCCTGCAGGACCAGGAGGGCGAGTTCAGCGGCATGGTCTGCTATGCCCTCGACATTTCGGAACGAAAAAAGGCCGAAGAGTGGATGCGGCTTGCGGTAAAATTTCTGGACAACACGACGGAAGCGCTGTTGGTCACCGATGCCGCAGGAACCATTATCGAAGTGAACCCGGCCTTTGAAGAGATGGCCGGCTTCAGCCGCGAGGAGGTGCTCGGCCAGAATCCGCGGATCTTGAAATCCGACCGCCACGACAAGGCCTTCTACGATAAAATGTGGGGCCAGTTGCGCACCAATGGCCATTGGCAGGGGGAGATTTGGGACCGGAAAAAGAACGGGGAGGTCTATCCCAAATGGCTTTCCATCAGCGCCGTCCATAATGAGAGAGGAAAACTCACCCATTATGTGGCGATCTCCGCGGACATCTCCGATGTCAAACAGAACCAGGAACGGTTGGAAAATCTGGCCCATTACGACCAATTGACCGGCCTGCCCAACCGCCGACTTTTTAACGACCGGCTCCAGCAGGCAATCCAGCAGGCGAGCCGCAACCAGCAGCAGGTCGCGATCATTGTTATTGATCTCGACCGGTTCAAGGAGGTCAACGACACCCTTGGCCATAGCGCGGGAGATGCGCTGCTCGTCAAGGTCGCCGCCCTGCTCAACAGCAATGTCCGCAGCTCAGACACCGTCTGCCGCATGGGGGGAGACGAATTTATCATCATGATGCCGGCGGTCGGCGAGGTGGACAACGTCATTGATATCGTCCAGAAACTGCTCAACGCCTTTGCCCAGCCCTTTTTGCTTAACGCCGAAGCAGTCTACATCACCCCCAGTATCGGAATCTCCATGTATCCCTATGATTCAAAAACCCAGGAGACCCTGATCAAAAATGCGGACACAGCCATGTACCATGCCAAGAGGGAAGGCAGAAACAATTTTCAGTTTTACCAGGAGTCGATGTACAATGATGTTCTGGAGCGGCTGACCCTGAAAAACCGTTTGCACCAAGCCTTGGAGCGGGGAGAGTTTCAACTCTTTTACCAGATAAAGGTGGACACCGTCACCGAAGAGGTTGTGGGGGCGGAGGCTTTGATCCGCTGGCTTCACCCGGAAAAAGGCTTTATCAGCCCAGACCGCTTTATCCCTCTGGCCGAAGAAAGCGACCTCATCCTGCCCATTGGCCAGTGGGTCATCCGCGAGGCCTGCACCCAGAGCATGATGTTGCAAAAAATGGGCCTGGCGCCGATCATTATCGCAGTCAATCTCTCTGCCCGGCAGCTGCACCAACAAAACATGCCGGAGATTATCGGGGCCATCCTGCAGGAAACCGGCTTGCCGGCAAAATATCTTTCGGTGGAAATCACGGAAAGCATGCTGATGCATGACGTCGAGGACACCATCAAGACCCTTGCCGCCATAAAACAAATGGGGCTGAGCATTGCCATCGACGACTTCGGCACGGGCTACTCCTCCCTGAACTACCTGAAACGGTTCCCCATTGATACCCTCAAGGTAGATCGCTCTTTTGTCATGGATATTACCAAAGACGATGATGACAAAGCGGTGGTCATTTCCATCATCGGCCTGGCCCATAACCTGAAGCTCGAGGTGGTAGCCGAAGGGGTGGAAACCAAAGAGGAACTAGAATTCTTGAAAGCCCATGATTGCGATATAATCCAGGGCTATTATTTCTCCAAGCCTCTTCCCTGGCATGATTTTGTCGCGCTCCTGAAAGAGCGGCAGAAAAAGCAGGAAACCTTCCTCAGATAAAAAGCGGAATCAGGAAGGATTGCGGTAACCGATCACGGGACAACCCCACAAAGGTCAAATATCCACGGAATCACCCTTCGGGTATAAGTTTCGTTTTGAGCAGGCAAGCTGCTCAACTCAGCTAAAAGCGGTCACAGGGTGCCGCCGATTGCGGCAAGCGGGACGGCGATGCGTACATCATGTACGTGAGCCGGACCGATCGCCGCTGTCAATCGCCGGCAGAAGTGCCGACAACATGTGGTGCCCTGTGACCGCTTACGGATTGCCGAGCATTCTGCTACAGTCTGGGCGGCCCCGCCAGAATCATCTCGGCGATGCTCTTTTTGACCTTGGGCCTTTGCCCCTGCTGTTCGCCCAGCAGCTCCTGCTCCAGGGCCACCAGCTCCCGGAAAAGAGAGGCTCGCTCCACCGTCGGCACCGCTTGCCGATCCCCGACGATCTCCTGACAGCGAAAACAGCCGGGAAATTTCTGCACCTTGCCGTTGGGAAAGGTGAGGCTGGACGGCACCCCGTGCATCCGGCAGATCATCAGCCGGTGAAGGTAAAGGCTGCAACGCCCCGCTTCGTTCAGCGGGCACATGACTTGGGGTCGTTCGCCCCTGGCCAGCGCCGCCGCACAGGCTGCGGCATACTTGGCGGCCCGGTTTTCGATCTCCTGGCGGCGCGCCGGATCAAGCGCCATGAGCCCTGCCCAGAGATAGGCCCACTCCACATGGGTATGGTGGAGGAAATAGGAGTCGCAGCAGTTGTCCGGGCACCCCTGGCAGGTAAAATCCAGCTGGCGGGCGACAAGGTCGTAGGCCTGTTCCATACGACCATAGAGATCGGCGATTTTCGCGGCAAGTTCCGGTTGCAGAAGCGCGGCTTCCATGCTTAGTTATCCTTGTTTTGTTGAAAATAAAAATCAATCTACCCTAAAATGAGCATTCCTTCAAAGACTTACCCCATGACCTCTCTTCTTCCCTGCTTCAAGGCCTACGACATCCGGGGCAGGGTGCCCGATGAACTCAACGACCCCCTGGCCTTCAACATCGGCCAGGCCTACAGCGCTCAATTTGCCCCGAAAAAGGTGGCCATCGGCCACGACATCCGCCTCTCCAGCCCTGCCTTGGCCCAGTCCTTGGCCGAGGGCTTTCTCGCGGCCGGAGTCGACGTGGTGGATCTTGGCCTGTGCGGCACCGAGGAGATCTACTTCGCCGCCTTTAATCTGGCGGTGGACGGCGGGGTGATTATCACCGCCAGCCACAACCCGGCGGATTACAACGGCATGAAGCTGGCCCGCCAGGGGGCCAGGCCCATCTCCGGCGACACCGGGTTGCGGGAGATTGAGCGACTGGCCGCGGAGGGGTGTCGGCTTACCGCAAAAACGCCCGGCGTCCTGACCAGCCTGGACAACAAGCCCGCCTATCTTGAGCATCTGCTGGGCTATCTCGACACCTCAGGTTTGCAGCCGCTCAAAATCGTGGCCAATGCCGGCAACGGCTGCGCCGGCCCGGTGATCGACCGGCTGGCCGCGGAACTGCCTTTCGAGTTTATCCGCTTGCAGTGGGAAGCGGACGGCTCCTTCCCCAACGGGGTGCCCAATCCGCTCCTCCCGGAAAACCGGGAGGTCACTGCGCAAGCGGTGCGGGAACATGGCGCTGATTTCGGCCTTGCCTGGGACGGCGATTTTGACCGCTGTTTTTTCTTTGACGAACAGGGGGGCTTTATCGAGGGCTACTATCTGGTCGGCTTGCTGGCCCAGGCCATGCTGGCCAAGCATCCCGGGGCCAAGATCATCCACGACCCGCGCCTCGTATGGAACACCCAGGAGATTGTAAAGCAGGCGGGCGGCATCCCGGTGCTGAGCAAGACCGGCCACGCCTTTATCAAGGAGCGCATGCGGTTGGAGGATGCGGTGTACGGCGGCGAGATGAGCGCCCACCATTACTTCCGCGATTTTGTCTACTGCGACTCCGGGATGATCCCCTGGCTACTGGTGGCCGAAATCTTGAGCAAATCAGGCCAGCCGCTCTCCCATCTGGTGCGGGAACGCCAGGCGGCCTTTCCGGTGAGCGGCGAGATCAACAACCGGGTGGCGGACCCGGCGGCGGTGCTTGCCAGGGTGGAGGAATTTTATGCCGGAACACCCGGAGAGAAGGATTACACCGATGGCTTGAGCTTTACCGCGGAGAATTACCGCTTCAACATCCGCAGCTCAAACACCGAACCGGTCCTGCGCCTCAATGTGGAAAGCAGGGGCGATATCGCCCTGCTGGAGGCAAAAACCGAGGAGCTGCTCTCCCTGATCCTGGCATAAAGGATCTATTAATCGGTTCATCCGAAAATTACGAGGAAGGTTGCGAGACCTTTCTACTGTTATTTTCCTTTCTTCTTTTGCGTGCCCAAAAGAAGAAACAAGAAAAAGGCACCCCAACCAGTCCTGGCCCTGCGGGATTCTCTTACTTCTCGCCGTGGGCGGGACGCGGAAAAACTCGGGCTTCGCCCTCAAACAGTTCCCGCGTCTTTTTCCGCCCCCGTCTGCGAGGCGCGGCAGGACAAATGGAGGAAAGCGGCTGAAACTATTTTCCTATGGCGTCCACAATGGCATTAAACGTGGTGCTGGGACGCATGACCTGGGTGGCCTTTTCCCGCTCCGGCCGATAATAGCCGCCGATGTCCATCGGGCGCCCCTGGGCGCTGTTCAGCTCGGCAATTATCCCGGCTTCGTTTTCGCCGAGCGCCTGCGCCACCCTGGCAAACCTGGCCTGCACCTCTTTATCTCCCGTCTGCCCGGCCAGAGCCTGGGCCCAGTAGAGGGCCAGGTAAAAATGGCTGCCCCGGGTATCCAGCTCACCCACCTTGCGGGAAGGAGACTTCTCGTTTTCCAGAAACTTGCCTATGGCCTCATCCAGCGTCTCCGCCAGAAGCAGCGCCTTTTCATTTTTAAAGGTGCTGTAAATCTGCTCAAATGACGGCACCAGAGCGCAAAACTCCCCCAGCGAATCCCAGCGCAGATGGCCTTCCCGCAAAAACTGCTCCACATGCTTGGGCGCTGAGCCGCCCGCGCCGGTTTCGAACATCCCCCCCCCGTTCATCAGGGGAACGATGGAGAGCATCTTGGCGCTGGTGCCCAGCTCCAGGATGGGGAAGAGATCGGTGAGATAGTCGCGCAACACGTTGCCGGTAACGGAGATGGTATCCTCGCCTTTTCTGATTCTTTCAAGCGAGAAGCGCATCGCCTCCTCCGGCTGCCTGATCCGGATATCCAGACCGGAAGTGTCGTGGCCGGGCAGATAACCCTTCACCTTGGCGATCAGCTCGGCATCGTGGGCCCGTTTGGCATCCAGCCAGAAGATGGCCGGCGTCCCGGTGGCCCTGGCGCGCTTGACGGCGAGCTTGATCCAATCCTGGATCGGCGCATCCTTGGTCTGGCAGCCCCGGAAGATGTCGCCCTCTTCCACCTGCTGGGCCAGCAGGGTTTCACCGGAACCGTTATCCAGCACCCGGATAGTTCCCTTGCCCGGCGCCAGAAAGGTTTTGTCGTGGGAACCGTACTCCTCGGCCTTCTGCGCCATCAGCCCGACATTGGCGACGCTGCCCATGGTGGCCGGGTCAAAGGCGCCATGGCGTTTGCAATCCTCAATCACCTCCTGGTAAATCGTCGCATAGCAGCGGTCCGGCACCATGGCGATGGTGTCGTGCAGCTGGTCGTCCGCCCCCCACATCCTGCCGCCGTCCCGGATCACCACCGGCATGGAGGCATCGACGATCACGTTGTTGGGGACATGCAGGTTGGTGATTCCCTTGCCGGAGTCCACCATGGCCAACTTGCCGCTTTTCGCATAGACAGCCTGGATGTCCGCTTCAATCTCCGCCCGCTGCGCCTCAGGCAGGGCTTGGATCCTGGCGTAAAGATCGGCCAGGCCGTTGTTGACGTTCACCCCAAGTTCCCTGATGATCCCGGCGTGGCCGGCAAAAACATCCTGGTAATAAACAGCCACACAGTGGCCGAACATGACCGGGTCCGAAACCTTCATCATGGTCGCCTTGAGGTGCAGCGACAGCAAGACCCCGTCTTTTTTGGCCGCCTCGATTTGCTCAGCATAAAATTTCCGCAGGGCGCTGACCTGCATCACCGAGGTATCCATGATCTCGCCTGCCAGCAGGGCGATTTTCGGTTTGAGTACCGTGGGGCGGCCATCCTCGGCGACAAACTCGATCCGCACCTCGCAGGCCCGCCTGAGCGTCACCGACTTTTCGCTGCCGTAGAAATCCCCCTCGGCCATGTGCGCCACCCTGGTTTTGGAGGCGGCGGGCCACGGCTTCATCATGCGGTGCGGATTTTTTTGGCCAAACCTCTTTACGGAAGCGGCCGCCCGCCGGTCGGAATTTCCTTCCCGCAAGACCGGGTTGACCGCACTGCCCAAGACCTTGGCAAACCGGGCCTGCAGCTCTTTCTCGGCCTCGGTTTTCGGCGCCTCGGGATAAGCGGGAATCTTGAAGCCTTTCTCCTGCAACTCCTTGATCGCCTCCTGCAATTGGGGAATCGAGGCGCTGATATTGGGCTGCTTGATGATATTGGCCTGGGGCAGCTTGACGAGCCTGGCCAATTCCCCAAGATAATCAGGGACTCTCTGCGCATCGGACAGATTTTCCGGAAAGTTGGCGATGATTCTCCCGGCCAGGGAGATATCCATGGTTTCCACGGCAATATCCGAACCCTTGGTATAGGCCTGGAGGATGGGAAGCAGAGACCAGGTTGCCAGGGCGGGGGCTTCATCAACTTGCGTATAGATAATCTTTTGGGTGGCCATATTTTTTCCTTATTGTCTTGCCGCAGCCTTGGCGGCGCTGGGGCGGGGAAAACCGCCGGGCAGCCGGTGCCTGAAAGTCAAAAGCATTAGCATATACCGTTGGGGATTGCAAACAGCATCTTGCCAAACCTCCGCCTCTTTTATCCTGCGTTTCCATGATTTTACCGGTTGTTTTCCTTCTCCCGCCGCCATACAATAGAGCATTGCCTTAACCACGAATCAGGGGAGAGAGATTGCATGGAAGAATTTGTCTGGCGCGATAAATACAGCATCGGCAACGCGCAGATCGACGCCGAACACCTGCGGCTGGTCGAGCTGGCCGGCGTTGTCGCCACCCTGGCCGACAGCGGGGAACAAATGGCGCGGATCAAGGAGGCCGTCGTTGCCCTCTACGACTATGTGAAAACCCATTTCCAGCACGAGGAGGAGTACATGCTCCAGCTCGGCTACCCGCGGTATGAGGAGCACAAAAAACTGCACCAGGAGATCATCGCCGAGATGAACGCCATCATGAAACACAGCGGCAACCTGGATGTGCTGGTCTATAAATTCAAACGGTTGATGCACTCCTGGGTTCTGGAGCATATCCTGACCGAGGACTCCCGGATCGCTCCCCCAAAAAAGGCGGAAGAAAAAACGGATTCATCGACAAACGAGGCAGGCTGATGCTCATTACCACCACTCCCTCCCTTGAGGGAAAAAAGATCTCCGCCTATCTGGGCGTGGTCACCGGCGAGGCCATTGTCGGCGCCAATCTGTTCCGCGATCTCTTTGCCGGCATCACCGACATCGTCGGCGGCCGTTCCGGCGCCTACGAAAAAGAGCTGCGCCGGGCACGGGAAACAGCCTTTGCCGAACTCACCACGGCGGCAGGCGAACTCGGCGCCAATGCCGTGGTCGGGGTGGATATCGACTACGAGGTTTTAGGCGAGAGAAACGGGATGCTCATGGTCTGCGTCAGCGGCACCGCCGTCCGGACCGAATAGGCATCCAGCCATGACCAACCAGCCCAAAACCGTTTCCCCCTTTGTTATCTATCTTTTTCTGGTGATCGGCCTGCTCTCCGCCGTGGCCTTCCGGCTGCTGACCATCATCAATACCTTCAATCCCGCCTTGCTGCGGCCGGTCTGGTATTTCGGGGTCATCGGCTATATCCTCTTTTTCGCCTACCGCTACCATATCACCGAAAAGCGGAAGGCCGCCATCCGCGCCAACCGGCTGCTGGAAAAGATTCAGTCGCCTGGCGAGCTCACCAGCGAAGACCGGGCGCTGATCGCCTATGTACTCTCCTCCATCATCAAATCCAAAGAGAACCTCAACTACCTCTTCATCTTCATCCTCTCCCTTGTCGCGGTTGGCGTGGATATCCTGCTGACCCTCAGAGGTTATTGACCGGGATAGACGGGGGACCAAACACTATCTATTTTGCTTCCGGGCCTGGAGCGAAAGCCAACAACCTTGACTTTCATGGATTTTCTATTATAAAAAAGGAGTTGCACCCCGTGAGCATCGCGCGAAAGAAACCTTAGGTATATGGATACCAAAAGCGCCATGAAAACAATTCTGGTAGTGGAAAACCACCCGGTCATCTTGAAAATGATGGTGGAATTCCTCAAAAAACAGGGCCATGAGGCGATCGCCGCGGAAGACGGGCTTGCCGCCCTGGCGGTTCTAGATACGGTACGGCCGGACATCATTATTACCGATCTGGTCATGCCCAACATCAACGGGGAAAAGCTCTGCCAGATTATCCGCAGCCGGCCCGAGCTGAAAGAGCTCTGGATCATCATCTACTCGTCCACCATGCTCGAGGATGAAACCAATATCCTCAAACTCGGGGCCGATGCCTGCATCGCCAAGGGTCCGTTCAAGAAGACCGAAGAGCATATCGCCAAAATCATCGAGCATATCAACAACTGCACCATCCACGAATTAACAGGCAAGATTCTGGGCAGAGAAGATCTATTCGAGCGGCATGTCACCTCGGAGCTCCTTTTTTCCAGACGGCACCACGAGCTCATCCTCAACAGCCTGCCCGAAGGGGTGGTGGAATTCGCCCCGGACGGCAAGATCTCCCAGGTTAACGCTGCGGCCCTCGCCTTATGCGGTCTGGGGGAAGAAAAGTTGCTGGGCTCCAGTTTTTTTGCGCTTTTCAACGGGGAACACCGGGAACGACTACTCGGTCTGCTGCCCCCCAAAAGTTCAGCCCCGGTGATCATCGACGAAACCTCGCCCATCCTGCTCAAGGGCAAAATGATCACCATCCATTTTTTCCCCAGCCGGGATGCGGCCTCCCCCTTAATTGCCGCCATCATGCAGGATCTCACCGAAAAGATCGCCGCCGCCCGGCAGCTCGAACTGCTGCGCCGCCAGCAGGAACGCATCCTCAATGCCGTTGGCGAAGGGATCTTCGGCCTTGATCCCAATGGGCGCATCACCTTTGCCAATCCGGCCGCCATGGCCATGCTTGGCTATGACCAGCAGACCCTGGTAGGGGCCAGCCTGCGGGAAACCATTTGCTGCGCCGCCTGCAAACCGGAGGGAGGGCTTGGCTCCGGGCATGATTGCCCGATCTGCGGGGCCAGTCAGGATGGCATTGTCCACAAGGGAACCGAAACCTTCCTGCGGAAAAACGGCACAAGTTTTCCGGTCCGCTATACCTGCACCCCGATTATGGAAAAATCTGAAATCCTGGGGATGGTGATCGTCTTCGCCGACATCACCGAAGGCAAGAAAATGGAGGAAAAGCTGCGGGAATCCGCCCTGCGCGATGATCTCACCTCCCTTTTCAACCGCCGCGGCTTCATGACTCTGGCCGACAAGCTGATCGAGAGCAGTCTGCGCGACAATAACGACCTCCTCCTCGTCTATGTCGATTTTGACAACCTGAAATGGATCAACGATACCCTGGGGCACACCATGGGCGACCGGGCTCTAATCGAGACAGCCGGACTGCTCAGGGAGACCTTCCGGCTAGCCGATGTGATCGGCAGGCTGGGCGGGGATGAATTTGTCATCCTCTGCACGGACAACGCAGCACTGAATAACGAGAAACCCATCCTCAGCCGCCTGAGCGAACATATTGAAAAAGCCAACCAGATAACCAACCGGCAATACCCGCTATCCCTCAGTATTGGGGTATCCCGTTGCGACCATCTGACCCCCTGCTCCATCGACGAGTTGCTCCGCCGGGCAGACCAGACCATGTACGAAAACAAGGAAGAAAAAAAATCCCGCCACCAGGACGGTTATCAACGCCAGAAGCGGTAAGGAAAAACCAGCCCTGCCCGATGGCCCCCGGCCGGATTGCTCCTCATCCCCCAACATCTTGAACCGAGGGAAAATTCCCGCCGTTTTTTTCCCCTGGATTTTCCACCAGGACTTCTTATAGTAAATTTTATACCCAAAGGGCATAAGTTTCGTAAGAGCAGGCAAGCTGCTCAACTCAGCTTTGCACCCACAGGGGGTATAAGTTTCGTAAGAGCAGGCAAGCTGCTCAACTCAGCTTTATCAGCAACCTTAAAAAGGAGAGCGATAATGGACAAATATGAATGCCCTTGCGGTTATGTCTACGACCCGGCGGAAGGTGATTACGAACACGGCGTCGAGACGGGTACCGCCTTTGTCGATCTGCCCGATGACTGGGTCTGTCCCAAATGCGGGGCGGAGAAGGAAAATTTTTATCAGGTATAAACCCCGCCCGGAAACCTCCCTCCCCTGATTTTCAGGGGAATCTTTTCCTCTTTTCCCTTTCTCCCGGCGGTTGACCGCCCACAGGCGGACCCGCGTTTTTTACGATTTCCGCAAACCCCAAAAGGCTGTACAATACGGGGCATCATGCATATCAACAACGAAGACCAAGCAAAAGAGGCCATCGCCCTCTGGCGAACTGACCCGCCCATGGCGCAGCGCAAAAACCTGCGGCTGGCCCAGGAATCCCTGGAACTCAGCCAGATGTACTATGAACAGAAAGGCAACGAGCAAGGCGTGACGCGGGCTGCCGGTTGCCTGAGCCTCATCGCCAACCGCCTCGCCGAAATTGAAGCCGAATAGCCCTGGGAGCTCACCATGCACACCGTTTTCGCCACCATCGGCTGGCTCCTCGCCATTGCCGGGCTTGCCGTTTCCGTGGCCTTCTGGCTCCCCGGGCTTTGCCACCGGACCCGGCTTAAGGAAATGCTCGGCTCCCGCTACCCCATCGTCTACGTGGTCTATATCGCCAACGGGCCCCTGCTCCTGCTGCTTGGCATCATCCTGCTGAAGACCTTCCGCTGAAGCCACCATCAACCGTAACCGATCACGGAAGGAAGTGCACCGGAAGTCAAATAACCACGGAATCACCCTTCGGGTATAAGTTTCGTATTGAGCAGACAAGCTGCTCAACTCAGCTAAAAGCGGTCACAGGGTGGTGCAGGTTGCGGCAAGCGGGACGGCGATGCGTACTTTTGTACGTGAGCCGGACCGATCGCCGCTGTCAATCGTCGGCAGAAGTGCCGACAACATGTGGTGCCCTGTGACCGCTTACCATCAACCAACAAGGGAAAAAACCATGAGCACCGAAACGACATACGGCTGGAACGCGGCTGCGGGCCTGAGCCTGCTGGCCAAACTGAAAAGCGACCTCAAGGCCGCCATGTTGAGCAAAAACGAGACAGTGAAGGGCGCGTTGCGCATCATCATCAGTGAATTCCCCACCAAGATCACCATGCCCATCACCCTGGAGAGCGGCAAGAAAAGTACCAGAGCCAAGCGGGATGACGAGATCACCGACGACGACATCCTCAGCCTGATCATGGGGTTGTGCAAGTCGGAAAGGCAAACCCTGGAGTACAAAAAAGAGACCACCTCCGATTACCTGGAAATCCTCGAATCCTACCTGCCAAAGATGGCCACGGAAGAGGAGATCACCGCATGGGCCAAAGAAAACGTCGACCTCTCCCAGTTCAAGAACGCCATGCAAGCCATGGGCCCGATCATGAAGCATTTCGGCAAGAGCGCGGACGGCAAGGTGGTGAAAAAGGTGCTCGGCACTTTGGGCTGAGTGGCACCATTTTCAAGTACGCAGGCACCGCTTGCCATTCGCCTTGGGGACCTAATATGAGAATATACCTCATCCATATCCTCTGTTTCGCGGCCTGCCGGTCTTCCAGCCTTTCGCGAATTGGTTGGCAAACAACTCTACAAAGAGTTGAATGAGCCGCCATCGGCTATAGAGGTGATCGAGGGAATCATTCCGCCCACCAGCGGCGAGATCATCTTCAAAGGCAGACCCAAGACCGCCTCTTTCCGGAATGAAAGGGCGACCCTGTTTTCCTGTAACGAGTAGCAGCGGAGCTGACAAAATGAAACGGTTGCAAACCCTGCTTCTCCTGCTGCTGGGTCTCGGCCTGAACGTGGCGGCCTGGGCCGGACCCGCGGAGCCGATGCTGCCGCAGGTGGACGACGGCGGGCGCACGATTTCCGGCTGGCTGATGAGCGAAAAGCTCGACGGGGTAAGAGGTTACTGGGATGGTCAACAACTCTGGTCGAAAAACGGCACCCTCTTTCAACCGCCGCGGGAGTTCGTGGCCGATCTCCCGCCCTTTGCCCTGGAGGGGGAACTGTGGGGCGGGCGCGGCAGCTTTGCAGCCACTGCGGCGGCGGTGCAGCGCCAGGACGATCCGGCCGGCTGGCTGCGGCTGCGCTTTGGAATCTTCGATGTGCCGCAGGCTCCCGGCCCCTTTCACCAGCGGCTCGAACTGGCCTCTGCCTGGTTCGCGGCCCACCCCTCGGCCCATGCCTTTGTCATTGCTCAGCAGCCGGTGCAGAACCGCGTCGAGCTGCGGCGCGAGCTGGCGCGCATCGAGGGTCTCGGCGGCGAGGGCTTGATCGTCCGCGATCCGGCGGCGCTTTACCTGGCGGGCCGAAGGCCGGAGATTATCAAGGTTAAATCCTTTGAAGATGGCGAGGCGGTGGTAATCGAACACCTCCCCGGCCGGGGCCGGAACGCAGGGCAACTCGGGGCGCTGCTGGTCGAACTGCCGGACGGAACCAAGTTCCGGATCGGCACCGGCTTTACCGCCGAGCAACGCCGCAATCCGCCGCCGCTCGGGGCGACAATCACCTTCAAGCACCACGGCCGCTATCGCTCCGGCTTGCCTAAATTTCCGGTATTCCTGCGAATAAGGCACGACCTGGGGCTGTGAGAGGTAAGCGGCCACAGGGCACCACATCTTGCGGCGATCAGCCCGGCTCACGTGCCTGATGTACGCATCGCCGTCCCGCTTGCCGCAACCTGCGGCACCCTGTGGCCGCTTTTAGCTGAGTTGAGCAGCTTGTCTGCTCAAAACGAAACTTATACCCGAAGGGTGATTCCGTGGTGTTTTGACCTTTATGGGCTTCCCCCCGTGATTGGTTACTGTGAGATAGCTGCCCGGAAAATATTGTCCAACCCCTCGCCGGCTATAGTATAATGCCGGTAAAACTTAACTCCCGATGCAAAATTCTTCCTGGCGCCAGCAACGATATGACCACTGACTATACCCAGCCGGAACTGGAATCAGACGCGCTCAAGGCCAATCTCCTTGAAACCGCGGTCGATTCGGTGACCATCGATGCCTCGCTGCTCCCGCTTCTGGAGATCGTCAACAGCTACAAGGGGATAAGCACGAACATCGAGTCCCTGCTCTATGAGGTCAGCCATCCTTTCCGCAACTGGAAGATGATCCTGCCCAAGCTCCGCTCCTTTGTCCTCAAAAATATCGACCATTATTTCCGGCATGCGCAAGGGCCCGAGGCTTTCCGGCTTTTCTGCAAAATTTTCATGATGGCGGTGGAGGACACCCGCAAGAACGAATCGTTGCTGGCCGCGGCCATGGAAGCCCTCCTGGCTTACCTCGACAAGCAGACCTCCCTGCTGACCGCCGACAGCCTGCTGCGTTACCAGGACGCCCTGGCCGAGTGTTTTGCCCGGCTCCAGGCGCTGGATGACGAGACCCTCCTCTTGCTGGTCCAAGGCCACCATCCCCTGGGCAAGATCCTGAACAGACTGCACGAGCTCTGCCTTGCCGCGCCGGGCTGCTCCTGTGAGCCCAGCGCAGCCCGCCTCCTGCAACGCGCCCTGGTCCTGAACTACCACTACTGGCTTAAGGAAGAAGATCCGCTCGTCTGGTTTACCGAGCAATGCGGCGATCTCTGCCTGGGCTGGCAAGCCGGCGCCCTGTTTGGCGCCATCTCCCACCAGAAGCTGGAGGAGAATCTGGCCGCCGCCACCAGGCTTGCTCCGGCCGCCCCTGGCGCTTTGGCCGCGCTGCTTGCCCTGCCCAACCACATGGACCTGGTGCGGCTCTACAAAGAGGCGCCGGACCGGCTCGGAGAGGAGATCGTCACCGAATCCCTGACCGTGGACCGTTTTGCCGAAAACCGCAAGCTGCTTTTCCTCTTCAGGATCATGGATACGGCGGGACTGACCCTGATCCACGAGGAAACCCTGCGCGAAATCAACCGGGGTCTGGTCCAGCTCATCCGCCGGCAGACCTTTGAGGAGATCGAGCGCTTCCTGCTCACCACCCTCCAGCTCCTCAAGGCCAATGTTAAAAAATACCCGCACACCTCGCTGCAATGCATCCAGGTTTTAGGCAGCGAGGTATTCCAGCGCGGCAACAGCCGGCTGGTGGAAACCTTCCTCTTTGAAACGGTGCGCTTCGGCTTTCAATACGCCAATTTTCAGGGACTCAACGATGACTGGCAGCCGATCACCAACCCGGCCCATCTGGACAACATCCGGGTCTGGCTCAGCCTGATCATGCAGGAGCCCAAATGGTGCTCCACCCTTTTTTCCGCCCTGATCATCAATCTCAAGCTCTCGGGCACCTGCGTCAAGGATACCGATCTCTTCCAGCGCGACATCACCCAGCTTTTGAACCACCCCATCGAGCCCATTTACAATCTGGCCAAGCAGTTTGCCAAGCAGATGCCGGTTTTTTTCAACGAAATCGGGGCGGAAGGGCGACTCCGAGATGTGTCCACCGAGCTGGACGAGATGCACCACCGCCAGGACCGGCTCATCCATTTTCTACGCAAGCAGAGCCATGTGGAATCGAGCAACCTGATTGTCGATTTCATCGAGGCGATCTTTCGTTTCTGGCAGACCAATGACAAGTCCGTTCTGGAAGGCTACCTGCCCGAGGAAGTACTCCGGGAGGTGGCGAGCAAAGGGATCTTTGTCGACGACCTCCACACCCTGATGCTCCGGGTGCTGAGCCTCAGCCCCAGCAAAACCATCGAAGAGCTGCTGACCTGGGACGACCGCCGCCGCGACAGCTGGCTGGCCGCCCAGCAGGGGCTAAAGCCCGAGGAGGTCCGCCGCTTCACCCTGCTCATCGAGATGTACCGCCTCTGCCACCAGAAATACAACCTGGGGGTGGAGGAGATCCGCCACCAACTTCATCTTGCCGCTAATTCCGGCTTTCCGGAAATGACCCTGCTGCTGGCCGATCTGGAGATCTGCGACACCTTTCAATGCCTGGAAGCCCTGCTCGACACCCTGGAACAGCTCAAGGAAACCATCCAGAGCCCGGAGAAATTCGAGGCCAAGGAGGATATCTACTACAAACGCCACATCGCCGTGGATATCCCCTCGGTTTATGGTCGTTACCGGGAGAAGAAATTCGACGCCCTCGGCCTCACCTTTCGCCTGGAAAACCTGGCCAATGTTTATCTGGAAAAGCTGCCCGAGACCGTCAACCTTTCTTTTATCACCAGAGCCACCTTCATCCGCATTCTGAAATGCCTGCGCCTCTACCTGCGGGCCTTGAAAATCGACGGCATCGCCAGCCGACGGCTGGAAACCTACATGTCGCTGCTGGTCAGCTCCTTCAATATCAAGCGCTTCTCCTATACCCAGTATCTCGACATCTTCCGGGGCTTCACCGAGGGGGTGAAAGACATCATCTACACCTATTACACCAACATCCACGAGAACAACCTCTCCATCATCATCCCCAAGATCGGCGAGGCCTATCTGCTGCCCAAGCATCGCTCCCTCTGGGAACCAGACGACCTGCCCGGCAACATCCTCAGGCTTTCGGAAACCTTCATGCGGGATCTGATCGCCACCACCTTCGGCCTCCAGCATCTGGACAACTTCATCACCCGCATCTACCAGACCCTGGAAAATCAGAAGAAACTCCTGAGCGAAGAGGATCTCGATCTGCTGATGACCTATAACCCCGACCGGGCCATCAGCAGTCTGCACCAGAAAAACCACCGCTCCAACAACCTGATCCTCCTCGGCAACAAAGGCTTCAATCTGCGGGTGCTGGCCATGGACCATAAACCCGTGCCCCCCGGCTTTATCATCACCACGGAGATCTTCCGCTGCTGGCCGGTGATCAAGGATTTTTACAAGGCCCGCGACGAGTTCATGGCCCGGATCAGAAAAGCTCTGACCGAGCTGGAAGACAACACCGGCCGGTGCTTCGGCGACCCGGCCAACCCCCTGCTCCTTTCCGTGCGCAGCGGTGCGGCGATCTCCATGCCGGGGATGATGGCCACCATCCACAACGTGGGGCTAAACGAAGAGATCAGCCAGGGATTTGCCGGATCTTCGGGGAAAGGCTATCCCGCCTCCTGTCAGATCGACTATCTGGCCTGGGACAACTACCGGCGCTTTCTTCAGTCCTGGGCCATGGCCGTGGGCATGGAGCGCGAGATCTTCCAGGGTCTGATGGACGAGGCCAAAACCCGCTACGGGATCGCGGTGAAAAAGGATTTTTCCGCCGCCCAGATGCGGGAACTGGCCCTGGAATACCAGGAGAAGATCCGCGCAAGGGGGATCGATATCCCCGCCGACCCATGGCTGCAGCTCACCGGCGCGGTGGAGCTGGTGCTCAACTCGTGGTACACGCAGAAAACTAAAGAATACCGGAGCCTGATGGATGTCTCCGAGGCATGGGGCACGGCGGTCATCGTTCAGGCCATGGTCTACGGCAACCTGGGGCCGGCCTCAGGCAGCGGCGTTCTCTTCACCGCCCATCCCTACCGCAAGGTGAGCCGAGTGGCTCTGTGGGGCGATTACGCCACCGGCGACCAGGGCGAGGATATCGTAAGCGGCCTGGTCAATACCCAGCCCATTTCGGTGGAACAGGCGGAGCTGGATGGCCGCCCCGAGGAAAACAGCCTGGAAATAAGGTTCCCCAAGGTGTATGGGCGGCTGCTCGCCATTGCCCGGGAGCTGGTCTATGAAAAACGCTGGAACCCCCAGGAGATCGAGTTCACCTTCGAAGGGGCGGAGGAAAAGGATCTGTTTCTCCTCCAGACCAGAGACATGATCACCATCAAGAAGCGGGAAAAATTCACGGTCTTCGCGGATGGCCCCGACCTGGAGAAGGCCCTGCTCGGCTACGGCATCGGGGTTTCCGGCGGCGCCCTCTCCGGGCGCGCCGTGTTCACCGCGGCCAATATCAGGCAGCTCAAAGAGGAAGACCCGGCCACCCCGCTCATCCTGATCCGCCAGGACACCGTGCCTGAGGATATCAAGGAGATCGCCATGGCCGAGGGTCTGCTCACCGCACGCGGCGGTCAGACCTCCCACGCGGCGGTGGTCACCGTCCGTCTGGAAAAAACCTGTGTGGTGGGCTGTAACGCCCTGAAGGTGTACGAGGCGGAAGAGCGCTGCGAGATCAATGACCGCGAGATCCGTTTCGGCGATCCCATCAGTATTGACGGCCGCAAGGGGTTGTTTTTGCAGGGCGCTCATCCCGTAAGGGAAGAGGTGCAGATCCTGCCGCTGTAAGGAGGGGGGGGAAGCTACTGCGCTTTTTTGGCCTTGCGGTGATAGCCGACCACCGTGGCGGCCAGGGTCTTGGTCTGAAAGGGCTTGAGCACATAACCCTGGATGCCGAGCTTGGCGCAGGCCATGATCTCCTGCTTGTCAGTGACGGAACTGGCCATGATCACCGTGGTGGTCGTGTCGCGCAGGGTCTGCCGGATGGTCTGCAGGGTGGTGAAGCCATTCATGTGCGGCATCATGATGTCCATCAAAACGATATCCGGCTGCCATTGCTTTAAGGCAACCAGGGCCTGCTCTCCGTCGTTGACCAGCTTGGTTTCAAACAGTTCCCCATCCTGGAAGGCTATCTGGAAAAGCTGCCTGGTTACCGCTTCGTCTTCGGCAATGAGAATTTTCAGTTTTTCAGCCATGTCTTTGCAACTCCGGCAGCCAATGCGCCCTTTAGGTTAAAAGATCGTGGCATGTTACTCGCTTTTTAAAAAAATCGACAAGAAAAAACTCTCAAAAAAACGCCGCGGTTTTTTTGCAAAGAAGGGGAGGCCCCCCTTGCCCGCCGGCATGGGCGAACTCCTTGACTCCCACGCCCTTCGCAATGGTGGCGTGGCGCTCAAAAAAATACCCTCCCTTAACAATTGACAATCCGGGAATCATGATCTAGGCTTACCACAATGATGGCGATGGAGTTCGCCTTTGCGCGCTTCCCCGACGAAGCTAATGACTCCTACTCTTGAACCAAGGGTAGGAGTTTTTTTATGTCCCCACCTTGAGGAAGCCCCAGTGGCAAAAGAAAAAACCTATTTCGGCTTCGGCAGGAACGTCTTTGTTACGGGACTGGTCAGTTTTTTCATGGATGTGAGTTCCGAGATGATCTACCCGCTGGTGCCGCTCTTCCTGGCCAACGTCTTGGGAGTCAACAAGTCCATGATCGGCCTGATCGAGGGGCTTGCCGAGTCGACGGCCAGCCTGCTCAAGATTTTTTCCGGCTGGTTTTCAGACCGGAGCGGGCAACGCAAAGGCCTGATGGTTGTCGGCTACACCATTTCCACATTGAGCCGACCGATCATCGCTTTGGCCGGAGCCTGGCAGCACGTCTTGGCCTCACGCTTTACCGACCGGGTCGGCAAAGGAATCCGCACCGCTCCACGGGATGCGATCATTGCCGAATCCGCCCAGGCAACCCATCTGGGCAGGGCCTTCAGCTTTCATCGTTCGATGGACACCCTAGGGGCAGTGGTCGGGCCTGCCATCACCCTTTCGCTCCTGGGACTTTTCAGCAACGACTACCGCCTGGTCTTTTGGCTCTCGATGATCCCAGGCGTCATAGCGGTGGCCCTGATCATCCTCTTTGTCAAGGAAAAGAAAAAGCCCCCGGTGCCCCATGCAGAGTGGCCAACGCTGCGTTGGCGCCATTTTGACTGGAAGGTCAAATTCTTCCTCATCATCGCAACCCTCTTCTCCCTCGGCAATTCCAGTGATGCTTTTCTGATCCTGCGGGCAGAGCAGATCGGCATCCCGACGGTGTTGATTCCGGCGGTTTATCTGGTCTTCAATCTTGTTTATTCCTTGTCGGCGATTCCGGCAGGGATGGCGGCGGACAGATTCGGCAGAAAGAGGATCATCCTGCTGGGCTTCATGTTGTTCGCCGGATTGTATTACGGTTTTGCCGTCGCCAGGAATACGGAAACCATCTGGATCCTGTTCGGGCTCTATGGTCTGTTCATGGGGTTTACCGAGGGGATTCAAAAGGCGTTTCTGGCCACCATCATTCCTCCTGATTTCAAGGCCACCGCTTTCGGGGTCTATGCCGCAACCGTGGGGTTGGCCATGTTCCCGGCCAGCCTGATCGGTGGGCTGTTGTGGGATCGCGTCTCGCCGGCGGCAACCTTTTACTTCGGTGCGGCCACGGCAAGCCTTGCCGCACTGTTGTTCATTGTTTTGATGTTCTTCATGGGCAAAACGACCAAGGAAAGATATATTCTTCATGCGATCCGAACATGACAACCGCTGTCTTCATCGCGGGATTCGGAGCGTTGGGGGTCTATGCCCATCTGGGCGGGACTTTTCTTATGGAACCTTTGCGGTCAACATTGTCGGTGCCTTTCTCATCGGTTTGGTGATAGAATATGGCCTGCGCAGTACTCTCATCTCGTAGAATCTGCGCATTGGCCTTATGGGAAGCTTTATGGGAGGGTTGACTACCTTTTCCACCTTCAGCTATAAAGCGTTCACGCTGAGGACGGTGATCCGTTACACTCATCAAGTAACCGTTCACCGGGGCGGTCACCAAATCAGCAATAACCGCCGGACGGTAACCGTTCAGCAGCACCGCAGATTTGGACAAGCGGCTCGGCGCTGCGTACCTCGTGTACGCAAGCCTGGTCGATCGTCCGAAGATGTGGTGCTGCTGAACGGTTACCTCACCAACATGAAAATGAATAACCTACAGGGAGGTCGTTAATGCTCTACGCGGCGGAAGTGGAAAAAATGACCTGCGTGGCTAAAGGCGCGAATCATGGAGCAGCACCGATTCCGCAGGAGGGCCGCTGGACGCGGGCCAAGGAGATCAAGGATATCGCCGGGCTGACCCACGGCGTGGGCTGGTGTGCCCCGCAACAGGGCGCCTGCAAACTCACCCTCAACGTGAAGGATGGCCTTATCGAAGAAGCGCTGGTGGAGACCATCGGCTGCTCGGGCATGACCCATTCGGCAGCCATGGCCGCGGAAATCCTGCCGGGCAAGACCATCCTGGAAGCGCTCAACACTGATCTGGTGTGCGATGCCATCAATACCGCCATGCGGGAGCTGTTCTTGCAAATCGTTTATGGCCGTACCCAGACCGCCTTTTCGGAAGGGGGGCTTCCCATCGGCGCCGGACTGGAAGATCTGGGCAAAGGCATGCGTAGCCAGGTGGGGACCATGTACGGCACTTTAGCCAAGGGAGTCCGCTATCTGGAAATGGCCGAAGGGTACGTAACGCGCTTGGCCCTGGACGATAACGATGAGGTCATCGGCTACGAATTTATCCATCTGGGCAAGATGATGGAGATGATCCACAAGGGCATGGACGCCAACGAGGCTCTGGGCAAGGCGACGGCAAGCTACGGCCGCTTTGGTGAAGCCACTCGCACCATCAATCCACGTCACGAATAAGGCTGGACTTGCAAAAAATGAAAAGGCCAAAGGTCAGTAACACAAAATCAAAGAATCACAAAGTCGCAACCGTTGTAATCGCGGTTTTTTGCGATTTCAACAATAAACGGGAGGAGTCAGGACATGGCCCTGTTTGAAAGTTACGAACGAAGAATAGAAAAAATCACCCCCGTCCTGGCCCAGTATGGCCTGGCCTCCATGGAAGAGGCCCGCACGCTGTGCGAAAAAAAAGGGGTGGATGTTTATGGCATCGTCAAGGGTATCCAGCCGATTTGTTTCGAGAACGCCTGCTGGGCATACATTCTCGGCGCGGCCATCGCCCTGAAAAAGGGAGAAACCAAGGCGGTGGACATTGCCCGGACGCTGGGCGAGGGGCTCCAGGCCTTCTGCATCCCCGGCTCCGTGGCGGAAGATCGCAAGGTAGGCCTTGGTCACGGTAATCTGGCCTCCATGCTGCTTTTAGAGGCGACGAAATGCTTCGCCTTCCTGGCCGGCCATGAATCTTTTGCTGCCGCCGAAGGGGCCATCGGCCTTGCCCGCTCGGCCAACAAAGCCAGAAAGGAGCCGTTGCGAGTCATCCTGAACGGACTCGGTAAAGACGCGGCCCAGATCATCTCCCGCATCAATGGCTTCACTTACGTGCAGACGCAATTCGACTATGGCGCAGGCACCTTGGCGATCGTGCGGGAAGTATCCTACTCCAAAGGGGAAAAGGCCAAGGTTCGCTGTTTTGGCGCGGACGATGTTCGGGAAGGAGTGGCGATCAACCACCATGAAGGAGTGGATGTTTCCATCACCGGCAACTCCACCAATCCCACCCGTTTCCAGCACCCGGTGGCCGGCACCTACAAGAAAGAGTGCCTGGAACGGGGAAAGAAGTACTTCTCCGTGGCGTCGGGGGGCGGCACCGGTCGCACCCTGCATCCGGACAACATGGGCTCCGGTCCGGCCTCCTACGGCATGACCGACACCATGGGGCGGATGCACTCCGACGCCCAATTCGCCGGCTCATCCTCCGTGCCGGCCCATGTGGAAATGATGGGATTTCTCGGCATGGGAAACAACCCCATGGTCGGGGCTTCCGTTGCGGTCGCGGTGGCTCTTGCAGAGGCCCTCAAGTAAAGGCTTAACCAGAGGCGAGAATCAGGAAAAGCGGGATAGTTTTCAAGCACGATTCGGTGGCGGCCAATGGCTTTTGCTTGGCAAAAAATTTTATGCCGCGCAAAAGGCTTCCCGCACCGCGCCATCCCCATCGAGCTTGCAGGCCAAGATTTCCGGGTCATGATAGAAAAGAAACCAGGCCTCCCGGCTGATTGCCTGCCCCAAAAACTGTTCCTTGGCGGCGATGGAATCCAGGGGGAAATTGTCGTAGGCCGTGATCCAGAGTGGGTTGCTGTTGCAGGGCATGGGCAGAAGATCGCCCAGATGCAGGGCGATCTGTCCCCCTGATTCGAGCCAGACCGCCTGATGCCCCCTGGTATGACCGCCGCTCCGCACCAGGCGTACCCCCGGCAAAACCTCCTCCTCACCCTCCACCAAATGCAGATTTTCCCCCTCGACCAGACCAGCAAAGTTCTCCTCCCAGTAAGCGTCGGCCGAGCGTTTGTTGGGGGACAGAACATCCTCCCATTCCTGACGCTGGAGGTAGTGCCGGGCGGCAGGAAAGGTTAATTCCAACCCGCCGCTGTCGTTCAGCATGGTGACCCCGCCGGCATGATCGAAATCGCCGTGGGTGAGGATAACCTGGCTGATGGACTCGCGGGAGAGCCCGAGCCGGGCCAGGCCGGCCACAAGATCCCAATCGGCCCGCACCCGGAAGATCCCCCTCTGCTTGGCCGTCAGCTTGTTGCCGAGACCCGTTTCGATGAGCACATTGCCCTGGGGTGTTTGCAGCAGCATGGGCGAATTTGCCAGCCGCACGTAATTGTCCGGGGTGGCGGCGCATTTCTTCTCCCAGAGCACCCGGGGCACCACCCCGAACATGGAACCGCCGTCGACCTCGAACACCCCGCCCTGCAGCCAATGAATGGTAAAAGCACCAAGTCTGAATCCCTGAGACATCTTTTGTTCTCCTTATTTTTTCATGCTACAATACCACCATGAAAATCCCAATCGGAATCAGCGCCTGCCTATTTGGCCAAAATACCCGTTACGACGGCGGCCACCGGCTCGAGTCCCTGCTGGTGGAGGCCCTGGCCCGCTCCGTCACCCTGGTGCCGCTCTGCCCGGAGGCGGAATGCGGCCTGGGCATCCCCCGCGAACCCATGCGGCTGGAAGGAGATCCGGAAAACCCGAGGCTGGTCACCGTCACCACCCGCCGCGACCTTACCGCACCAATGCAGGCCTGGGCCGCCCGACGGATGAATGCGCTCGTAGCCGAGGGCATCGCCGGCTTGGTCCTCAAGGCCCGCTCCCCCTCCTGCGGCAAACGGGTTGCGGTGCACGGGAAAGGCGAGGGGAAAACCGCATCCAGCCCCGGCTTCTTTGCCGGTCTGGTCATGGAGCGCCTGCCCACCCTGCCCATTGCCGACGAGGAAGAGCTGCGCGACCCGGCCCGGCTGGCGGATTTTCTCGCCCGTCTACCCGGAAGAGCAGCCCCATCCCGCTGATCGAGGCAAGACTGGAAAAATTGCCTTTTCCCCCTGTTTGATGCTACCATATGCCAGGAGGATCATGTTGATGGTGCAACCTGCCAAAACCCTGCAAGAAGCTACGATCCGCGAGCTCATCGCCGGACATGCCGGACCGGACCGGGTGCCGAAACGCTTCAAGATCATTACCGACACCAGCGACTTCTTCAAAGTGGAGTACAACGATGTGGTGGTTCTCGGCGGGGTTCCTTACTGGGTCCACCGCTGTGAGAAGGAAGGCCGCTTCGGCATCGACGACGAACCAAAATATTGGGTCCGCAGGGCCATCGAGCTGACCACCGGCGCCACCAAAATTCTCAAACTGGTCTTCCACGAGCAGTTTGAGACCACGGTGGGGGAGGTGACGATCACCTGCTACCGCAGCCCGAAAAAAGAGGCGCGGATTCTTGATCTGGTCGCAAACCACGGGAATTTCATGCACGGCCACTGGGTTCTCGACGCGGCAGGCAACAATGTCCGCATTCTGGAATTCATCCACGGCCCGCGTTTTGATGACGTGGTGACAGGCTACGGCACCGACCATTACGACTACTTTCACCGCTACTTCCCGCAGATTCTGGATCAATACCTCGAATTGGTACTGGCCATCAAGTTCCTGCACGACAACGGCGAAAAACATGGCGACATCAGGCGTGACCATATCCTCTGGGACGTAGACACCAAGACAAACCGCTGGATCGATTTCGACTACAACTACCAGCAAGGAGAAGCCCTGTTCGGCTTCGACATGCAGGGGCTGGGCAACCTCCTCATCTTTGTGGCCGGCCGCGGCGATGTGCTGGTGCCTGATCTCTACCACAACCAACGGGAAATCTTCGACACCCTCTGGGGCGAGGATCTGAGCATCGCCTACAAAAACCGGGTGGCCAACCTTAAGAAGATCTATCCCTACATTCCTGACTCATTAAACCAGGCGCTGCTCCACTTTTCCGTCGGCGCGAACATTTTTTACGAAACCACCGACCAGCTGCTGGACGACCTCGCCAGGGCTCGGGCGGACATGGTTTCGCTCACAGGGAGGCAGGCATGAACGAACATGACTTCGGCGATCTTGCTCGCAGGGACACGGAACGCCATCTGCTGGCGGCGGTGGACGAATCCGCCAACTCCAAACGGGCGGTGATGTTTCTGGCTGATTTTTTCAGTGATTCTCAGAATGTCTTTGTCACCCTGCTTTCCATCATCCCCGAGCCTTCCGAGGATTTCTTTCCCACCGAGGCCGAGCGCCGGCCCTGGTTGCAGGCAAAAGAAGCCGAGATGCAAAAACACCTGACCGGGTACAAGGAAATCCTCCTGGGCGCGGGCTTTTCAGATGCCAGAATCGCGACCCGCCTCTCCATTCGACCCGGCACCATCTCCGTCGGCGACGCCATCCTGGAAGAGCAGGAAAAGCTGCGCTGCTGTATCGTGGTGGTGGGACGCCGGGGCATCTCCCATAGCGAGGAGTTTGTCTTTGGCTCCACCTCCAGCAAGATCCTGCACCATGCCAAACACTGCGCCGTAATGGTGGTGGAATAAGGAGAATAGGCGATGATCGTCGGCGTACCTAAAGAGATCAAGGAAAAGGAGTTCCGGGTGGGGATCGTTCCCTCCGGGGTCAAGGCTCTGGTGCAGGCCGGGCATACGGTGCTGATCGAGCAGGGGGCGGGAGAAGGCAGCGGCATTGACGATGCCGGATACAGGGCCGCTGGGGCCATAATCGCCGCCTCTGCCACCGAGGTCTGGGCACAGGCCGACCTGCTCATGAAGGTCAAGGAGCCGCTCCCCCCCGAATATCCACGGCTGCGGCCGGGGTTGATCCTCTACACCTATCTGCACCTGGCCCCGCTCCCGGAGCTGACCCAGGTGCTGCTCGACGCCCAGGTGAGCGGGGTGGCCTACGAAACGGTGCGGCTCGACAACGGCTTTTTGCCGCTGCTCGCCCCCATGAGTCAGGTGGCGGGCCGGATGGCCATTCAGGTGGGCGCTCATTTTCTCGAAAAAGAAGCGGGCGGCCGCGGGGTGCTGCTGGCCGGGGTGCCCGGCGTGGCGCCGGGCCAGGTGACCATCCTGGGCAGCGGCACCGTAGGGGTCAATGCGGCGCAAATGGCGATGGGGCTTGGCGCGCAAACAACCATCATCGGCCGCAACCTGCGCCGCCTTGCCGAGCTGGATGATCTGTTCCAGGGCCGCCTCCTTACCCTGGCCGGCAGCGAACACACCCTCGCCGAAGAACTTGTCAAAGCCGACCTGGTGGTGGGGGCGGTGCTGACGCCGGGCGCACGGGCCCCCAAGCTGATCCGCCGGGAGATGCTGGGGCTGATGCGGCCGGGAGCGGTGCTCGTCGATGTGGCCATCGACCAGGGCGGCTGTGCGGAAACCTCCCGCCCCACCACCCACGCCGATCCGGTCTATACGGTGGACGGGATCATCCATTACTGCGTGGCCAACATGCCCGGCGCGGTGCCGCGCACCTCCACCTTTGCCTTGACCAACGCCACCCTGCCCTATGCTCTGGCCATGGCGAACAAGGGGTTTGCCATGGCGATGCGGGAAGACCGCGCCTTATTGCAGGGGGTGAATGTGTACCAGGGAAAACTCACCAGCCGGGAGGTGGCGGATTCGCAAGGCAGGGAGTGGAGCGGGCTCTCTTTCTGAGGTTTATTATTGCCGCAGCAACGCCGCCAACTGCCGGTCATGCACTTTTCCCAGCAGAACCAAGGCCAAAACAGCGCCCAGCAGGGCAAACCCCATGTCCGACTGGGTGTCCCAGATATAGCCCTGGGTAGCGAGAAAGGCGTCGGCCCCTGTGCCGGAAAGCGCCGCCACCCACCATTCCAGCAGCTCGTAGAAGGCGCTGATCGCCAGGCAGACACAGACCACCAGAAAACTCAGCCAGCCGCGACCGCAGACCACCGCCTTACGGAGCAGAATCTCCCTGGTCACCATGGCCGGGATAAAGCCCTGGGCAAGATGGCCCACCTTGTCGTAGTTGTTGCGCGGCCAGGCGAAGATCTCCTTAAGCCAGTTGAAAAAAGGCTCCTCTGCATAGGTGTAATGGCCGCCCTGCATCAGAATCAGGCTGTGGACCAGGATCAGGATATAGACCAGGGTGGTCAGCGGAAAGCGGCGGCGGGTGGCGAGCAGCACTCCGGCCCCGATCAGGGCGGGCAGCACCTCCAGAAACCAGGTATAGAAATCCTTGGGCTCAATGGCGGACCAGACCAGCACCGCCAGATAGATGGCGGCCCAGGCCACCGCGCCCAGGTTAATTCTTGTCTTCCAGGTCGCTGAAATCACGGCGAATCTCCTCCAGATGCCGGCGATAGCCCTCGGCGTCGCCGTACTCCAAAAATTTTCCATAGCGGCTGTGCAGGGAGGCCTGCAGCCGGGCGTGTTTGATCGGACACCAGTACTGCTCGGTGCGGCCGGCGATCTCCCGGACATAGGCGATCAGCCCGTTGGCATAGCTGCAATACATGCAGTTGAACTTTTCGATCAGGTTCAGATAGGCCAGGGCCTGGTGGTCGATGATGATGTAGCGGCGCCGCTTCACCTTAGGGATGCGATAGACCGGGAAGCAGACGGCCTGAAAGATGGTGACCGACAGATCCAGAAACAGGGCCGGGATCAGGATAACCCAGATAAACGGCGCGGTGAAGATGTTGAGCAGGGCGGCCTCGGACAGATAGCGGGACAACCGCTGCATCAGGCTCCGGTGCCGTTTTCTGACCTCCGCCTCGAAACGGACCTTGCGGCCGACCACCCGGTAGTAAAACTCCGCCTCCTTCTTCTCGATCTCTTGCAGGAGCTCCTGCTCAAGCTTCTTGATCCCCTCAAGCAAGGCATCTATTCTGCTGGTATCCATCGCTTCCCCGTCTGCCTTGCCTGCGCCCTGCCATGCCGGGCGATCCACAAAAAAAACAGGTTGAGCCAAATTGGCTCAACCTGCTCCCATACTCTCTTGCCTTGCCGCGTTTCCGGTTCCCATCAATAGCTGGGCCGACGGCGCTTCTTGTCTTTCTTCTTGACCTCAGCCTGATTCACCTTGAGATCGCGGCCCTTGAGCATGGTCTTGTTCAAGGCCTTGATCGCCTTGTCCGCCTCGGAATTATTGGGCATCTCGATAAAGCCAAAGCCCTTGGACTGCCCGGAAAACCGGTCTTTTACCAAACTGATGCTGGCGACCTCGCCGAAGGCGGCAAAAAGTTCTTTCAGCTCTTCTTCGGTGACCCCAAAAGCAAGATTGCCGATATACATATTCATTGATCCATCCTCCCTATGTGCATACATAACAAACGCTATCAAAAAACCCAACGCACAGAATTGGCGGATAGCGCCCCGGCCAACAATTGGCCCCTCAGGAGAAGTGCAAAAAAATTAAGGGACCGGTGCGCGGTCCCTCTTCACACATCTACAGGTACTGCAACCTGGTTCTGACTGCTCCCAAACCTGGAAAATAGCCGAAACCGTTCTCCTTCTATAGCACAGATCCGAGTAAACACTCAAGCTTTTTAACGATTTTACACATAATGACAACAAGTTAGGAAGAAGCGCCGGCAAGCAGCCGGTTCAACGTAAGCGATCACAGGGCACCACATCTTGCGGCGATCGGTCCGGCTCACGTACAAAAGTACGCATCGCCGTCCCGCTTGCCGCAACCTGCACCACCCTGTGACCGTTTTTAGCTGAGTTGAGCAGCTTGCCTGCTCAAAACGAAACTTATACCCGAAGGGTGATTCCGTGGTTATTTAACCTTTGTGGGCTTACCCGGTGATAGGTTACGGTTCAACAGGTTCCACAACAGCTCTTTTTTCACCGGCTTGGCAAGATAGTCATCCATACCCGCCTCCAGACATTTCCGGCGGTCTCCCTCCGAGGTGTTGGCGGTCATGGCGATAATCGGCAGCCGCTTTTCTCCTGAAACCTCCCGGCTCCGAAAGGCTTTCGTTGCCTGATAACCGTCCAGCACCGGCATTTGACAATCCATAAACACCAGATCGTACCGCGTTTTGGCCAACGCGGCCAGCGCCTCTTCGCCGTTCTCGGCATAATCGACGCGCAAACCCATGGCGGTGAGCATCTTGCCGGCCACCAGCTGATTGACCTTGTTGTCCTCCACCAGGAGAATATGGCCCTGCAAGCCGACGTACTTGTTCTCTTTCCCTCCCTCGCTTTGCCCGCCCACGGCCGGGGCCACGGGAAAATCCAGCTCGCACCAGAAGACGGAGCCCCGGCCCGCTTCGCTCTCCACCCCTATCTTCCCGTCCATCATCAGGACAAGCTGGCGGACAATGGCCAAACCCAGGCCGGTGCCGCCATACTTCCTGGTGGTGGAGCCGTCGGCCTGGGTAAAGCGCTGGAACAGGTTTTCCTGTTTTTCCGGCGGGATGCCGATGCCGGTATCACAAATTTCGAGGCGCAGCATCACCCGGGAAGCAACGGCGGACATGCATCGCACCCGGACCAGCACCTCGCCCCGCTCGGTGAACTTGATGGCATTGGTCATGAAGTTGGCCAACACCTGCCGGATGCGAGTCGGATCGCCCATCAGCATCTCCGGCAGCTGCGGATCGATCTCCGCCCGCAGAGCGAGATTTCCGGCCTGGGCCTCACTGGAGTGCAACACCACCAGCTCTTCCACCACGGCCCGCAGGTTGAAGGGGATATCCTCCAGCTGCAGCTTGTGGGCGGCGATCTTGGAAAAATCGAGAATATTGTTGAGGATGGCCAGCAAACCATCGGCCGAGGAAAGGGCGACCTTCACATACTCGGCTTGGGCGCCAACCATTTTGGTGTCCTGCAAAAGCTGGAGGGTGCCAAGGATGCCGTTCATCGGCGTGCGGATCTCATGGCTCATGTTGGCGAGAAACTCATCCTTGGCCCGGCCGGCGGCCTCGGCGGCGTCAAGGGCCTTAACCAGCTCACCTTCCGTGGCCTTGCGCCGTTCATTCTCGGCGACCAGCGCCAAATTAAGGGCCTCGCTTTCCGTGCCGGCCTGCCTTAGGTCCGCCACCAGAAGCTCGTTGGCAAACCCCATCTCCAGGGCGGAAACCAGGGATTGCTGCAGGCGATTTGCCGAGTTGATGAGCATCAGGGTGTACAACACAATAACGCTGGCCAAAACGCTGTAATAATGGCCTTCTTGCTGTAGAAGCAAATAGATTAGGGGCAGCAACGGACCGGCGATATAGGCATAATAGAGCCGGCGCAGGGGGGCAAGGATTGGAATTGCCCCGGCGGTGAGGCCGGCAACAATAAAAATCACCGCCATCTGCTCCATGATGGCATTGGGCTTGAAAAAGAAAATAACGCCCAGCCCCCACATGAGGCCGGTGAGAAGCAGCAGGACGATATAGGCCTGCACCCAGCCCATGCTTATGGGCTCGCGGCCTTGCTGCTTACGACGGTAGAAGAAAATGGCGGTGATCCTGAGGAGAAAAAGCGCGGTCATGCCGCCGAACCAGCCCTGTAAAACCAGGGACGCGATCACCGGCCGGACCATGCCGATCAAGGCGACACTCAGGGTAAAGGAGGTAATACTACTGGAGTATCCTGCCTCTAGAACCAGGCGGAGCAGTGCGTTTCTGACTCGGCTGCCCTGCCCGTTTTCCTGCAAATGATGATCGAAAAATAATCCAAGCATGTCTTGATCCGGAACGGTTAAACGTAAGCGCTCACAGGGCACCGCATGTTGTCGGCACTTCTGCCGACGATTGACAGCGGCGATCGGGCCGGCTCACGTACGTAAAGTACGCGTCGCCGTCCCGCTTGCCGCAATCTGCAGCACCCTGAGACCGCTTGTTTAGTGACTTACAGAAGAATTTCTTGTTTTTCCCAAGAAATTTTTCTGATAAGTCACTTATCCCGATCCATCGGGGCTCGGGGTTGTATTTCCTTTTGGGGCTCACCCTGTGAGAGCTTACGGTTAAACGATCTCAATGGTTCCGGGCCTGCCCGCCACCACCTCGCCGATAATGCCGAAAGCCAGGGAGTAACCCCCTTTGCCCAGCCCCTCGGCCATGGCGTTGATCCTCTCGGCGGAGGCAGCAATGAGCAGGCCGCCCGAGGTTTGCGGATCACAGAGGACCATCTCCATCGGGTCGAATTCCTCCAGCGCGCTGTGCATATGCGGGGCGTAGAAGGCCTTGTTCTTGTGGGCGCCTTCCGGGATGATGCCCATGGCGGCGTAATTGAGGGCCTCGGGCAGAACCGGCACGGCGCGCGAGTCGACGCGGATGGCCACCCCCGAGGCGAGGGCCATTTCGTAGAGATGCCCCACCAGCCCGAAGCCGGTGATGTCGGTGCAGGCGTGCGCCCCAATGGTCTGCATGAGCTGGGCCGCCTCCCGGTTAAGGGTGGCCATGACCTGGGTGATCAGGGCCTCGGTTTCTTTTCCGGCCAGGCCGCCTTTGAGGGCGGTGGCGAGGATCCCGATGCCCAGGGGCTTGGTGAGCAGGAGAAGATCGCCCACCCGGGCCCCGGAGTTGAGGACCACCCGGTCGGGATGGACAACCCCGGTTACGGAGAGCCCGTATTTCAATTCGGCGTCTTCGATGGAATGGCCGCCCACCAGCAAGGCCCCGGCCTCCTTGATCTTGTCCAGCCCGCCGCGCAAAATCTCCTGCAAGACGGACCGATGCAACTCCTTGATGGGAAAAGCCACCAGGTTCATGGCCAAGAGCGGTTTGCCGCCCATGGCGTAGACGTCGGAGAGCGCATTGGCCGCGGCCACCTGGCCGAAGTGGTAGGGGTCATCGACAATGGGGGTGAAAAAATCCACCGTCTGGATGAGGGCGGTATCGTCGTTGAGACGGTACACCCCGGCATCCTCGCCCGTTGCCGCGCCCGCGATCAGGTTAGCATCGGTGGGCAGGTCAAGGCCGCACAATATCTGGTCCAGGTCCCCCGGACTCAATTTGGCGGCTCAACCAGCGGCTTTGACGGTGCTGGTCAGTTTCGGTTTGATCATTGTTCCTTCCACGGTATTTCGCGATAACTCCCTTCCGCTTCTTTACAAAAAATCCGGGCAATGGCGATATCGGCTGCACCCAGAATAGATTGAACCTCGGCCAATTGGGCCGGAGCAAAGGTTATAGCCATGCCGCAATCCCCGCTGATTTCCCGGGGTACCGGCACCACATCCAGGGGGATGCCGCCGGCTTTCAACAACTGTTCCGCCTTGAGCACGTAGTGGATGGATAAAAAAATGGCCACATACGATCCGGTCGAGTGGCACTCCTTGGTTGTTGTCTTCATAGCACAAAAAATCCCGAGGCTGGCACATCAGACCTCTTCGATTTCCTCTTTCGAATCCCGGCCAAGCAGGGCCTGAACCGCCTCAGCGCAGGGTTTGTCCTCATAAATCATAGCATACACCTGTTCCAAAATGGGCATCTCCACCCCAATCTTTTTGGCCAGGGCCATGGCGGAACGGGTGGTTTTTATCCCCTCGGCAACCATATTCATCTCGGCGAGAATCTGGGCCAAGGTCTTGCCCTGCCCGAGCTTGAGGCCCACCTGCCGGTTCCGGCTCAGATCCCCGGTGCAGGTAAGGACCAGATCGCCCATTCCCGCCAGGCCGGAAAAGGTGAGGGGCTTGGCGCCCATGGCCACCCCCAACCGGGTGATCTCGGCCAGCCCCCGGGTGATAAGGGCGGCACGGGTGTTGGTGCCGTAGCCCAACCCGTCGCAGATGCCCGCGGCAATGGCGATGATGTTCTTGAGCGCCCCGCCCAGCTCCATGCCGATCACATCAGTGCCTGCGTAGACCCGGAACCGTTCGGTGTGAAATATGTCCTGAAAAAAACGAGCCCCCCCGATGGTGGGGGCGGCGACCGTTACGGCGGTGGGGATGCCGGCGGCCACCTCCTTGGCAAAACTCGGCCCGGCCAACACCCCGAGCTGCCCCGTGAAATCCGGACGCAGAGAGGCCAGCACCTCGGTCATCACCTGGTTCATGGTGAGCAGGGTCTCGTTTTCCACCCCCTTGGTGGCGGAGATGATCGCCGCATTTGGAGCCAGATGGGGGGCAAGGAGGGTGAACACCTCCCGGTAGACATGGGAGGGAACCACCATGACCACCACCGGTTTGCCGGAAACCGCTTGGGCCAGATCAGCGGTGGGACGCACCGTAGTGGGCAAAGGAAAGCCGGGGAGGTAGGTGGTGTTTTCCCGATCCTGCAAAAGGGCGGCAACATGGTCCGGCCGATGGGCCCAGAGATCCACAGCAAACCCCTTGTCGCCAAGGAGTTTGGCCAAGGCGGATCCCCAGCTTCCGGCACCGATTACCGCGATATTTTCAGGAGGGGCCATGGTGTGGTTATCCTGGGGTGTCTATTAATCGTTGGAACCGCCCAATAAAGCTGAGTCGGACAACATTCACCGTAACCTGATTTGCAAAGCTTTTTGCGCAAGTTGATGAAAAAGTATTGTTGGCTCAAAACGGAATTTCGCTTTCTTCTGCTTTCTGTGTTTCAAACTGACCAAGCATTTCCCTTAAAGGCTTTGCAGCCTCTTTTAATTTTTCAGTCTTTAGAAGCAACATCAACTTTTTTGCAAATGACAGAACATCTTCGTCAGTTAGTATCCAGTGAATTTGCCGGTTAGATGTGTACGCATTAATAATGCGGAGCAAATCTGCTTCTTTTAAGTCATCGTACTTCTGAAGGGAAGATATGGCGCTGTGTGTTGCCCCAAAACTAAAAGAATTCTCAAGTTTCTCAATTGCCATTGACTTATCAATCTCGTCAGACAGCTTTATTTCAGGAAAATACTTTTTTAAAAAATCTGGCAACCCTTTAAAGAGTTCAAGATCGCCTTTCTTAGCACGCCCCCATTCGCGTAACAAAAATTCCTTTGGTTTCCCTTGTAATAACTCTGACTCGAAATCAGCATCCGAACTTATGATCACGAGGTTTTCTCCATTTGGGACACCTTGAAGAAGCCACTCCCAATTGACAGCATCGCCAAGGCTGTTGGCCTTGCCGGGAGGATTTCCAAGTTCTTTGCGAGCTTTTGCTTTATCAATTATGGCTGTATTAATGGGGTGCGGTGAGCACTGCTTGAAAAGAGAGTCAATTACCTCATCTGCTTTCAATTTGTGATTGGTAATTTCGTCGTCAGCTACTTGCCGTAACTCTTTGACTAACTCGTTAACTCGCTCGACGGCTTGGCGAAGCTCAGAAGACTTTGGATTGGCCCGAATCAGATTCGGTAAGGTGGCTGAGGCTTTTGTCTTGGCAAAGAGATTTAAAGCCTCAAAAATTACGCGTTCACGATTACGCCAGAATTCATCTTCGACCTGTGCTGGTAGAAGCACATTCAGCTTCTTATTCTCGGCAAGCTTGATAACCTTTCGCAACTCATCTAGGTCTGGACCCGACAAGTGATACAGATCAAGCAATATATTTGTATCGATAAATACGTTCATATAGAGGTGAGCTAAAATGTTATTTCACAATTTTGGCTCTCATACCGAACATCATGAGAGCCGGAACCATAGGTGGCGTCAGACCATTTTTATTCCTCAGACCAGCCTTCCTCCAAACTGATACTCTGTCTTCTCGTCGTTCTCCAGCTCTTCGACCCCCTGACCGGGCAAATCGAACATTGGGCACGGATCGGCAAATGCTCCTAGGAAAACCCAGATCTCACTTACGGACTTATCAAGAAAATCTTGATCAGACTTCCTCCCCGGTAACCTGCTCAAAGCTCTGGTCAAACCCGCCTTGCGCGGGGTTGACTTCGAGGCTTTCGCGGCAGTACAGAAGAAACCGCCGCGCATTCCCGTAGAGCACGGGCAACAGGGCATGCAGCGCATTGAAGTGTTCCGCGATCTCCGCGTAATCAATGCCGTAATCGTGGGCCGCGAGATTCCTGGTTGTACGGCAGAGCTGCCATGATTCGATGGATTCGATTATTCCGGCTTTTGCATAAAACGACAGCACCTTAAGAAAGGTGTCAGCGGACTCGCCGGACAAGATCGTTGCATGCCGCATGGCTGCGCCGAGCGTATCCTGCAACTTGGAAAATCTTTCATTGATCGAGGAAAGCGATTCGAACAGGGTAACGTCTTTCTTGTGGTTTTCCAGGTGTTCCTTGGTCAGAGGCCAGGAGTTTTTCTGAACAGAGGCGTCCAGAAAGAAGACGCAGCGCTGGATCGCTTCCAGCAGCTCCGCCAGATGCCGGCGTTCCGCCTCAAGGGCTGTCCCACTCATGGCCTTCCCTCCAGTCTCACCGCCTGGGCCTGGGCGATACTCTGAAACGGCGTCGGTTCGACGTTGCGCACCCGGACAAGAATATCCACCGGCAGCCCGAGCGTCTGCTCCAGTTCCATCCTTATTCTCGCCCGCGCAAGCCAGGATAATTGCCGGTCCATCTCGATGAGAATATCCACATCCCCTCCCCTGGCCTGATCATTCAGGCGGGAGCCGAAAAGATATGCCGCCGCCGTCTCCCCGGCATTACGGAAAACAACCTCGGTGATGATCTCTGTTTGCCGGCTTGTCAATCGCATCGCTGAATTCTCGCTTAATTACAGCAAAAGCCTGGGTGACGAGTTATTACGAGTCCATTATTCTTCGGACTCCCCGCTTTCCACGTCCTCGCCTTCCTCATCCTCAGAAATAATCTCAGCCATCCGATCAACCGCCATAACCTTCTCACCCTCGTCCAGCTTAAAGAGCCTTACCCCCTGGGTGTTGCGGCCGATGACCCGCAGATCGCGCATGGAGATGCGGATGATCTTGCCGCCGTTGGTGATCATCATCAATTCGTCTTCATCCGTCACCTGCAGGGCTCCGACCACCAGGCCGTTGCGCTCGCTGGCCTTGATGGCGAAAACCCCCTTACCGCCGCGCTTGATCAGCCGGTATTCATCGACCTCGCTGCGCTTGCCGTAGCCGTTTTCCGTGACCACGATCACCGAGGAACCCTCGTGCACCACATCAACGGAGACCACCTCATCGCCCTCGGCCAGGTTGATGCCCCTGACCCCGGTGGCGATCCGGCCCATGCTGCGGACGTTCTGCTCGTTGAAGCGGATCGACATGCCCTTGCGAGTTACGACCATGATATCGTTGGCGCCGTTGGTCAGCACCGCGCCCAAAATCTCGTCATCCTCGCGGATGGTGAGGGCGATCTTGCCGCGCCGGATGGGGCGGCGGAACTCGGTGAGCACCGTCTTCTTGACCACGCCCTTCTTGGTGACCATCATGATATGGCATTCCTGGCCCTCGGCCACATCAAAGGTCGAGACCGGCAGGATGGCGGCAACCTTTTCACCCTCGGTCAGCTCCAGGAGATTGACGATCGCCTTGCCCCTGGCGATGCGGCCCGCCTGTGGGATCTCGTAAACCTTGCGCCAGAAGACCTTGCCGAGGTTGGTGAAAAAGAGGAAGGTGGCGTGGGTGGAGGCCGTGTACATATTGCTGACGAAATCATCCTCGATGGTGTTGGCGCCCTTGATCCCCTTGCCGCCGCGCCGCTGGGAGCGGTAGAGGTCAACCGGATTGCGCTTGATGTAGCCCTCGTGGGTGACGGTGACCACCATCTCTTCCTGCATGATCATGTCTTCAGGTAAGATCTCGTCCGGGGCCTCGATGATCTCGGTGCGCCGCTCGTCGCCGTATTGCTCGATGATCTCGGTGAACTCGTCACGGATGATCTTCATCACCAGATGCTGGTCAGCCAAAACCTGCTTGAACCAGGTGATCTGCCGCATCAGCTCTTCGTATTCAGTGACGATCTTTTCCCGCTCCAGACCGGTGAGCCTATGGAGGCGCATCTCCAGAATGGACTGGGCCTGGATCTCGGAGAGAGAGAAGCGGGCGATCAGGCCAAGCTTGGCTTCCTGCGGGTTAGCGGATTTTTTGATCAGCTCCACCACCTCATCGAGATTGGTGATGGCGATCTTGAGCCCTTCCAAGATGTGGGCCTTTTCCTCGGCTTTTTTCAGATCGTAGGCGGTGCGCCGGTAGACGATGGTCTTGCGGTGCAGGAGGAAGTATTCCAGAATCTGGCGCAGATTCAAAATCTCCGGCCGGTTGTTGACGATGGACAAGAGAATGATGCCCATGCTCCGCTGGAGCGGGGTCAGCTTGTAGAGCTGGTTGATCACCACCTCGGCGATGGCGTCCTTTTTCAAATCAAGGACGATGCGCATCCCGTGGCGGTCGGACTCGTCACGGACCTCGGAGATGGTTTCTATCCGCTTCTCCTTAACCAGGATGGCGATCTTTTCGATAAGGAAGGCCTTATTCTGCTGGTAGGGGATCTCGGTGATGATAATGGATTCCCGGCCGTTTTTTTGTTTCTCCACGTCGGTCTTGGAGCGCATCAGGATACTGCCGCGCCCGGTTTCATAGGCCTCGCGGATGCCGGCTCGGCCGCAGATATAGGCGCCGGTGGGGAGATCCGGCCCGGTAATATGATCCATCAGCTGGTTGACCGTGATGTTCGGGTCGTCGATCATGGCGATCAGGCCGTTCATCACCTCGGTCAGATTATGGGGTGGGATATTGGTTGCCATACCCACGGCGATGCCGGAGGAGCCGTTGATCAACAGGTTGGGGATTTTGGAAGGGAAAACCACCGGCTCCATATGGGAGTTGTCGTAGGTGGGGACAAAATCAACGGTTTCCTTTTCCAGATCGGCGATGATCTCCTGGTCGATCTTGGTCATCCGCGCTTCGGTGTATCGCATGGCCGCAGGGGAATCGCCATCCACCGAACCAAAGTTGCCCTGGCCGTCGACCAAGGGATAACGCATGGAGAAATCCTGGGCCATGCGGACGATGGTGTCGTAGGCCGCGGTATCGCCGTGCGGGTGGTACTTACCGATGACATCACCGACGATACGGGCCGATTTTAGATGGGGCCGGTTGTGGTAGTTGTTCAGCTCCCGCATGGCAAAGAGGGCGCGGCGATGCACGGGCTTGAGGCCATCCCGCACATCCGGCAGGGCCCGGCCGATGATGACGCTCATGGCGTAATCGAGATAGGAGCGTTTGAGTTCCTTTTCGATGGAGATCGAGGCAATATCAGGCAAACCTTGGGTCGTTTCTTCCGCCATATCAAAAATCCTTGTTCAGTGGATGGTAAACATCTTGAAATTCTGACAGCCGCAAAACCTCATGCAGCCTTTAAATATCGAGGTCCGCAACCTCAAGGGCATGATTCTGGATGAACTCGCGGCGGGGCTCAACCTTGTCGCCCATCAGGCAGGTGAACATGTCGTCGGCCAGGGCCGCATCATCGATGGAGACCCGCAGCAGGGTCCGTTTGTCCGGGTTCATCGTGGTATCCCAGAGCTGCTCTGGGTTCATTTCACCAAGACCTTTGTAGCGCTGGAGATTGCTGCCCCGGAAGGATTCCTGCCGGACCACGGTGAGCAGCTCAAGCCAGTTGGCCACCGCGATCTCCTTGTTGGCAGTCTCTACGGTGAAAGGGGTGGTGAGATACTGCTTGATCTGCCCATACTGGCGGATGGCGGAACGATATTCTCCGATCAGCGGGATCTGGGGGCCAACGGTGATCATCATGTGGGCCTTGTCCTTGATGGCTGCGTCAAACTCCCAGCAACTCGGCCGCCAGCGACAAGGGCGGACAGCGCCCAGGATCAAATCCTTGTGCAGCAGCTCTTCCCTGAGGTGCTCCACCAGATTGAGGTCTTCAAACTGATCCGCCGAGGTGATGTCGCTGTCCAGGAGGAAATGGACCATCTCCTCCCAGAGATTGATCCGGGTCAGGTACTCGATGATCTTCTGGTAGCTGGAAAGGTTTTTCAGCAGGGTGATGAGATCCTCGCCCGCCATCTTCTCGGTGCTTTCGCCCACCGTCACCTGAACGCTGGTGCTGGCCTGGGCAAAGAGATACTGGTTGAGTTCTTCCTCGTCGGAAAAATACTGCTCCTTCTTGCCGCGGCCCAAGCGGAACAGGGGCGGCTGGCCGATGTAGATGTTGCCGTTTTCCACCAGAGGCAGCATCTGCCGATAGAAGAAGGTGAGGAGCAAGGTGCGGATATGGGCGCCGTCCACGTCGGCATCGGTCATGATGATGATCTTGTGATAGCGAAGTTTATCAAGATCGAACTCGTCACGGCCGATGCCGGTGCCGAGCGCGGAGATGATCTGCTTGATTTCCTCGCTGGAAAGGATCTTATCGAAGCGGGCCTTTTCCACGTTCATGATCTTGCCGCGCAGGGGCAAAATGGCCTGCACGGAGCGGTCCCTTCCCTGTTTGGCCGAGCCGCCGGCGGAATCTCCCTCGACCAGGAAGATTTCCCGGTCCTTGGGGTCCTTGGACTGGCATTCCGCCAGCTTGCCCGCCATCAGCAGATCTAGGCCGGAGCCTTTTTTGCGGGAGAGCTCTTTGGCGCGTCGGGCCGCTTCCCGGGCCCGGGCCGCATCCACCACCTTGGTGAGGATCTTTCTGGCCACCTGGGGGTTCTGTTCCAGGTAGATTGAGAGCTTTTCGTGGCAGACCGCCTCCACGATGGAGCGCACCTCGCTGTTGCCAAGCTTGGTTTTGGTCTGCCCTTCAAACTGCGGGTCGGGAACACGAACGGAAACCACGCAGGTCAACCCCTCGCGCACATCGTCGCCGCCCATCTTTTCCTTCATGTTCTTGGGCACCACGTCGTCGCTGGCGTAGCGGTTGATACATCGGGTCAAGGCGCCACGGAACCCGGCGACATGGGTGCCGCCTTCCTTGGTGTTGATGTTGTTGACAAAGGAAAAAAGCCGCTCGGAGTAGCCGTCGAAATACTGAAAAGATACCTCCACCTGGACATTGTCCCGTTCCCCGTAGATAAAGACCGGGTCGGGATGGATGTGGGTCCGGTTGCGGTTGAGATATTCGATGTAGGAAACGATGCCGCCTTCGAAGTGAAAGATGTCCTCGGCCCCGGTCCGTTCGTCGTGGAGGAGAATCTTGACCTCCTTGTTCAAGAAGGCCACTTCCCGCATGCGGGCCTGGATGATGTCGTATTTGAATTCGGTGGTTTCCTTGAAGATCTCAGGGTCCGGCATGAAGGTGATCTTGGTGCCGGTTTTTTCCGACTCACCAAAGATCTCAACCCCACCCTGGCGAATGCCTAAGTGGTAGGTCTGACGATGGATCTTGCCGTTTCTTCTGACCTCGGCCGTGGTCCATTTGCTCAAGGCGTTGACCACCGATACGCCCACCCCGTGCAACCCGCCGGAAACCTTGTAGGTGTCGTGGTCGAACTTGCCGCCTGCATGCAGGGTGCACATGACCAGCTCCAGGGCGGAAACCCCTTCTTCGTGCATCTCCACCGGGATGCCGCGGCCGTTATCCTCGACGCTGCAGCTGCCGTCTCGATGAAATATTACTTTGATGTCCGTGCAATGACCGGCCAGGGCCTCGTCGATGCTGTTGTCCACCACCTCGTAAATCAAGTGGTGCAGCCCCTCTTCCGCCGTATTGCCGATGTACATGGCCGGCCGCATCCTGACCCCTTCAAGGCCGGAAAGAACCTTGATCTGATCCGCTCCGTAGTTTTTCTGTCCTTCAGTCAAAGTATGAGCCCTCTTCTGTTTTTTTCTAAAAATTAAGAGCCGTTACGAAATAAATTTTGTTGCTTGTTTGTTTCGCGATAACGGCTTGAATCCGACACTGGCTTTTTATGCCTATATCTTCATGGGCATGATGATACTGAAAAATCCGGGATCATCGTCGCCTTGAATCATACAGGGACTTTCTTCCGAATTTATATAGGCCTTGATGGTGTCACTGGACATGACCTGCAAGGTTTCAATAAAATATTTCCCATTAAAACCGAGCTTTAATGGAGAATCATCATAGGTGATGTTAATTTCATCCTTGGCGCTGCCTATATCCATGCTTTGCGAGGAAAGAACGAGTTTGTTCGGGGTGATCTGAAACTGCACCGCATTAAAACGGTCTTCGGTGAAGATATTCATCTTCTTCATCGAATTAAGGAATTGTAACCTTTTCAATTCAATGTATTTTTCTTTTTTAATTATATTCAGGATGTTTCGATAATCCGGAAAATCACCATTCATCAAACGAACAACTATGACGGAATGATCTGTTTTTATAACGGCCTGTTTTTCTTCGAATGATAATTTTATTTCTGTCGAGCCTTCGGCAAATTTTCTTATTTCCTGCATGCCCTTGCGGGGAATAAGAATAACCTTCTCCATTTTTAAGCCGCTTAAATCATTTTCCATCGTCGTTTCACAAAGGGAAAGCCTGTGTCCGTCCGAGGAAACCATGCGGAGGATATTCTTACCCTCTGTGATATCCTTTTCCATCAGAACCCCGGTGAGGTTGAATTGGGATTCTCCTTCCTGGGCTACGGAAAAAATAGTTTTATCGATGATTTCCTTGAGTTTGTCGCTGGCCATGGTGACCAACATATTTTCATCATATTCGGAAAAAGCCGGATATTCCTTGGCTGACATGCCAGCCAGCTTATAATCCGTTGAATCGGCGCTGATCTTCGCCCAATTATTTTCCAGCATTTCGATATGGATTTGATCAGCACCGGATTCCCTTACTATCTCAAAAAGTTTTTTGGCTGGAAGGGTGATGGACCCGGGTGAGAGAATCTCCGCCGGGAGAAGGTTTTGAATGCCTATTTCCAGATCCGTGGCAGTTAAGAGAAGAGAGTCTGTTTTCGACTCAATCAGGATATTGGAGAGAATGGCAATGTTTCCCTTTTTCCCGGTCACACTTTGCATGGAAGCAAGGCCTGTTAAAAAATCATCTCTAGAGATATTAAAAATCAGGGACATAATGGACACTCCATCTGGTTATAGTTGTTTATTAGTTTTTTAAAATTATGGTTATTAAACCTGTTTATATGTTTATTTAGGTATTAACTATTTGAATATTTTATATTTTCTTTAAAATAACAAAACTTGAGAAAACCGGGAAAAAATAATAAAGCAAGTTATCAACAGGTTTTAAAAACAGAGTAAACAGATGTATGAGAGATAAGGTTGAGAAGGTGTTGATAAAACAAGGTAAAGATTTTCGGTGAAAAAAGAGCATAAAATATCATTAACATGTTTATTTTATTACCAATTATTAATAATTTATCTACAAGGCTCACAGGGGAAAAAATAACTACAAAAAGATAGTGTAAAATCAAAAAAAATTCAATGATAATAAATAAAAACATCTTGTATTATGGTAATTTTCGAGCTGTTGGAATGGGCTGTTTGCAAAGTCGGTCCAAAAAGAGAAGGATATTATTTATCTGAATGGAAAATAATAAAAATAATATAATTATATCAAACTGTTACGCTATATTTAGCGAGGCAATTAACAGCCGGGTTTTTCCTGGGGCTGCCATGGCGGTTGCCTGGGGGGTAAAAGAGAACAGAAAAAGGCTGATAAGGACTTACGGACACACCGGCTATGACCGGGAAAGCATGGTTGAGGAAAGTACGGTTTACGACCTTGCCTCGCTGACTAAACCGCTGGCCACTACCCTGGCTGTTCTCTCGTTGTTGAAAGAGCGGCGGATAATGCTTTCCGACCGGGTATCGGATATCTTCCCCCAGACCGGCATAGCCTTTACCGGGATAAAAATCAAAGATCTTCTCTGCCATTCCGCAGGGTTTCCTGCGCACCGACCCTATTATTTAGAGCTTGCCAAACTTCCGGCGGAAAAAAGAAAGGAATCGCTTCTTGAGCTTCTTGGTGCGGAACCGCCAGCCTATGAGCTTGGCAGCATCTCGATCTACAGCGATCTCGGTTTCATGCTGCTCGGCCTGATTGTGGAGAAGAAAAGCGGCCTGGAGCTGGCTGGTTTTTTTCGGGAAAAGATCGCGGCGCCGTTGGGAGTTGAGGGAAAAATATTCTATGTCGCGGCAGGGGAAAAAGGTAATGGGGAGAGGGAAAAAATAAGGTATGCCCCCACGGAAGAGTGCCCTTTTCGTAAGCGGATTCTCGTTGGCGAGGTGAGCGATGAAAATGCCCATGCCCTGGGTGGGGTTGCAGGGCATGCTGGTCTGTTCGGCACCATCGAAGGGGTGTTGGAGATGGGCGTGCACCTGCTCGATCAGTGGCAGGGCCGGGAAGAGCACCCCGGCTACCAGGCCAGCGATCTGCGCCGGTTTTTAATCCGCCAGGATATCCCAGGCTCCACTTGGGCTCTGGGCTTTGACACCCCCTCCGCTACAGGCTCAAGCGGGGGCAGATATCTGGCCCCCACCAGCGTGGGCCATCTCGGTTTTACCGGAACCTCTTTCTGGATTGATCCGACCCGCGAGTTGGTCATGGTCTTGCTGAGCAACAGGGTCCATCCCAGCCGGGAGAATAGCCGGATTAAACAGTTCCGTCCCCTGTTTCACGAGACGGTGATAGAGAGCCTTGGCCTGGTCTAGGGGAAGAGGTCACAGGAAGCGCATCCCTTTTTATTTCTCTTTTTGTTCCGGGTACAACCGCAGGATATCTTCTTCGCTGGCCTGCATAACGCCGCGTTCGCTGATCAACCCCGTGATCAACCTGGCAGGGGTGACGTCAAAGCCATAGTTCAGGGTGGCGGTATCCGGCGGGGCAATGGCGATGGTGGTAAGTTCCGCCGCCTCGCTCAAGCCCCTGATGTGGGTGATTTCCCAGCCGCTCCGCTGTTCGATGGGGATCTCGGCAAGACCGTCGCAGATCGTCCAGTCGAAGGTGGAGGAAGGCAGGGCCACATAAAAGGGGATTTTGTTATCATGGGCGGCCAGGGCCTTTAGATAGGTGCCGATCTTGTTGGCCACATCACCACAACGGGTGGTGCGGTCGGTACCGACAATAACCAGGTCAACCAGGCCGTGCTGCATGAGATGGCCGCCGGTGTTGTCGGCGATCAGGGTATGGGGTACCCCCTCCTCCTTCAGTTCCCAGGCGGTGAGTTTGGCCCCCTGCAGCCAGGGGCGGGTTTCATCCACCCAGACATGCACCTTGATGCCCTCGGCATGGGCGGCATAGATTGGGGCAGTGGCTGAACCGTAATCCACAAAAGCCAGCCAGCCGGCATTACAGTGGGTGAGGATATTCACCACTCCGCCGCCTTTTTGTCGGCTGATCTCCGCGATGATCTTTTTGCCGTGCTCCCCGATAAGGCGGCAGAATTTCGCGTCTTCCTCTGCTATTTCACAGGCAACGGTAAAGGCGCGGTCCCTTTTTGCCGACAGGGTGTCTTCCCGGTCGAGGGCGGCAAGCTGCCGGTTCACGGCCCAGGCCAGGTTGCCGGCGGTGGGCCGGGTCTGGACCAGATCAACAGCCGCCTGGCGCACAAATCCGGCAAAGTCCTGCTTCGGGGCGGTCAGGGCTGCGAGGTGCATGCCGAAACCGGCGGCGGCGCCGATCAGTCCGGCGCCGCGCACATGCATCTCCCTGATAGCCGTGCAGACCTCACTAACTGTGCGCAGCTCCTCGACCACGAAGAGGTGGGGCAGATGGCGCTGGTCGATAATCTTGACTACTCCGCGGTCTGTGTCAGACGGCCAGATGGTTCGGTAAAGTTTTCCGGTAACGTGCATGTCTTCCCCAAGCGATCAGAGAAAAAAGGTGAAAAGATAATATGATATGAGACCCATACCAATGGCGGCGTAAATCAGCAGTCAGGAAGGGCAGTCGCTCTCCTGCTGTTTTTTAAGCATAAAGGCAAAGGTCAGTCCGGCAACGACAAGGGCGGCAAAGCCGGCAAGGGCACGGAGATTCATGATGGTGTTTCCTTTTGGTTGTTGTGGCTACAGGGTAAACCGGAATTTTTTTGCTGCCAAGAATTAATAGTCTTCTTTCACCCTGGCCAGAGTCAGCACCATTACCTCGGCCGCCCCGGCCTTTTTCAAAACCATGGCGCATTCGTTCACCGTGGTGCCGGTGGTGAACACATCATCGATAAGGAGAATCTTTTTCCCCGTCAACCGGTGCGGTTTTACTATACCAAAGGCGTTTTTCAGGTTGGTGCGCCGGGCTGCCCCATTGAAATTGGTCTGCGGCTCGGTTGGCCGCAAACGGACGAGCAGGTCGGCCGTGACCCGCCGGTCTTTAGGAAAGAAGGCGCGGGCCAGAAGCAGGGCCTGGTTGAAGCCGCGCTCCCGCAGGCGGCTTGGGTGCAAGGGCACGGGGACGATCAAGTCCGGTCTCTCCACCTCGCCTAACTCGGCCACCTGGGGCAGATTTTTGGCAAACCGGGTAAAGCTCGGCAGGCAGGCGGTTTTTCCCTGGTATTTGAAGCGGTGGACCACCTTTTTTAGCGGCTCTTCGTAGAGAAACAGGGCCCTGGCCCGAGTGAAATGCCTTGGTTTAGCGAGGCAGGCCCCGCAGTGATGGTCACCACTCGGGGCCACAAGATAGACCCTGCCGCAACAGGGGCAAAGGGGGCTCCGGATGAAGCGGAGCCTTTTCAGGCAGTCCTTGCAGAACAACAGCTCCGGCAAGGAGCCCAGCGGCTTTTCACAGGCAAGACAAAACGAGGGCAGCAGGAGATCGAAGAGGGCCTTAAGCAAAGGTTGCATGGTCGGCCAGGAATCTCTTCAGCGCCACAAGGCCATCCGGGGTAAATTGTTCCGCTGCGGCCAGGGCTTTTATCGACGGCAGCCCGAGAAAAAACCCATCCTCCACCTCTTCCGGTTGGAGGACAAACGGGCCTTCAGCCTGGCAGGAAAAGACCCTCCCCCAGACCCGGTTGTTATCGGCCTCATGATAAAAATCGAAATGGCGGCGAAGGGTAGCCTTGCGCACGCCCAACTCTTCGGCCAGTTCGCGTTTTGCGGCAAGCTCGTATGATTCCCCGGCCAGGACCACGCCGCCGGTGGCGACATCCAGGTAACCTGGATAGATATCCTTGTTTATTGTTCGCCTCTGGACAAAGATTTCCTGTTGCCGGTTAAAAACCAGGATGTAGCAGGCCCGGTGGATGAGAACACCCTCTCGCATCACCCGCCGGGAAACCTGCGCCACCTCCTGGTTTTGTTCGTCCACGATCAGGACTATTTCATCGGCCGGATTCATTTTTTTGTCTCCATTCTACGCTTTGCAAAAAACCCATTCTCTTATACCATGAAAACAAGGCCAGAGCAGGGAAGAAGAATCTTTTCCTTTGCCGAAACCGGCCATAATCCCAAGATCGGGTCGGACATGGAAAAAAAATTCCAGTTTTCGCTCAGCTATCTCTTCATCGCCCTGGCCGTCTTCATCCTCCTCCAGAACTGGCTTTCCCCCCAGGTCAACAATGTTTCCTACAGCCAGTTCAAGGCGCACGTGGCGGAAAAAAAGATCAATTCCGTGGTCATCTCCTCCATCCTGCTCAAGGGGTATGAAAAGGTCGAGAGCGACAAGAAGGAGCCGATGTTTCCCAAGGCCCTTTATGTGACTCCGCGCATCGACGACAAGAATCTCGTCGAGTTTTTGGAAAAATACGGGGTGGACATCATCGCCGCCAACGAGAACACCTTTTTGCGCACCCTGCTCTCCTGGATTTTGCCCACCCTGTTTTTTGTCGGGATCTGGATGTTCATGATGAAGCGCATGGGGCAAGGGGGCGCAGGGGGCATGATGACCTTGGGCAAGTCTAAGGCCAAGATCATCGCCCAGACCGATCTCGGCGTTAATTTTGAATCCGTGGCGGGCCAGGAGGAGGCCAAGGTGGAGCTGGCCGAGGTGATCGAGTTTTTGAAAACCCCGGAAAAATTTACCCGCCTGGGCGCCAAGATTCCCAAGGGCATCCTCCTGGTAGGGCCGCCGGGCACGGGCAAGACCTTGTTGGCCAAGGCGGTGGCCGGGGAATCCGGGGTGCCGTTTTTCTCGATCAGCGGCTCTGATTTCATTGAGATGTTCGTTGGTTTGGGCGCAGCCAGGGTGCGCGATCTCTTTGAGCAGGCCAACGCCAAGGCGCCCTGTATCGTCTTCATTGACGAGCTGGATTCCCTGGGCAAGGCCAGGGGCAGCGGCATGATGGGCGGCCACGACGAGCGGGAGCAGACCCTTAACCAGCTGCTTGCCGAGATGGACGGCTTTGAGGTGAACAAGGGGGTGGTGATCCTTGCCGCCACCAACCGGCCCGAGATTCTCGACCCGGCCCTGCTGCGGCCGGGCCGCTTCGACCGGCATATCCTGGTGGACCGGCCCGACCTCAAGGAGCGGGTGGCCATCCTCAAGGTGCATGTCAAGGGGATCACCCTGGCCCCGGAGGTTGATCTGGAGATCATCGCCCGCCGCACCCCGGGTTTTACCGGGGCCGATCTGGCCAACCTGGCCAACGAGGCGACCCTGCTGGCGGTGCGCAAGGGCAAGGATGTGGTGGAGGCCACCGAGTTTGAAGAGGCCATCGACCGGATCGTGGCCGGGCTGGAGAAGAAAAACCGGGTGCTCAATGAAACGGAAAAGAAGACCGTGGCCTACCACGAAACCGGGCATGCCCTGGTGGCCACTTTCCGTAAGACCGCGGAAAAGGTACACAAGATCAGCATCGTTCCCAGAGGCATCGGCGCCTTGGGCTACACCATGCAGCTGCCAACGGAGGATCGCTTTCTGATGTCCAAGACCGAGCTGCTGGAGAAGATAGACGTGCTCCTGGGGGGGCGGGCCGCGGAAAAGATCATCTTTAACGAGATCACCACCGGCGCTCAGAACGATCTGCAACGGGCTACGGAGATCGCCCGCAGCATGGTGGCCATGTACGGGATGAACGAAAAACTGGGCCAGGTTACCTACCTGCAGCCGGCGAACCAGTTCCTGCAGCAGGGCTTGTTTCAGCCAAAGGAGTTCAGCGAGCATACCGCCCTGCTCATCGACGAGGAGGTGCGCAAGATCATCGAGGCGCGCATGGTGCTGGCGGAAAAGACTCTGGTCGAACAGCGGCCGCTTCTAGAAAAAATCGCAAAAGTGCTGCTTGAAAAAGAGGCCTTGGATGACGAGGAGTTCAAGGCGCTGCTTGCCGAGGAGATTCCGGTATCGTGATGATTCCGGGATCTCCCCCCTTCCCTCACAACGGTTTCTGGCTCTCCATCATCAAGATCAAATCCAGCACCCGGTTGGAGTAGCCCCATTCGTTGTCATACCAGGCCAGCACCTTGACCGAGGTGCCGATCACCTTGGTGGACATGGCGTCCACCACCGAGGAGTGCGGGTTGCCCTGGTAGTCGATGGAGACAAGGGGCTCGTCGGAATAGCCGAGAAAGCGGTTGGCCGCCTCCTTGAGGGCCTGGTTTACCTCCGGCACCGTGGTCGCCCTTTCCACCTCCATGACTGCGTCCACCAGGGAAACATTTGGGGTGGGCACCCGCACCGCCAAGCCGTCGAACTTGCCTTTCAGCTCGGGGATAACCAGGGAGACTGCGGCTGCGGCCCCGGTTTTGGTGGGGATCATCGAGAGCGCCGCCGCCCTGGCCCTCCGCAGGTCGTTGTGGGGAAAATCAAGGAGGGACTGGTCGTTGGTGTAGGAGTGGATCGTGGTCATCAGGCCGCTCTTGATGCCGAAGCGGTCGAGAATGACCTTGACCACGGGAGCCAGGCAGTTGGTGGTGCAGGAGGCGTTGGAGATGATGTGGTCTTCGGTGGGGTTGTATTCGTCCTCGTTGACCCCCATGACAATGGTTTTGACCTGGCCCTTGGCCGGGGCGGAGATCACCACCTTCTTGGCGCCGGCTTCAAGATGCAGGGCCGCTTTTTCGCCATCGGTGAAGTAGCCGGTGGATTCGACCACGTACTCGACCCCCATTTGGCCCCAGGGAATATCGGCGGGGTTGCGGTGGTTGAAGATTCGGACCGGGCGGTCGTTGACGAGCAGGCCATCCTCGGTGGCGGTGACTTTTTTCTCATACACGCCCATGACCGAGTCGTACTTGAGCAGGTGGGCCAGGGTGTCGTTACTGGTGAGGTCGTTGATGGCGATGACTTCGATTCCGGCAAAAAGCGGATCTTTGTCAATGGCCCGGAAGATATTGCGGCCGATGCGGCCAAATCCGTTAATGCCTATTCGTATCGCCATGCCGGTCTCCTATTTGGTGTTGTTTTGTAACTCTCTATCTTGATTGAATTAAATTCTCGGAAGATAACTGTTCAGCAGTGCCGCAGCTGCTAGGAAGAGGTCTGCGAGGTGTGCTGTTGCACAGGAGCCAGGCCGATGACAACGCAGATGCGGTGCTGCTGAACAGTTATCATTGTACCTGTGAAAGCGCCTCTTGATACAGTGATAAATAATGGGTCAGCACTTTGTCCCAGGTATAGGTGTCGTGGATCGTTTTGACCGCGGCCTGCTGCATGGCCAGAATTTTTTCCGGCCTGGTGCGGAAGGTTTGCATGGCTGTCTGCATGGCGCCCATCAGGGCGGCGGACTTGTGTTCCGGATAGGAAAAGCCGGTTTCTCCGTCCTTTACCTTGACCAGACCGCCGATGTGATGGACGATGGGCAGGTTGCCGAAAAGCTGGGCGATATAATCGGTAAGACCGCAGGGCTCGTAGCAGGAGGGAATGAGAAAGAAGTCGCCCGCCGCGTAGATGCGGGTGGCAAGCTGCTGATCGTAACCCCGCAGCAGGCAGATGCGTCCTTGGTTTTTAGGCGTTGCGACCAGACCGGCCAGGGCATTTTCAATTTCCTTGCTACCTGAGCCCAGAATCAGAACCTGGAAGTTCTGGTCCAGGGGCAGCAGGGTTTCAAGAGCCCCCAATAGCTTGTCCACTCCTTTTTGTGAGGAGAGGCGGCCGACAAAAGTGAACAGCGGGTTGTCCGGCCGGTTTTCCAGGGTGCCGATCTGGCGGACGGTTTTCAGGCTGTGTTGGGCCAGATCCTTGATCAGGCTCTGGCGGCATTTCGCTTTGCCCGCCAGATCGCCGGTGGCGGGGTTGAAGGCGACGGCAAGGCCCAGGGGCTTTGGCTTGGTCGGGTCGAAATCCGCCGGGTTGATGCCGTTGGTCACCCCCTTGAGTACCACGCCCCTGGCGAGGAGTCGGTGTCCGAGCCAGCCGGTCAGCGCGTCCTCATCAGTTTCCCGCAGTTCTTGGGCATATTTTTCGCTCACCGTATTCATGACCGCATACGGCGAGGCGGTGAGCAAGGGGTCGAATTTCCCGTCCAGCAGATTGTTGCTGATCAGCGTTCCGGGCAGGCCGGTGACCGCCTCGGCAAAGGGCAGGTCACCTACTTCCTGATGGTAGCCGATTCCTGCGTTATGGATGGTCACCACACAGCCGGTTTTGGCAAAGAAATGGCGAAAACCCTCCGTTTCGTGGAGCATGGCCGGCAGGAGCGCAGTGTGGCCGTCGTGGCAGTGGATGATCTCGGGCCGTTCATCCAGGCGGATCATCAGGGCGGCTGCCGCCTTTTGCAGCAGGACATTCATGGCAAAATAATCAAAATGGCCGGAGCCCTGGCGGTGGAAAGGGTTTTGGGCCTCATCCTCCGCAGTATAGGTGTAGACGCTCTTTTTTTCCAGATAGCGGGCTGCGTCGATCAGATAGATGGCCGGCGCCACTTTTTTCGTTGAGGGCTTTTCCGTTTTGGCAAAGACCCGCACATATTCCCGGCGCGGCTCCTCGGCATAATCCAGATCGATTTCAAAGGAAAGATCGAGCGGGGTAAAACCCAGCTTCTTTGGGTCCATGAAGCCGTAGAGCGGCAGGACCACGCTGACCATGCGGCCCGAACGGGCCAGGGCCTCTGCCAGCTGGCGGGCCACATCCTTTACCCCGCCGGCACCGGCCAGACCGTCGTATTCGCGGGTCAGCATCCAGACGTTGTTGATTTTTTTGTATGGGCGTGATTCAGGGGCCATTTTTTCTCCGGCTAGAATGGTTGGGCGTGTGTGTTGATGAAAGAAGGCAAGGTCCATTATTGCCCGAGGTCTGTAGGGAGAAAAGGGTCTTTGGCGAGAGAGGTGTCCCTTTCCTTTTTGTACCGATCATAGGAGATCTGGTCTTGCGAAGTGAGATCAACCGGCGACGGCTCCATTTGCGCACGCATTATTCGTTCTCGCCTGTTGCCAGCCTCATAAAGAGCGGCATATACCTGATCTTTTGACGCACAACTGGCGCAGAGACCAGCAAGGGAAAGGCATAGGAGCAGGGAGAGATATTTCATGGAGTGTCCGTTGGTCCAGTGTGTTCAGGCGATGGCCTTTTGCCTGAGCAGATGATCGGCCAGGGTCAGGGCCACCATGGCCTCGCAGACCGGGATGATCCGAGGAATGGCGGAGATATCGTGCCGGCCGCCGATGCTGACGGTGACCGGTTCGTGGGCCAGATTGATGGTCTGCTGTTCCCGGCTGATGGAAGGGATGGGCTTGACCGCAACCCTGGCCACGATAGCGTCGCCGTTGGAGATCCCGGCCAGGATCCCGCCCGCGTTGTTGGTGGCAAAACCGTCGGGCAGGATGACATCGTTGTTTTCCGAACCCCGCATGGCGGCGGCACCAAAGCCCGCGCCGATCTCCACCCCTTTGACCGCGCCGATGGACATCAGCGCTCCGGCCAGGGCCGCGTCGAGTTTTTCGAACACCGGTTCGCCAAGGCCAGCCGGGCAGCCGGTGACGAGAATCTCTACGATGCCGCCCAGGGTGTCGCCCTCTTTGCGCACCGTCTCGATATGGCTGATCATATTGGCGGCGGCCTCATTGTCCGGGCAGAACAGTTGGTTGTCGTTGATTTCGGCCAGGTGACGCCGGGCGGTAGTGACCTCACCCAAGGCTACAGTATAGGCAATGATCGTGATGCCATGCAGGGTGAGGATTTTTCTGGCTATGGCCCCTGCCGCCACCCTGCCCACGGTTTCCCGGGCCGAGGCCCGGCCGCCGCCCCGATGGTCACGGCGGCCATACTTGGCGAGATAGGTGATGTCGCCGTGACCCGGCCGGAAGATATCCTTGAGATTGTCATAGGATTTGCTCATGGCATCTTGATTGAAGATAGCCAGGGTAATGGGGGTGCCGGTGGTTTTGCCTTCAAAGACCCCGGAGAGGATCTCCACCTTGTCCGGCTCTTTTCTGGGGCTCGCGGCAGGACCGCCCTTGCCGGGCCGCCTGCGGTCCAGCTCTGCCTGGATATCCAGGGCGGTGAGCGGCAGCCCCGGAGGGCAGCCATCCAGGGTGGCGCCCACTGCGGTGCCGTGGGATTCGCCCCAGGTGGTTACGCGAAAAACAGAGCCAAAGGTGTTTCCTGCCATTATCAGTACCTAACAGAATATGGGGTCTTTTGGGAGGGAGGCTTCGACGGTACGAAGAAACTCATCGTCTCCCAGGGCCAGTTTAATGAGATGCACGATCTCGCCTGCGGTGTTGTTGCTGGTGTCCACGGTGAGGTGTGAACCTTTTTCATAAAGCGGCTCCCGCTCGGCCAGCACTTTGGCCACCTCGAGGTAGATGTCCGCCTCAGTGAGCGACGGCCTTTTGTCGGCGCTTTTTGCATCTTCGGCCAGTCTTCGGCAGATGGTGTCGATATCCGCAGTGAGCCAGACGGTAAGGCCTGTCTGTTGCAGGAGATTCCATATTTCCTGATGGAGAATCGCCCCGCCTCCCGTGGAAATCACCACGTCTTTACGGCAGATCATTTCGGCCAGCAAGTCGCGCTCCAGAAGGCGAAACTGTCCCCACCCCTGTTGGGCGACGAGCTGGCGGATGGTTTGCCCTGCCCTGGCTTCAAGCATTTCGTCCATGTCTATGAAGTCGAGGTTCAGGTGCTCGGCCAGCAGTAGGCCCACCAGGGTTTTGCCGGTGGCCCGGTAGCCGGTCAGGATTATTTTTCTTCGTGGTATAAACATATAGTAACTATCCAGAGCCAGTTCGGCAGGCTCTTAAGCCTGCGAAATGCAATTGTTCAGCGGTGGGGTTGCTGAACAATTAGCATCTATAAAGAATTTACGGGAAAGAGAGGGGGGGTGTCAAGCACAGCCTCTTTAATCTTTTTCGTGATAGACCGTGAAGCAAGAAAAACCACAAGGTTTTTGTCTAGCTGGACAGAATGTTTTTGGCTGTGCGGAATTTTTTTCAGGTAATACAGGTAATATATATAAAAGAGTATCCATCTGGAAAGAGAGTTTCCGGATTAATATAGCAAGGCGCTTCAATTTTTATAAACAGGACAAAAAAGGTTTGACTTGACTTGATTAAAATGATAATTTTTATCAAACACCGGGTCAATTTCTTTGCTTGTTGATATCACGCGTTGGGCAAAAAAGCAAAGCCTGCTTCGATCTGTAACTGTTCGGCTGGGTCGCGGATGCGCTGCTGCGACACGGTTACCTTTGTTTATACTTATTACGATGGAGATGTGTCATGGCTGAAAATTGTTGCTGCGGATTGCAGGTTGGTCAGAATGTGCCGGATTTTACCATGGATACCTATGAGCCAGCCGATTACGGTTTTGGCACGGTTTCTTTGGAGAAGTTGAAAAAGGCCGGCAAATGGACGGTTCTGGTTTTTTACCCGGCGGACTTTACCTTTGTCTGCTCCACCGAGCTGGGTGATCTGGCGGACGAATACGCGGAGCTCACGGCGACCGGGGCCGAGGTGGTCACGGTGAGTACCGATACCGTTTACACCCATCTGGCCTGGAAGCGGGAAGAGAAATTCCTGGAAAACGCCAAATACCCAATGGCCGCGGACCGCACCGGCACGGTGGCCAAACTGTTCGGAGTCTATGATTATAATACCGGTCTTGCCCTGCGCGGCACCTTTATCATCAGCCCTGCGGGCAAGCTGGTCGCCTCCGAGGTGAATTTTTACAACGTCGGTCGCAATGCCAAGGAACTGGCAAGAAAACTCAAAGCCAGCGTTTATGTGGCGGCCAATCCTGCCGAGGCCTGTCCGGCCCGCTGGGAAGCAGGCGACAAGACTCTTACCCCCGGAGCCAATCTGGTGGGCAAGGTCTACGAAGCCCTGAAGTAATCTTCCTCATCCCTCTCTTCTCTCCTCTGAAAGCCCCTTTCCCCCGTCCTGGGAAAGGGGCTTTCCCACGTGCAGACTCATCCCGGACGAACCTCCGCTACACCGTCTTGCTATAAATGACCCGGTCATCTCCGGCCCGGTAGAAATCCGCCAGCACGCAGGCCACGCCATAGCCGTTTTTTTCATAAAAAGAGCGGGCTCGGGCATAGCCGGGGGTGGAGGAGGTGTCCACGTAGACGATGCCTCCCCCCTGCCAGGTCAGTTCTTCTTCCATCCTGGCAAGAAGCAGGCCGCCTACGCCCTTGCGGCCAAGGTCCGGGTCCACCGCTACCCAGTACAGGTCGAAGCGGCGGTCGGTCATGGGGATCTCCCCGTAACAGATAAAGCCCGCCAGCTCCTGTCCTTCGCGCACCGCTACCAGGATGGAGTAATCGTTTTTGGCCTGGTCCAGGGTGTCGTCGATGACCTCGATGGCCACCTCCACCTCCTGGGCGTTGAAATTATCCTGGAGACGCACCAGCTCCAGCAGCTGGCTGCGGTCCCGGGCTTCAATGGGGCGAATGCTGATCACAGGGCGACCCGCCGGGTGACCAACCGGAGAAATTCCCCGACCATCTCCGTGTAGCTCATCTTGCTTTCGGCCACGGCGGCGGAAAATCCGGCGTCCGGGCTCAGGCAAGGGTTGGCGTTGATTTCGAGGATGGTAAGGCGGCCATGCCGGTCAAGGCGCAGGTCAACCCTGGCGTAGTCGCGCAGGCCGAAGAGGGCAAAGCAGTCCTGGGCCAGGTGGCGCATGGCCTGCTGCAAGGGCTCGGGCAGGTTGTCCGGAAAAATTCGCCTGGTGTGGTGATACTCGAACGAGTCTTCGTCCCATTTGGCCTTGTAGCTCACGATCCGGTGCAGCTCGGCGGGAAAGCCGGAGAAATCGATCTCCGCCAGGGGCATGACTCTGGCTTTAGGATAGCCGAAGAGCGAGACATTGAACTCCCGCCCGGCGACATACTCCTCCACCAGGATGGCGCCATATCGGGCGTAAAGATCTTCCAGCCGGGGCAGCAGGTCGGCGCTGTTTTCGACCACCGACTCCTGCTCGATGCCGATGCTGGCGTCCTGGTAGCGGGGCTTGAGGATCACCGGAAAATTCAGCCCCGCGGGCCGCAGCACCTCGTTGCCTTCGTAGAGAAAAAAGGCAGGGGTGTGCAGACCCGAGGCGGTGAGCAGCCTCTTGATCGTGAGTTTGTCCGTGGAGAGCAGCAGGGCCATGGCCGAAGAACCGCTGAAGGGAATCCCCAACAGCTCCAAGACCGCGGCCGGGTGGCCGATGAGGAGCGGGTCTTCGTCCACCGACTCGCAAAGATTGAAGGCCAGGGCAATCCCCGCCGCCTTCACCTGGCTGACAAAGCTACCCAGGTCGCGGGTAAAGGGGATGCGCACCTGGGGCTGGCCCAAATCGCGGAGCGCAGCTTCTATGGCTTCCACCTGGACCAAGACATCGGCGGAGGATTCCCAGTTCGGCTCACCCTTGGGGATCGGCTCGTTGTGGATGATCCCAATCTTCAGATGGTTCATGGCGTAAGCCCGAGCCGAACAATGGCGGCGTCGACGATCTTGCTGAGCAGTTCCTGGTAGGAGATCCCATACTTTCCGGCGATGATGCAGAGGTCGGAATGTTCGGGATGCAGCCCGGCCAGGGGGTTGACCTCGATGAAATTGGGGATGCCGTTGGCGTCGGAGCGCAGATCGACTCGGCCGCCGTCCCGGCAGTCCAGGCCGCGCCAAGCGGCCAGGGCGGTTGCCTCCGCCTGTTTGGCTTCCGGATCGTCCACCTTGCGGTACTCCACCAGCTCTTCGCAGAACTCCTTGTTGTGGTACGAGTAGACCTCCGGTTCGGAGTTGGGCAGGAGGACCACCTCCATCACCCCGATGCTCCGGGCCGCCGGGCCGTTGCCCACGATGCCCACGGTGAACTCCCGGCCCGGCAGAAAGGCCTCCACCAGCACCGGCTGGTGGAAGGTCTGCAAAAGCTCGGCGCAGACCACATGCAGCTCTTCGGCAGTGCTGATTTTGGAGGCCGGGGTCACCCCCTTGCCGGTGCCCTCGGCCACGGGTTTGGCAAAGACCGGATAGGCCAGAGTCACCTTAGTCACATCCGCCATGCTTTTTACCACGGCAAAGGGTGGGGTCGGGATGTCGAGATCCCGGACCACGTGCTTGCTCATCCCCTTGTGCAGGGTCAACCCCAAGACCAGGGGGTCGGAAAAGACATAGGGAATCCGGTGTGCTTCCAGCAGGGCGGGGACCAGGGCTTCCCGGCCGAAGCCGTACAAACCTTCGCAGATATTAAAGACCAGGTCCCAGCGCTCGCCGGTTAGCAGCCGGGGCATGAGGCTCATGAAATTGCCGATGGGTACCGTGTCATGGCCCATGTTTCGCAGGGCGTGGTCAATGGCCGCGATGGTAGATTCCCGGTCGAACTCGGCTGTTTCCTCTTCCCCGTATCCTGCGGCCAGATAGTCGCTCCGCAGGTCGTAGGTAATCCCGATCAGCATAAATTTCCTTTGTCGTTAGCTTGCCCGGCTTGCCCCGCCAATTATATCGGGGTAGCGGTAGACTTTGCCTTCGTAGTTGCGGAGCAAAAGATCGTTGCCCTCGCGGCCGACCACAGTTTCCGGGATGAGCGGAATCTTGCCGCCGCCGCCCGGCGCATCAATCACATAGTTGGGCACGGCATAGCCGGAGGTGTGGCCGCGCAACCCCTGATAGATCTCCAGCCCTTTGGCAACCGGGGTGCGGAAATGGGCTGAGCCGAGAATGGGATCGCACTGGTACAGGTAATAGGGCTTGACCCTGATCTTGACCAGCCCGTGCATCAGCCGCCGCATGGTCTCCAGCGAATCGTTGATCCCGGAAAGGAGTACGGTCTGGCTGCCCAGGGGGATGCCGGCGTCGGCGAGCATGGTGCAGGCCTGGGTCGCTTCCGGGGTCAGCTCATCGGGGTGGGTGCAATGGATGCTGAGCCACAGCGGATGATATTTTTTCAGCATGGCCACCAGTTCGGGCGTGATGCGTTGGGGCAAAACCATGGGGGTCTTGGTGCCGATGCGGATCATTTCCACATGCGGGATCTGCCGGAGACGGCCGAGCAGCCAGTCCAGCTGTTCGTCGGGCATGGTCAGCGGGTCGCCGCCGGAGAGGAGTACATCGCGGATTCCAGGGTTGGCTGCGATATAGGCGAGGGCTTTCTGCCAGCGGGCCGGGTTGTATCCCTTGCGGCGGCCAACCATCCTGGAGCGGGTGCAGTAACGGCAGTAGCTCGAACAGTAGTCGGTAACCAGAAAGAGAACCCGGTCCGGATAGCGGTGCACCAGGCCGGGCACCGGGCTGTGCTTGTCCTCACCCAGGGGATCGTGTTCCTCGCCCTGGGAAACCAGGAGTTCGTTGACCGAAGGCACCATGGTTCGCCGGAGTGGCTGCGACGAGTCGTCAGGGGAAATGAGGCTCGCATAATAGGGGGTAATGGCCAGGGGCAGAGTGGCGCCGTTGAAGGCCATGGCCTGCCGTTCGCTGTCCGAGAGGTCTATGATTCTGCCAAGTTTTTTGAGGCTGGTGATGCGGTTGCGGAGCTGCCAACGCCAATCGTGCCAGTCATTATCTGTGGCCAGGGGGAAATGGCGTTGGCGGAAGGTGAGGGAGGGGGAAAGGGGGGAAAAAGGAAAGGCGTCGGGGCAGGGGCAACGCCCAGGGGGTTCCTCCTGCTCCTCAACATAAACAACTTTTTGCTGCATCGTTTTTCTCCTTGCTGGACGTTCGATTGAACCCGTAAAAAGATCAAGTAATTTCAAAATGATACCGCTGACAGCTACAAGCGGTTCTAGATATTTAACTGAACCATTCTATGCTTCTTGCGCAGAAAAGTGTCAAGAAAAAAAGCGGAGGGCGCGTATTTTTTAACTCGCTGTTTTTACGCATATTTTTGTATTTTGCAGGTTGGCCGGGTTGCGAACCGAGCTAGGCTGGGGGGCGTTACGGGTAACCACATGAAATAATTAGAAATAATTTGGAGAAACCCTCTGGGGGAGCACCGTGTTTCAAGCCAAGCGAATCTTGAGGGTCTCGTAAAAAGGGAAAAAGGTCACAGGTCCGAGACACAAAATCAAATGGTTACGCAGTGACAATCGTTGAAATCACGGCTTTTTGCGATTTCAACAATCTTGGGTTCCTCAAAATAAAGCCTGGCTTTTTGGCGGGGGGTTTGTTTACCTTGTTTTGCTTTTTTCCGCAGACCAGACAGGGGGAGACATGCAAAAAAAAGCTTCGGTTATCAATATTATCTGGCTGTCCCTGGTCGTGCTGGCCACGGTGACCGCCGCCTACACCAACCGGATGGACGCCCTGACCAAGGCCTCGTTCGAGTCGGCCAAGGATGCGGTTGTTCTCGCCATCGGCCTGATCGGCCCCATGGCCCTCTGGCTGGGGATCATGAAGGTGGCCGAGGCCGGGGGGCTGATGCGGATCGTCGCCCGGCGGGTGCGGCCCCTGATGGTCCGGTTGTTTCCGGAGGTGCCCCCTGAGCATCCGGCCATGAGCGCCATGATCATGAACATGGCGGCCAACGCCCTGGGGTTGGGCAACGCGGCCACGCCCATGGGGATCAAGGCCATGCAGGAGCTGGAGAAGCTCGCCCCGGAAAAGGGTACGGCCACCAACGCCATGTGCCTGTTTCTGGCGATCAACACCTCCAGCGTCACCCTGCTGCCCCTGGGGGTGATCACCATCCGGGCTGCCGCGGGCGCAGTGAGCCCGGCCGCCATCTTTATCCCCTCCCTCATCGCCACCACGTGCTCCACCATTGCGGCCATCGTGGCGGCCAAGATGCTGAGCCGCAGCAACAGCGGGCTGGGCTCGCCCGTGGGGCCGGTGGGCTATGAAACCGCACCGGTCGAGGCCGACGTCGAGCCGGAGCTGTTTCCGCCGAGTGTTGCCGGAAAGTGGTTCATCTGGCTGCTGGTCGCCGCCTTTGCTGGGGGGGCGGGGTATCAGTTGAGCAGCGCCCCGGAGCCATTGGCCTTTTCCGCGGCCGGACTCAACAGCCTTTCCAGTTGGCTGATTCCGGCCCTGATCTCGGGCTTGCTCATCTTCGGCTATCTGCGGGGGGTGCGAATCTATGAAACCCTTACCGACGGGGCCAAGGAGGGTTTCACCACCGCCATGCGGATCATTCCCTTCATGGTGGCGATCTTTGTCGCCATCGGCATGTTCAGGGCCAGCGGGGCCATGGACCTTCTGGTCGCCGTACTCTCGCCTCTGACCTCCTCGGTGGGCATGCCGGCCGAGGCCCTGGCCATGGGTTTGCTCCGGCCCCTTTCCGGCAGCGGCTCCTTCGCCTTCATGAGCGAGATCATCAACCAGTCGCCGGACAGCTTGCTTTCCGCCATGGTTTCGGTGATCCAGGGCTCCAGCGAAACTACTCTTTATGTGCTGGCCGTCTACTTCGGGGCGGTCGGGGTCCGGCGGACCCGGCACGCCCTGCCCGCCGCGCTCTGCGGCGAGGCCGTGGGGTTGATTGCCGCGGTGACGGTTTGCAACCTTTGGTTTTAAAGCTGAGTTGAGCAGCTTGCCTGCTCCTACGAAACTTACGCCCTTTTGGTATAAGATGGTAGCCGGCTAGTTGCCCAGCATCGCCTCCTTGAATTTTTGCAAGTCGGTGCGTTCCATGAAACGAGCGGTTCGTTCCAGCTTGCGGGCGTTGGCGGCGTAGTGGCGCAGGCATTTTTTCGCCAGGGCGACCACGCTGTCATCATCCAAATCGTTGGCGATGATGTCGCCGATCCGGGGAACCCCTCCGCCGTTGCCGCCGAAGATCAAGGTCCAACCATTTTTTTTGCCGAACACCCCGAGGTCACGAACAAAACTCTCGCAGCAATTCATAGGGCAACCGGAGATGCCGACTTTGGTTTTGGCGGGTAGGGGGATGCTCATCAGGGTCTCCTCCATTTTTTTGCCCAGTACCGGGGAATCCTGCCTGCCGAACTTGCACCAGTGTGCGCCGGGGCAGGCCTGGATGTAGTGGATGCCCACCGGTTTTTTCGGGCCTTCGCCTTGGCCGAAATCGTGCCAGATGGCTGCCGCCGCCTCGGGGCTGTGGCCACCGATGGCGATTCGCTGGGCCGAGGTGAGCTTGAGCAGCGGAATATTGTGCCTGCGCGCCGCCGCGGCAACGGCTTCGAGATAGTCGGGGGTGACAAGGCCCATTTTGGGTCCGGGAAGAATGTTGTAGGTCTTGGGATGCTGAGCTGGCATGGGGACGGTTCTCCTTTGTTGTAACCAATCACGGGGTAAGCCCAAAATGGTCAAATAACCACGGGACAAGCGGTCACAGGGTGCCGCAGATTGCGGCAAGCGGGACGGCGATGCGTACTTTTGTACGTGAGCCGAACCGATCGCCGCAAGATGTGGTGCCCTGTGACCGCTTACCATTTGTTAAGATTAGGGCGGATAATATCGCTAATTTCCTGTAATAAACATGACTCAAGTCAAGGCGAGGCCATTGCCCTGCAAAAGAGTAAGGTTTGCCCAGGCAATCTTGACTTCCGGCGGTGATGCGGGTAAATGCTTTTTGTCTAAGAAGGGTTAACAGGAAGAGAAAGGAGAAAAATCATGTTCAATATCGTGGTGCTGGCCACCAGGAACAAGGGAAAGCTGAGGGAGTTTCAGGAATTGCTCAAGGATTTTCCGGTGGAGGTCCGCTCGCTTGCCGATTTCGGCCCCATCCCCGAGGTGGTTGAGGACGGCGCCACCTTTGACGACAATGCCTACAAAAAGGCGCATTTTACCGCCAAGGTTTTAGGGCTGCCTTGCATCGCCGATGATTCCGGGCTGGCGGTCGAGGCCCTGGATGGGGCGCCCGGCGTATATTCGGCCCGCTATGCCGGGGATAATGCCGGCGATGCGGAGAATACCGCCAAGCTGCTCAAGGAGATGGCAGGCGTGGCCAACCGCAAGGCCGCCTTCCACTGCGTCATCTCCATCGCCGTGCCCAGCGGCCCAGCTCTGACCTACGAGGGGACCTGTGAAGGGGAACTGCTCACCGCGCCTCGGGGTGAGGATGGTTTTGGCTACGATCCCATTTTTTACTATCCGGCACTTGGCAAGACCTTTGCCGAACTGAGCATGGAAGAGAAAAACCGGGTTAGCCACCGGGGCAGGGCCATGGCGGAGATGGCCGCCGAGTTCGAGCAGGTGCTCAACTGGCTCAAGCAGCGGCTGAACGAGGAAAAACCCTCCAAGCCCGACCATGAGCAGTTTGCGCACAATGACTGGTCCGAAGAGATCATGGTCCGGGACACGAAGTAAGGCTTTTACTCCCTTCGTCCGCTTGCGGGAGAGGGGAGTATCCTCCTCTGCAAACGGATCTTCCCGTTTTCCTCAACACATTCTATCCCGGACCCTGCCAGCTGCTTGAAAAGCGGTCTGCCAAAAAGAAAAAATTCCAATTCCAGGGAAATTCCTGTCTTTTGGGCAACCTCGGCCCGGATGGCCAGATCGGCGCGCACCATTTCGTTGAGGCGGGAAAGGGCGTCTTCTGCTGTTTCCGCGAGCAGCCCGGTAAAGAGCTGGCCTGGACAGGCCAGCTCGTGGCGTTCGATCTCCGCCAGAATCGGATCGCCGGGATTGATCAGGTCGGCGCGGCGCAGGGTGTTCCGGTAGATGGTGGCCAGGAGCGGTTCTGGCTGCCGGCATTGAAGAAGCCGGCAGGTTGAGGGGCGGTGGGCATAGATGGTGCAGCCGTTGCTTTCCTCGGTCAAGAAAAGGCAGGTCCAGCTATTCCCCTGCCCTCGGATCTTGAGCAGTTCAACTGGTACCGGCTCCAGCCTCTCCGAGGCAGGGTTGTAGCCCATCTCCCCTTGCCGGATGGTGAGCAGCTGATCGTGGCGGATATAACCTTGCCGGACCAGATCGAGATCATCCCGGTTCAGGGCCGGCCCGCCTTTTTTGCAGCAGACGCCGCATTGTCGGCATGGATTTGAATTGTTCATGGTTATTAAGATGAAAGGTTAAAGGTGCAAGGTTAGGGGCAAAAGAGGGTTGCTGCGGTTGACAGCTTACAACTTCCCGCTGGCGGCTGCCAGCTGATTTGCGGGCCGCGATTGCTTCCGCGCCGCCGGCCGGCAGGTTATCCTTGACAGTTCACGCCCGGCAAGGGTAGGAATCTGGTTGGAAAAAATTACCGGACCATCCCGGTTTATTATTTTGCAAGGAGGTAGTTCCCATGCTTGATGCGTATCGAACCCATGTTGCCGAGCGGGCTGCCCAGGGGTTGCCCCCCCTGCCCCTTTCCGCCGCGCAGACCACGGCCCTGGTTGAGCTGCTGCAAAAAACGCCCGCCGGAACGGAAGCGACCCTGCTCGATCTCATCAGCAATCAGGTTCCTCCTGGGGTGGATGAGGCCTCCAGGGTAAAAGCCGAATTTCTTGCCGGGGTGGCGCAGGGGAAGATCACCTCACCGCTCATTGATAAACCGGCGGCGGTGCAATTGCTCGGCACCATGCTGGGTGGCTACAACGTGCAGCCGCTGATCGAGCTGCTCGATGATGCCGAGTTGGCGGCGGCGGCAGTGGCCGCCCTTTCCAATACCCTTCTGGTCTATGACGCCTTTCAGGAAGTAGTAGCCAAGTCGCAAAATAATCCCTCTGCCCGGCAGGTGCTGGCCAACTGGGCGGCGGCGACCTGGTTCACCTCCCGGCCCCCCATGCCCGAGGAACTGACGGTTACCGTGTTCAAGGTGGTGGGCGAGACCAACACCGACGATCTTTCCCCTGCTTCCGAGGCCTGGAGCCGTCCGGATATTCCCCTGCACGCCCAGTCCATGCTGATCAACCGGCTGCCCGGCTCGCTGGCGGTGATCGAGGAGCTTAAGAAAAAGGGGCGCCCCGTGGTCTATGTGGGCGACGTGGTGGGCACCGGCTCCTCCCGCAAGTCCGGGGTCAATTCCATGCTCTGGCATCTGGGGAGCGACATCCCCCATGTGCCGGCCAAGCGCACCGGCGGGGTGGTCATGGGTTCCACCATCGCGCCCATCTACTTCAACACCGCCGAGGATTCGGGCATGTTGCCAATCCAGGGCGACGTCAGCAGCCTGGAAACCGGGGAGATCATCACCATCAACACCCGCACCGGCACGATCAGCCGGGATGGGCAAGTGGTCAGCCGCTTTACCCTCTCCCCCGCCACTCTGCCCGACGAGGTGCAGGCCGGGGGGCGGGTTAATCTCATCATCGGCCGGGGCTTGACGGCCAAGGCCCGTGAGGCCCTGGGGCTGCCGCCCTCCACTCTCTTTCGGGAGCCGGAGGTGCCAAAAGATACCGGGCGCGGCTACACCCTGGCCCAGAAAATGGTGGGCCGGGCCTGCAATCTCCCCGGAGTGCGACCCGGCAGGTACTGCGAGCCGAAGATGAACTCGGTGGGCTCCCAGGACACCACCGGCCCCATGACTCGCGACGAGATCAAGGAGCTGGCCTGCCTGAAATTCTCCGCCCCCCTGGTGATGCAGTCTTTCTGCCACACTGCCGCCTACCCCAAGCCGGTGGACGTGCGGACCCACCAGACCCTGCCCTCTTTCATCAGCGAACGGGGCGGCATAGCCTTACGTCCCGGCGACGGGGTGGTCCATTCCTGGCTCAACCGCATGGTCCTCCCAGACACGGTGGGCACCGGCGGCGACTCTCATACCCGCTTCCCCATCGGCATCTCCTTTCCGGCCGGCTCCGGGCTGGTGGCCTTTGCCGCCGCCACCGGCGCCATGCCCCTGGTCATGCCGGAGTCGGTGCTGATCCGTTTCACCGGCCGGATGCAGCCGGGCATCACCCTGCGCGATCTGGTCAACGCCATTCCCTGGGTGGCCATGCAAAAGGGGTTGCTCACCGTGGAGAAGAAGGGCAAGAAGAACATCTTTGCCGGGACGGTGCTGGAGATCGAGGGGCTGCCGGATCTGGCGGTGGAGCAGGCCTTCGAGCTGGCCGATGCCTCGGCTGAGCGCTCCGCCGCCGCCTGCACGGTGCGCCTCAATGAGGAGCCGGTGGCCGAGTTTCTCCGCTCCAATGTAGTGTTGCTGCAAAATCTGTTGACCAGGGGCTATCAGGATGCCTTGGCCATCCGCAACCGGATCGCGGCCCTGGAGGCGTGGCTGGCCGCGCCCGCGTTGCTGGCCCCGGATGCGGACGCCGAATACAAGGCGGTACTCACGATCGATCTCAATACGATCACCGAGCCGCTGCTGGCCTGCCCCAACGACCCGGACGACGTCAAGCTGCTGTCCGAGGTGGCGGGCACCCCTATCGACGAGGTGTTCGTCGGCTCCTGCATGACCAACATCGGCCATTTCCGGGCTCTGGCCAGGATTCTCGACAACGGTCCCCAGGTACCGGTCCGCCTCTGGGTAGCGCCACCCACCCGGATGGACGAGGAGCAGCTTAAAGCCGAGGGGGTGTACAGCATTCTGGGCCGCGCCGGTGCGCGGACCGAGATTCCCGGCTGTTCGCTCTGCATGGGCAACCAGGCAAGAACCCGCGACAAGGCGGTGGTTTTTTCCACCTCCACCCGCAATTTCGATAACCGCATCGGCACCGGCGCCAGGGTTTTCCTGGGTTCGGCCGAGCTGGCGGCGGTCTGCGCCGTGCTTGGCCGCATCCCAACCCTAGCGGAATACCAGGCGATCCTTGCCGAACGGGTGACCCCCAAGGCGGACGAAGTGTATCGTTATCTCAACTTTAAGCGGATTGCGGGATACGCAGAGAAAGGCTGGTAGGGAAAAAATAGCCGGCCACCATTACCGGACGGCTATTTTTCCTTTATTTCATATTTGCCGGTGAAGCAGCCGCTGTCGCTATCCGCCAGAGGAATCGCGACATAGCGGTTCTTGCCCTCTTCCTTGGCTCTGTACATGGCCCTGTCGGCGGCGCAGATCAGGCTCTGATCCGTCAGCTCGGCGGACGGCGTCACCGCCGTTACCCCGAAACTCATGGTTACCAGACCGCCGGTGTCGGAACCGGCGTGGGGGATGGCCAGCCTTTCCACGTCCTGGCGGATCGATTCGGCGAGATGGGCGCCGCCTTCCAGATCGGTGCCGGGCAGGAGAATGACGAACTCTTCCCCGCCGAAACGGGCCGCCAGATCGGAAGGCCTCATCAGCGGGCTGCGCAGGGCCAGAGCGATTTTCCGCAGGCACTCGTCGCCGGCCAGATGGCCGTAGGTGTCGTTGAATGCCTTGAAGGCATCAATATCGGCAATGATCAGGGCCAGGGGATGGCCGTTGCGCAGGGCGCGCCGCCATTCCGTGGCCAACGCCTCCTTGAACTGCCGCCGATTGGCCAGCCCGGTGAGGGCATCGGTGCGGGAGAGTTCCTCCAGCTGCTGATTGGCCGTCTCCAGCTGCTGGTTGGTCTCCTCCATCTGGGCCTTTAAGACCAGCAACTCCTCCACCTTCTGATCGAGCTCCTCCGTCTTTTTTTCCAGTAGCCGCTGCTGGCGGTAGATTTTCAGGAAAACCTCGACCTTGCTGCGCAGGATGACCGGGTTTACCGGTTTGAACAGGTAGTCGATGGCCCCGGCGTCGTACCCCCGGAAGATATGCTCGTCCTCCTTGTTGATCGCGGTGACGAAGATGATCGGCAGCTGCCGGGTCTGTTTCATCCCCCGCATCAAGGCGGCGGTCTCGAAGCCGTCCATGTCCGGCATCTGGACATCGAGGAGCACCAGGGCGAACTCATGTTTCAGCATCAAGGCCAGGGCCTCATGGCCGGAGGCGGCGGTGAGCAGCTCGGCGCCCACCTCCTCCAGCAATCCCTCCATTGCCAGCAGGTTGGCGGGCTGGTCGTCCACGATCAGGATTTTGGGAGTTCCGGGCATGATTATTACTCCTCGGTAACTATCCAGCAGCACCGCATCTGCGTTGTTATCAGCCTGCTCATGGGCACCAGCACACTTCGCAGGCTTCTGCCTAGCAGCTACGGCACTGCTGAATAGTTACGGTTTGGGTTGTTTTTGTTCGTTTCCGTCCTTGAGCTGGATAGTTCATTCCTCGTACAGATTGGCTAAAAATTGGCCTATGGCGGCCAGGGGCAGGACGAAATCAACCTTGGCCGCCTGGAGCGCGGCCTTGGGCATGGTATCCACCTCGGCGCCGACCGGATCCTGGACCACCGCCAGGCCGCCCCGCTTTTTGATGGTGGCCAGGCCGCGGCTGCCGTCGTCGTTGGCCCCGGTCAGGATAATGCCGATCAGGTTGGCGCCGTACACATCCGCTGCGCTCTCGAACAGCACATCGATGGAGGGTCGGGCGAAGCGGACTCGGCTTTCCAGGGTCAGAGAAAAGGTCCGGTCATCCTCCAGGAGCAGGTGATAATTGGCCGGGGCCAGATAAACCGTGCCCGGCGCCGCCTCCTCCTTTTCCTCCGCCTCTTTGACCTGCACCAAGCAGCGCTGGTCCAGGTACTCGGCGAAAAAACCATCGCTATCCGCCCCCCGGTGCTGGACCACGACCACCGGCACCGGAAAATTTTTCGGCAACCGGGGCAGGATGGCGCGCAGCGCGTGCAGGCCGCCGGCTGAAACTCCGATCACCACGGCTTCGTAAGGAACCCGTTTCGAAGGCCTGGTCATTATTACAATTCCCGCTTGTAGATTTTTTCGTCGGCAAACAGCGGGTCAAAGTGTTTGTTCATGGGCGAAAGCCGCAGGGACTCTTTTGAGCCGAGCCAGAGAAAGCCGCCGGGGCACAGGCTTTCATAAAACGTCTGGAAAATCCGGTTCTGGAGTTCCCGGTTGAAATAGATCAGGACATTGCGGCAGACCACCAGCTGCATCTCGCTGAAGACGCTGTCGGTGACCAGGTTGTGATCGGCGAAGACGACCTTTTTTTTCAGCCAGTTCTTGAGAATCACCGAGTGGTCGTCCGCCGTGTAGTAATCGGATAACGATTCCCGTCCCCCGCTTTTCTGGTAATTAGCGGTAAATTGCCGAATCTGATCCAAGGCGTAAATGCCTGCTTTGGCCTTTTTGAGGGCGATCTGGTTGAAATCGGTGGCGTAAATCTGGCACCGCTCCAGCAGCCCTTCCTCGTGCAGGAGAATGGCCATGGAATAGACCTCTTCGCCGGTGGCGCAGCCCGCGTGCCAGATCTTGACAAAGGGATAGGTCTTGAGCCGGGACACCACCTCGGTTCTGATCCGCAGATAGATGTCCGGGTCGCGGAACATCTCGGTGACGTTGATCGACAGATCTCGCAGCAACAATTCAAAAAAACTCCGGTCATGGAGCACCCGGTGCAGCATGGCCCCCATGTCCGGCAGCGATGAGGACTCCATCCGGTGCCGCAGGCGGCGGCGCAGGTGGGCCAGGGAATAGTCGCGAAAATCATAGCCGTAGCGCTTGAACATCCCCTCCAGCAGCAAGGCGATCTCCAGATCCTCGACTTCTTTGCTGTCATCTGTCGTGTTTGTCATCGATAGTAACCGTTCACCGGGGCGGTCGCCAAGGTACCAAAACCGCCGAACTGTAACCGTTCAGCAGTGGTGCAGATTTGGACAAGCGGACCGGCGCTGCGTACCTCGTGTCCGTAAGCCGGTAAGCGATCACAGGGCACCACATCTTGCAGCGATCGGTCCGGCTCACGTACAAAAGTACGCATCGCCAGCCCGCTTGCCGCAACCTGCGGCACCCTGTGACCGCTTGTTCCGTGGTTATTTGACCTTTGTGGGCTTACCCCCTGATTGGTTACGTAAGCCGGGCCGATCGTCCGAAGATGTGGTGCTGCTGGACGGTTACTCATCGGTATAACCAGACCCGCAGCAGAGACACCAGTTTTTCCGGATCAATCGGCTTGGCCAGGTAATCGCTGGCCCCGGCCTGGAGGCATTTGTCCCGGTCGCCCCGCATGGCCTTGGCGGTGAGGGCGATGATCGGCAGGTTGCGATGTTTGGGGTCTTTCCTGATCCGGCGGATCGCCTCGTAGCCGTCCATTTCCGGCATCATGATGTCCATCAGCACCAGGTTGATCTCCGGATGGGCGGCCAGTTTTTCCAGGGCTTCCAGGCCGTTTTTGGCCACCACGATTGCGAGGCCCTGTTCCTCCAGCACACTGGAGAGGGCAAAAACGTTGCGCATATCGTCGTCCGTCAGCAGGATGGTCCGGCCATTGAGGGCGGATTCCCGGTCGTGGAGGGTGTTCAGGATCTCTTGTTGCTCCCTGGGCAGGTTTTTTTCTACCCGGTGGAGAAAGAGCGTGGTTTCATCAAGGAGCCGCTCCGGCGACCGGGCGCCCTTGATGATGATGGAGTTGGCATACTGCTGGAGCCGCTCTTCCTCATCCTTGTCGAGTTCCTTGCCGGTATAAATGACCACCGGAATCCGGGCGATCTCCGGATTGTCCTTGATCCGGGCGAGCAGGTCAAAGCCGGACATGTCTCCCAAGCCCAGATCCAGAATGATGCAGTCAAAATGCTCGGCCAGCAGCAGACGGTACGCTTCCTCGCCGGTGGCGGCCTCCTCCACAATAACATCGCCGTTGCCGATCAGAGCCTTGATCGCCTGGCGCTGGACCAGGTCGTCCTCCACGATCAGCAGCTTTTTCATCGGCCTTTCCACCAGTTTTTCGATCCGGCCGAAAACCTGTTCCAGCTTTTCCACGCTGACCGGCTTGGTCAGATAGCCGATGGCGCCCAGCTGCATGATGTCGGAGGACTGGTCGCTGGCCGAAATGAACTGGACCGGAATATGGCGGGTTTCCGGGTTGTTCTTGAGCCGTTCCAGCACCTCCTTGCCGCTGATGCCGGGTAGCCCCATATCGAGCAGCACCGCGCTGGGCCGGTAGTAGTCGGCCAGATGGAGGCCGGTTTCTCCGTCTTCGGCTACCAGCCCCTTGTAGCCCTTTTCCCTGGCCAGATCGAGGAGCAGGGCGGCAAAGGCCGGATCATCCTCAACGATGAGCAGGCTCTTATCGTCGCATTTAAGCAGGCGGCGGTCATCGCGAACCAGCTTGCCGGCGGGCTCCGGTGGCGGCCCGATCTTCTCCGGCACTGCGGCAGGAGCGGGTTTGGTCTTGGCCCGATCCACCGTTGGCCGTTGGATTTTTTTTGGGGCCAACGGGGCAGGGGCTGCGACCGCAGAGGCTTCCTGCCGGGCACCCTTGAACCGTTCCGGTAGCCAGAGGGTAAAGGCACTGCCGACGCCTTCCTCGCTTTCCACGGTTAAGACGCCACCCAGGAAGCGGGCCAGCTCCCGGGAGATGGAAAGTCCCAGGCCGGTGCCGCCGAACTTGCGGCTGGTGGTTCCGTCCGCCTGCTTGAAGGCCTCGAAAACAATCTCAAGCTTGTCGTCGGGAATCCCGATGCCGCTGTCGCTCACCCGGAAGAAAATGGCCGCCTCCGGGCGGACATCCCGCAGTTCCATGGGCAGGGCGCCGGCCGCGGGCCGTCCTACGGTGAGCTCAACCGCGCCATGCTCGGTGAACTTGAAGGCGTTGGAAAGCAGATTTTTCATGATCTGACGCAGGCGGGCATCATCGGAAAAAATCATCACCGGGACGTTGTCTTCCCGCACCAGGTTCAAGCCGATCTTTTTCTGGTCAGCCAGGGGCCGGAAAGGAGTGAGCAGCGAAGAAAGCAAATTGTCCAGGGAGATCTCCTCCGGGTTGACCTCCATCCGGCCCGCCTCGATCTTGGAGAGATCCAGCACTTCGTTGATCAGGTTAAGCAGATCGGAGCCGGAGTTGTGGATGGTGGCGGCGAATTCTACCTGCCTGGGCAGCAGGTTAGCCTCCTTGTTGGCGGCCAGCAGCTGGGAGAGGATGAGGATGCTGTTCAAGGGGGTGCGGAGTTCATGGCTCATGTTGGCCAGGAACTCCGACTTGTAGCGACCGGAGACCTCCAGAGCCTTGGCCTTTTCCTCCAGATCCTGCCGTGCCCGGAGCAAGCCCCGGTTGGAGGTCTCGATCTCCTCGTTTTTGGCGGACAGCGCCTTGGATCGTTCTTCCAGTTCTTCGTTTGATACCCGCAACTCTTCCTGCTGGGTCTGCAACTGCTCCTCGGAAATGGAGAGGGTGCGGGCCTGTTCCTGCAACTCCTCGTTGGTTTGCTGCAATTCTTCCTGCTGGACCTGAAGCCTTTCCGATTGCTCCTGGGTGGTTTTCAAGAGGCGGTCCAGTTCCAGTCGAGCCTCGGTGGTGTGGATCGCCACTCCGATATTCTCCATCACCCGGTCGAGCAGGAGCTCTTCCCTGGGGGTGAAGGGCTTGTGCCGGCCCAGTTCAATCACGGCCAGCAGTTGGTTTTCAAAGTAGATGGGAGCGATCACCACCCCGGCGGCATCGGCTTCGCCAAGGCTGGAGGAAATTTTCAGGTAGCCGACCGGCAGATCGTTCATCACCAAGGCCTTGCCCTGGTGCAGCGCCCGGCCGATAATGCCATGGCCGCGGCTGATCAGCGGCCGGGCCTCCACCGCTTCGTCCGCCCCGTAAGCCTTGAGCAGCCGCAGGGTGTCATCGTCCTGGGCCAGGTAAAAGACTGCGGCCTGGGCATCGATCACCTCGACCAATACCTCCAGAATGTTGTGGGCCAGGGTGAGCAGGTCATGCTGGCCGTGGAGTCGGTCGCTCACCGCAGCCGTGCCCTCGGCCAGCCAGTGAACCGTTTCCTGTTTGCCGCCCAGGTCGCGGAGGGTGGCGGCCATCCGGTTCAAGGCGTAACTCAACCGGTCATCCTCAGAGCGGGGCGGGATGACGATGTCATAGTTGCCTTGGGAAACAGCCTCGGCCATCTCCACCACCTTTATTTCGTCGCGGATATCCACGATGTACTCTACCGCCCCGATGATCCGACCGTCGTCGTCCTTGAGCGGGGCGGCGGTGTAGCGGTAATGGGTTTCACCCCTGGGGGTGATGATGATATTTTCCCCGGTGAGCACCCGGTTCTGGACCATGGCCCGCACCACCTTGCAACGGTCGCTCTGGCAATCGCGGGTATGGAAAAGGTCGTGGCACTTTCTGCCGATGCACTGGCCCACGGCCAGGCGGGCGGCCCGCGCCCCGGCTTGGTTGACGAAGCGGATGTTGAGATCGCGGTCCACCACCTGGACCGGGGTGGGGATAGCGTGGAGATAACGGACCAGCTCGGCAACTTGGAGATGGGCCTGGCGCAGGTCATCGGTCAGGGTCTGCTGCCAGGCCGTCTGTTGCGCGGCTTCTGCCTGAAGCGGGCGGACCAGCCAGCGGGCAAGCAGCGTTGCGGCTCCGGCTGCGGCCAGGGCGACGCCCGGCCAGACCAGCCATGATGAGCCGGGAAGCAGCGCGGCCGCCAGGCCTGCGAGCAGCAGGGAAGTAGCCGATGCGCCAAGGGCAGCCAGCAACATCCGGCGGTCCAGGGAATTATTCATGTGCGACCTCTTTGTTTTTGGACGGTAAATTCCGGGTACCGCATTCCCTGTCTTTCCGGCAATCCGAAAAACATCGCCGACCCAAGCTGGTTTCAAAACATCTCATACGCCTAACAGATTGTCAATACTAGAAAAACGGGGCAGTATTGATGATCGTGTAACAACTGAAAAACGTAACGCCAAGACGCAGAGGCGCAAAGGCAACATGTTGAAATAAAAGGATTAAAATTTTGCGACTTTGCGCCTCTGCGTTAAAAAATGAGTTGTTGTGAGTCCATCAGCATTACCTGCGGCAGCGGGGCAATACCCTCACCGTGAGTCGGCGATCTCCCAGAAGGCCAAAATTTTTGGGTTGCGCAGATTTTTTTTCACCGTGCAGACCCCCAGCGCGAACGGCGCCAGCGCGGGGGAGATAGTGAGTACGGTGATCTGTGCTTGGAGCGGGCTTTTCTCCAAGACCAACCTGGGCACCACCCCGACCCCGCAGCCCAGGCTGACCATGGCGATGATCGCCTCGTTGCCCGCCACCTGGGCGTAGATGTTGGGCAGGATCTTTTTTGTGGCAAACCAGCGGTCGAGCCGTTCCCGGCTTAAGCCCTGCTCGGCCATGATAACCGGGGTTTTGCGCCAGTCGATCTCCGGGCCTTCATAAATAACGGTTTCGGGAAAGGCCAGGGGCGCGATGAAGACCAGGGGCGTTTCGGTGAGCTGCCGGAACTCCAGGCCGCCGGCCTGTTTATCCGGCAGGGCGTCGATGATCACCTCCACCTCGCCGTTACGGAGCCGGGTCAGCCCCTGGGCCGCATCGCCGGTCTGGAGCTTGATCTGCACCTCGGGGCAAGTCTTGCGGAATCGGCCCAAGATGCCAGGCAGGATGGAGTAGGCGGCGGTCACCGAGCAGTAGAGGGAGATGTCGCCGTGCAGAGCGCCATCATCGGCAAGGCTGTTTTTCAGCTCCTGCCAGCGGGTGATGGTCTCCTCGGCGTACTGCCTCATGGCCTCGCCTGCCTTGGTTAGCCGTACCGAGCGCTTGTCCCGGTCAAAGAGCCGCTCCCCTACTTCCGCCTCAAGGCGCTGGATGGTGCGGGTCAGGGCCGAGGGCGTCACATGCCGGGCCCGGCTGGTTTTGCCGAAATGCAGGGATTCGGCCAGGTGGCGAAAGAGCTTCAGTTCTTCAATGTCCATGGGCACTCTCCGGTTGTTGCAATTTTTGCAACACAATATCGCGAACAAGTCACTTGACGCAACAGAAAATACCGCTATGATAGTTCTCGGAAGCAAGTAAGAAAATCATATTTCCAAGACGATAAGGAGAACATCATGGGAGAGAATTACTTCAACAGCCTGCCGCTGCGTTTGCAGCTTGAGGAGCTTGGTCAGTGCCGCTTCATGGACTCTTCCGAGTTCAACGGAGTCGAGGCGCTCAAGGGCAAGAAGATCGTCATCGTCGGCTGCGGCGCCCAGGGGCTGCACCAGGGTTTGAATCTTCGGGACAGCGGCCTGAATGTCTCCTACGTCCTGCGTGAGGAAGCGATCAAGACCAAACGGCAGTCCTTCAAAAATGCCACGGACAACGGTTTTACCGTGGGCACCCCCGAACAGCTGATTCCCAAGGCCGACCTGGTCATCAACCTGACCCCGGACAAGCAGCACACCAAGGTGGTTTCCGCCATCATGCCCCTGATGAAAAAAGGGGCGACCCTCTCCTACTCCCACGGCTTTAACATCGTGGAAGAGGGGATGCAGATCCGCAAGGATCTTACGGTTATCATGGTGGCCCCCAAGTCCCCCGGCACCGAGGTGCGGGAGGAGTACAAGCGCGGCTTCGGCGTGCCCACCCTGATTGCCGTGCATCGCGCCAACGACCCCCAGGGCAAGGGCTGGGAGCAGGCCAAGGCTTATGCCTGCGGCACCGGCGGCGACCGGGCCGGGGTGCTGGAATCCTCCTTTGTCGCCGAGGTCAAATCCGACCTGATGGGCGAGCAGACCATCCTCTGCGGCATGCTCCAGGCAGGTTCCCTGCTCTGCTACGACAAGATGATCGAAAAGGGGGTCGAGAGCGGCTATGCCTCCAAGCTCGTCCAGTACGGCTGGGAGACCATCACCGAGGCCCTTAAGCACGGCGGCATCACCAACATGCTGGACCGCCTCGCCAATCCGGCCAAGATCAGGGCCTTTGATCTTGCCGAGGAGCTCAAGGATATCCTGGCCCCTCTTTTTGCCAAGCACATGGACGACATCATGAGCGGCCACTTCTCGAAAACCATGATGGAGGACTGGGCCAATAACGACAAGAACCTTCTCAAATGGCGGGCGGCCACCGGCAAAACCGCTTTCGAGAAGTCCACCTCCACCAAAAAGAAGATCAGCGAGCAGGAATACTTTGACCACGGTATCCTCATGGTGGCCATGGTCAAGGCCGGGGTCGAGCTGGCCTTCGACACCATGGTTTCCGCCGGAATCAAGGAGGAGTCCGCCTATTACGAGTCGCTGCATGAGGTGCCGCTCATCGCCAACCTCATCGCCCGCAAGAAGCTCTATGAGATGAACGTGGTCATCTCCGATACCGCCGAGTACGGCTGCTACCTCTTTGCCCACGCCGCCGTGCCCATGCTGGCCAAGTTCATGAAGAAGATCGACACTGAGGTGATCGGCAAGGGGTTGAGCGTCAAGGATAACGGAGTGAGCAACGTGGAACTGGTGCAAGTCAACGAGGCGATCCGCTACACCGGGGTCGAGGAGATCGGTGCGGAGCTGCGCTCCTACATGGGGGCGATGAAAGCCATTTTGTAAGTCGCAGCCAAAAAAATGTCATGCAAGGGGGAGGCCTGCCAGGGTTTCCCCCTTTTTTTCGCCTAAGGGTTGACCTTTTTGCACGGACCTTGTGATACCATGATTGTTATCAGGGAGAGAATTTGCAAGATCAGCTAACCTATAAAGGAGGAAAAAACAATGTGGAAACGAGCATGAATCGGCTGAGCATGGAGTGAGCGAAACCGGAAGCTATCTTTCCCGGCAGCATGAAAATCAAGAGAAATTGCCCTCGTGTTTACCGTCAACCTGTCCTGCGATTCGGGACTGCCTCTGCGCCACTCCGGGAGAGAAAAACAGGGTTTGCCGGGCAGGTGATCGGGAAGAGCAAAAACTGAATTAATAATCCACAAGGAAAATCATTATGAAACTATTCAATCTGTTTGGGAGCTTTTTTCTCTTCATTCTGCTGGCTTCTTTTCTGGGCTGCGCCTCGACGGCAAAGCATGAGGGAACCGGAGAGTATATTGATGACACGGCCATCACCACCAAGGTAAAAGCGGTAATTCTCAAAGAAGATTCACTGAAGTCGAGCGAGATCAACGTTGAAACCTTCAAGGGTGTGGTTCAGTTGAGCGGTTTTGTCAACTCTCAAGCCGACATCAACAAGGCGGTCGAAGTTGCCCGCAACGTCAAGGGGGTGAAATCGGTTACCAATTCCATGCGCCTTAAGCAAGAGAGCAGCGTCGGAGAGTATATTGATGACGCAGTCATCACCACCAAGGTAAAAGCGGCAATTCTTAAGGAGAGTTCGCTGAAGTCGAGCGAGATCAACGTCGAAACCTCCAAGGGCGTGGTTCAGTTGAGCGGTTTTGTCAATTCTCAGGCCGACATCAACAAGGCGGTCGAAGTTGCCCGCAGCGTCAAAGGGGTGAAATCGGTCACCAATTCCATGCGCCTTAAATAAGGAAAAAGGCTCAAGCGGCCGATTTCCGCCAAGTCTCAGGTGCTCCATGAAATTACGCCGGGGAGCACATGAGACGGCACCGAATCTTTGGCTTATCCGACGGACAAAAAAAGGAGAATCATATGCTGCGGACAATTCCGTGATATTGATAGTTCTCTGGGCGCTGGGGCTGGTCAGCAGTTACACGATGGGAGGTTTTTTCATCTCCTGTTGGTGGTTGCTATTGTTGTGGTTTTGCTCAATGTTATTCAGGGGCGGCTGGGGTAGTTTGCGGAAAAGGAGTTTTATGCAAAGTTGTTGAAATCGTAAAAAGCCACGATTACAACGGGTATTAATGTGTAAGTGTATGATTTTGTGTGGTGGGCCTGTAAACTTTTCAGGTTGTTGCGAGTTCATCAAAGTTGACAACAGAAAGGAACGAAATGAAAACAAACATGTTGATAGCCATTGTGCTCATCGCCATAGGGATCATAGCCTTTGCCTATCAAGGCATCACCTATACGACTCGAGAGAAGGTCCTCGATATCGGCCCGATTCAGATGACGACGGAGAAGACGAAAACCCTGCCGCTGCCGCCGATTGTCGGAGCTGTTGCGTTGGTGGGCGGCATCGTTTTGCTGGTAATGGGGAAAAAAAACGGCTGATCGGCAAATGACTCAGCCGCCGCCCCGAACCAGAGCGATCAGCATCCTTACGGTTCCGCGCATCTGATGCGCCTGGGCGCTCAGCTCTTCGGCGGCGCTGGCCGCTTCCTCTGCGGTGGCTGCATTCTGCTGGGTAACCATATCCAGCTCGTTAACCGCCAGATTAACCTGTTCCACTCCGGTGGCCTGCTCCCGGGAAGCCGTGGTGATCTCGCTCATCAGCATGGCAACCTTGCCGGTACTCTCGGCCACTTCCTTGAATGACCGGTTGGTGGCAAGCACCAGATTTTCACCGATCCGCACCTTCTGCACAGTTCCCTCGATAAGCCCGGCGGTATTCTTCGCCGCCTCTGAGGCCCGCATGGCCAGGTTGCGTACCTCGTCTGCCACCACGGCGAAACCGGCCCCGGCCACCCCGGCCCGCGCTGCCTCAACCGCTGCGTTCAGGGCCAGCAGATTGGTTTGGAAGGCAATCTCATCAATGGTTCTGATAATCTTGGAGGTCTCTTCGCTGGCCTGGGAGATTTCCGCCATGGACTGGGTGAGCTGGTCCATGGAACCATTGGCCGTGTCGATCACCCTGCGCGTCTCGGAAGTCAGGACCTCGGCCTGGCCGACATTGTCGGCGTTCTGCTTGGTCACTGCGGAGATCTCTTCCAGAGAGGCGGAGGTTTCCTCGATGGCGGCGGCCTGATTGCTGGCCCCGTCCGCCAGAGACTGACTGACCGAGGAGACCTGGCCGGCCGCCGAGGTAACCTCCTCCGCCCCTTCATCCAGGGCATTACTGATCCTCTCCAGGGCACCGCCGATAAGGGCGGAAAGATAGGCGGCCAGAAAAATGCTGAGCAGGATAACGACCAAGGCTGTCGCCGTGGTGATCAGCAACGAGGTCCGGGCCTCGCGTCTGCCGTTCTCCGCCTGGCTTACAATTCCTTCCGCCAGCTGGGTTTCAATTTCTTTCATCAGATCGATTTTGCCGGTCATGGCCGTAAACCAGCGTTCGGCATTGATCCCGAAACCATCACTAACATTGTCCGCAATCTTGGCCAGGGTTTCGTTCTCCATGGCGGCAACCTCGGAGACAACAGGGGCCTTCATTTTTTCCTCGTAAACCTTTGTGCCCGGTTGATTGGAAAATGCCAGGAAGTTATTCAAAAAGGATGACTGCTCGGCGAGGATCTGTAAGAATTTTTTGTTCATCCCCAGGGCGAAACGATCGTTGGCAAAGGTGTTGTTCAGCACCGCTCTTTCGATGCCCATGCGTTCCTTGGCCTCGACAAAGTTGTAGTAGGCGGTGAGCGCTCGCATGGTTCCTGCGTCAGGAGTACTCCTGGCGATGAGGGGAATTGTGCCCAGAAACTGGTGAATCACTTTGGTGTAAAAGGAGATGGCCTCCGGCGCGGCGATGGTCAGGGTGTCAACCTGCTGCCGGATGGCGGAGATTTTTTCTGCTTCGGCCAGGGCTTCCGCCAGCTTATGCACTAATTCCCCATCGGTCTTGTCCGCGCTGGCATGGCCGAGGGACTCTTTGAGCGCCGTGAGACGCGCCTCGGTTTCACGCCGCTGGTCCGGCAGGCGGTCGCCGAAGGTCTTGCCCTGGCTGCCCAGAAATCCCGCGGTCATGCCCCGCTCCTTCTGGGCTTCGTGGGCGATCTCGGTGATCAATCCGGCCATGACGGCAAGTTCCTTGACCTTGGTCGCCTGGGTAATGGTCCGGTAGCGCTCCGCGCCGTTAGTCACCAGAAGGACAGCCAGGAAAAAAACCGGAATGGAAACAAGCAGCCGCATCTGGTTTTTGATGGCAAGGCGTTTGATGAAATTCATGGACGCGGAGTCCTCCTGGTGTGGGGTTTGTTGTGGTGTGCGGTTTCCTCTCAATTTGCTGACAGTAGCATGCAGCTTGATTTGCGGCATTGATTTAAGTCAAGGCCGGTAACCAATCACGGGGTAAGCCCACAAAGGTCAAATAACTACGGAACAAGCGGTCACAGGGTGCCGCAGGTTGCGGCAAGCGGGACGGCGATGCGTACTTTTGTACGTGAGCCGGACCGATCGCCGCAAGATGTGGTGCCCTGTGATCGCTTACCAAGGCCGACAGTTTTGCCCGAATTTAGCCGTGCATTTAAGCCCCTGCAGGCGTGAAACCGGAAAGTTCCAGGATCATCGTTGTTGCAGGGGCAGCCCCGCCGCCTTCCAGGCGCTGATCCCGCCATTCAGGTTGTAGATTTCCCCGTAACCCTTGCCGGAAAAATACTGGCCCACCGCATAGCTGCGCCCGCCCACGGCGCAGATCAGCAAGAGTGGCTTGCCCGTTGGCAGGGTCATCCTGCCGCGGGCAAGTTCGCCGAAGGGGAAGAGCTGCGACCCGGGAATGGAACCCTCGCGCAGCTCTGCCGGCGAGCGGACATCCACCAGCACCAGATCCTTGCGGGTCTCGATGAGAGTCTTGGCCTCCTGCGGAGAAAGGGCGCGGAAGATCGGGCTCTGGCCGGATGCCGACGGGGATCTGTCGCCGCAGGCGATTGGGGCAAGCAACAACATTAACAGGGAACATGCCTGGAGATACCTTTTCATACAAACCTCTTACGTTTTTTATGGATAACTATCCAGCTCAAGGCCGGAAGCGAACAAAAACAACCCAAACCGTAACTATCCAGCAGTGCCGTAGCTGCTAGGCAGAAGCCTGCGAAGTGTGCTGGTGCCCATGAGCAGGCTGATAACAACGCAGATGCGGTGCTGCTGGATAGTTACTTTTATGGATTCATGACCCGGAGCTGATCTGGTCCAGGGCGGCGAGGACTGCCTGGATTTCGGCTTCGGTGTTGAAAAAACCGGGGGAAAACCGCAGGGTGCCCTGGGGAAAGGTCCCGATGCTGCGGTGGGCCGCCGGAGCGCAGTGGAGCCCGCCTCTGGCCATGATTCCGTAATGGCGGTCGAGGAGAAAGGCGAGATCGGCCACGCTTCTTCCTGCCATGGTCAGGGAAACAACCGAGCCCCGGCCGGCGCCGACCGGAGGACCGTACACGGTAAGCCCCTTGATCTGGCTTAAGCCGTCCAACAGCAGGGAGGTGAGGTGTTCTTCGTGGCGCCGGATCGTTTCCCTGCCTGTTTGCCGGATGAATTCCAGCCCCGCGGCCAGGCCGCCGATGCCCAGAGTGTTGGGCGTTCCCGACTCATGACAGTCCGGCATGCCTTGCGGCTGCTCCTCCTGCTCCGAATTGCTGCCCGTGCCGCCCATGGTCAGCGGCGGAAGCATGAGCTCTTCGCGCAGCAGAAAACCGCCGGTGCCGGTGGGGCCAAACAGCCCCTTGTGGCCGGTAAAGGCGAGAAAATCGATGCCCATCTCTTCCATGTCTAGGGGAAAAACTCCGGCGGACTGGGCCGCGTCCACCATCAGCAGCGCCTCGCCCTTGCGGTTGCCGATGGCGGCAAGATCGGCAACCGCGCCGGTTACATTGGAGAGATGGTTGATGATGATGAGCCGGGTCTTGGCGCTCAGCCGCCTGGGGATATCGTCGGGGTCGATGGTTCCGATGGCGGAGGTTGGCAGAAACGAAAGACGAATGCCCTTGGTCTTTTCCAGGTGGCGCAGGGGGCGCATCACCGAGTTATGTTCCATGCCCGTGGTCAGCACCTGATCGCCGGGGGTGAGCAGCCCGAATATCCCGACATTGAGCGCCTCGGTAACATTGCTGGTGAACACCACTCGGCTGGAGTTCTGGCAACCGAAAAACTCGGCAAGCCGCTCGCGGGTCTCAAAGATCACCCGGCTGGCAGCCAGGGAAAAACGATGGGCCGAGCGGCCCGGGCTTAAGGAGATCTCCCTGAGCAGCCGGTGCATGGCCTCGGCTACCTCCGGCGGCTTGGGAAAGGAGGTGGCGGCGTTGTCTAGATAGATGGGGGAAGAAGAGTCGGGCATAAGCAAAAGAGGGCGGCAGACTTCAGTAGGGGCTGACCACCTTGGCCGCCTGGGCCACGGCGTCCATGATTTCGAACATGTTGGTGACCTGGCCTACCAGCAGGTCGTCCTTGAGGTTGAAAAAGTCCAGACAGGTGCCGCAGGAGAAGATCTCCACCCCCAGGTCAGTCAGCTCCTTTAATGGGGCGATCAGGTCGGATTCGGTGGCGGTGATTTTTACCCCGCTGTTGTAAAAAAAGATTTTGGCGGGCAGGGGGTTGATGTTCTTGAGGGTTTTTATATAGGCCCGCATGAGTACTCCGCCCAGGGGGTCGCTTCCCCTTCCCATGGTCTCGGCGGGGATGACGCAGATCAGGCCGGCGCCTGGCAGATCGCAGCGGTAGTTCTCAGGGGCCGGCTCCTTGGCGGCAGCCTCCCCGCTCTGTTTTTTGCTGATCGTTATGTGGATGGCCTCTCCGGCGGAATGGCTTGCCACCTCATAACCCTGACTTTTGCCGAATCTGGTTAGATTGCTCCGGGCAGCCTCGTTGTCAACCAGCACCTCCACTGCGCTTTGTCCCGGAGAGTCTAGCAATTCCTTGGCCCTTATTACCGGTTGCGGGCAGACAAGACCCCGGCAGTCGAGGATGGTATGGATGTTTTGTTCTTGTCGCAGGTCAGTCATTGAAGCTTATCTCGCTCACCATATCCTGGATGATGTTCTGGGCGGCAACTTCAAGGGTCGGCGCGGCAAAACCCGTGTCATAAAAATCAGGGTTGATGTCGTTGGAACTCCATTTGCTCTCTGCCTCGAAATGGAGATCCTTGCGGGAAAAATATCCCGCCGGCAGCATCATCCGCAGCTTGTAGTTCCGGTTTGTGGGAATTTTCTCCTTGCTCACCAGTTTGAGGCCGGTGGTGGTCAGATCGACGAGATGCCCCAGGAGTTCATTGGTTTCATCATCGTAGACTTCAAGGTAGTAGACAAGGTGCCGGCGCTTAAGGGTTCTGGGTTCATCCGTCATGCTTTCCTCCTTTTGGTTCTATTTTGGCAAGGCTGGCCAGCATGCCTTCAATGATTGCCTCGGGACCTATGCTGGAAGAATCGACAATAACGGCATCAGCCGCCGGTTTGAGCGGGGCAAGGGTCCGCCTGGAATCATCATGGTCGCGCTTGCTGATCTGGTCCAGGATTTCCTGATAGGCCACGATCTGGCCCTTTTCCGCCAGCTGTTTCTGGCGGCGGCTGGCTCGCACCTCGGCTGAGGCGTCGAGAAAAAACTTACCGACCGCCGTGGGGAAAACCACGGTGCCCATATCGCGGCCCTCGGCGACAATGGAGCCTTTTTCCCCCAGCTGCCGCTGCAGGGCGGTAAGTTTCGCCCGGACCAGCGGGTCGGCGGAAACCCGCGAGGCGACCAAGCCCATTTCCGGGGTGCGAATGGCCAGGGAAACATCTTCGCCATTGAGCACTACCAGCACGTCATCGTCACCGTTGGGGGAAAGGGCCAGTTCGATTCCGGCCAGACATTTTTTGAGCGCCTCCGTATCGGCCAGGTCAATACCCTGTCGCTGAAGCGCCAACCCCACCGCCCGGTACATGGCGCCGGTGTCTAGATAAGTAAAATGGAGCCTTGCGGCCAGCCCCCGGCTGATCGTGCTTTTTCCGGCGCCCGAGGGGCCGTCGATGGTGATGATGGCCTTGGGATCAAGCATGATCCAGCTCGCCCAGCACCGTGGCCAGGGCTTTGACAAACCGCTGGTTTTCCGCGGGCAACCCTGCGGTGATCCGGATATAGGTGGGGTAGCCGTAGGCGTTCATGGGCCGGACGATGACTCCCTGATGGAGCAGTGCCTCGTACAGCTTTTTGCCGTCGGCCTTGACATCGATGAGAAAAAAGTTGGTCTGGGTGGGAAAGGGGTGGCAGCCGAGTTTTTCCACTTCGCTGCTTACCCAGGCGATGCCCTCGCGGGTTAAGGCGATGGTTTTCTCGTAATGTTCGTCATCGCTCAAGGCGGCAAGTGCCCCCGCCTGGGCGGGAAGATTGACGTTGAATGGCTGCCTGACCCGGTGCAGATAGTCGGCGATGTCGGCGTGCATCAGGCCGTAGCCCACTCTTAAGCCAGCCAGGCCGTAGGCCTTGGAAAAGGTGCGCAGGGCCACCACCGGCACCCGGTGCAAGAGATAGTCCCGGGCGTCGAGCCGCAGGGCCGGCTCGACAAAATCAACATATGCCTCATCGAGGACGACGATCACCTGATCCGGCACCTTGTCGAGAAAGGCTGCAAAGGCCTCATTGCTGAATACCGTGCCGCAGGGATTGTTGGGGTTGTCGAGAAAGATGAGCCGGGTTTTTTCCGTGATCCGGCTGGAGATTTCGTCCAGGTCATGGTGCATGTTGACCAGGGGCACCACCCGGTTGATGCCGCCCTGGGCCTGAACCGCCTTCTGGTAGACGAGAAAGGTGGGCAGACTGGTGATCACCTCTTCGTCTGGCGCGAGAAAGGCTGCGATCATCAGCTGGATGATCTCGTTGGAACCGTTGCCGAAGACCAGCTGGTTTTGGGCAACGCCGATTTTTTTGGCCAGCGCCTGGGCCAGGTAATAGCAGCTGCCATCGGGATAGCGGTGCAGGTTTTTCAGGCTGTCGGTCACGGCGGCCAAGGCCTTGGGCGACGGACCCATGGCGTTTTCGTTGGAGGCCAGCTTGATGGAGCCGGTGATGCCGTACTCGCGCTCCAGTTCTTCCAGAGGCTTGCCCGGCGGATAGGGGATGAGGCTGGCGATGTTATCGCGCACAGGGAGTTTCATGGAAGTAAATCCTTATAGATAGCTGTCAGTTGTCAGCTGTTAACTTATAGCTTATAGCTTATAGCTTATAACTGACAGCTGTTTTTCAAATCAAGCCGCTGTTCCAGGGCAGAGGCGGCCTGGAAGATTTTTTCCTCGGCAAAATGGCTGGCCTGGAGCTGAAGGCCGATGGGCAACCCGTGGCTGCTTATCCCGCAGGGCACCGACATGCCGGGCAAGCCGGCCAGGTTGGTGCAAATGGTAAGGATATCGGAGAGATATACGGAGAGAGGATCGTCGATTTTTGCCCCAATCTTCCAGGCCGGGGCGGGGGTGACCGGGGAGACCAGCAGGTCGCACTGGGCAAAAGCTTTGGCGTAATCCTGCACGATCAGGGTGCGTACCTGGGAGGCCTTCTTGTAATAAGCATCGTAGTAACCGGAGGAAAGAGCGTAGGTGCCGATGATGATCCGTCGCTTGACCTCCTCGCCGAATCCCTGGGAGCGGCTGTGGCGGTACATCTCCAGGAGTTCCTGCTGGTCGTGGTCGCGGAAGCCGTATCGGACTCCGTCGTAGCGGGCCAGATTGGAGCTGGCCTCGGCCGGCGCGATGATGTAGTAGGCCGCTACCCCGTATTCGGTGTGGGGCAGGGAGATTTCCACGATTTTGGCCCCGGCTTCCTTGAGCAGGGAAATGCCTTTGCTCACCGCCTGTTCCACCTCCGGGTCGAGCCCGGCGCCGAAGTATTCCTTGGGGATGCCGATGGTAAGGCCGTTACAATCTTGGGTAAGGGCACCGGTGTAGTCCGGCACCGGCTGGTCGATCGAGGTGGAGTCGCGCGGATCGTAACCGCTGATCGCCTTGAGCATGATGGCAGCGTCGCGCACATCCTTGGTGAGCGGGCCGACCTGATCCAGAGAGGAGGCATAGGCCAGGAGGCCGAAGCGGGAGACTCGGCCATAGGTGGGTTTGATCCCCACGATTCCGCAGTGGGAGGCGGGCTGGCGGATGGAGCCGCCGGTATCCGAGCCCAGCGAGGCGATGCATTCGTCCGCCGCCACCGAGGCGGCCGAGCCGCCGCTGGAGCCGCCGCAGACATGGGCCAGGTTCCAGGGATTTTTCGGCACCCCGTAGGCGCAGTTTTCGTTGGCCGAGCCCATGGCGAATTCGTCCATGCTCGTCTTGCCGAGGATCACCGCGCCCTCAGCCCGCAGCCTTTCCACCACCGTGGCGTCATAGGGCGGAATGAAGGTTTCGAGGATCCTGGAGCCGGCCGTGGTGCGCAACCCTTTGGTGCAGAGAACATCCTTGAGGGAGAGCGGAATGCCGCAGAGGTTGCCGCCTTCGCCCCGCCTCCGCTGGGCATCCGCTGCTTCTGCCTGGGCCAGGGCCGTGTCGCGGTCCTGGGTGATATAGGCGTTGATCTTGGACTCCACAGCGTCGATCCTGTCGAGTACCGCCCGGGTCAGCTCCACGGAGGAGATCTCCCCCGTAGCCAGGAGATCCTGCAAGGCGTGAATGGTTAAGGCGTGGAGTTTCATAATATACCGTACCGCTGCTGGTTTTCCGAAGGTCTGCCGCCGGCGCGGAGAGCGCGCTAATAAAAACGGACCTCGGCAAGGAGGTCCGTAATGGGCAGTACGCAATGATTATTTCTAAGCCGTTGTAAAAAATAACGTGGACGTTTCATGTGGTCAAAACGGCATAAGGAGCCGTAAATTAGCGGCCAAATTTTACAGGTTATTTCTTGACGGCTCCTAACCCTGATAAACAGGATAAGTGCGTTAACGGGGTTATTTTCTGCCCAAAAACGCAGAAAATAACCTCTAACTTACTAAATAACCCTGGGCACCACGAAGGCCTCGCCGTTCTGCACCGGGCCGTTGGCCAGGGCCTCCTGCTGGGACAAGGATTCACGAACCTCGTCTGCGCGGAAGGCATTGTGGATGGCCAGGGCATGCGTGGTGGGCACAACACCGGTGGTGTCCAGCTCGCCCAGTTTTTCCACATAACTCAGAATACCATCGAGTTGCAGGGTGGTTTTCTCTACTTCGGCCTCTGACAGCGAAAGTCTCGCCAGCCTGGCTACATGTCGCACTTCTTCAGGGGTGATTTTCATGCCTTGATTTTTACCGCATCCAACCGGCCAAGTCAATCGTGATGAACTCGCAATAACCTGAAAAGTTCACAGGCCCAAGATGCTAAATCAAACACTTACACATTAATAGCCGTTGTAATCGTGGCTTTTTACGATTTCAACAATCGTGATGAACTCGCAACAACTCATTTTTTAACGCAGAGGCGCAAAGTAGCAAAACTTTAATCCTTTTATTTCAACATGTTGCCTTCGCGCCTCTGAGTCTTGGCGTTACGTTTTTCAGTTGTTACACGATCAACAATCGTACCCGTTCAGCAGCAGCGCATCTGCTTCGCAGGCGCTAGTGGCGCTGCCGGCCGGTTATATCTGGCTATCGAGGACCTCGACGAAGACCCGCACCACTTCGGGGTCAAACTGGCTCCCGGCGCAACGGTGCAGCTCGGCAATGGCCGTCAGGGGCTCCATGTTTTTTTTGTAGCTGCGCATGGAGGTCATGGCGTCAAAGCTGTCCGCCACGGTGATGATTTTAGTCAGCAGGTTCAGGTCGCTGCCGCCCAGGGCGTCCGGATATCCCTTGCCATCCAACCTTTCGTGGTGGTGGCGGACGATGAAGATCTCCTCCTGCATGAAGGCCAGGGGCGTGATGATGTTGGCCCCGATCTCCGGATGTTTTTTCATCAGCAACCACTCTTCATCGGAGAGCGGCCCGGGTTTGCGGATGTAATTGACATCTATCACCAGCTTGCCGATGTCGTGGACCTTGCAGGCCCGCTCCAGCACGGTCATTTCCTTCTCGGTCAGGTGCAGGGCCTTGGCGATGTTCATGGCGTGGAAGGTGACCCGGTTGGTGTGCCCGGCGGTATACATGTCCTTTTCTTCCAGGGCAGTTTGCAGGGTAAGCATGGTGTTCAGGGTGGAGACTTCCAGATCCTCGTTGTATTCTTCCAGCAGGCGGTTTTTTTTCGCCAGTTCGCGGGTCTTGCTGCGTACTTCGCTTTCGAGATTTTCTTTGTAAACCTTCTCTTGGAGGACGTACTTCCGTTTTTCAATGGCCCGCTTGACCTTGATGTTGAAGATGTCCAGGTCTTCGATGGGCTTGGGGATGAAGTCGTAGGCTCCAAGGTTGATGGCCTTGACCGCGTACTCCATGGAGCCCGCGCCGGTGAGGAAGATCACCGGGATCCCGTAATTGCAGTCGTTGATCCGCTTAAGGGTTTCAAAGCCGTCAAGGCCAGGCATGTTGATATCGAGGATGATGAGATCGAAATCACAGGCCAGGGCGGCCAGGGCCTCTTCGCCGCTGGCGCAGGAGACCACCGTGTGACCGAACATGGTGAGGATTTTGTAAACGGCTTCCCGAACCAGGATGTCGTCGTCAGCGATGAGGATCTTTGCCTGCGCCATGGTGAGTCCGTAACCAGAAAAGAAGGATGGGTGCGAGCGCGGGCCAATAAGGGCCGCAACCGCCATCTCGATTATAACACCGAATTTTCTTTAAAAAGTCCAGTATTTTTTTGCCACTGCCAGGGCCGCATCCAATGGAGGCAGAGGCCTGTTTGCCTGGGACAGTGGGTTAAACGTTGCGGGCGTAAGCCCTCCCTCCCCGGTCATTTCATGAAGGCTGGCCAGCACGCCGTCGGCAAGGCCGTGCAGATTGTAGCCCCCTTCCAGCACCAGCACCAGCCGCCCCCCGCAAAGCTCGGCCGCCAGAGAGACCATAACCCTGGTCATATAGGCAAACCCGGCGGTGGTAACAGCCATGGTGCCGAGCGGATCGGAGACATGGGTATCATAACCGGCGGAGATTAAAAGGCAGTCCGGCCTGTACAGGCCGGCAACCGGAGCCACCAGCTCGTTCATGATCCGGGCAAAGTCCTGGTCGCCCTGGCCGCCGGGCAGCGGCACGTTGAGGGTGTAGCCTTCTCCCTTGCCTGCTCCGGCCTCCCGGAGTGAGCCGGTTCCCGGATAATATGGGTACTGGTGGGTGGAGCAGTAGAGAACCTGGGCGGTGTGATAAAAGGCATGCTGGGTGCCGTTGCCGTGGTGCAGATCCCAGTCGAGGATGAAAATCCGCTCCATGCCCAGATGTTTCAGCCCGTAGCGGGCGCCGATGGCGATATTGTTGAACAGACAGAAGCCTTTGCCGCGGTCCGCTTCGGCATGGTGCCCGGGCGGGCGAACCAGGGCCGCGGCATTGTCGGCCTCGCCCGCGGCCACCAGCTTGAGGCCGGTGATCACCGAGCCTGCGGCGAGGACCGCCGCCTCGTAGGAGCGGGGCGAGGTGTGGGTGTCCGGGTCAAGCACGTCGAACTGCTTGCCCGCCGTCTCGGCCACCCTTTCGATATACTCGGGGGTATGGTTTGCGGCCAGATCGGAGTAGTCAGCCGGCTCACACTCGGGATAAAAAAAGGCCCCGGCTTCTTCCGTCCGGGCCAGGGCCTGATAGATGGCGGTAAGGCGCTCGGGGCTTTCCACATGGTCGTCGCCCGGATCGTGTTCAAGAAAGAGGGCGTCTTTCAGGACCGCGGTTTTTCGGCGCATACAGTTTTTCTCACAATATGAATGGTGCAGGTTTCGGTGATCAGATAATCGAGCTGTTGATCGTGGCTTTCCAGAGGCACGGCCGCAACAACCTGGAGATCAAAGGCCAGGCCGATCCGCAGGGCCTGGGGCGCCGCAGACTGTAAAAAGCGGTCATAAAAGCCGCCGCCGTATCCCAGCCGTCCTCCTCCGGCATCGAAGACACTGCCAGGCGTCACCACGATTTTGATGGAGGCGGGGTCTACCAGGGGCAGGGTTTGCAGCGGCTCCGTGATACCGCAATAGCCAGGGACAAGATCCCTGCTTGGGTCGGTGATGGCATAGGGCAGCAGCCGGTGTTCCTTAACCAGGGTCAGGGGCACGCTCACAGATACTCCCTTTTTCAGGCAATGCGTGATCAAGGGCAGGGTTTCCACCTCGCTGCGGAAGCTGACATAGGTAAAAACGCTGTCGGCCCCGGCAAATTCCGGCAGGGCCAGGAGCCGTTCGGTAATGGCCCTGCTTTTTTGCTGCCGCTCATTTGGAGAAAGCTGGTCGCGGGCGGCGAGAATTCTGCTGCGCAGGGCCTTGCGCGTTTCGCTCATTGCGGGTCCTTTTTGCCCGGCTTTCCGGGCAAGCTGAATGGATAACGCACTGTCCCCAATACGCTAAGCGGTTTTTCTTAACAATTGACCTGCCCCCAAGAGTGGCGTACATATTTTTAATGCTCCCGGTGATTCTTGTAAGCCTGGGTGGATATTTGGCGGAGACCGGGTTCACCGCACTGTCTTTTCAATGAGTTGAGAGGAACGCCATGCTATCCTTTTACAAAAAACTTCCCATCTCTGCCAAGCTTTTACTCAGCAATCTGGCCTTTGCCCTGCCCATGGCGGTGCTGATCTTTTTTATGAACATCAGCTTCACCTATGACATCAACATCGGCAAGAAGGAATTGGCGGGCTCCGGAAATCTCCGCCGGCTGTTTACCGCGCTGCGGGAAAATTCCGGAGTTAACGGCCAGGAAAAGGCGCAGACTCAAATTTTAGAGCAGTTCCTGGCAACCGGCCGGGATTTTTTGCTTACCCGCGATCCTGCCCTGGACAGCAGTCTGCTGGCCGGAATTCTGGTGGCCCAGCTCCCGCGCAACTACAGCCAGCTCAGCAGGTATTCGCTGCCGGCGCACCCAGCGGCACGGCCTGGCTCTCCGGCGGCGCCGGTCGAGGTTTCCCGCGCATCATCCCTGAAGCTGCAACATGATTTTAGCCTGTTTCAGGCCGATTTTGCAAAAATCATCGCCGATGCCGGGCTCGCCGTTCAGGAAGACGGCAATTATTACGGCATCAGCCCTTCATTGCATGACTCCTTCGCCAAGGCATTAGAAGACTATCGCCGGGAGACGGCCGGTTTTATCGCCCTTCAGCAGCAGAGCGCCACAGGGGATGTTGACCGGGCCGCTTTACTTGCCGCCGGCGAAAAGGCCCGGGTGAGCTGCCGGCGGCTCATCCAGTCGGGGCTTAACGAGCTGGACATTCTCATCGGCAAAAGGATCGCCAGTTACCGCACATGGCAGTTGCTGGCCTTTGTTGCCAGCGCCCTGGCCCTGGCGCTGGCCTCGGCCTTTATCTATGCCATTGCCAAAAGCATCACCGTCCCCATCAAGGCGATTGTCGGCTACACCAGGGAAATCAGCGAAGGCGATTACCAGGCCGGTCTGGCCGGGGATTTTCAGGGGGAGCTCAAAGGCCTGGCCGCCGATCTGAAAAAAATGGTGAATGAAATTATCCGGCTGGCCTCCTTCCCGCGCGAGAACCCGGCCCCGGTTCTGGCCGCCGATGCCGGCGGGGCCATTACCTACATGAACCATAGCGCCAAGGCGATTCTTGATGAGCTGCGCCTTAAGAGCGAAGATTTTCTGCCTCCCGACCATGGCCGGATTATCGAGGTTTGCCTGGCCAGTGGCCGCAACCGCTCCGGGATAGAAACCGCCGCCGGGTACCGGGTTTTTGAGTGGACTTATAATCCCTTGGTGGAGCAAGGCGTGGTCCATATCTACGCCAAGGATATTACGGCCAGGAAACGGCTCGAAGAGCAGCTCCGCCATGATGCCTTTCATGATTCCCTGACCGGGCTTGCCAACCGGGCCCTGTTTCTGGATCGACTCCAGCAGGCGGTGGCCCGCCGGCAAACCGATCCGGGCGCCGGCTTTACCGTGATGTTTCTCGATCTTGATGGCTTCAAGCTGGTCAATGACAGCCTGGGCCATGAGCAGGGGGACAAGCTGCTGGTCGCTTTTGCCGAGCGGATCGCGCCCCTTGTCCAGCCAGGCGATACCCTGGCCCGTCTTGGCGGCGACGAATTCACCCTGTTGCTCGACAACCTTGCCGACGATCAGGCCCTGGCCATTCCGGAGCGGATCCGGCAGGCGCTTGCCGCTCCCGTCCATCTCAACGGGCTGGAGATCAGCGTTTCGGTCAGCATCGGCATTGTTCTGCAGCCCGCGCCTGAACTTGGGGCCGAGGAAATTCTCCGTGACGCGGACACGGCCATGTACCGGGCCAAGGCCCAGGGCCGGGGCCAATACGTTTTGTTTGATGCGACCATGCACAGCCAGGCCCTTGAGCGCCTCCGCCTTGAGATCGAGCTGAAAAAGGCCATCGAGCGGCAGGAGTTCGTCGTTTATTATCAGCCGATTGTCGAGCTGACGCATGGCGCGCTGACCGGTTTTGAGGCCCTGGTCCGCTGGCGACATCCCAGCCAGGGGCTTTTGCCGCCGGGTTTTTTCATCCCCATGGCCGAGAAAACCGGACACATCCATGCTATCGGCCGGGAGGTTCTTCGTCTCTCCTGCCTCCAGGCCAGGTTGTGGCAGGAAAAATTCGCGGATCACCGGAAGCTTCTGATCAGCGTCAACCTGGCGGTGCCGCAGCTTCTCTCCTCGCATATCATGGAGGAAATCGAGCAGATCCTGGATGAAAGCGGCCTGCCGCCCGCCACCCTCAAACTGGAGGTTACCGAAAGCGGCATCATGGAAAATATCGAAACTGCGCTTAATGTCCTGCATGCCATCAGAGAGCGCGGCATGACCCTCAGCATCGATGACTTCGGCACCGGTTATTCCTCCCTGAGCTACCTGCATCGTTTCCCTTTCGATACCCTGAAGGTGGACCGTTCCTTTGTGATTGAAATGGAAAAAGATACGAAAAATCTGGAGATTATCAAAAGCATCGTGGCCCTGGCCCACAATCTTGGAAAGAAGGTGATCGTCGAAGGCATCGAAACCGCAACGCAACTGGCGCTGGTCCGAAGTCTGGGCTGCGAGTTCGGCCAGGGCTATCTCTTTGCCAAACCGCTGCCTGCCGAAGAGGCGGAGAAATTGTTGCGTTCCGCGGAGTCATTTTTCTAGGCAGTTTTCGCCGTAGCAACAGCGGGGGTTTTCCTGAAAAAAACGGAATATGTAGCGGAGCTTACATTTTTTTGTCCTGACATAGGATATTCCTTTTTAAGGAATTCATTTAAAGCCTTGTCGCCGGTAATTCCGTCGACAGATTTTTCCTTTTTTCAGCAAAAAACCTTGGAGAGTGAAAATGTCAGGGAGGACAAAGCTCTGGTATCTGAAAAATCTCGACATCTTCAGCCACCTGCGCGAAGAGGAATATCAGATGCTCGACCAGCATTCCTCCATGCGGGCAATCAAGCGGGGCGACATCCTCTATCTTTATGGCTCCTCGGACAAGAAGCTGTATATGTTGAAAACCGGAGCGGTCAAGATCACCAAATTGACCCCCGGCGGCCGGGAACTGATCATTGATATCATCAAGGGCGGCTCTCTGTTCGGTGAAATGGCGGCCATTGAAGACAGGGAGCGGGATGAAGCCGCCGTGGTTGTCGAGGACGGGCTGCTCTGCGAACTGAGCCGGCCGGATTTTGAACGGATGCAGAAGATGGTGCCGGGTCTGTCGATCCGGGTGACCAAAATGATCGGGTTCCGGCGCTGGAAGCTGGAGAACAAACTCATCGACCTGTTGTATGGCTCGGTCGAGCAACGGCTGGCCAAAACCATTCTCAATCTGCTTGATGATTTCGCCGTTCCCCATGCGGAGGGCTATCTGTTGAAGGTTAAACTGACGCACCAGGATTTCGCGGACCTGATCGCCTCGACGCGCGAGACCGTGACCGCCACGATGAGCAAGCTGAAAAATGACGGCCTGCTTGAGGTGGAGGGCCGCTATTTGATCGTCCGGTCCTTGGAGAGGCTGCGCAAGCTCGGCGAGATCGGTTGAGAAATAGCATGAACCGTGGTGGGCGCAACAGGCATATCCTTCCGCCGGCCTCATGAATTCATGAAAAAATGATGATTGAGCAAAGAAAAATAATCTTCCAAAATCATTACGATTGACAGTGACCTCAATAAATTATGTATAATAATGTATAGCAAACAGTAATAAAGTCACAATTCGATCAGGGGTATGTACTCATCGTGGAACGGTTAATGGATGTGAAAGAGGCGGCGGAACTTTTAAACGTCTCGGAGATGACGATACGACGCTGGACAAACTCTGGCGCCCTTAATTGTTACCGAGTCGGCGGAAAACGGGCAAGGCGCTTCAACCTCCAGGATTTACAAGAATTTCTCCACCAAAGACCGGCGCCACTAATCACGCAAAACGAAATGGTCCAACTGGGCATCGGCAGCATGGCTGTTCCAGACGGATCTCATTTGTCTCACCTGTCCTTGGATGATCCGGATGCTCAAAAGGTCGGGGTTTCATTTTTGCGGCAAGGCCTTGCCGCCAATGAAGCCGTTATGCTGGTGACATCTCACGCCAACCTGGAAAAATTCGTCAATCTTCTTGAGCTTGGGGGGATTGATGTTGAGAAGGCCAGAGCCGGGAATCTCTTGCATATCTGCAAGGGGTTGGATACGCCTCAAACGATGTTTGCCTGCATTTCGCAAAAAATCGCCATGGCCAAGAGTCGCTTCAGACTCTTCGGCGATATGACCTGGGTAAAGGAAAGGGGATGGGGACTGGAGACGACCAGGCAACTTGAAGAGATGGGCAATAGCTTGCCGGCCACGCCTGGGCGGCTCTTTCTCTGCCAATATCCCCTCAGCCGTTTTTCCGGGCAGGAATTGATGATGGCCGTTGAAACCCACAGATACACGGTGCACAAAGGCGCCCTTCAGGAAAGCCCCTACTTTACCTTGAATTGAGACAAAGGATGTAATGCCGTCTGCATTCAAGGCAACAGAAGGTGATCCCCTATCTCCATGGTTTCTCGAACACGAAGCTGTACATGCTGAAAAAGGGGGCACCATCACCCAATAAAGGTGGCCGGCACAGGCAGGCCTGGGACGGCCGGCAACCATTACCGTAAGGGGATTGAGATGAAAAAGACACTTGTTCTGGTAGCGGCGTTGATGATTACGGGAACCATGGCCTATGCGGCGAGCGCGGACAAGGGGAAGGCCCTGTTTGAAAGCCCGCGCTTTGGCGGGGGCACCACCGGGAAAAGCTGCAACTCCTGCCATGCGGGCGGCGAGGGCTTGGGCAGCGACCTGTTTACGCGCAAGCAATTCACCATCATGAAAATGCAAAAGAAGACCCTGGCCGAAGTCGTCAATGTCTGCATCGAAAATCCCTTGGGCGGCAAGGCCATTGATCCTAATGGCCAGGAGATGCAGGATCTGATGGCCTACATGAAGACCTTGGTGACTAAGCCGGGCAAGAAAAAAACGCCGAAGAAAATCGAGGGCTGCTAAAGCTGAGTTGAGCAGCCTGGCTGCTCAAACGTAAATTGATGGACTCGTAAAAAAGGAAAAAGGTCACAGGTCCTGACACAAATTAAACAAGTTGCGAAACAGCAACCGTTGTAATCGCGGCTTTTTGCGATTTCAACAAACTTATACTCTCTGGGTGCAAGGGTTGATCGCAACCTCGCATCTCCTTGGCTTGCCGTATTTTGGGCTTGAGCCGAGGGTGTTTGTCGCTTCAATAAGCCACCGGCCTTGCCGGTGGCAATTTATTTCGGAGGAACAATGTACGGCTCAAGCCCTACCCATGAGCAGCTGAAAGAGTACTACGGGCGGATTCTGGTTGGCTCGAAAGACCTGAAGGCCAATGCCTGCTGTTGCGGTGAGGATGCCATGCCGCGGCAGATAAGGACGATCCTCCAGGAGATTGATGAGGAAATCATCGAGCGCTTTTTTGGCTGCGGCTCGCCAATTCCGCCGGCGCTGACGGGTTGCACCGTGCTGGATCTTGGCTGCGGCAGCGGCCGGGATGTCTATGTCGCTTCCCGCCTGGTCGGGGAGAACGGCTTTGTCATCGGGGTCGACATGACCGACGAACAACTTGTCATCGCCCGTAAACACATGACCTCCCAGGCCAGCCGCTTCGGCTATGCAGAGGGCAATGTGGATTTTCGCCAGGGCTATATCGAAGATCTCAAGCAACCGGGGGTGGCGGACAATTCGGTGGATGTGGTGATCTCCAACTGCGTCATCAACCTCTCGCCGAACAAGCAGGCGGTGTTTAGCGAGATCTTCCGGGTGCTCAAGCCGGGAGGAGAGTTGTACTTTTCCGACATTTTTTCAGACCGGCGAATCCCCAGGCATCTAAAAAACGATCCGGTTCTCCATGGCGAGTGTCTGGCCGGGGCCATGTATGTCGAGGACTTCAGGCGACTGTTGCATGCCTTGGGCTATGCCGATTTTCGGGTGTGCGCCAAAACCAGAGTCAGCATCGACAACCATGGCCTTGAGGAAAAAATCGGCATGGTCGATTTCTTTTCCATGACCATCCGGGCCTTCAAGCTGCCGGATCTGGAAGATCTCTGCGAGGACTATGGCCAGGTGGCGATCTATAACGGCACCCTGCCCAATCATCCCCATTGGTTCGATCTGGATGATCACCATCGTTTTGTCAGCGGCAAACCGATGTTGGTTTGCGGCAATACCGCCTCCATGCTCCAGCATACGAGATATGCGGCATACTTTACCATAACGGGAGACCGCTCGGTTCATTACGGGGCCTTTAGCCGCGCCCCGGCGTCGGTCAAGGCCCATGACGGCGAGGGGAATTGCCGCGGCGGGGCTTGTTGTTAAGATGAAAGGGGGCACGATATGATTTCGGCACAGGGTAACAAGGCAACTTCCGGCAAACGTCTCCTCTTTGCTCTCGTTCTCACCGTCAGCGTTAGCCTGTGGCTGCACCCGGCCTTTGCCGCCCCCTCCCCGGATTTGTGGCCGCGCTGGCAGGCTCATGTGCCGGACAGCATGCGGGTTGTAGACCATGCCCCTTGGGACATAATGCTGAAAAAGTATCTGGTCACCAGCCATCCTTCGGGGATCAACCGCTTTCGCTATGGGAACGTTTTGGCGGCAGACCGGCAAATGCTTGCGGAATATCTCCGAAAGCTACAGACGGCCAAGGTTTCTTCCTTGAACCGGAAAGAGCAAAAGGCCTACTGGATCAACCTGTACAATGCCCTGACCGTGCAGGTCATTCTCGACCACTATCCGGTAAAGAGCATCAAGGATATCGACATCTCCCCCGGCCTGTTCAGCAACGGCCCGTGGGACGCCAAACTCCTTGCTATCGAAGGAGAAAAAGTCAGCCTCAACGATATTGAGCACCGTATCCTGCGGCCGATCTTCAAAGACAGCCGGCTCCATTACGCATTGAACTGCGCGAGCCTTGGCTGCCCCAACCTGCAGCCGAAAGCATATACCGTTGCCAACACCGAAGCGCTGCTGGAGGCGGGAGCCAGGGCGTACATCAATAACCCCCGGGGAGCGCGGATGGTCAAGGGAAAGCTGTATGTCTCCAGTATTTATCAGTGGTTTCAGGTGGATTTCGGCGGTTCCGAAGAGGGCGTGATCAAGCATCTGCTCCAGTATGCCGAGGATGGCCTGGCTGATTCTCTGCGGACATACACCGGTGGTTTGCGTGATGAGTACGACTGGAGCCTGAATGAGCCGGAATGATTCGCATCCCCGGCAAGGACCAATGATGAAAAAAACGCTTATCTGCATCGACCGCGACGGAACCCTGATCCATGATACCAGGGAGCATCTTTTCCTGGGCCGGGACAACGACTGGCAGGAGCAGATCGGCATCCTTCCCCATGTGGTGGAAGGCCTGCGCCTGCTCAACACCATTGCCGGGGTGGGGATTTACATGATCACCAACCAGGCCGGCGTGGCGATCAGCGATTTTCCCCTGCTGACCGAGGAACGGGCGCACGAGGTCTGCCGTTACGTGCTGGCCGTGTTGAAAGGCGAGGGAGCAAATCTCGCTGGCCACTTTCTCTGTCCGCATGCCACCCCGGAGTACGCCGCCCGGAAACCGACCACCAACTTCCATGCCCATCTGGTCCATGATTGCCATTGCCTCAAGCCGGGCCTCGGCATGGTTTTCAATGCCTTGCAAGCCGAAGGGATCACGCCTGACAATGCCGATCTTTACGTCATCGGCGACCGGGCCAGCGATGTCCAGACCGCCCTCAACCTTGGCGGGACCGGGGCATCCTCATCCCCTTTGTCAATGAGCCGGGAGAAAGCGGCAAGGTGGCAAAAATGCACCCTCGAAATCACATCCATGTCGCGCAAGACATGCTTGCCGCGGCGGAATTCATCGTCTCCCGCGTGTCTCAGCGTCTCAGCGAATCGCGGCCATGAAAAGAAGCGAGACAGGAGAGCCCAATGGAAGTCAGACTGAGCCAAGACAATAGCGAATCGTGCGAACGGGTGAGCGGCGGCAGGTGCGGGTATGTGATTTTCGGCGCTTCCGGCGATCTAAGTCAACGAAAGCTCTTGCCCTCGGTTTTCTCCCTGTGCCGGACCAAAAGGGTGGCCGCGGAATTTTTTATCGTCGGCTATGCCCGTTCAGCGATGGACGATGCCGCCTTCAGGATCAAGGTGCGGGAGGCCATCCGCCAGGTGGATGCGGGTATTGCCGAAAGCGAGATCGAGGCGTTTGCCCAAAAGTGTTTTTATGTCTCCGGCGGCTATGACCAGGATGACGGTTACCAGGCGCTGAAGGCAAGAACGGCGGAACTGGACGCAGCCTTTGCCACGGGCGGCAACCTGGTTTTTCATGTCGCGACTCCGCCACCGCTCTATGCCGGGATCGTGGCCGGCCTGGGAAAAAATGGGCTGCTGAAAAGACATCAGAATGATGCGCCATTCCAGCGGGTAATCGTGGAAAAACCATTCGGCCGGGATTTCGAAAGCGCGGAGCGGCTGAACAACGACCTGCTTGAGTATCTTGCCGAGGAGCAGCTCTACCGGATCGACCATTATCTGGGCAAGGAGACGGTGCAGAATATCCTGATGTTCCGCTTTGCCAATCCGATCTTCGAACCGGCCTGGAACAGCGCTTACATCGATCAGGTGCAGATCACCGTCGCCGAGTCGCTTGGGGTTGAGCACCGGGCCGGGTATTTTGAACAGGCCGGTCTATTGCGGGACATGTTCCAGAATCACCTTCTGCAACTGGCGGCTCTGGTGGGCATGGAGCCGCCGGTGTCCCTGGATTCCGAAAATATCCGGGATGAAAAAGTCAAATTCATGAAGTCCATCCGGCCGTTCGACCTGGATAATCTTCCCGCCCAGATGGTCCGGGGCCAGTACGGGCCGGGGGTGATCGCCGGCCACGAGGTCAGGGGCTATCGGGAGGAGGCCGGGGTGTCGCCCTCGTCGTGCACGGAAACCTATTTCGCCATGAAGCTCTCCATTGACAACTGGCGCTGGCATGGAGTCCCCTTCTACCTGCGGGCCGGCAAAAGGCTTGAACGGAAACTGACCCGGATCGCCGTGGTCTTCAAGAAGGCCGCATACGGCCTGTTTGCCGGCAACAAAAGCGTGGAGTCGGCTCCTGCCCCGAATGTGCTGGTCTTTGATATCCAGCCGAGGCAGGGCCTTTCGCTCGCCGTCCAGGCCAAGGTGCCGGGCGTCAGGATGTGCCTGGCCCCGGTGCGGATGGACTTCAATTATCGGGATGTCTATGGCAGCGAAATGGACGAGGATTACTCCACTCTTATTCTGGACTGCATCCGGGGGGATCAGAGCTTGTACTGGCGAAGAGATGGCGTCCAGGCCTCGTGGCGGCTCCTGACCCCGGCCCTGCGGGATTCCGGAACCTGCTCTCTTGGCGGGGCGAGCGGGCCAATGGACATGCTGGAAATCTATCCCGCCGGCAGTTGGGGGCCGACCGCGGGTGAGCGGTTACTTGAAAAGGATGGCAGGCAGTGGCTGGAGCCATCGTTGGGGAACACATAGTAAAGGAATGGCGGGCGCGTCATGCCCCTGCAATGGGAATTGAATCTCCGCCGAAAAAATGCCAATTACATAAAAGAGGAGAACACTTAATGAGCGCTCTTTTGTCCGAAGAGGATGCCACCGGAAAAGCCAAGGAGGTGTATGACGAGATTCGTGCCGCCTTCGGCATGGTGCCGAATTTTTTCAAGGCCCAGGCTGCTGTGGACCCGGAGTGGCTGGCCCTGAACTGGCAGCGGGAAAAGCTGATCATGCTTGCCGAGGGCGCCCTCGACCGCAAGACCAAGGAGCTTCTCGCCATGGCGATATCTCTGGTCAACGGCTGCGAGTACTGCTCTCTCGCCCATGAGGGCGTAGCGCTGATGACCGGCGCCAGCCAGGAGGAGGTCAACGAGGCGAAGAAGGTTGTCGAGCTGTTTGCAAGCTTCAACGCGATTGCCGACTCTCTGCAAGTGCCGTGCGATATCAGGCCGCCAGCCGCCGCTTGATGATCTTTGGCGCATGGCAGAAAAACATAAGGATAAACGCCAATGTCACAAGCGGATATCGGATTGATCGGCCTTGCGGTCATGGGCCAGAACCTGGTGTTGAACATGAACGACCACGGGTTTTCGGTGGCGGTGTTCAACCGCACCACCGCCAAGGTCGATGAGTTCATGGCAGGTCCGGCCAAGGGAACGAAGATCATCGGCGCCCATTCCATCGAGGAATTTACCGGCCTTCTCAAAAAGCCGCGCCGGGTCATGCTGATGGTCAAGGCCGGGCCGGTGGTTGATTCGTTTATCGACCTGCTGCTGCCGCACCTGGAGCGGGGCGATATCCTCATTGACGGCGGCAACTCGCTCTATGCCGATACCGACCGCCGCACCCGGGCCACGGCGGAAAAGGGCATTCTCTTTGTCGGCGCCGGCATCTCCGGGGGCGAGGAGGGGGCGCGCCAGGGGCCGTCCATCATGCCGGGCGGCAATCCCGAGGCCTGGCCGCTGGTAAAGGACATCTTCCAGAGCATAGCCGCCCGGGTCGATGGCGCGCCGTGTTGCGATTGGGTCGGCGAAGGCGGCGCCGGCCATTTCGTCAAGATGGTGCACAACGGCATTGAGTACGGCGACATGCAGCTTATCTGCGAGGCCTATGATTTTATGCGCCGGGGTCTTGGTCTGAATCATGAAGCGATGGGGGCCGTGTTTGCCCGCTGGAACCAGGGGGTGCTTGACTCATATCTGATTGGGATCACCGCCGACATCCTTGGTTTCAAGGATGAAGACGGCGTCCCCCTGGTGGAAAAAATCCTCGATGCCGCAGGCCAGAAGGGCACCGGCAAATGGACCGGAATCAATGCTCTTGATTTGGGGATTCCCCTTACCCTCATCGGCGAGGCGGTGTTTGCCCGGTGTCTGTCGGCGATGAAGGAAGAACGGGGCAAGGCCGCAGAGCTTCTTGAAGGGCCGCAGGCAAGTTTTACCGGGGAGGCCGACGAATTCGTGGGATACCTGCGCGATGCCCTCTATGCTTCGAAGATCATCTCCTACGCCCAGGGCTATATGCTCATGCGGGAAGCGGCCGAAAACCACGGTTGGAATCTCAATTACGGCGGCATCGCCCTCATGTGGCGGGGCGGCTGTATTATCCGCAGCGTCTTTCTGGACAACATCAAACAGGCCTATGTCAAGAATCCCGGGCTGGAGAATCTGCTGTTCGACGATTTTTTCCGCCAGGCAATTCATGCCGCCCAGGCCGGCTGGCGCAAGGTGGTGATCCGGGCCATCGAGCTGGGCATTCCGACCCCGGCCTTCTCGTCGGCCCTGGCCTATTATGACGGCTATCGCAGCGAAAAACTCCCTGCCAATCTGTTGCAGGCCCAGCGGGACTATTTCGGTGCTCATACCTATGAACGGATCGACCGGCCGCGCGGCGAGTTTTTCCACACCGACTGGACCGGCCACGGCGGCAAGGTGTCGTCAAGCACCTATGGGGTTTAAGGATAAAGAATTATGGCAGAGGAAAAAAGCAGGAAAATTGTTCAGAAAATCATCATTGGCTGCGTCGTTGTTCTCGGCATCGCGGTCTTCCGTTATTTTGATGTGGGGCAGTATCTTTCCCTCGATTACCTCAAGGCGTCGCAGGCAAAGTTTCTGGAACTCTACCTGGAAAACCGTCTCCTGGTTGTCGCCGCCTATATGGGGATATATATCGCGGTCACCGCCCTGTCTCTGCCGGGGGCGGTTGTCATGACCCTGGCGGGCGGGGCTCTGTTCGGCCTTGTGGTGGGCACGGTGGTGATCTCTTTTGCCAGCACCATCGGGGCCACCCTGGCCTGTATGGTTTCCCGCTTTCTGCTGCGCGAATGGGTGCAGGACAAATTCGGCGACCGGCTCGCCGTCATCAACCGCGGCATTGAAAAAGAGGGGGCCTTTTATCTTTTTTCCCTGCGCCTGGTGCCGATTTTTCCGTTTTTTGTCATTAACTTGCTTATGGGACTTACCCGGATGCGGCTGTTCACCTTTTTCTGGGTGTCGCAGATCGGCATGCTGGCCGGAACCATCGTCTATGTCAATGCCGGCAAGGAATTGGCAAAAATCGAGTTTCTGTCCGGGATCATGTCGCCCGGCTTGCTGATCTCCTTCGGGATTCTTGGGCTTTTCCCAATTGCGGCCAAAAAAATTCTCGGGTTTTATCAAACGAAATTTAAGCGCTAAAAAAGGAGGCGCGACATGGCGGACTATGATTATGACCTCGGCATCATTGGGGGCGGCGCGGCAGGACTCACGGTCGCTTCCGGGGCGGCCCAGCTTGGGGCGAAAACCCTGCTTATCGAAAAAGAGGAGGCGCTGGGCGGCGATTGTCTCCACTTCGGCTGCGTGCCGAGCAAAACCCTGATCAAGACGGCCCATGTTTATCATCTGATGAAAAACGGGCCTCATTTTGGCCTTCCGGCCCTTACCCCACCACCGGTGGATTTTCGGGAGGTTTCCGCCCGGATCAAAGCAGTGATCGGGGTTATCCAGCAGCATGATTCGGTGGAGCGCTTCTGCAAGCTGGGCGCCAAGGTTGCATTCGGCAGTCCGGAATTCGCCGACGAGCATACGATTACTCTGGACGGCAAAAGAATTTCCGCCCGCGCCTGGGCGATCGCCACCGGCTCTTCTGCGTTGATCCCGCCGATTGAAGGACTCGACCAGACACCCTATCTGACCAACCGGGAGATCTTTTATTTGGAGAAACTTCCCGGCTCCATGATCATCCTGGGCGCCGGCCCCATCGCCGTTGAAATGGCCCAGGCTTTTTGCCGACTTGGCACCAGGGTGACGGTGATCCAGCGCAGCGGCCAGATTCTCAGCAAGGAAGACCAGGATATGGCGGGCATCGTCCAGCAGGAGCTTGAAAAAGAAGGCGTTGCCTTTGTCCTGAACGTTGCGGTGGTCCGGGTCGGGGATTTGGGTCGTGAGCGGGAAGTGGTGATCAAGAATGAGGCCGGCGAGATCCGGACCCTCAAGGCCGAGGCGCTGCTGGTGGCCCTTGGCCGTTCGCCCAATGTGGCCGGGCTTGGACTGGAAAAGATCGACCTGCCTTTTGATCGCCAAGGGATCAAGGTGGACCGGCGCCTCAGAACCAGTCACAGGCATATCTATGCGGCAGGAGATGTCAGCGGCGGCTACCAGTTCACCCATGTGGCCGGCTATGAAGGCGGGATTGTCCTAAGCAACGCCATCTTTCATCTGCCCAGGAAAGCCGACTACACCCATGTGCCCTGGTGTACCTATACCCATCCCGAACTGGCCAGCATCGGCATGAATGAAAAAAGCGCCCGCAAAGCCGGGATAGAGTATTCGGTATGGACCGAAGAATTCAGCGGCAACGACCGCGCACTTGCCGAAGGAGAGAGCGTCGGCCGGATCAAACTGCTGCTGGACAAAAAGGAAAAGCCCCTGGGCATCCAGATCCTGGGCCCCCAGGCCGGCAATCTCTTAAGCGAGTGGGTGGCGATCATGAACGGCGGGGTGGGGTTGTCGAAAATCGCCTCGGCCATCCATCCCTATCCCACCCTGGGTGAGATCAACAAAAAGGTGATCGGCTCGGTCTTCTCCAAGAAAATATTTTCCGGCCCCGTGCGCAAGGCGCTCAAGTTTTTTTTCCGTTATAAGGGCGCGGCTTGCGGACCGGAGGCAGGCGGGGCAAAAAGGCAGGAATGATTGCTTCCTGAGCCCTGGTGAGTTATTTTGCAAAACCTTGGCAAGCAAGCAGAGGAAATCCCTAGGAGAATATTTGCATGTTTGAAGAATGGCAACGCTTGGCGCAGGATGGAAACCCGGTGTATGTGCAGCCGGAAAGGCCGGACTGGTTTGTGCCCGACCATGAAGCGGACCGTCTGTTGCAGGAACTGCAACAAGGGGTTAATCCGGGGATTGCGGAAAACCGCAAGGATCAGGAGCTTGCGGCTCGGCGGCTTGTCTCCCAGCTTGCCGGCGGACCGGTGGCCCCGTATCCGGGCCGCTATCCGCTGCTCACCCTGAACAGCCTGAAGGAATGCTGGTTTCATCTCACCGACCGCTGCAATCTGGTCTGCCGACATTGTCTCTTTGCCGCCTCTCCGGCCCAGGCAGCCACCCTTTCTCCGGAGGCCCTGGCTCAGGGGCTTGCCGAAGCCAGGGGGCTTGGCTGTACCCTCTTTTATTTCACCGGGGGCGAACCCTTTATTTATCCTGGTTTTGTCGGCGCAGTGGCCGAGCTGCTTGCCGACCCGGCGGTGCATGTGGTGATTTTGAGCAATGGTCTGCTGATCAAAGAGCACCTGGCCGAACTGGCCGCCCTGCCCAGGGAACGGGTTCACTTGCAGCTCAGCTTGGATGGTCTGGCGGAGCGGCATGAGAAGCTGCGGGGCAAAGGCACCTTTGCCGGCTTGCTGGAAAGCCTGGGCTTGCTCAAGGAAATGAATTTCCCCCTTACCTTGTCCGTGGCGGTGAATCGGGGCAATGTGCGGGAGTTGGCCGAGATTGTCGCCTTTGCCGCCGAGCAGGGGGTCGGCAATATCCATCTGCTCTGGCATTTTGTCCGGGGCAAGGGCAGCCGGGAACAGTTTGTCGCCCCGGCGGAGATTCTTCCCGAATTGATCCGGGCCCAGGAGATGGCGGAGAAACTTGGGGTGTGCATCGACAATGTGGAGAGCCTGCGCAGCCAGGTGTTCAGTACCCCGGGCACCCGGCATGATCTGTCCAATACGGCCTGGGAGTCTCTGGCCGTGGGGCCGGATGGAATTATCTACCCCTCCCCCGCCCTGGTCGGCATCGCGGAGCTGGCCTGCGGCCCCTTAAGCGATGGCCTGGCGTCGGTCTGGCGGCGGAGTCCGGTTCTGGAGAAGATCCGTAAGGCGACCCTTGTTTCAAGCGAGGCCTGCCGGGCCAACCCTCTGCGTTTTCTGGTGGGAGGCGGCGATCTGGATCACAGCTATCTGGCCGGCGGCGCCCTGGTCGGGCATGACCCCTATGTGGAGCTTTACAACACTCTGGCCCTTTGGTTGATCAGCCGCCAGGTACGCCAATACCCGGCCCGGGCAAAAGGGGAAATTCTGCTGCGGATGGGCGAGGTGCGCCACGACTGCCCGGACGGGGGCCGGGAGGTAACGCTTACCCATTGCAACTGCGTGGTTTCTCTGGCCGATGACCAGGGGCACGCTACGGTGCGGGAGTTTTATAGCCGGGCCGCGCTTACCGCCAACGAGGAGATCGTTAATCCCTTCGCCCCGGACCAGGCCCTGGCAAACTTCATCCCGGCGGACTCCCGGAAGAAATCCTACGGCTGCGGCAGCCCGGTCAAGGATGCCGCGCCGCAGCCCGGTGAGGTGCTGGTGGATCTGGGCAGCGGCAGCGGGGTCGAATGCTTCATGGCCGCGGCTCAGGTGGGGCCGGCCGGCCGGGTGATCGGCATCGACATGACCGAGGAGATGCTCAGTCTGGCCAGGGCAGCCAAGGCAGAGGTGGCCGACCGGCTTGGCTATGACAATGTGGAGTTCAAAAAGGGCTTTCTCGAAGACATCCCTTTGCCGGACGCCGCTGCCGACGTGGTGATCTCTAACTGCGTGATAAACTTAAGCCCGGACAAGCGGCAAACCCTGCACGAGATCTTCCGTATTTTAAGGCCCGGCGGCAGGCTGGTGGTGTCCGACATCGTCACCGACGAAGCCATACCGGTGGCCATCAAAAACAATGAGCGATTCCGGGGCGAATGCCTGGGCGGGGCGCTCAGGCAGGAGGATCTGCTGGCCATGCTCAGGGGGGCCGGATTTACCGGGAGTACGCTGGTCAAACGTTTTCCCTACCGGCGGGAAGGAGAAACCCGTTTCTACTCGCTGACCTTCCGGGCGGACAAGCCAAAAGAGCCGCGGCAGGTTGAGGTCATCTACCGCGGACCCTTTGCCGCGGTGTGGACCGAGAGCGGGACCATGCTGCTCAAGGGTCGGCGGGTTACCGTGGCTCTAAGCGAGGCGGAAAGCCTGGCCGATTCCCTGTTTGTCCTCGACGCCCAGGGGGCGGTGACCAATCTGGCTCTGGAAGGCAGCTGCTGTGCGCCGCCGGCCGAGCTCTCTCTGCTTCAGGGCGGCGGCTGTTGCGGCGGGGGGCAGGATGAGCCTGCGCCGGGCAAGATCGTTCCCCTGCCCCGCCTGAGTTTACCGGGGAGCGGGCGGCACCCGTCGGGCTGTATGGCCTGCGGCAGGGAGATCACCTATCTCGCCCACGAGCGGGAAGTAGCCTGCCATTACTGCGGCGGGGTCAAGAAAACCAACGCGGTCTGTATCGAGGGCCATTATATCTGCGATGCCTGTCACCAGCAGGACGGGCTCTCCGCCATCCGGCTGCTCTGCAGCGAAACGAAAGAACAGGACATGCTGGCCCTGCTGGAGACGATCCGGCGTCACCCGGCCATCCCCCTGCACGGCCCGGAACACCATGCCATGGTGCCGGGCATTATCCTGGCTACCTACCGGAACCTGGGCGGCAGGATCAGCCGGGAGGACATTCTGGCGGGCATTGAGCGGGGCAGCAAGGTGCCGGGCGGGGTTTGCGGCTTCTGGGGCAATTGCGGGGCCGCGGCCGGGGTGGGCATCGCCTTCAGCGTTTTGCTTGCGGCCACGCCCCTCACCCCTAAAGCCCGGCAGCAGGTGCAGGAGATCACTTCCCGGGTGCTGGGCGAGATCGCCCAGACCCAGGGGGCGCGCTGCTGCCAGCGGGAAACGGTCACGGCCCTAAGGGAAGCGGCGCTTCTTTCCCGCCGGCTTCTGCCGGTGCCGCTTCTGGCCGAGGCGGATTTTGTCTGCCGGCAGTTTTCCGTCAACCGGGAATGTATTGGCAGGCAGTGCCCTTTGTGGCGCGAAGCGGCATTACGAAAGGAATCCTGTCATGCCTGAACTGCCGGAAGTGGAAGTGATCTGCCAAGGGCTTGCCCCCTTGGTGCTCAAGCGTAAAATTCTTTCAGTTTCCTACAGCAACAAGCGGTTGCGCAAGCCTTTTCCCAGGGCCAAAATGTACCGGCACGTCGAGGGCGCTTTCATCCTGGGGGTGGAGCGTCGTGCTAAATACATCCTCCTCCGATTGACCGGCAAGGCGGTCATGCTGTTTCATCTAGGCATGACCGGGAAGATCGGCATTTTTGCCTGCGACACCCCCCGCCGGAAGCATGATCATCTCCGCTTTCTTCTCGATAACGGCAAGGAGATGCGCTTTAACGATGCGCGCCGCTTCGGCTGTGTAGAGGTATATTCGGAAAAAGAGCTGCTGGGAAACGATCCCTTTGCCGCGTTGGGACCGGAGCCGTTTTCCGAAGATTTTTCCGCCGACTATCTGCAGCAAAAAGCGCGGGGCAGGAAGCAGCCGCTGAAAAGCTTTCTCATGGACAACCGGGTGGTGGTGGGCCTTGGCAATATCTACGCCAACGAGACCCTTTTTGCCGTCGGCCTCCACCCGCAAACCCAGGTATATCGACTGTTGAAGCTGGATTGGCAACGCATCGTCAACAAGAGCCGGCTTATTCTTGAAAAAGCCATTGCCATGGGAGGCTCCACTATTTCCGATTATGAGAACGTCCGCGGGGAGGCCGGGTATTTTCAACTGGAGCTGGCGGTGTATGGGCGGCAGGGGCAACCCTGCCCGCGTTGTGGCCAGCCGATAGTGCGCACCGTCTTGGCAGGCCGGGCCACTTTTTGTTGTCCAGTTTGTCAGAAAGAAGACATAAATAGAGTTTTTTGAGGGGAGTTGTATATTTTTTCTTTACTCGGGCGGGGAGTGGATGTATACAAAACATATTTATCACCCCCCTGACCGAGGGAATAGTTGGCTGGGTGATCCAGCGTGGTCACTACCAGGCGTGATGCGCATTGTCGCATTTATTAAAAACACAAAGAGAGGAAGAGAACCATGAAGTCAATCAAAATCACAGTTGCTTTTGCCCTGATGCTGCTTCTTGCCACCGGCATGATCGCTTGCAAGAAAAGCGAAGAAGTAGTTGCCCCGCCGGTTGAGCAGGCTGCTCCCGTCATGGAGCCTGCTGCTCCGATGGCTCCGGCTCCTGAGGCTGCTCCTGAGGCTGCTCCCGAGGCTGCTGCTCCTGAGGCTGCTGCTCCTGAGGCTGCTCCTGCTGCAAAGTAAATTGTTGTTTCATTTCCGGGCTGGGTTTTCCCCAGCCCGGAAATTTCCTCTCCCCTCGTTTTTCCACTTCCCCCTTGGTTACCCCGCAAAACGCTAGTCCATAATCTCCAGCAGCGCTGTGACTGCCTGGGAGAGATCCGTTGGGCTGTGATGGCGGGTTATGGATAATCTGAGCCGCGCTGTGCCTTCCGGTACGGTGGGCGGTCGGACGGCTGTGACGAAGAGCCCCAGCTTTCTCAGCAGTTCTGCTTTGTCCAGCGCGGCGCCGCTTTCGCCGAGGAGGATTGGGATGATCTGTGACGAGCCAAGGTCCGCACTGTAGCCCCCGGTGCGCAGCAGCCCCTTGAAATAACCAATTTTTTCATGCAGTTCATGGCGCAGCTTTGGCTCCTGCCGGATAAGGCGCACTGCGGCCAGGGAGGCGGCGGCAACCGCAGGCGGCAAGGCGGTGGAAAAGATAAAGCTCCTGGCCCGGTTGACCAGATAGTCGATCAACTCCCTGTTGCCTGCCACATAAGCGCCATAACTGCCCAGGGCCTTGCCGAAGGTGCCCATGGCCAGATCCACCCCGCTGCTCACCCCGTCTTCTTCGATAACCCCGCCGCCCTTTGCGCCGAAAACCCCGGTGGCATGGGCCTCGTCCACCATGAGCAGGCAGCCGAACCGCTCTTTGAGCGTCACCAGTTCGCGCAGCGGACAGCGGTCTCCGTCCATGCTGTAGATGGATTCCACCACGATCAACGCCGTGCCGGTCCCCCGTTTTTCCTTGAGCAGCTCTTCGAGATGATTGAGGTCGTTGTGCCGGAAGCGTACCAGACGGGCGCCGGAGAGACGGCAGCCGTCGTGGATGCTGGCATGGTTCAGGCGGTCGCTGAAGATCAGGTCGTGGCGGGCGGCCAGGGCGGGGATGATGCCGGCGTTGGCCATGTAGCCGGAGCCGAAGGTGAGGGCCGCTTCTTTGCCCTTGAGGCCGGCCACGGCTTCTTCCAGTTCATGGTGTACTGCGAGATCGCCGCTCATCAGGCGGGAGGCGCCTGATCCGGTGCCAAACCGTTGCAGGGCTTCCTGGGCCGCTTCAATCAGGGCCGGATGTTCGGCCAGAGCCAGGTAGTCATTGGAGGAAAAGTCGATCAGTTCCCGCGCATCGTCTCCGGCCAGGATGATCCTCCCGTTTCTCCGGCGAATCACCGGGCGCAGGCGGCGGAGTTCCCCTTTTTCTCGCTGCTGGCTAAGCCAAGCCTTCAGATCGACCATAACTCTCTGATCTTTTCGGCGAATTGAAGGTCTGCCTTCGGGGAGCGGCCCCGCTGGGTGAGATAGCCGCCGATCATCATGCCGTCGGCGCCGCCCATGAAGGCGGAGCTTAAAAAATCGGCCAGGGCGGACTCGCGACCGGCGGCCAGGCGGATGGCGGCCTGGGGCAGAATCAAGCGGTAGAGGGCGATGGCTCGAAGGATTTCCGTGATGCCCAGGGGGGGAAATCCTGCGCAGGGCGTGCCGGCCAGGGGGATGAGAATATTGAGGGGCACGGAATCGATCCCGTATTCGACAAGGCTCATGGCCATGGACAAGCGGTCGGCCTCGGATTCTCCCAGGCCGAAGATCCCGCCGCTGCAGACCTCAAGACCGACCGCCTGGGCCGCCTTGATGGTGGCAACCCGGTCGGCAAAGCTGTGGGTGGTGCAGATCCGCGGGAAAAACTCCCGGGAGGTTTCCAGATTATGGTGGTAGCGGGAAAGACCAGCCTCCTTGAGCCGGCCTAATTCGGCCTCGCCCAGAATGCCTAGGGAGGCGCAGACCTTGATCCCCACCTCCTCCCGGATGGCGCGGATGATTTTCAGCACCTGGAGTAGATCATCGCTTGCCAGTCCCCGGCCGCTGGTTACCAGGGAAAAACGGCTCGCCCCGTTTTTTAGGGCTTCATGGGCGGCGGCGAGAATCCGGGCTTTGTCCAGCAGGGGATAAACCGGCGCTTCTGTTTGGTAATGGGCTGATTGCGCGCAAAAATGGCAGTCTTCGCTGCAGCGGCCGGATTTGGCGTTGATGATGCTGCACAGGGAAAAGGCGGTCCCCCGGTGGGCAAGTTTGGTCGCCAGGGCCTGCCGCATGAGTTCGGCCAGGGGCAGGGCCTGGAGGTCGGTGATGTCGAGCGGCTGGTCCATAAGTAGTAGCCTTGGGAAAAAGAACGGCTAAAAAAAACTAAACAGCGGCAGCAGATACCCTGCCCTATTTGAGGCCGAAGATGCCGCCCTTCTTGCCGGAAAACGCCGGGGTGCGGCTTTCCGGCCTTGCTGGCCGGGATTTCCCGGTTCTGGGCCTGGGGCTCTTGGGGACGTAAGGTGAGGAAGGCAAGGGATCCGGCTGCCCCGCCAGGTGGTTGGCAGGCGCGCCGCCAAGGGCTTCCTGATAAAGCTGAAGAAACAGCAGACCATCGGAAAAATAACTTTTGCGTTTCAGCCAGGCCGGCCAGCTCTGTTCGGCGCCGTGTCGGGCAAAGACCGGGAAATTTGCCAGCAGCAAGGTGATCTCTTCCTTGGAGGCCCGTTTTACATTGAGATGCTCCAGATGGGAATCAACCTCCGTGCGCAGGGTGCGGGCAAAGCCCTCCCGGCCTTCGGCCGGCAGAGTCGCAAAATTGAAGCGCGCCTGGGCCCAGGGCAGCAGCAGAACCGCGAGCAGAAGATGCTCCGGCAGGGGGGTGCCGTCGGCATGCAAACGGTCAATCACCTGGCAGAGAGCGAAGAGAAGGCGGCTTTGCTCCGAGGGTTCATCCGGCCCCCGGCTGACGATCCCATCATAGCAGGGCAGCAGGATAAAGAACAAACCGCTGGTCACGGCCAGCCGACACCAGGGGGCGCAGGCGCCACTGTGCAGGTCTTTGAAGAATTCGTCCCTGACCCGGGAATCAGGGCAGAGGCGCAGGGTGTCCAGGTTGGCGATAATGGCCTGCCAGGTGCGCGCTTCAATGGTGAACCCGCTTCTGGCCGCATGGCGAATGGCCCGCATCATCCGAACGGGATCCCGAACGATCCTCCGATCCGCTTCCCCGACCATGCGGACGATCCGGTTGTTGAGGTCGGCCACCCCGCCAGCGTAGTCAATGATGGTAAAGTTTTCTATTTCATAGAACAGGGCGTTGATGGTGAGATCCCGCCGGAAGGCGTCCTCCGCTTCGGAGCCGAAGGTGTTGTTGTGGGCCAGCACCTCGTCCTCTTCTCGGTCGCCTTCTTCAAACTCGCTGCGGCAGCGCAGGGTGGAGACCTCGACTATCTTGCCGCCGAAGAAAAAGACCTGCACCAGCCGAAAGCGGCGCCCGATGATCCGGCTGTTGCGAAAAAGGGTACGCAACTGTCCGGGTCTGGCATTGGTGCTGATGTCGAAATCCTTAGGGGTTTTACCTAGGTAGAGATCGCGGACCGCGCCGCCCACCAGGTAGGCGGAAAAGCCCGCATCGCGGAGCCGGTGCATCACCTTCAGGGCCTCGCGGTCGATATCCTTGCGGGAGATGGGATGTTCGGCCCGCGGAATGATGAGGGGCTCCGGCAGGTCAGCGGATGGGTCCATGAGGTTTTCCGGGCGGGAGGGCAAAGGGTGGGGGCTCCTGCTTAATATGTCGCCGTAGGTTCTTTGTACATGGATTCGGCTTGGGAAATAAACTGGTCGAAAACCTCGCGAACAGTGAGGATTTCCTTGATTTTAAAGACATTTTCCCCGGAAAAGACCAGGCCATCCTCCATGTTGCCCTCGCAGGCAGCGGTGAGCCGGTCGCTGATGCAGTAAACATGGTCGCATTTTTTCAGGCATTTGTATTTGCATTCCTTGGCCTTGAGGTCGGCATTGTTCAGCAGCTGCTTGACAAAAGGGGTCTTGATGGCCCGGCCCGGCAACCCCACCGGGGACTTGATCAGAGAGATGTCTTCCTGGCAGGCCTGGAGCATGGCCTGCTTGAAGCTTTCCGCAACCGAACATTCCTTGGTGAGGACAAAACGGGTAGCGATCTGGATGCCGTCCGCCCCGTGCTTGTCCATCATCTCCGCCATTTCATAGCCGTTGGTGATGCCGCCGGCCGCGATCAGGGGCACCTTCTTGACCACCTTGCGGATCTCGGGAAAAAGCTCGCGCAGTGCCACGTTGGTGCCCAGATGGCCGCCCGCCTCCTTGGCCTCGACTACGATGGCCGAAGCACCCAGTTTCTCGGCGAGCATGGCAAAGGAGGGCGAGGAAACGATGGAGACGATTGGGGTGTTGGTCTCCTTGCCGATCTTGAAGATATCCCGGGAAAAACCGGCGCCGGTGACGATCATGTCCACTCCGGCTTCGATGGAACCCTGGACCAGACTGTAGAAATTCTTCATGGCGAACATGATGTTCACCGCAATGATTCCTCTGGTTGCCGCCTTGGCCTTGCGGATATCGGCCTGGAGCTCTTCCAGGGGAATGGCCGAGCCGCCGATGGTGCCGATGCCGCCGCACTCAGCCACGGGAATGGCCAGGGCCGAAGTGGAGACGCGGATGGACATGCCTCCTTGAACAAGGGGAACCGGGGCGGTGAACTTGCCGATGGTAAGGGGGGGTAGCTTCATGAAAGTCTGGTGCTCCGTTTAAATTCATGGGCTGCAACTTGTTTCGTTACAGCCCTTTATGCCGGTCACGGCAATTTCAATATTACAGTTATTTTTGCACGATGGGCTTATGGGTCGTTACAAAACAACCCTGACTGTAACCATTTCGTTACGATCCCTAAACCGTCACGATCTTTTCAATATTACGGGTATGTTCGAACAACTGCTAAGGACGAATTAGCAACTATGCTTTTTTTAGTTTTTTTTGTCAAGAAAACTGACTGGCTCGTAAAACAAGGAAGAGTCACTTGTCCCGTGATGCACATGCAAAAAGTCCACAAACCTGCCAGGCCAGAAGGCGGGTTTCCGCTTGGGGGGAGAAGATTTTTGGTCTTTTTTGCCGGGTTCTGGGTTAAACTATTTTAAAATAGCTGCGCTGTGGCGGGAAGATGTACCCGATTTTTATTCTTTTTTGCAACATATATATACTGATCAGGGAATGCTGCACTATGCCTATTCACCCAAGCCGCATCGGCTTTGACATAGACGGCGTGGTCGCCGATACCATGGAGGCCTTTATCCGCCTGGCCTGGACCGGATACGGGGCCAGGTTGCGTCCGGAGGAGATCACCGAGTTTCAGGTGGAGGATTGTCTGGACCTTGACCCGGTCATGGTGGCGGAAATTTTTGGCCGGCTGCTGGAAGAGCCCATGGCCTGCGGCCTGCGGCTTATGAGTCACGCCCGTCAGGTGTTGACCGGCTTTGCCGAGCATGGCCCCCTCACCTTCATTACAGCCCGCCCGCAAAAAAAGCCCATCGCCCGTTGGCTGAAAAACGAACTGGGTCCGCAGGTCTATGGCCGGGTGCGGCTGGTGGCCACCGGCGAACACGACAACAAGGCCGACTTTATCAAGGGAATGGGGCTGGCCTTTTTTGTGGATGACCGGGTCCAGACCTGCCTGCAGCTCGCCCGGGAGGAGGGCATCCAGCCCATTGTCTACCGCCAGCCCTGGAACCAGGGCAAGCATGATCTGCCCGAGGTGGAGAGCTGGCGCTCTATTCACGCCCTGTGTGATGGGCCGCCGCTCGGGGAGGACGCCTGGTGAAGCAATGCCCCGTAACCGATTCCGGGGGAGTGCCCTGTGACCGCGTACAATGCCCTGCCTGCGTTCAGGCGATTCCTGCCCATAGAAATCCGGCGCCGACGGTGGATATCATTATTACCCTTGGCTCCGGTGTTGTCCTGGTGAAGCGGAAAAATCCGCCGCTTGCCTGGGCTCTGCCCGGTGGCTTTGTGGATTATGGGGAGTCGCTGGAGCAGGCGGCGGTGCGGGAAGCGTGCGAGGAAACCGGGCTTTCGATCAGGCTTGGTCGGCAGTTTCACACCTATTCCGCACCGGATCGCGACCCCCGGCAGCATACGATAAGCACGGTTTTTCTTGCCACAGCGGAAGGAACGCCAGTGGCCGGCGATGATGCGGGTGAGGTCGCGATATTTACCGAAGAATCGCTGCCGGTGCTGGCCTTTGACCATGCCGGGATTCTCAGTGACTATTTTGCCGCTGAACGGACTCACGTCGAGAATGAAAACTCATCGGTAACTATCCAGCTCAAGGCCGGAAACGAACAAAAACAACCCAAACCGTAACTATCCAGCAGTGCCGGCATAAGTTACGAGCTGCCAAGCTCAGCTATAAGCGGTCACAGGGTGCCGCAGGTTGCGGCACCCTGTGACCGCTTACCCTTGCCTGGTTTGAAGAATTACCCTCCCGCACGGGCCTTTGAAAAACCAAAAAAATACTGTCAACCGATAATATTCTCTCTCCATACCCAGCCGCAGCCTTATTCCCTTCTTTATTTGCTCTGTTGTTTCTGATAGTTATGATGCGTTTCGCGACAGGGACCCCCCTCGTTTTTCCTCGCATTCCTGATTCGTCCGAAGCAGATAAAAAGTTTGTATTTGCCCATATTCTCTGGTATATAAGCTCGATCTATCAAAGGAGGATTGTTTCCATGGCAACAAGCACAACAGCAACCACAACGGATTTAGATGTAAATGCAGGGGAAATGAGCTTTGCTCAGCTTTTTGAGGCAAGCCAGAAGGTAGCGGAGGTGGGTGAAGTCGTGCTCGGCACCGTTATCGCCCTGGTCAACGACTTTGTCGTGGTGGACATCGGCGACAAGTCGGAAAGTGAGATTCACTGTTCCGAATTCAAAAATGAGAATGGCGAGATCGAGGTCAAGGTTGGCGACGTCTTTGACGTCTTCGTGGAGAAACGGGAGATCGACGGCGGTCTCAAGCTTTCGCGCGAAAAGGCCATCGGCATCAAGGTTTGGGAAGACATAGCCAAGATCCAGGAAGAGGACGGCACCATCTCGGGTCGGATCGACAACCGGGTCAAGGGCGGCCTTTCCGTCGATATCGGCGTGCCGGCCTTCCTGCCCTACTCGCAGATCGACCTTAGACCGGTCAAGGATCTGGACAGCCTCATCGGCCAGACCTTTGAGTTCAAGGTTCTCAAATATAACCGCAAGCGCAACAATGTGGTGATCTCCCGCCGCGCCATCCTCGAGGACGAGCGCAAGAAGCTGCGGGAAGATATGCAGTCCAACCTGGTGGAAGGCCAGGTGGTCACCGGCACCATTACTAATATCACCGATTACGGGGTATTCATCGACCTGGGCGGCATGGACGGTCTTTGCCACATCACCGATCTCTCCTGGGGCCGGGTTTCCCATCCCTCCAAGCTGTTCAAGGTGGGCGAGGATGTGCAGGTCAAGATCCTCAAGTACGATCGCGAGAACGACAAGGTTTCCCTCGGCGTCAAGCAGCTCAAGGAAGATCCCTGGTCCACCGTGCAGGAGCGCTACCCCATCGGCGCCAAGGCCATGGGCAAGGTGGTTTCCATCACCGACTACGGGGTGTTCGCCGAACTGGAAGAGGGTGTGGAAGGTTTGATCCATGTCTCCGAGATGTCCTGGTCCAAGAAGACCCGGCATCCGTCCAAGATTGTCGGGGTTGGCGAGGCGGCCGAGGTGGTTATCCTCAACATCGACGTGGACGCCAAGCGGATCTCTCTCGGCATGAAGCAGTTGCAGCCCAACCCTTGGGATCTGGTCAGCGAGAATTATCCGGTGGGCTCCATCATCGAGGGCAAGATCAAGAACATCACCGACTTCGGCGTCTTCATCGGCATCGAGGAAGGAATCGACGGGTTGATCCATGTTTCCGACCTCTCCTGGACCGAGCGGATCAAGCATCCTTCCGAGAAATACGCCAAGGGTGAAACCATCCAGGCCGTGGTGCTCAAGATCGACCGCGAGAACGAGCGGTTCTCTCTTGGCGTCAAGCAGCTGGAGCCGGATCCCTGGCAGGCAGCCATCGAAAAATATGCGGTGGGCACCACCGTGCAGGGCAAGATCACCAATGTCACCGAGTTCGGTATCTTTGTGGAAGTGGAAGATGGCATCGAAGGGTTGATTCATGTTTCCGAGATCAGCAAGGACAAGGTTGCCACTCCGGTTGGCTTGTACAATGCCGGCGATACCGTGGAAGCCAAGGTGATCAATGTTTCCGCCAAGGACCGTAAGATCGGCCTCTCCATTAAGGCACTGACCGATGATTCCGGCCAGGGCTCCTACGAGGAGTACAAGCAGAAGCAGGCCAAGAGTGGCCCGTCCACCATTGGCGATCTCATGAAGGAAGAGATGGAGAACAAGGCCCAGGAGTAATCAAGCCGAAGTCGTTGTTTTAAAGGTGGACAATATGGAGCTGTTGCGGAGTGGTCAGGATGTTTCGTAATGGCTCCTAAATTTTCATTCCGGGTTTGTCATGTCACAAGGGTTATTCCGCCACAAGCATCCGGTCTTTACGGGATTATTGGTCCTGGGGGCTATCATGCTGTTTTTCTGGGGCGGGATAACCTTTTTTGTTACCAGCCTCACCGGTCCTTCCAAGTCGGAGCTTTTTTCGAAGGAAGGAATCGGGGTTATCGAGGTCAAGGGCGTTATCCTCGAAGCCGAGGAGACCATCGAGAATCTGGTGGCTTTTCGGGAAGAGCCTAAAATAAAGGGGATTGTTCTTAGAATTGACAGCCCTGGCGGGGCGGTGGGCGCCTCCCAGGAGATTTATGACGAGGTCCGGCGGACCAGTGCGCTCAAGCCGGTGGTCGTCTCCATGGGTTCGGTGGCGGCTTCGGGCGGCTTGTATGTTTCCCTGGGCGCCAGCAAGATTGTTGCCAACCCCGGCACCCTGACCGGCAGTATGGGAGTTATTCTCAAGTTTGTCAATCTTGAAGGGTTATTTGGCAAGATCGGCTACAAGAGCGAGGTGGTCAAGAGCGGCAGGATGAAGGATATCGGTTCTTCATCACGGCCCATGACTGACGAAGAGCGGCAGATGCTCCAGGGCATGATCGATAATGTCCAGGGTCAGTTTGTCCAGGCGGTTGCCGAAAGTCGGTCTTTGCCCGTGGCTGAGGTAAGAAAGATTGCCGATGGCCGCATTTTTTCCGGACAGCAGGCCAAGGAGTACGGCCTGGTTGATCAGTTGGGCAATTTCAGCGATGCGGTCATGCTGGCTGCAGACCTGGCCGGAATTAAGAGCGAAAAGATGCCGGAACTTATCTATCCCCGGGAAAAAGATTTTTCCTTTCTGCGGCTGATTACCGGTAATAAAAGTGAATCGTTGTTACAGCAAACAGGATTATCCGGTCCGATGCTGGCCTATGAATGGACAGGGACTTTGCGATAGGAGTATATTAAACGATGTTGAAACGGGATTTGGTAAATGCAGTGGCCGAGGAAATGGGCGCATATCTGAAAAAAGATGTGAGTCAGGCCGTTGATATCATGCTGGAAACTATAATTGAAGCCCTGGCCGAGAATCGGCGGGTCGAAATCCGTGGCTTTGGCAGCTTTTCTGTGCGTCAGCGCAAGGCGCGGACAACCAAAAACCCCAGGACCGGCAAGGTCATGAAGATTACCTCCCGCAAAAATTTGCATTTCACCATGAGCAAATCGTTGAAAGACGCTCTGATCCAGAACGGGAAGTAGCCGGGGTAAGGCCTTTGTGATTGTTCTCCCTGCTCAGAAATGAAGGGTGTTGCCCTTCCCCAGACGCAGCACTTCCGGGGTCTCACCGATGAGCGAGACTACGGATGACGGTTCCGGGTAGACCGTGCCGCCGTCAATGATGATGTCCACCAGGCGACCGAACTGCGCTTCGATTTCAAAGGCCTCGCTCATGGGCGGATCATCCGGGTTCTGGATGGCGCTGGTGTTGAGCATCGGATTACCAAGGGCTTCGATCAGCGCCAGGCAGATGGCGTTGTCCGGCACCCTGATCCCCACGGTTTTCTGCCGGCTGAGCATGACTTTGGGCACCAGCTTTGTCGCCTGCAGGATAAAGGTGTAGGGTCCGGGCAGATCTTTTTTCATGATCCTGTAGCTTGTGTTGGCAACATGGCAATAGGTGCTGACGTTTTTGAGGCTTGAGCACATGAAGCTGAAAGGCTGGTGTATCGGCCTCTTTTTTATTTGATGGATCCGCTTGATTGCCTTCTGGTTGAACATGTCGCAGCCGATGCCGTAGACGGTGTCGGTGGGATAGCAGATCACCGCCCCTTTGCGCATGGCATCCGCCGCCTGTTGGATCAAGCGGGGCTGTGGGTTGTTCGGATTGATCTCAAGTAGCACGCGGCGATCCTTTTGGCGGGATTGGGTTTGGCAGGCCGAAGCCCGGGGGCGGTTACTGTTCCTAATGCCATTTTGCTCATTTCAACGGCTAACCCCTTATGAGCATTGGGATTCTTGCCCCATATTGTACGGCACCCCCCAAGAAAAGGCAACAGCCAAGGTAACTATCCAGCTCAAAGCCGGAAATGACTCGAACCACCAACCGTAACTATTCAGAAGTGCCCCAGGTTGCGGTACACCCAGAGGGTATAAGTTTCGCTAGGGCAGACAAGCTGCCCAGCTCAGCTATAAGCGGGACGGCGAAGCGTACATCTGGTACGTGAGCCGGCCCGATCGCCGCAAGATGGGGGGTTGCTGGATAGTAACCAGCGAAGCGCGATGATCACAGCCTGCGGCATGGATATAGGGAGCAATAGTTTCCGTTTGCTGGTGGCCGAAGTGGAAGATGGGCGTCTGCGTCCCTTGATCCAAGATCTGGTTACAGTCCGGTTGGGCGATGGGCTTTGGGCCAGCGGTCTGCTTGCGCCAGCCGCCATGCTTCGAGGCGAAGCGGCTCTCGTCCGTTTTGTCGAGAAAATGGCGCCCTACCTTTTGCACGTAATCGATCACGAGGTAAGCCCACAAGGGTCAAATAACCACGGAATAAGCGGCCACACGGTGCCGCAGGTTGCGGCAAGCGGGACGGCGATGCGTACTTTTGTCCGAGAGCCGGACCGATCGCAGCAAGATGTGGTGCCCTGTGGCCGCTTACCTTTGCACTCTGTGCGGGTCTGCACCACCCATGCCGTGCGCCAGGCCGCCAACAGCCAAGACTTTCTCTCGCGGGCCGAGGCTTTGGTCGGGCTGCCGATCGAGGTTCTTTCCGGCGAGGAGGAGGCCCGTCTTGCTCTGTTGGGGGCGCTTTCCGCCCTGCCGGAAGAACAGCTCCGCGAGCCGCTGCTGTTGGCGGACGTTGGGGGAGGCAGCACCGAGATTATTCTTCAGGACGCCATCGGAAGCGAGTCCCGGCTGATAAGCCTGCCCTTGGGCGCAGTAGGGCTAAGCGAGGAATTCGGTGCGGATCGTCAGGCCATGCGCGAGAAAATCAGGGAGACCTTGACTCCGGCTTTGCGGAGTATCGGCGGGGAGAATACGGTCGGACAAGGCTTATCGCTGGTGGCTTGCGGCGGGACCGCGACCAGTCTGGCCGCACTCGCCCTGGGGCTGGAACGCTATGACGCCAGGCAGGTCCAGAATTACCTTTTGCACCAGCCTGCGTTGCACCGGCTGGTTGCCTGGCTGGCTGCTCTTTCTCCTGCCGAACGCAACATTCTCCCCGGCTTGGCCGATGGGCGCGGGGAGATCATCGTGGCCGGGGCGTTGATCTTGCAGGAGTTGCAGCAGGCCCTGGCCAGCCCCCCTTTGCTGGTGAGCGATGCCGGGTTGCTGGAGGGTATTCTCCTGAGCGGGGCAACAGACTGCTGAGGGTGGCGGAAGATGTGCGCTTCCGCAAACTCGCCATTGACCTGGGGATTTAAAGTTTTTTATAGTGAAGACTATACGGTTTTTTGGTAAGCGTTCACCAAGGGCAACCCGCTTTCAGGTAAACCCAGGACTGTAAGCGTTCAGCAGTGCCGCAGATGCGCGAAAGAGGCCTGCGAAGTGTGCTATTGCACATAAGCAGGCTGATGACAAAGCAGATGTGGTGCTGCTGAACGCTTACGTTTTTTGCCACCCGTTTTCAGGGTGGCGCTCCAGTATCTCAGATCGCTTTGACAATATCGAGGCGCATCACCTGCCACAATTTTTTTGAGGGAGTCCGCTGATGTCAATTCAGACCATTGAACATGCCTATACCTTTGACGACCTGCTCCTGGTTCCCGCCGCTTCCGAAGTGCTGCCCAACGAGGTGAACCTGGCCACGATGCTGACCAAGTCGATCACCCTTAATATTCCCCTGGTCAGTGCGGCCATGGACACGGTCACCGAGCATCGGGCCGCCATCGCCATGGCCAGGGAGGGCGGCATCGGGATTATCCATAAGAATATGAGCGTGGACGAGCAGGTCCGCGAGGTGCGGAAGGTCAAGAAGTCCGAGTCGGGCATGGTCATCGATCCGATCACGGTGAACGATGCCCAGACCGTGCGGGAAGTAAACGAGATCATGCGTAACTACCGGATCTCCGGGGTGCCGGTATTGCGGGGTACCAAGCTGGTCGGCATTGTCACCAACCGCGATCTGCGCTTTGTTTCCGACGAGGACCTGCTGGTCCGGGATGTCATGACCAGCAAGAACCTGGTTACCGCCAAGGCCAGCATCACCCTGGAGCAATCCAAGGCTCTCCTCCATGAGCATCGGATTGAAAAACTTCTGGTGGTGGACGATGAGGGCAATCTCCAGGGCTTGATTACCATCAAGGATATTGAAAAGATCAAGAAATACCCCAACGCCGCCAAGGATGACCTGGGCCGGCTGCGGGTGGGTGCGGCCATCGGTGTGAACTCCTCCCTGGATCAGGTGGAGAAATTGATCAATGTCGGGGTGGATGTGGTGGTTCTTGATTCCGCCCACGGCCATTCCCGTAACATCCTGAACGCCCTGACCAGGATCAAAGACGCCTTCCCCGAGCTCCAGATCATTGCCGGCAACGTGGCCACGGCGGAAGGGGCCGAAGCCCTGATCCGGGCGGGGGCCGATTGCGTCAAGGTCGGAGTCGGGCCGGGCTCCATCTGCACCACCCGTATCGTGGCCGGAGTCGGGGTGCCGCAGATGTCTGCGATCCATAACTGCTCTAAGGCCGCGGAGAAATTCGGCATCCCGGTGATTGCCGATGGCGGGATCAAGTACTCCGGCGAAATCGCCAAAGCCATCGGCATCGGGGCCAGAGTGGTGATGATCGGCAGCCTCTTTGCCGGCACTGATGAATCGCCCGGCGAGACCTTCCTCTACCAGGGGCGAACTTACAAGGGCTACCGGGGCATGGGTTCGCTCGGCGCCATGAAGCAGGGCTCCAGCGACCGTTACTTTCAGGAAGGGATAGAGAGCCAGGAAAAATTCGTACCCGAGGGAATCGAGGGCAAGGTGCCCTATCGGGGGCCACTTTCCGATATGATTTATCAGCTCATGGGCGGCCTGCGTTCCGGCATGGGCTATCTCGGCGCGGCCACCATCGAGGATCTGCGCCAGAAGGCACGGTTTGTCAAGATCACCGCCGCCGGGCTCAAGGAAAGTCATGTTCATGACGTGATCATAACCAAAGAGGCCCCGAATTACCGGTTGGGTTGAAAATAGTGCAAAGTGCAAAACACAAAGTGTAAAATGGAAAGTTACAAATGCAAAGCGTAGCGCATAGCGGGGGATTGCCCTTAACTTTTCATTATGCACTTTTAACTTTTAATTATTTTCACCAAAGGTGAAAAATGGATATCCACGGCGAAAAAATACTGATTCTTGATTTCGGCTCCCAGTACACTCAGCTTATTGCCCGTAGGGTGCGGGAGGCCGGGGTGTATTGCGAGCTCCACCCTTGGGACATGACCTCCGAGGAGATCAAGGCTTTCGGCCCCCAGGGGATCATCCTTTCGGGTGGGCCCCAATCCGTGCATGAGGCCGAGACCCCCCGCGCCGCCGAGGTGGTTTTCACCCTGGGGGTGCCGGTGCTCGGCATCTGCTACGGCATGCAAACCATGGCCGCCCAGCTTGGCGGCGAGGTGGAGGCGGCAGGCAAACGCGAATACGGTTATGCCCAGGTGCGGGCCCGTAATCATTCCCGGCTGCTTAAGGATATCGAAGATCACACCAGCCCCGAGGGCTACGGGCTGCTCGATGTCTGGATGAGCCACGGCGACCGGGTCAACCATCTGCCCGAGGGGTTTGTGGCTATCTGCGAGAGCGACAACGCCCCGCTGGCCGGGATGGGGGACGAGAGCCGCCACTTCTACGGGCTCCAGTTTCACCCGGAGGTGACCCATACCCGCCAGGGCCAGCGGATCATCGAGCGCTTTATCCACGAGATCTGCGGCTGCGGCCGTCTCTGGACGTCGAGCAACATCATTGACCATGCCATCGCCCAGATCCGCGCCCAGGTTGGCGAGGATGAGGTGCTGCTGGGGCTATCCGGCGGGGTTGACTCCTCGGTGGTCGCGGCCCTGCTGCACCGAGCTATCGGCACCCAGCTCACCTGCGTCTTCGTTGACAATGGCCTCTTGCGACTGCATGAGGGCGATCAGGTCATGACCACCTTTGCCCGGCACATGGGAGTCAAGGTGCTGCGGGTGGACGCGGAGCAACGCTTTCTCGACGGACTCAAGGGTGTGGCAGACCCGGAGCTGAAACGCAAAGTCATCGGCAATACCTTTATAGAGGTCTTTGAGGAGGAGGCGGAGAAGCTGGCCAATGCCAAGTGGCTGGCCCAGGGCACCATCTATCCCGATGTTATCGAGTCGGCCGGGGCCAAAACCGGTAAGGCCAAGATGATCAAGAGCCATCACAACGTGGGCGGGCTGCCCGAGCACATGAAGCTCGGTCTGGTCGAGCCCCTGCGGGAGCTGTTCAAGGATGAGGTCCGCGTCATCGGGGTCGAGTTGGGGTTGCCCTATGAAATGGTTTACCGGCATCCCTTTCCCGGCCCAGGGCTTGGGGTGCGCATCCTGGGCGAGGTGCGCAAGGATTACGCCGACACCCTGCGTCTGGCCGATGAGATTTTTATCGAGGAGCTGCGCAAGAACGAGCTTTACGACAAGGTCTCCCAGGCCTTCACCGTCTTTCTCCCGGTGAGATCGGTGGGGGTGGTCGGCGACAACCGGCAGTACGCCCATGTGGTGGCCTTGCGGGCCGTGGAGACGGTGGATTTCATGACCGCCCGTTGGGCGCATCTTCCCTATGATTTCCTCGACCATGTCTCCCGGCGGATCGTCAACGAGGTGCGGGGCATCTCCCGGGTGGTCTACGATGTGACCGGCAAGCCGCCGGGAACAATCGAATGGGAGTAAGCGTGCCTTTCAGAAAAGGCACAGTTGAAAGTGCAAAGTGCAAAATGGAGAGTGAAAAGGCAGAGTCAATTCCCCACTTTTGCTTTTCATCCGCAACTTTTAACTTTTCATTTTGCATTTTTCACTATTAAGGAAAAGGGGTTGCCGTGAAAGGTGGAGAAAAAGAGTTGCGGGATCTGGAGTTGGCCAACCGGCTCCTGGATAGTTTTTCCCGGATTGCCTTGGTGATCAACACACCACGCCTTGACTATTCCGCGCGTTTGGGCCGGATACTCGAGGCTATCCTCGAGTATCTGGGGGTGGAGCAAGGCTCCCTCATGGTGCTGGAGCGGCAGAAGCATCTGGTGGTCCGGGCGGCAAGCCGGCCTGAGCTTATCGGCCATGAGCAAACCATTGACGATGAACGTTCCGTGGCCGCCTGGGTGGCCAGGCAGCAGGAACCCCTGTTTATCAAGGATATCTCCAAGGATAAACGGTTTGATAAAATGGGCCGGAACAGCTACCGGCGCAATTCTCTGCTCTCCATGCCCATCCTCCATAAAGGCAAGGTACTGGGTGTCATCAATGTAACCGACAAGATCGGGGAGCGGGATCTGCTCAAGACGGACATCACCCGTCTTTTTGACTTCAGCAGTGTTATCCTCTCCCTGCTGGTCCAGGAAAACCTGCAACAGGATCTCCGCCGGCAGCAACGCATCCTCCGGGAGCGTAACCGCGAGCTGCGGCATCAGGAGACCTTGCGGGGCGAACTCTCCCGGATGCTCATCCACGATCTCAAGGGGCCGCTTTCCGAGGTGGTGGCCAATCTCGACATCCTCTCCTACACCGTTTCCGAGGAAAACCGCGAGTTTCTGGATTCGGCCCAGATGGGGTGCGACCGGGCGGTGCGCATGGTTTCAAACCTGGTGAGCATCGGCAAGATTGAAGACGGCAAGCTCATTCCTATCAAGGAGGTGGTCGAGCCCGGTCCCATGCTGGCCGAATGTCTGAGCGCCATCAAGGGTATGGCCAGGATCAAGGAGGTGGAATTGATTCTGGAGGTTGAGGCGGATTTGCCGCGAATCGCTCTGGATCGGATTCTCATTCTGCGGGTGTTGCAGAATCTGCTTACCAATGCCCTGGGTTATTGTCCGGACAACACTACGATCCGTTTTGGCTGCCGTCGGGTGGTCGGTAAAAAGCGGCTGGAATTTTATGTGCAGGATCAAGGCCCCGGGATCCAACCAGCGAAGTACAGCACTATTTTTGAGAAGTACGCCAGAATCTCCGACAAGCAGGATGCCTTGGTCGGCACCGGCCTGGGTCTCTATTTCTGCCGTCTGGCCGTGGAGATTCATCGGGGCAGGATCGGCCTGGCGAGCGAACCAGGGAAAGGCTCTCGTTTTTATTTCACCTTGCCCCTGTAATACAGCGCACTCGCCACGGACGATAGGGTAAGCGATCACATGGCACCATATCTTGCGGCGATCGGCACCCGGCGCACGTACCTGATGTACGCATTGCCGTCCCCGCTTGCCGCAACCAGCGGCACCCTGTGGTTGCTTGTCCCGTGGCTGTACCTGTGTGGCCCACCCCGTGATCGGTTACACGATAGACAGTAAAGGAGAGAAAAGCAGGATGAAGCTCAAAGCTCCTAAAGACATGATTTTTCTTGTCGTGGACGACATCGACAACATGCGTCGCTCTATCAAGGCCATGCTGAAGCTGCTCCATTTCGGCAAGGAGTTTTACGAGGCGGCCAATGGTCGGGAAGCCTTGCCGCTTCTCAAAGATGAGAATATCACCATAGATTTTATTATCTGTGACTACAACATGCCCTACATGTCCGGCACTGAGCTGCTGGGCCAGATCCGTGCCAGCAAGAGATTGCGCGATATCCCCTTTCTTATGGTGACAGCCGAAGCCAACATGGATGTTGTTGCCGAAGCGGCCGAGAATGATGTTGACGCATATCTTACCAAGCCCTTTGTCACCGCGACCTTGGAACAGAAGGTTCTGGAGCTTCTGAACCAGAGCAATAACCCTTCCCCCTACAACCAGCTACTGCTCCAAGTGCGCACCCGTGAAGAAAATGGCGATTTTGACGGTGCCATTGATGCGGCCAGGGAGGCGGCCAAACTCAATGACCGCTCCTCAAAGCCCTATCGGGATATGGGGCGACTCTGCGGGAAAAAGGGCGACTTGAAAAAAGCCCAGCTCTGTTTTGAAAGGGCGGTGGAGATTAATCGATTGGATGTCAGTTCCTACCATGCTCTGGGTCAGATATATTTTCGTCAGGGTAAGGTGGAAATGGCTATGGAAAACTTCAAGCGGGCCATGGAGATCAGCCCAAGGCATGTTGATCGGGCCGTTAATTTTGCCAAGTTGCTTATCAACAAGAAACAGTTGCCAGAGGCGGAAAAAGTCCTGCGTCTGGCATTGAAAACAAAAAGTAACGATCTCGACTTCAAGGAAGAGATTGGAAATGTTTGTAACGATTGCGGCTTGGGGGGGCTGGCGGTTAAATGCTATCGCGAGGTTTTCAAGGCAGCCCCGGAACGAGCCTATCTCAACAAGAAAATCGGCATAGCCCTGTATGCGGTGGGCGAATATAATGAGGCGGTCAAGGTGCTTGAAAAGGTGGCGGAGAAGGCACCCGAGGACATCGAGCTTTTTCTGGCCCTGGGCAAGGCCTATTTTTCCATGAAGCGATTGATTCTGGCCGACCAGTGGGTCTCGAAGGTGCTTCGCCTTGATCCAAGCCACAAGGAAGCCAGGGCTATCCTGAACAAGTGCCTGTAAATTTGATGGACTCGTAACAAGTAAATATTGGTCATTCGGTGGCTGGACGTTGATGGGGTGGATGATTATCTATCGATTTGCAAGGGGAAAAATGTTCCATTGTCGTTCATCAGCGACCAGGAGGAAAGTAACTTCTTGAAACTTTGCAACAGTCTATGATGTTTCGTTTCTGAACCTTGAAGTAACTCCGCCCCCTAGTTATCCAAGGCCCTCCTTACACTTTCTAAGCTCCACACAACTCAATTCCAGCCCCGAGCCAATCGGCGCGGGGTTTATTCGATTTGCTTCGGCTCCGCTCTTTGTGATTGCCATCTTCACCTCACCACCGGCAGCTCATGCCAGGAAGTGGTGTAGGAAGGCGACTTTCTGGTCTGCTTATTCTTCCATGGTCGCTTAAAACCAGCGGAACCACTTTGCAGGGTATCCCTGCCCCACCTCCGGTTGATCTTGTCCAGGGCAGCCATAAGTTCCCCCTGTTCCTCATGTTTGGCGCGGAAAAGGTGCTGCTGCTCATGACTCGAGGCAACCAGGTCCACCAAAATGACCCCCACCTTTCGGTAGGAGAAGCCGGGGCGGTAAAGTTGCCTGAGCGCCTCGCTGGCGTGGTGGATCAACGCCAAGGTTGAGGCTGTTGGGTTTGGCAGATTGACGGTAAGGCTGTTGGCGTACTGCGGCTCGCCATCCCGGAACCGGTTGGTGGTGAGGTACACCTGAAGACAGCCGGCCTTTTTATGCTCTGCCCTGAGTTTTTCGGCAGCAATCGAGACGTAGGCAGAGAGTGCCTCCCTGAGCCCGGAAAGATCGGTCACCGGCTGACCGAAGGAGCGGGAGCTGGTAACCGACTTCCTCCTGGGCGCCGGGACCTCCTCAAAGGGAAGACAGGAAACGCCGCGCAGCTCCATGGCGGTACGCAGGCCGGTGATGGTGAGATGCTTTCGCAGCCAGGTGTCGTTGGCGTTCTTGAGATCAAGTGCCGTGCGAATGCCGTAAGTGAATAGCTTTTGGCTATGGCGCGGCCCGATACCCCACACCTCCCCCACCTCGATGGTGGCGAGGATGGCCTCAAGATTCTCCTCCGGCAGCACGAAGATCCCGCCGTGTTCCGGCTGTTTCTTGGCGATCCGGTTGGCGATCTTGGCCAGGGTCTTGGTGGAACCAAAGCCGATGGAGACCGGAATGCCGACCTGCTTCCTGACCGTGGCCCGGATGTGGCGGCCGTTATCCAGCAGCGCCTGGGGTTTCCCCTTTGCTTGCCGGAAGAAGGCCTCGTCGATGGAATAGATATCCACCTCGGGTTCGAGCTGGGAGAGGATACCCATGACCCGCTGAGAAAGATCCCCGTAAAGAGGGTAGTTGGAAGAAAAGACCTGCACCTGGTGAGCCTCCATCAGCTCGCGACACTGGAAAAAGGGGGCGCCCATCTTGATCCCCAACTCCTTGGCCTCGTTTGAGCGGGCAATGATGCAGCCGTCGTTGTTGGAGAGCACCACCACCGGGCGGCCTTCGAGCCTTGGGCTGAAGAGCCTTTCGCAGGAAACATAGAAATTATTACAGTCGAGGAGAGCGAAGATCTGAGCCATGGCCGCGCCTAAAGGGAATGGATGACGAAAGCGACGACACCCCAGATCTCGCAGGCCATCTCCTCGGTGAGATCGATGGGGGGATAATCGGGATTCTCGGCCAGTAGCTGCACCGTACCATTCTGCCGGAAGAGTCTTTTCACCGTGAGTTCGCCGTTGAATACCGCGATTACCACCTTGCCGCTCACCGGTTCGAGTGAACGGTCCACCACCAGGATATCGTCGTGGTGGATACCGGCGCCGAGCATGGAGTCGCCTGCCACCCGCACGAAGAAGGTGGCTGCCGGATGCTGGATCATGAGTTCGTTGAGGTCGAGTTTGCCCTCGATGTAGTCATCCGCTGGCGACGGAAACCCTGCCGAGACCCCGCACGCGAACAGCGGGCGCCTGAGGTTGGTCTTGCGATCGAAGCCGTAAACCGCGGAGATGGTAGGGTCGGTTTTCATGGTGCCACCTTACCCGATTTTTCGGATTGCACCAAGGGGACCAAGAACTGCTCCGCAAATGTCCGAAAATCGAACATGATCTCATCCTCACACGGAAGCTGGCCAACTTCGGGCAGGTGGAATATGAAGCCCCAGCAAAAACTTCATGCCGGATAATAATGATCGTGGTAATTCTAATCACTGAAGGTTTTAGACAGGCGGGTGAGTTGGAGAACTTAAGGGTCTCTTTTGGTAATGAGAAGGAAAAGTGGCTTTTCAAGACCTGCCCCTCGGCCCTGCTCTAGAGCATTTTGCGGGTCAAGAAATGTACTACGGACATTTCTCATTATGGGAGATCGATTATGAGTTCAAAACCTGAAGGAGCCGGAGCCCGAGCCTGTTGGTTTGTCGGAGCCTCGTACGGCGGAACCGATGATCAGACCCGCCGTTTTCTACAGGAAGGCATTTGGGAAAATGGCTATCAGGACAAATACCTCGACGCAGTAAAGTCCATCCAGGTGGGGGACCGTATTGCGATCAAGTCGTCCTATACACGGAAGCACGATCTCCCCTTTGATAACCGGGGCCAAACCGTTTCAGTCATGGCGATCAAAGCCATTGGCACGGTAAAGGAAAACCTCGGCGATGGCCGCACCTTGAAGGTTGACTGGAAACCTTTCGAACCTCCTCGCGAGTGGTACTTCTACACCAATCGAAGCACGGTCTGGCGGGTTTTGCCCGGCGACTGGACAACAGACGCCTTGATCGGATTCACATTCGAGGAAAAGGCGCAAGACATCAACCGGTTCCGCAATGCCCCTTACTGGCGCGAGCGTTTCGGTGATAGCGCCGTCGACAAACGCCGTTTCAAGTGGACCCACTTCTACGAGGCGGTGGCCGACAAGCTCCTTACCTTTCGGAATCGGCGAGATGAGCTGATTACCGGGATTCATGCTATCGCCTCCAGGGTTGATGGTCTCTCCAACCTGCAGGATCAATTTGCGGATGGCTCATATGGCCCCCTGAAGGACATCTGCCCATTTACGGCCATGGGCATATTCAACCGGGGGATAACCGATACCAATCGCAAAGCTATTGCGAGCGAACTTGCCAGCCTTCTTGGAGTGTCCGAGCCTGTTCCAGGTTCCTTTGAGGGGATTCCGACTCTCAACAATCAGAAGTCATGGTTTTTCGGGTTCGACAACAAACGCCAAGCAGATGACATTGACACCCTCTGGGAAGCATTCGCACAGGCAATTGCTTTTGCGCAATCGAATGATGCTGATACACGGTCGACATTTGTCGCTGCCTACGACAACGCGACGCAGCGCCATGGTGTGGGGTGGAACCTTACCATGGGGCTTTACTGGATTCGTCCTTGGAATTTCCCGACCCTTGATGGACAGTCCCAGCGTTACATCAGCAAGAAGCTCAACATTCAGGTTGGCTTGAACGGCCCCAAGGGGCGCTGCAACGCCACTGATTATCTGACAGTTCTGGACACCCTTGAGGCTCGCTTTCAAGAGGATGCGTATCCAGTTCATTCATTCCCAGAGCTTTCCCTTGCCGCTTGGCTTTTTAGAGACAGCGGGACAGCTGCCAATCCATACGCGACTGACCCGGATATTCAGGATATTGAAACCGATGATGAAGAAATTTCACCAGACGGAATAGCCGACGACCTGCGAGGCCTGCTGCCAAAGTTTGATGATTTAATGATCCCATTTTTAAAACTCATAAGAGACGAGCAGGAGCATCTCGCAAATGAGGTCTACCAAAAAATGAAGTCGGAAATGGGACTCGAAAAGTATGATGTCGTAACTCTTGAGTCGACAGGACAGCCTTTGTTCGACAATCGTGCAGCTTGGGCAAAGTCTTATCTGAAAAGGGCGGAACTGGTTGATTTTCCTCGAAGAGGGTTTGTTCAGATTACCGAAAAAGGCTTGGCTTTATTGAGCTTGCCTCAAGCTGAGTTAGGTAAATATAGGCGATTTACAGATTTCTTTTCTACTTCACTTCCGGTTGTGGATGAAACTCGACCAATTGAGCCGTATTCGATAGACGATATTATTGGCGATGGATGTTTCCTTGCCCGAGAAAAACTTGAAAAGATTCTCGAGCGCCTTCGAACCAAGAAAAACCTGATCCTCCAGGGGCCGCCGGGAACCGGCAAGACCTGGCTGGCCAAGCGATTGGCTTTCGCTTTTATGGGGCAACGCGACGACAGCAAAGTCCGAGCGGTCCAGTTTCATCCGAACCTTTCTTACGAGGATTTTATTCGTGGCTGGCGGCCGGTGGGCGACGGCAAGCTCACGCTGGTGGATGGGCCTTTTGTGGAGATGATGAAGGCCGCCGCAAAAGATCCGACATCAAGGCATGTCGTCGTCATCGAAGAAATCAATCGCGGGAATCCCGCACAGATTTTCGGCGAGATGCTGACGCTGCTTGAGGTGGACAAGAGAACCCCGAATGAGGCCCTGGAGCTTTCCTACAAACGGTCGGATGGCGAGCGTGTTTTCATCCCGGACAACCTCTATGTTATCGGCACGATGAATATTGCCGACCGCTCCCTCGCGCTGGTCGATCTGGCGCTGCGGCGCCGTTTCGCCTTCATCGATCTGGAACCCACGCTCGGCAAGCCCTGGCACGATTGGGTTCAATCCCAGTGCGGTATTGATTCAGAAATCCTTGTCGAAATCGAGAAGCGTCTCATTGCCCTGAATAATGAAATCTCAGCCGACACCGGACTCGGGCCTCAGTTCCGAGTGGGGCACAGCTATGTCACACCGCCGTTTGGTGTTCCCATCAGTGATGCACGGGAATGGTTCCGCCAGGTGGTTGATACCGAGATCGGCCCACTACTTGATGAATACTGGTTCGATGCGCTCGAGAAGTCCCGGAAGGCGAGAGAACGCCTGCTTGAAAGGTTCTGATCGTGACATTTGCCGCAGCCAACTTGATATCAGACGCCCATGAAGGGATTGGCCGGATCGGCCGCATCCCGGTGCGCAACCTTTGGCTGCTAATGCTGTACGCATCGGATCTGTTCAGGGATCTCGAAAAGGCAAAGATCGCCGTAGAGGATAATCCGGACGATATCGCAGACCTGGTCGCAGAAATGCTTTGCCGTCGCGTCGAGCGCCATATTCAGCGCAACTTGAGTTATGGCTACCAATCACGGGAGGCAGTTCTTGGTCGCGTGCGCGGGCGCATCGACCTGCTGAACACCGAAAGGAATCGACTGCTGGATCGCGGGAAGGTTGCTTGCCGGTTCGATGAGCTGACAATCGATACCGCCCGAAACCGCTATGTCCGGACGGCACTGGAGGAAATATCCAAAATCGTTCTCCGTGGTGCGTTGGCACACCAATGCCGGTCGTTGGCGGCAAGCTTGAGACGCATGGGTGTAGCCGGGGAACGCCCGAGTCGTGGCGAGGTTTCCATCGACCGCTTCGGAAGACACGATGCAGATGATCAGCCAATGGTTGCTGCGGCCCATCTTGCCTTCAACCTTGCCCTGCCTACAGAGTCCGCGGGCGCAAAGCAATTATCGTTGCCGGATAGAGAAATAACCTGGATTCGGAAGCTTTACGAGAAAGGGATTGCCGGGTTCTACGATGTCGTACTTTCCCAAAGAGGATGGCGCGTCGGCGCGGGCAAAACGATTGGCTGGCAGGTTGAAAGCAAAAGTGTGGGCATAGACAAAATCCTTCCCTCCATGCGAACCGACATCATCCTTGACAACTCGGACGCAGGACGCCGCATCGTCATCGATACGAAGTTCAACTCTGTGGTCACCCGTGGTTGGTATCGAGAAGAAACATTGCGAAGCGGATATGTCTATCAGATTTACGCCTACTTGCGATCTCAGGAAGGTAATGGTGATCCGCTCTCGGAAAACGCCTCGGGCCTGCTCCTTCACCCCTCGGTGAGCGATATGGTTAACGAGGCTGTTGTAATCCAGAACCATGAAATTCGATTTGCCACCGTAGATCTTGGAGCGACGGCAATGGAGATCCGAGAGCAGCTTTTGCATGTTTTGGAATGATCCTGGAGCGCCCCAAGGGACGGGCTTCGTTACTCCTTCCACACATAATCTGAAGCACCCTTTACCGTCCGCGGGAAAAGGCACAGATCGGCCACCAATGGCAGCAATCAAGCGGCGGGCGTTGCCTGTTTCTTTTTGCGGTAAAGGAAGATGAGCAGGGCCGCGATGTGGGGCAACAGCTTGACCATATAATCCGGCATGGTCCTACTGCATAGGAGAATTGACATGAGTGTGCAAAACGACCCTCCAGCCTCTCTCGCCGCCATCCCCGCCGGCTACGCCGACTGGCTGGCGGAGCTGAAAGGCCGCATCCACATTGCCCAGCAACGCGCCAGCCTGGCGGTGAACCGTGAATTGGTGGCGCTCTACTGGCAAATCGGTCGCGATATCCTGGAACGGCAGGCAGAGCAGGGCTGGGGCGCCAAGGTCATCGACCGGCTGGCCCACGACCTGCGCACCGCCTTTCCTGAGATGAAGGGCTTTTCCCGCGCCAACCTGATGTATATGCGCGCCTTTGCCGAGGCTTGGCCGGATGAGGCAATTGTCCAACAGGCTGTTGGACAATTGCCCTGGGGTCATAACCTGGTTTTGCTTACCCGGCTGAAAAACCCGGCAATGCGTCTGGCCTATGCTGGGCGCGCCATTCAGCATGGCTGGTCGCGCAACGTGTTGAATATTCATATCGAGACCCGCCTGCTTGAGCGTAGCGGCAAAGCGGTTACCAACTTTGATGAGCGGTTGCCAGCCCCGCACTCCGATCTTGCCCGTGAATCGCTGAAAGACCCCTATCGCCTGGACTTTCTCGGCGTGGGCCAGGAGGCTGACGAGCGGGCCATCGAGTCTGCCATTGTTCAGCACATTACCCGCTTCCTGCTGGAACTGGGCGCTGGTTTTGCCTATGTCGGGCGGCAGGTGCATATCGAGGTCGGTGGTGACGATTTCTTCATCGACCTGCTGTTTTATCACCTCAAGCTGCGTTGCTATGTGGTGGTAGAACTCAAGGCCGGAGCCTTCAAACCGGAACACACTGGGCAATTGGGCTTTTATCTCGCCGCCGTGGATAGCCAGATGAAGGCGGAGCAGGATAACCCGACCATCGGCATCCTGTTGTGCAAGTCGCAGAACCGGGTGGTGGCCGAATACGCTTTGCGCGATTCAAACAAGCCCATCGGCGTGGCCGAGTACCAATTGGTGGCGGCCCTCCCTCAGGAGTTGCAAACCAGCCTGCCCAGCATCGAGCAGATTGAAAAGGAACTGGGAGAAACGGCTGAGTGACATCAAGCTGGCTCCATCTCGAAGGAATTTTGATACATTTTGCCGATCTTTTGTGGCGGGAACGACAAGAGCAAGACTTTCCATGCCCCATTTTTTTTTTTGCGTTGGTAAAACGAGGCGAAATGACAGCACATTTCTCACCGGATCGTATTTGCCGCGAGCCCCATCCATCCCATGGTTTACCGAAAAACTGGCAAAGTCAGACAAACATGAGTATTATATGCAACCAAGTGACGTCTTGATGCTTCACCCCCTGCAAACGCACACGTTCCTGCTTGGACACAAACCCAGGAGGATTCTTTTATGCACCGTTCCACCAGTAGACGCTCTTTCCTCAAGGTCTCGCTGCTGACAACCATGGCCTTTCTCCATCCGGGGATGGCAAAGGCCTCTTTTTCCACGGAACAGCCGTCAGGCCGACTGAATCTGTACAACATCCACACCGGCGAAAAAATCAACGCCACCTATCGCGACCCGGACGGCCAGTACAACCCCCAAGCCATTACAGAGCTGAACTGGCTGCTGCGCTGCCACCATACAAACGAGCAGCATCCCATTGATATCCAGACCCTGGATTTTCTCGACCTGATAAATTCCCGGCTGGGCCGCAACAACGAAATCCATATCATCTCCGGCTTTCGCTCGCCGGAATACAACAACCGGCTGCTCAGCCTCGGCCACAAGGTGGCAAAACACAGCCTGCACCTGGAAGGACGCGCCCTGGACATCCGCATCCCGGGCACGGCCCTGGCCACTCTCCAGCGCACCGCCCTCTCGGCCCGCCTTGGCGGGGTCGGCTATTACCCGAGCAACGACTTCGTTCATATCGATTCAGGAGCCTTCCGCACTTGGTAGCCAGGCCGGAAAAACCAGCCTCCCCCATCTCCCTGGCCCTGAACCTCTTCCGCTTGTTCTGCTGCACCCTGGTCATTGCCATACTTCCTGTTCCCGCCATGGCGGCACCCGAGGCCCCGTCGGCACGGGGAGAACTCTGCCTGCTGCCCGGATTGGAGAAGGCCCTTGCCCAGTACCGGCAGCTTGCCGCCCAGGGCGGCTGGCCCCAGGTTCCGGTCGGTCCCGCCCTGCGCGAAGGCGACCAGGATGAACGCCTCCACTTTCTTAAGGAACGCCTTGTTGCAAGCGGAGACCTGGCTGCGCCACTGGTCCAGGGAGACCTTTTCGATGGACTTCTCAAGGAGGCGGTGCAGAGATTCCAGGCCCGCCATGGCCTTGCCACCGATGGGGTGGTCGGGGCCAAAACCATGACCGAGCTCAATGTCCCCATCAGCAAACGCGTCCGGCAGCTCGCCGTAAGCCTCGAACGCTGCCAGCCGCTGCCGTCTCTTTTGGAACCGCGCCATATTCTGGTGAACATCGCCGACTTCACCCTCAAGCTGTACGAGGATGGTAAACTCCGGCTCTCCATGCCGGTGATCGTCGGCAAGACCTACCGGCAAACCCCGGTGTTCACTGGCAACATCACTTCCCTGGTTCTCAATCCGAGCTGGGAGGTGCCGCACAGCATTGCCACCAAGGATCTTCTCCCAAAAATCAAAAAAAATCCGGGGTATCTCAGCCAGTCGCATTTCCAGATATTCCGGGGCTGGAAGTCCAGCGAGGAGATCAACCCGGCCACCATTGACTGGGGAAACCTTTCCCCATCCCGCTTTCCTTACCGGCTGCGCCAGGAACCCGGACCCGCCAATGCCCTCGGCCAGGTGAAATTTCTCTTTCCCAATCCCTACGATGTCTACCTGCATGATACCCCGTCCCGGGCGCTGTTCCAGCAAAACTCCCGCACCTTCAGCTCCGGCTGCATCCGTCTGGCAAGGCCCCTGGACCTGGCCGTTTACCTTCTCCAAGGCACTTCCCTGGGCTCCATGGAGGCCCTGACCGCGGCGATCTCCCGCGAAAAGACGCTTACCGTGGCCATTCCCTCGCCCATCCCCGTCCATATCGCCTACATGACCGCCTGGGTTGACCGGGAAGGCATCATCCAGTTCCGGCCCGATATCTACAACCGCGATTAGGCTCTGCAATAGGGTTTAAAAAAATGGTGGCAGGGGGGCTGCTGGCAAAAGGTAATCATCCCCGGCTGGAGATAACGATCCCCAACACGATAAGGATCAGGCCGACCACCTTGTACAGGGTGACCTGTTCGCTGAGCAGGATGGCGGAGGCTAGAAAAACCAGGACAAAGTTGAGGCCCATGAAGGGGTAGGCGTAGCTGAGCTCAAAGGCGGTCATGGCCGCCATCCAGCAGAGCGAGGCGAGAAAAGCGGCGACAAAGCCGCTCATGATAAAGGGATCAAAAAAGAGCTTAAGCAGAAAGATCAGCTTGGGCAGCGTCTCGCCGGGCAGATTACCGTGAAACGGCACCCGCCACTTGATGATCAGCTGGCCGTAAACGGTGAAGAGGATCGTGCCGAAGATATAAAGATGCGCCATCAGTTTTCCCGTAAGCGATCACAGGGCACCACATCTTGCGGCGATCGGTCCGGCTCACGTACAAAAGTACGCATCGCCGCCCCGCTTACCGCAACCTGCGGCACCCTGTGACCGCTTGTTTCGTGGTTACTTGACCTTTGTGGGTTTGCCCCGTGAGCGGTTACGTTTCCCCCGCTCCATTCCGTAATCTTTTCGCAGACCGTGTCAATCTCCGCCTCTGTCATGCCATAATAGAGGGGCAGCCGGATGAGCCGTTCGCTCTGGCTGGTGGTGTAGATATCCCGGCCGGAAAAGCGCCCATATTTCAGCCCGGCCGGCGCGCTGTGCAGCGGCACATAGTGAAACACCGCCCCGATCTCGTCCTGTCGGCATTGCGCCAGAAGCGCGGTGCGCTCCTTCAGATCCTTGACCTTGAGATAAAACATGTGCGCGTTGTGGAGACAGGTTTCCGGGACCACCGGCAGCTCGATCACCCCTGCGGCGGCCAGGGGGCCAAGCTTGTCGCGGTAGGCCAGCCAGCTGGCGAGCCGGTCACCGTTGATGGCCTCGGCCATTTCCAGCTGCCCCCAGAGGTAGGCCGCTTGCAGCTCGGAGGGCAGATAGCTGCTGCCGATGTCCACCCAGCTGTACTTGTCCACCATGCCGCGGAAGAACTGGCTGCGGTTGGTCCCCTTTTCGCGGATGATCTCAGCCCTCTCGGTAAAGCGGCCATCGTTGATGAGCAGCAGGCCGCCCTCGCCGCCGCTGGTGTAATTCTTGGTTTCATGGAAGCTGTAGGTGCCGAGATGGCCGATGGTCCCCAGCGGTCGGCCCTTGTAGCGGCTCATCATGCCCTGGGCCGCGTCCTCGATGACAAAAAGGGAGTATTTCTCGGCCAGGGTCATGATCTCGTCCATCTCACAGCCCACTCCGGCATAATGCACCGGGACGATGGCCTTGGTCTGCGGGGTGATCGCCGCCTCGATCCGGGTCTCGTCGATGTTCATCGTGTCCGGGCGGATGTCCACGAAGACGATGCGGGCTCCGCGCAGGGCAAAGGCGTTAGCGGTGCTGACAAAGGTATAGCTGGGCATGATCACCTCATCGCCGGGCTCGATGCCGATGAGGATCGCGGCCATCTCCAGGGCATGGGTGCAGGAGGGAGTGAGCAGGGCCTTGCGGCAGACGAGCTGCTCTTCAAACCAGCGCTGGCAGCGCTTGCCGAACGCTCCGTCCCCGGAGATCTGCGGGCTCTTCATCGCTTCAAGAACGTACTGCTCTTCGTTGCCGGTGTGGGGGGGCTTGTTGAAGTGTATCATCGGTGCGCGCCTTTCATGAATTTCGGGGCATTACCGCCCTCGTTAAACAGCAGATCCACAATGCTCACCCCGTGCGCAAAGGGCGGGAAAAGCTGGGTATATTCGGGATAGCCGCGGTAATCCATCCATTCGACCTCTATCCCCGCCGCCGTAAAAAGCGCCACGTCGAGATAATCGCCGGCCGCGGGCCCGCTCAGGTAGGTGGTCGCGCCCAGCTCCTGGCATAAGGCCAACAGACGTTCACTTTTGCCCGGCGCCAGGGTGAATTCGCTGGAGCAGCGGATGGTAGTGGTGATACCCAGCAGCCCGTTGATGGCCAGCAGGAATTTGCGGTTGATCTCGCTTAAATATTCCTCGGTGGCCGTGCGGTAGAGCTCCTCAAAGAAATCCTTATACTCCTTGAAATACGCGGCCTTGGCATAGTTCTGCGAGATGGTCTTCCAGTGCTGCTTGTGCCAAAGGGGGTTGGCGATTCTGGTTTCCCTGATGGTCTGGGCAAGCGATTCCTGCCTTACCGGGATGGTGAGCCAGGCCGGGCCATTCGGGGTCTTGATCAGATTGCGGTTGCGCCAGTCGTTCTTGGTGTACTGCATGTCGTCGTAGAGCACGAACTCGTCGACGCTGCCGATGAGGTCGAAATACCCCTTCCAGGGGATATAGTTGGACTGAAGAATGGCGATTTTCTTCATGGCTGCGGCGCTTGTGAAACGGCGTCAATATTGACCGCTTCCGCAATGATGTAGAGCGGCCGCCCCTTGACCTCATCGAAGATCTTGCCGATATAGAGGCCCAGAATCCCCAGGATGCCGAAGAGCAGGCCGAACATGAAAAACATCGAGACCATCAGGCTGGTCCAGCCCTCGGCGATGTCGCCGTAGAGAAAATAGCTCAACACCAGCCAGAAGGCGTAGAGCATGCTGCCCAGGGCGATAAAGAAGCCGAACTGGATGAAAAGCCGCAGCGGCTTGTTGGAGTGGGCCACGATGGAGTCGATGGCCAGATTGATCAGTTTGCTGAAGTTATAGGAAGACCTGCCGTACAACCGGTCATCGTGCGCCACCGGAACCTGGGTTCTTTTGAAGCCGGCGATCTTGACGAAGAGCGGAAAGGAGCGGTTCTGCTCGCGATAGCGGTTGACGGTTGCAATCACCTGCCGGGAAAAGATGCCGAAATTGGCGATGGTCTTGTCATGCTCGGTATCGGTGAAATACTCCAAAACCCAGTAAAACATCCGGGAGGAGAGCTTCTTGAAAAAGCTGTCCTGCCGCTCCACCCGTTGCCCGAAAACAATGTCGTAGCCTTCCCTCGCCTTGGCATAGAGCTTGGCGATCTCCTCCGGCTTGTCCTGCAGGTCGCAGTCCATCACCACCACCCAGTCGCCGCTGGCATGGTCGAGCCCGGCGGTGATCGCGTAATGCTGGCCGAAATTGCGGGAGAGATTGATCCCCTTGATTTGGTGATCCTGACGGGCCATGGCCTGGATCGTCTCCCAGGAGCCCTGGGGGCAAGCGTCGTTAACCAGAATGATCTCAAAATCGTCGCAGATAGGCGCAATCGTTGCCGCCAGCCTTTTACATAGTTCTCCCAGACACTCTCTGCAGCCGTAAACCGGAGAGACCACGCTTATTTTTACTGGAGTGGACACGAGATTCTCCTTAGAAACAGTCTCAATATTTCAGACAATATCGAAGCCTGCAAAGTGAGTTCTGGTAAGCGATCACATGGCACCACATCTTGCGGCGATCGGTCCGGCTCACGGACAAAAGTACGCATCGCCGTCCCGCTTGCCGCAACCTGCGGCACCCTGTGACCGCTTGTTCCGTGGTTATTTGACCTTTGTGTGGTTGCCCCGTGATCGGTTACAAGTTCTGGTCCGGGGGATGCTTTTCCCGGTATCGGCTGCGTCGCCCGGCCATGGACGGACCGGGCAGCAGACGCCTCGGAGGCGGACAGGATGTCCGCCCGAGTGTCAATCGTCGGCAGAAGTGCCGACCATGAGGGAAAAGCATCCCCCGGACCAGAACGGCTCCCTATTGACACCCACCCCGAAGGCAGCAAAACCTCAATCACAGTTTTCATTCCTTCCCTTGAGCCCGGGCAGCGGGTTTTCGGCAAAGACCAGCACCTGGTAATTGGCCAGGGTAAACTCTTCCACCGGTGGGGCAAGGGAGAAATTCCGCATCCCATTGGCCCAGTCGGCAAGCCTTTCCTTGGGCACCAGCACGAAAACCCTGCCGGTGGTATAGCCCGGTTCATGCCAGCTGTCGCTGGTCAGCCACAGACAGCGATCCACCCCGCGGCAGTCTATGTCAAGGGGCCGGATGCGCACCTTCCCCTTGCTGAACACCGTGTAAACATGCGATTCCCAGTATGGGGCATAGCCATTGCTCAGTCCACGCCCCTTGAGGGTGTTGACCACCATCATCCTCTCCCCGGCCTTGTCCCGCCAGTCCGGAGGCGAGATGTTCCGCCAGGAGCCGAGGGCGGCGATCAGCAGAGCCAGGAGCAAAGCCGCCTTGACCGGCTTGGGGAAAAATCGCCAGAGCAGCACCGGGCAGAGCAGAACCATCATCAAAAAAGGGATGATGTAGCGGATGTTGTTGCGGGCGGCATAGGCGTTGTCGTGCAGGCTGCTGATGGAATAGATGAAAAAGATCAGGGCAAAACCGAGATAGGAAAGGAGCAGAAAAAATCTCTGCCCCCGGTCCAGCAGAGGAAAGTTTTTGCGGGCATAACAGGCGGGCAGGACCAGGACCAGGGGATAAAGCCCCAGCTTCAGCAGGGCGGTCACCCCGGCCAGGGAGGCCATCTCCACCTCCTCCCCCCATTCGGCGCCGATGAAATTCATCAGCCCCAGGAAGGAATGGGCCACATGCTCCGGAAGCTTTTGCATGGCAACGAGCACGGCATGGTTGGCGCCGGCGGCGTTGTGCAGCCCGGTAAAGACCAGTTTGTGGAAAAACGCCCCCAGAAAGATCGCCCCGCAACCGGCGACGGCCAAGGGCAGCCAGGGGAAAAGCAGCTCGCGCAAGGTGCTTTTTCCGGCCTCTGCCGGAGCCTCCTGCTCAAGATACAAAAAGGCAGCCAGGGCCAGGACAAAGGGCACCACATAGTAAACCAGGAAACGCACCGGGTTCTCCATGGTCACCAGAAAGAGCAGGACAAGAAAGATGCCGGTCAGCGCCGATCTGACAAAACGGCTTACCACCGGCGACCGGGCCTTGTTAAGCAACAGAAAAAAGGCGAGGAGAAAAGCAAAATACCAGGTGTAGGCGGCCTCGCCGTAAACCTCGCGCAAATAAAGGGGGGAATAGCCGAGGCCGATGACCACGCAACCCATGACCTTTGCCGTGCCGGAAAGCCCCAGTGAGCGGAGAACCCCGGCCAGCAGCAGGATGGTGACCGCAGTGGCCAGGGCCACGGAAACCCCGTGGGCGAAAAAGCCGTTTTCTCCGGCCATAACCCAGGGGATCAGGAGAAGATGTTTGTAGAACACCCAGAGATCGCCGTTGACATACCACCAGTCTTTAGGAAAAAGCGAACCGGTGCGGACGATCTCTTCCGCCAGGATATTAGCAATGGCGGCGTCGGAGTTGAAGAAAGCCTGGTACGAGCCGAAGATATAAAAACCTAGTCCGCCGAGGGTGGCGACGAGCAGCAACAGCGCGGCGGGAAAAGACCATTTCTGCATGGAGGTAGTTGGCAAGGTAGTCACTGCGCTCTCTGGGTCCGTCGTCGGCAGGAGGGGAACAGGGGCACAAGCCCGTCGGGAGATTCCGGGGAAACAGCCACCGACCATCACCTGCTTTGGCAACGGCATCGCGCCCCTTGAAAAAATACCTGCCCCAGGATGGATCGTCGCGAAATAATACAAAAAATTCTCCGGCACTGTCAAGGGGAATCAACGAACTCCCTAAGGCCTGCCGCCCCGAGAACTCACCAGGCAGCGCGAACACCAGCCAAAGCCGAATAATGGCGGTTTCCCCGCAAAAACGCCCAGATTCGTATCGTTATCGTGCAACGGCCATTGTCATTTCCCGCCATTTGCAGTATATAAAGCGGCTTACAAGAGCCGGCGCCCCTCATCCCCACGAAGAGCGCCGGGAAACGCACCCTGCTTCCTTCATTGCAGCCAAGGAAATATCATGATTACCGCAGTCAATATCGCCCTCTCCTACGGGAAAAGGATTATCTTCAAGGACGTCAACATCAAGTTCGCCCCCGGCAACTGCTATGGCCTCATCGGCGCCAACGGTTCGGGCAAATCCACCTTTTTGAAGATCCTGGCCGGAGAAAAGGAGCCGGACAGGGGCGAGATCGTGGTCGGCCCCAGAGAGCGGATCGCCATGCTGCGCCAGGACCATTTCGCCTTTGATGAAGAAACCGTGTTCAACACGGTGGTTATGGGCCACAAGAAGTTGTACGAGCTGATGCACGAGCGCGACGCCCTCTACGCCAAGCCGGAGCTTACCGAGGCAGACGGGATCAGGGCCGGGGACATTGAGGCGGAGTTTGCCGAGATGAACGGCTACGAGGTGGAATCCGAGGCGGCTGTTCTGCTCAAGGGCCTCGGTATCCCCGAGGAGTTCCGCGAGAAGAAGATGAAGGAGCTGGAAGGCGGCGACAAGGTGCGGGTGCTGCTCGCCCAGGCCCTGTTCGGCAACCCGGACGTGCTGCTGCTGGACGAACCCACCAACCATCTGGATCTCAAATCCATCGCCTGGCTGGAGGATTTTCTCTTCCGCTTCCAGAACACGGTGATCATCGTCTCCCATGACCGCCATTTCTTAAACCAGGCCTGCACCCACATCGCCGACATCGACTTCGGCGAGATTCGGGTCTACGTGGGCAACTACGATTTCTGGTACCAGGCCAGCCAGCTTTTCGTTAAGCAGAAACAGGACGAAAACAAAAAAACCACGGCCAAGGCCAAGGAGCTCACCGACTTCATCCAGCGCTTTTCCTCCAACGCCTCCAAGGCCAAGCAAGCCACCTCCCGAAAAAAGCTGCTGGACAAGCTGACCATCGAAGACATGCCCGCCTCGTCGCGCAAATATCCCTTCGTGGTTTTCAAGCCCGAGCGGCCCTGCGGCGACATCATTCTGGAGGTTACGGGCTTAGGCAAGGAACTCGACGGGGTCACGGTCTTGAACGACTTCAACCTCACGGTCCACAAGGGCGACAAAATCGCCTTCATCGGCGCCAACTCCGTGCCCAAGACCGCTCTTTTTGAGATCCTCACCGAAGGTATATTCCCGGATCGCGGCAGCTTCCGCTGGGGGATCACCATGTCCACCTCCTACTTCCCCAAGGAAAACAGCGCCTTCTTCGACAAGGAGATGACCCTGGTGGAGTGGCTGAGCCAGTACACCCCGCCCAGCGAGGGGGAAAACTTTGCCCGCGGCTTTTTGGGCAAGATGCTGTTCTCCGGGGAAGAAGCCCTGAAAAAAACCAGCGTGCTCTCTGGCGGCGAGCGGGTGCGCTGCATGCTCTCCCGGATGATGCTCACCGGGGCTAACGCCCTGATCCTGGACGAGCCCACCAACCATCTGGACCTGGAATCAATCACCGCCTTGAACAACGGGCTCATCGCCTTCCCGGAGGTGATTCTCTTCGCCTCCCACGATCACCAGATGGTGGCCAGCACCGCCAACCGGATCATCGAGATTCTCCCCAACGGGATCATCGACAAGAGGATGGATTTTGACGATTATCTGGAGAGTGCGGAGGTGATGGAGTTGCGGGAATCGCTGAGTAATGGAGAGGTGTCGTTGAGTCTGTAGTCGCAGTAATCCCCCATTGGCACGCCGCCGAGCACCGGAGAGGCTGCCGAAAAGGGGATTTGCACTGTTTGAGGCGAAGCCGAGTTTGCAAAGCCCCGGCAGCATCGAGGAGCACAGGGAATCCCGCCTTAGGCGGGACAAGTGCCGGGGTGCCCTTTCTTTGGTTCGTTTCTTTGGGCACGCAAAGAAATGAACGAAACCTATTTCCCGGCCCCCTTAACAGCTTCGCGAGCCAACTGGGTGATACGAGCCCAATCCCCTTGGGCCACCGCCTCAGGCGGCGCCACCCAGGAGCCACCCACACAGGCGACATTCCCTAACGCCAGATAGTCTCGGTAATTCCCCAAACCAATCCCCCCAGTTGGACAAAAAGTCACCCTGGGAAACGGCCCGGCAATGGCCTTGAGCATGGCAATGCCGCCTGCCGCCTCGGCGGGAAAGAACTTAAAATGGCTGTAGCCCCGGCGCAATCCGGTCATCAATTCGGAAATCGTGGCAATGCCGGGAATCAAAGCAATATCCCCCTGGTTGGCCGCGTCCAGCAGCTCAGGGGTAAGACCAGGGCTGATGGCAAAAACCGCCCCGGCCTCGCTCACCGCCGCAAGATCCTCGGCAGTAGTCACGGTCCCAGCCCCCACCACCGCCTCCGGCACCGCCTTAGCGATCGTCCGAATGGCCTCAACCGCAACTGGAGTCCGCAGGGTAATCTCCAGCACCCTGATCCCCCCAGCCACCAGAGCGCGGGCCAGCGGCACCGCGTGAGCTAACTCCTTGATCACCATGACCGGCACCACCACCCCTTGGGCAAAAACCTCACCAGGGGCCATCTTCCAGTTTTTTGTCAGCATCATCATCTTCTCCCTTCAGGGAAACCAAGAAATCATGGGCGTGCCCCTTGTTTTCCCGCAGAAACGATAGGCCATACGCCAATAACGCGAGCCGTTGGAATCCAGCAAGAACAGACCGCCGCCGTCCGACAGCTTATAAGGCCGATCAACCGGGAGGCTTTTCTTGATCGAAAGGTCAGTGAGCTTGTTTGAAGTGGCCATGTTGGTACATTATCACAGGCCGGTACGAGATACCAACAAATACACCAACAGAAACAGCGGGAACACATGGGAAACCGTGGGAACTCACGAGACACAAAAAAGCCCGCAAACCGTTATCCAGTGCGGGCGGTGAGCCTTTGTGGGAACTCACGAGAATACAGGATGGTGCCGGAGGTCGGAATCGAACCGACATGGGGTTGCCCCCGCGGGATTTTGAGTCCCGTGCGTCTACCAGTTTCACCACTCCGGCAGAATGGCGATGCCCCCGTAACGGCAGCATAGGACGAACATTATAGAAGCCTTGCCTGTCCCTGTCAAGCGATAAAGCCCCCGTTGAACCGTTCAGCAGCACCACATCTTCGGACGATCGGCCCGGCTTACGTACACGACGAGGTACGCAGCGCCGATCCGCTTGTTCAAATCTGAGGCACTGCTGAACGGTTACAAGCCCCCTTGTTTCAGTGGCCGGTTTCCAGGAAAATTTTCTGGAACCGATAAAAATAATCCACCCCCGACCAGACCGTCATCACCGCGGAAACGTAAAGGAGACCCAAGCCAAGTTCGTGCAGAAAAGTGTCGTGCAGAAAAGGGATGGATACAACCCCCAGGGGAAAGATCAGGATACAAAGCGCGGTGTATTGCATGATGCTCTTCAGTTTGCCCATGCCGCTGGCCGCGATCACGATGCCCGACGAAGCGGCCACGCCGCGAAGCCCGGTGATCACCAGTTCCCTGGCCAGGATGATGAACACCAGCCAGGCCGGGATCTTGCCCATGGGGATAAGCATGATCAGGGCCACGCAGACCAGCACCTTGTCGGCCACCGGGTCCATCAATTTGCCCAGGACCGTTTCGATTTTGTGCTTGCGGGCGTAATAGCCGTCTGCCAGATCGGTCAGGACGCCGGTCAGGAAAAGAAAAAAGGCGAACAGGCTTACCCCGATGCTGGGCTGGGGATAGAGAAAAAAGAGGAGCACCGGTGCCGTCACAAAACGGTAGCCGGTGAGCAGATTGGGAATGGTAAGGATCGCGTGTTTAGACATGATCTATTTAGCCGCCCTCAACCAGCTGGGGGAAAGGGAGGCCGCAGTCGTCATTTGTCGGTAGTGGTGCAGAACCTTGCTCACATACTCCTGGGTTTCCGGAATCAGCGGGATTCCCTGGGCGGCTTCAACCCTGGCTGGCCCGGCATTGTAGGCGGCCAGGGCCAATCTGAGGTTGCCGCCGAAGCGGGCCATCATCTTACGCAGATAATTGGTGCCGCCAAAGATGTTTTCCTGGGGGTCTAAAGGGTTGTAGACATTAAGGTCGGCGGCGGTTCCCGGCATCAGCTGCATGAGACCCTGGGCCCCTTTGGAGGAAACAGCCTGGCAGTCAAAGTTTGATTCGGTCTTGATCACGGCCTTGATCAGCAGGGGATCCATCGCGTACCGGCTGGCCGCCTTCTGGATATGCGCTTCATAAAGGCGTGGATCACCGGCCCGGGCTGGCCTGCCCCCCCGAAACCGCGACCGGGACTGCGCCCCGATCAAGGTGGCCCGATAGCGGGAATCGTTGGGGACATTGGTGAAATGCACGGTTCCCTGCGCGTCGACAAAGGTATAAATCGCCGCCCGGGCACCGGCCGGCGCCAGCAGTATTGCCCAGACCAGCATGGTCAGGAGTCCTGTAACCTGCGCCCTGTTTTTTCCCCTGTCATGTGTCTGAGCCATGCTATCGTCTCCTGGCAGCTGCCTCTTGCCACAACAGTATACTACGCTTTTGTTCTTTTTTCCCAATCGGCCAGAAATTGTTCCATGCCGAGATCGGTGAGCGGATGCCTGGCAAGCTGGGCGATAACCTTGAATGGGATCGTCGCGATATGGGCGCCCAGCAAGGCCGCGTCCACCACATGAAGGGGATTGCGGATGCTGGCGACAATCACCTCGGTGGCATAACCGTAGTTGTCGTAAATGTTCATGATATCGCTGATCAGATCCATGCCGTTCTGGGAGATATCGTCCAGTCGGCCGACAAAGGGGCTCGCGTAGCTGGCCCCGGCCTTGGCGGCCATCAGGGCCTGGCTGGCGGAAAAGACCAGGGTCACGTTGGTTCTGATCTTCTCATCGGCAAGTTTCTTGACCGCCTTGAGGCCTTCGGTGGTCATGGGGATCTTGATCACGATGTTTTCATGGATGGCGGCAAGCTCGCGACCTTCCCGGACCATGCCCTCGGCGTCGAGGGCGATTACCTCGGCGCTGATCGGGCCATCCACCACCTGGCAGATTTCCTTGATGATCTCAACAAACGGCTTGTTCTCCCTGGCGATCAGCGAAGGATTGGTGGTGACTCCGTCCACCATGCCCATGTCCACGGCTTTTTTGATTTCTTCGAGGTTGGCGGTATCAATAAAAAACTTCATCTATTCTCTCCTTTAATTATGGCCGCTCCTACAAGATCATCGTTATTAACGAAAACCGGGCTCAGCCGTTCTCCTTCCGATCTGTTTTATGGTAACCATCACGAGGTAAGCCCCCGAAGGTCAAATAACCACGGAACAAGCGGCCCCAGGGTGCCGCAGGTTGCGGCGATCGGGACGGCGATGCGTACTTTTGTACGTGAGCCGGACCGATCGCCGCAAGATGTGGTGCCCTGGGGCCGCTTACGTTTTATGGGCATCGCAATACATCTTCCGGCACTGCTCACTGCAAAAATATACAGGCGTATCACTACCATGTAACACAATTGCCTGCCTTTTGGGAATATAGATATGGCAGACCGGGTCTTCCACCAGCTCATCATGGACAGCAAGCGCACCCGGAGCCGCGGTCTGCCGGGGGCTGCCGACAACCCTTTTTTTAAAACCGCCGGTCAGCAGCCGGTAGACGACATAGAAAAATACCGCGAAGATGAAGAGCTTAACCATCGACTCCCTCCCCTCCCCGCCACGCCTGTCGCTCCACCCCTGCCAGCACCGGGAGTGCGCGGCAGAGTTCCAGGCTGGTTCGACCAAGGAGCGGATGCACATGCTCCGGCGCCAGCTCCGCCAGCGGCGCCAGCACGAAAAGCCGCTTGGCGAGCTGCGGATGGGGCACGGTCAGGGCTTGGCTGTGAATCATCATTTCTCCATAGTAGAGCAGGTCCAGGTCAACGGGTCTGTCCCTGGTCAGGGTGCGGTCGCGGCCCAGCTCCGTCTCGATGGCGAGCATGGCGACCAGCAGCTCCGGCGGCGAAAGGGTGGTGGTGATTTCGCCCACGGCGTTGGTGAACCAGTGTTCCGTGGCCAGGCCCACCGGCTCTGTCCGGTAGGGGCTCGACAGCCGGACCAGACTGATCCCCGCCACCTTGCCCAACCGTTGCCAGGCGGCCAGCAATTTACTCTGGCCATCCCCGAGATTGGAGCCCAGCCCGATAAAACAAGATTGCGGTTTTTCCACGGCTGCTAAGCCGCCACTGGTCGGCATAAGGGGGTGCGTAACGAAATAATCATTTCGTACGGACCCTAAATATCCTGCAACCCCAGCACGTCGAACATGGTGTAAAGGCCGTTGGGCTTGCCCGCCACCCAGGCGGCGGCCAGGGCCGCGCCCCGGGCGAAGTTGTCCCGGCTGTGGGCCCGATGGGTCAACTCCAGCCTCTCCCCAGCCCCGGCAAAATAGACGGTGTGCTCGCCCACGATATCTCCGCCCCGGATGGTCTGGATGCCGATCTCCTGGTCGGTGCGCTCGCCGATCATGCCGTGTCGGGAATAAACCCCCACCTCGGCCAGGTTGCGGTGTACGCCTTCGGCGACCATCTCCCCGAGTTTCAGTGCCGTGCCGCTGGGTGCGTCCTTTTTCATCCGGTGGTGGGCCTCGACGATCTCAATATCGTAGGCATCGCCCAGCAGGGCCGCCATCTTCCGGGCGATCTTAAACAGGACATTGACCCCAACCGCCATGTTCGGGGACTGGACGCAGGGGAAATTCCGGCTCAATTCTTTAAGCTCGGCGAGATTGTCCGCCGTAAGCCCGGTGGTGCCGATGACCATGGCTTTTTTCGCCTGGGCGGCCTTGCGGGCCAGGGCCATGGTGGCCTCGTGAAAGGTGAAGTCGATCACCACCTCGCCCTGATTCATAACCGCCTCGAAGCTGTCCGCCACCAGGACGCCCAGGGCGCCTACCCCGGCCAGTTCGCCGAGATCTTTGCCCAGTTCCGGGCTGTCGGGCCGCTCAAAGCCTCCAGCCAGGTTCAAGCCTGTCTGCTGATGCACCATATAGCTGATCCGGCGGCCCATTCTCCCTGCGGCCCCGGCGACAATAACCTTGGTCATGATTTTCTCCTTAAAATCAGTTGCCAGCAGTCAGCTTGCAGCTATAAGCTGACTGCTGTGCGCCTTGGCGCAACTTACACCAGCCCGTAACCGACGAGAACCTTCTTCAGCTTTTCCTCATTACCCTCGGTCATCTTGTACAGGGGCAAGCGCGGCAGTCCGGACTTGATCTTGCCCATCATCGCCAGGGCCGTCTTGGCAGGGACCGGGTTGGTATCGATGAACATCGCCTGCATCAAGGGGAACAGCTTGTAATGCAGCTCCTGGGCTTTGGCGATATCGCCGGCCATGGCGGCGTCCATCATCGCGGCCATGTCCCCGGGCGCCACGTTGGAGGTGACGGAGATGACGCCGGTGCCGCCGATCATCACGGTGGGCATGGAGGTGAAATCATCCCCGGACATCACCGCGAAATCCTTGGGGCAGAGACGGATGACTTGGCTGATCTGGTTGAGATCGGCGGTGGCCTCCTTGACCCCCACGATGTTGGGAATGGCCGCGCAGCGGGCCACCGCCTCCGGCAGCATGTTCACCGAGGTCCGGCCCGGCACGTTGTAAAGAATGATGGGGATATCCACCGCCTCGGCCACCGCCTTGAAATGCTGGTAAAGCCCTTCCTGGGACGGCTTGTTGTAGTAGGGGGTGATCATCAGGGCGCCATCGGCCCCGGCCTCCTTGGCGGCTCGGGTCAGCTCGATGGACTCGCTCGTGGAGTTAGAGCCGGTTCCGGCCAGCACCGGCACCCGTCCCGCCACGGTCTTGATGGTCAGCTCCACCACCCGATGGTGCTCGGCATGACTCATGGTGGCGGATTCGCCGGTGGTGCCGCAGGGAACAATACCATGGGTACCGCCGGCAATCTGGAACTCGATGAGATCCTGCAATCCCTGTTCGTCCAGCCGGCCATCAATAAACGGGGTGACAATGGCGACAAAGGCTCCGCGAAACTTGTTCATATCTTCCTCCTGTGTGTCTCTCAAAGGCAAAAAAGGGGTTGGCCCCTTACGATTTCGTTCTTATCGCTTCTTCGTGCAGCCGGCCTTCGTAGATAAAATGGGCCGGCCCTTCCAGATAGACCTCACTGATCTCCTGCCCGGCAAGGGCGTAATGGATGGTCAGCTGCTCGTCGCCTGAGGTGGTCACCGCCACCGGCGGTTGCACCTGGCCAAGAATCCCGGCGATGATCGCGGCGGCCACGGCCCCGGTGCCGCAGGCCAGGGTTTCCCCCTCCACCCCACGCTCGTAAGTGCGGACACTTAAGGCCTGGGCGCCAAGCTGCTGGACAAAATTAACATTGGTCCCGGCTGGCTGAAAATGCTCATGAAAGCGAATGCTCCGCCCCGATTCCAGCACCGGCGCCCGGACGATATCCTCGCCAAAAAGCACGGCGTGGGGCACTCCGGTATTAAGGCTGTGCACCACCTGTTCCAGGCCGTTGACCATGAGCTTTTCTTGCAGCCGCAGACCTGTGGGCGCGGTCATTTTGAGCTTGACCGATTGGTCCTTAACCTCCGCCTCGATGAGCCCGGCCACGGTCTCAAAGCGCATCCGCGCCGGGGCAATGCCCAAGGCAAAGGCAAAACGGGCAGCGCAGCGAGCGCCGTTGCCGCACATCTCGGCCCAGCTGCCGTCAGCGTTTAAAAACTGCCAGCGAAAATCCGCGGCCTCGCTGTTTTCGATCAAGATCAGCCCGTCCGCGCCCGCGGAAACCCGTCGTTCGCACACGGCCCTGGCAAAGGCGGGCATCTCGTCCCTGCGCATAAACAGGGTGCGGTGGTCAATGAGGATGAAGTCATTACCGGTGCCGCTCATCTTGGTAAAATCAATGGGAAACTGCATGGTCATGCGTCCTGCTGCTTAAGGAATTCAGGGATGCTTTCCCCCTGAATCAGGGTTTCATAGGTTTCCCTGGCCCGGATCACATGAAAATCGCTTCCATGCACAAGAACCTCGGCCACCCTGGGCCGGGAATTATAATTGGACGACATGGAAAAACCGTAGGCCCCGGCGCTCATCACCGCCAGCAGCTCCCCGGCCCCAACCGCAGGCATCTCCCTGTCCCGGGCAAGAAAATCGCCGGTTTCGCAGATCGGCCCCACCACATCGGCCACTGCCTGCTCCCGGCCGGACCGCTCCACCGCCTGGATCTGGTGAAAGGCGTCGTAGAGGCTGGGCCGGGCCAGGTCGTTCATCCCGGCATCGACGATAATGAATTTCTTGAGCCCTTTCTTGGTGTACAGCACCTTGGTGACCAGCACCCCGGCATTGCCAACGAGAACACGGCCCGGCTCGAGGATCAGGGTGCAGGCAAGTCCGGCCAGCTCCTGCTTGATGGCCCGGGCATACTCGGCAGGCTCGGGCGGCTCCTCACCGTTGTAACGGATGCCGAGCCCCCCGCCCAGGTCGAGATGGGTGATAGTAATCCCCTGTTCCCCGAGCTGAGCGATGAAACGCTTCACCTTGGCCAGGGATTCGACAAAGGGGGATACTAAAGTAAGCTGCGAGCCGATGTGGCAGCTCACCCCCTTGATCGTGATGTTGGGCAGCCGGCTGGCCGCGAGATAGACCCGCAGCGCCTCACCGATGGGGATGCCGAACTTGTTCTTGGCCAGGCCGGTGGAGATATAGGCATGGGTCTTGGGGTCCACATCCGGATTCACCCGGAAGGAGACCGGGGCCTTGAGGCCCATCCCCGCCGCCACCTCCTGGATTACGGTCAGCTCCTGCTCGGATTCGATATTGAGCATGAGGATGCCGGCGGTGAGGGCGGCGCGGATCTCGGCTGCGGTTTTGCCCACCCCGGAATAGACGATCTTTTGGGGATCAATCCCGGCGGTGCGGGCCCGGAACAGCTCGCCGCCGGAAACAATGTCCGCTCCGCCGCCCAGGCTGGCAAAAAGACGAAGAATGGCGATGTTGGCACAGGACTTGGCCGCGAAACAGGTGAGATGGGGGATGTCGGCAAAGGCCTGGTCAAAAGCGGCAAAATGGCGGGTCAGGGTGGCGGTGCTGTACAGATAAAAGGGGGTATCCACCGCCTCTGCCACTGCGGGCACGGCAACATCCTCGCAAAACAGGGTGTCGTTTTTATACTGAAAATCATGCATTCGCTATACCGTAATTTTATTTTGCCACGAAACCCACGAAATAACACGAAAGGGTTTTATGGATTATTCAGTTTTATTGCCTGATCTGGCAGATTATGTAGTTGTAGATTGATTCTCTCTTCGCCTGCTTGGCAAAATCGTATATTGCCGGACGTGGCTAAAAAATCAACCTTCCCCGCTCCACCACCCCACAAAAGCGGTTTTCCCTTTTCGTGTTCTTTCGTGGGTTTCGTGGCAAAAAAAATCAACCTTTTTACTCCGCCACCTCGTACACGGCTTCCAGGGAGTAGGTGCTTTCATTGGCTGGCCGGCCCTGGTCAAAGGCGGTGACCGAGTAATACCAGACCCCCTTGCCCTTGGGCAGCTTTGCATCCAGATAAGAAAGACCTGCCCCGCCAATTTCGCCGATGCGCTCCGGGGTCTGGCTTTGGGCAGAACGGCGGTAGATGCGGAAACCCGCCAGATCCGGCTCGGTAACCGTCTCCCAGATGATCTTGACCCCCTCCCTGGTGGCAACAGCCCTAACCTTCTGGGGCGGAGCCGGAGGCAGTAGGTCGCGCGGCACCCCGCTTACGGGCGGGCTGGTCAGGCCGGCCGCCTGGGTGCCCGCATGCAGGCGCACGGCCCGCACCTTGTACCAGTAGGCCCTGCCGTTCCGCAATCCCTTGTCGGTATAGGCCAGCCCCTCCATCAGCCCGCCCGGGAGCTCGGCAAAGGTTTCCCCTCCGTCGCTTGAGCGAAAGGCCTGATAGCGGATGGGGTCGGAAACCGGCGTCCCATCCAGCAGTCCTGTAGGTGGCTGCCAGCGCAGGGTAAGGGTCTTGTCCTCCTCCTCAATTCTGAAATTTCCTGGGGCCAGAAGGGGGGTATCCCAGACGACGGAAACGGTGTTGGAAGCATCGCTGCTGACAAACCAGCCCGCCTTGCTGCGCACCCGATACACATAGCGGTGATTGGGCCGCAGCAGAAGCTCCTGGTAGGAAACCCTGCCCTTGTCGCTGCTTTCCGCGATGATCTCGATGGGCGGGCCAAAGGGGATGGGGCAATCGGCGCAATAGTCCTTGGCCGGGATAACCGCCCGCAACAGCTCAAATTTCTCGATCCGGTAAGGTAGTCGGTCGCCCTGCACGGTTCGCCTGGGGTAAGACCAGGTCAGAGCCACCCCTTTTTCGTCCAGGTGATAGCTCAGATCGGTGATCGGCGCGGGCAGCACCGTGTCGGGCGGTACGGGCCGGGTCTTCTTGCCGCAACCGCTCAAGCCCGTGAGCAGAGCCAGTCCGAGAAGCAGGGGCATGATTTTCAGGGCAGCGGGCTTCATCGGCTAAGCCCCAGGGCGTCTTCCGCCCGGGCAAGGGCCTGGGCCACCACCGAGCCGGCGGTGCCGCCCAGGGAAACCCGGCTGTTCACCGAGCCGGCAATGGAAAGCACCTCGAAGACATCGCTGTCGATGGCCGCCGAAAAGGTCTTCAGTTCCGCCAGGGTAAGCTCGGGGAGCTCCTTGCCAAGGCTGAGGGCATAGGCCACGGTGCGCCCGACAATGGCATGGGCCTGGCGGAAGGGGATATCCTTGCGCACCAGATAGTCGGCCAGATCGGTGGCGGTCATGTAACCCCCGCCAAGACCTGCGGCCAGTCGCGCTTCGTTGAAGGTCAGGTTGGCCAAAAGCTGGGCCATGATCGCCACCGACTGGGAGACCGTGTCCACCGTGTCGAAGAGGGGCTCCTTGTCTTCCTGAAGATCGCGGTTATAGGTCATGGGCAGCCCCTTGAGCAGCATCAAGAGGCTCATGAGGTTCCCCACCACCCGGCCGCTCTTGCCCCGGATCAGCTCGGGGATGTCGGGGTTCTTCTTCTGGGGCATGATGCTGCTGCCGGTGCAGAAGCTGTCGGCCAGGGTGACGAAGGAGAATTCCTCGGTGGTCCACAGCACCAGCTCTTCGGACAACCGGCTCAGGTGGATCTGGATCAGGCTGGCCGCGGACATGAACTCGATGATGAAATCCCGGTCGCCCACCGTGTCCATGCTGTTGGCGGTGATGGCCGGAAAATCAAGCTCTTTGGCGACAAACTCGCGGTCGATGGGCAACCCGGTGCCGGCCAGGGCCGCGGCGCCCAGGGGCATGACATTGATCCGCTTCAGGCCGTCGGTGAGGCGTTCCCGGTCGCGGCCGAACATCTCATAATAGGCCAGGAGATGGTGGGCCACCAGAACCGGCTGGGCCCGCTGCAGATGGGTGTAGCCCGGCATCACCGCATGCTGGTATTTGCGGGCCAGCACCACGCAGGCCGTTTGCAGCTCGGCCACCAGCTCGATCAGGCCCCGGCATTCTTCCCGCAGATAGAGGCGGACATCAAGGGCAACCTGATCGTTGCGGCTCCGGGCGGTGTGCAGCTTTTCTCCGGCCGGACCGATCTTTTCCACCAGGGACTTTTCGATATTCATGTGAATGTCTTCGAGCTCCGGCCGGAAGACAAACTTGCCGGCCTCGATCTCCTGCTCGATCTGGGCCAACCCCTGGACGATGAGCGCGCCTTCGGCCTCGGAGATCAGCCCCTGCCTGGCCAGCATCCGGGCATGGGCCCGGCTCCCGGCGATATCGTGGCGATAGAGGCGGGCATCGTAGTGGATGGAGGCGGTAAAAGCAGCCACCGAAGCGGCGGTCTTTTCCGCGAACCTGCCGCCCCACATTGCCGGGTTATGGCTTTTCTCTGACAAAGACATAAGGAGTTGCCCAGGTTAATTGTTTGCTCTCTTCTTTTCCACCAACGCCTGAATGGTCAACCGCAGGGCGTTGAGGCGAATAAAGCCGCCGGCATCCGACTGGGTGTAAACTACGTCTTCCTCAAAGGTGGCAAAGCTTTCCTGATAAAGCGACTGGTCTGATTTCCGGCCCACCGGGATACAGTTGCCTTTGATCAGCTTGAGCCGCACCACGCCGTTTACCGTTTCCTGGGCGTTATCCATGGTCTTTTGCAGGAGCTTCATTTCCGGCGAGAACCAGAAGCCGTTGTAGATCAGCTCAGCATAGCGGGGGATCAGGCTGTCGCGGATCTTCATGACCTCGCGGTCCAGGGTGATGGTCTCCAGATCCCGGTGCGCCGAGCGCAGGATGGTCCCGCCCGGGGTTTCATACACCCCACGGGATTTCATGCCCACGAAGCGATTCTCCACCATGTCCAGTCTCCCGATGCCGTTAGCGCCGCCCAGGGTGTTGAGCCGGGCCAGCATGGCCGCCGGGCTGAGCCGTTCGCCATTGATGGCCACCGGGTTGCCGCCCGCAAACTCCATTTCAATATAGGTCGGCTTGTCCGGGGCCTTTTCCGGAGAGACGGAAAGCTTGAACATGCTTTCCTCCGGCTCGCTCCACGGATCTTCCAGAATGCCGCCCTCAAAGCTGATGTGGAGCAGGTTCTCGTCGGAGCTGTAGGGCTTTTCCTTGGTAACCGGCACGGGAATCCCGTGCTGAGCCGCATAGGCCATGAGCTTGGTCCGGGAATTGAGCTCCCAGATCCGCCAGGGGGCGATGATGGTCAGCCTGGGATTGAGGGCCAGGTAGGTCAACTCGAAGCGGACCTGGTCGTTGCCCTTGCCGGTGGCACCGTGGCTTACGGCGTCGGCCCCTTCCGCCTCGGCGATCCGCACCTGTTCCCGGGCGATGACCGGCCGGGCCAGGGAGGTGCCCAGCAGATAGGAGCCCTCATAGATGGCGTTGGCCCGAAAAGCCGGGAAGACATAATCCCGGACAAACTCTTCGCGCAGATCGGAGATGATCACCTTTTCGGCGCCGGTGGCCAGCCCCTTGGCCCGGACCTTGTCCCAGTCCTCCTCCTGCCCCACATCGGCGGCAAAGGCTACGACCGGCACCTGATATTCTTCCCGCAGCCACTTGAGGATAACCGAAGTATCCAGCCCACCGGAATAGGCGAGGACGATCTTGTTTATATTGGCAGTCACTGTGTACTCCTTGTTTAGTTAAAAATGAAAAGTGAATAGTGAAAAATTAACTGCCAGAGGGCAAAGAATCAGAGATTGGACAAAAATCTTCCACTTTTCACTCTCAACTTTTCATTTTTCATTACAATAGATGCATGGCCAAAATGGCCTTGTGGATATGGAGCTTGTTCTCCGCCTGGTCAAAGGCGACGCATTGCGGTCCCTCCAGCACCTCTTCGGAGATCTCCTCGTCGCGGTGGGCCGGCAGGCAATGAAGGACAATGGCCCCGGAATTAGCCTGAGCCAGGAGCGCGCTGTTCACCTGGTAGGGACGAAACACCCCGAGCCGCGCCTCCTGCTCGGACTCCTGGCCCATGCTGGCCCAGACATCGGTGTTGAGTACATCCGCCTGGCGCACCGCCTCGGCCGGATCGCGCACCACCCGGATGGGCCGGCTCGCTTCAGCCTGGGCCGCGGCGAGAATGGCGGGATTGGGGTCATAGCCCGCCGGACAGGCCAGGGTCAGAGCGAAGCCGAAACGGGCCGCTGCCTGAATCCAGGAATTGGCCATGTTGTTGCCGTCGCCCAGCCAGGCGACATGGAGCTTGGCCACCTCTCCCTTGTGCTCGATCACGGTCATAATGTCGCTCAGCACCTGGCAGGGGTGGTGCAGGTCGGTTAAGGCATTGATCACCGGCACCGAGGAATAGCCGGCCAGTTCATCGACAATGGCCTGGCCATAGGTGCGGACCACCATGCCGTCCACATAGCGGGACATGACCCGGGCCATGTCCTTGAGGGGCTCATTGCGGGCCAGCTGGGTATCCCGGCCGGAGAGGTAGATCACCTGGCCGCCCAGGCCATACATGGCCGCCTCAAAGGAAACCCTGGTCCGGGTGGAGGGCTTTTCAAAGATGAGGGCAACGGTTTTTCCGGCCAGCTGCTGGTGGCGAATTCCTGCCTTGGCCTCTTTTTTAAGGAGCAGGGCCATCTCGATGTAGGCGGCAAGCTGCTCTTTGCTGAAATCCTGTAAGGCAAGTAGATGCTGGGTCATGGTTTCGTTCTCGCTGCCGATCTCTCCCGCAGATCCTGCGGAAGGCAGACCTCTCTCGGTTCAGGGCATCCTACCGGCGACACGGCGCGGGGCAGGATTTTAGAGACCGGCTCAAAAAATGTCAGTCCAACCATTGCCAGTGGATAACGAATAATGTCACCCTCGGGTTGGGCCAAACTACAATTCATACAAAAAAACTTTTTTTTTGCAAAGGGATTTTTCGCGGAAAAAAGTCTGGGGACTACCGGCTCAGCTCGGCAAAAACCTCGTCCATTGCCTGGATCAGCCGGTCCAGCTCGGCGCGGCTGATAATAAGCGGCGGCAGACAACGCAGTACCTTGCCCCCGGCAAAGTTCAGGAGCACCCCCTTTTCAAAAAGGCGGTTTACCATGGCCGGGCCCTGATCAAGCCAAGCCTCGTCCAGAGGCAGCCCCTGAATCAGGCCAAGACCCCGGGCAGGACCGGCGATGGCCGGATATTTAGCGGCCAGCCCGGTGAGCCGTTCGTTCAAATAATCCCCCTTTGCCCGGACTTCGGCGAGAAAGCCCTCGGCCAGCATGATCCGCAAGACCGTAACTGCCGCGGCACAGACCACCGGATTGCCGCCGAAGGTCGAGGCGTGGCTGCCCGGCTCGAAGGCCTTGGCTACCGACTCCCTGGCCAGCATGGCGCCGATGGGCAAGCCGTTGCCCAGGGCCTTGGCCAGGGTGAGGATATCGGGGGTGACCCCGCATTGCTCGTAGGCAAAGAGGGTGCCGGTCCGGCCCATGCCCACCTGGATTTCATCAAAAATCAACAGCAGGCCGTGCTTGTCGCAGAGGTGGCGGATCCCGGCAAGATACTCCCGCGCCAGGGGCCGGACCCCGCCCTCACCCTGCAAGGGCTCGCAAAGAATGGCGCAGGTCGCCGGGCCGATCATCGCCTCGAGGGCCGCGAGATCGCCGAAGGGCGCGTGCCGGAAGCCCTGGGGCAGCGGCTCGAAGCCCTGGTGGAATTTTTCCTGACCGGTGGCGGCCACGGTGGCCAGGGTCCGGCCATGAAAAGAGCCGGCCAGGGAGATGATCTCGTACTTCCCGGGAGGGCTTGCCTTGCGCGCCAGCTTGATTGCAGCCTCATTGGCCTCCGCCCCGGAGTTGGCCAGAAAAACCCGGTCTCCAAAGGAATGGCTGATCAGCAGCTCGGCCAGCTCGGTTTGCGGCATCGTGTGATAAAGGTTGGAAACATGCACCAGGGTGGAGGCCTGGCGGCAGATCGCCTCGGTGACCGCCGGATGACAGTGACCCAGACTGCAAACCGCAATACCGGCGAGACAATCCAGATATTCCCTGCCGTCGGCGTCCTTGAGCAGGCAGCCCCGCCCCTCGACCATCACTGCGGGATACCTGCCATAGGTGGTCATAAACGCACCCTTGCTTTTTTCAATCCATTCCGCATTAGCCATCATACCACCTCGTAACTGATCGCGGGGTGAAACGCTCATTATCGCGCTTATACCACCTCGGTTCCTACCCCTTGCTGAGTAAACATTTCCAACAGGATGGCATGCTCCACCCGCCCGTCGATGATATGCGCCTTGCCCACCCCACCGCGGACCACGCCCTGGCAGCACTTGACCTTGGGGATCATGCCTCCGCCGATAATTCCATCCGCAATGTACTGGTCGGCCGTGTCGCAGGTCATGGAGGAGATGAGCGCCCCTGCTTTGTCCAAGACCCCGGCCACATCGGTGAGCAGGATCAGTTTTTCCGCCTTGAGATGGGTGGCGATGGCTCCAGCCACGAGATCGGCATTGATGTTGTAGGCCTGCCCGTCTTCTCCCACCCCCACCGGGGCGATGACCGGGATGAAATCCTGGGCGTCCAGGGTATGGAGGATCTGCGGGTTGACCGTGGTCACCTCCCCCACCCGGCCAAGATCGATGATCTCCGGCGGGGTGTTTTCAGCCTGGGCCTTCATGATCGTCATCTTGCGCGCCTTGATCAGGTCGCCGTCCCGACCGGAAAGGCCGACCGCCTTGCCCCCGTGGAAATTGATCAGGCCGACGATTTCCTTGTTCACCTTGCCCACCAGGACCATCTCCACCACATCCATGGTTTCGCCGTCGGTGACCCGCATCCCCTGCACATAATCGCTCTTGATATTCATCTTGTTCAGAAATTTATTGATCTGCGGCCCCCCGCCATGCACCACCACGGGATTGATGCCGACGTATTTCATCAGGATGATGTCCAGGGCGAAACTCTTTTTCAGCTCCTCATCCACCATGGCATGGCCGCCGTATTTGATGACCACGGTTTTGCCGTAAAATTTCTTGATATACGGCAAGGACTCGATGAGGATCTTGGCTTTTTCGATACCTGTTTGCATGGCAGTCTGTCTGTAATGGTTGGCTGGTCGGTGGCTGATTTTTCGGAAAAAGGCCGTCGCTTGTTGATGATAACACGCAAGATATATACCGCCGGCGGCATTCTGTAAAGAAGATAGGCGGCCAAAAAAACAGGCACCCTCTTCCGGCAAAGCGATTGCCGAGAAACTTGGATGCTGGTATCGTTAACCATTCAACTTCCATCCGGACCTAAGGAAACCAACAACATGAAACCATTCCTCCGTTTTTTCGTAACCAATCACAGGGTAAACCCACCAAGGTCAAATAACCAAGGAACAAGCGGTTACAGGGTGCCGCAGGTTGCGACAAGCGGGCTGGCGATGCGAACTTGTGTACGTGAGCCGGACAGATCGCCGCAAGATGTGGTGCCCTGTAACCGCTTACGTTTTTTCTGCTCCCTTCTCTTTCTGGCTTCTTTTCTGATCGCCAACCCCGGCCTGGCCGCGCCTGACGCCCCAACCAACACCAAACCGCCGATTCATGTCGAGGCGGACCGGATGGTTTCCATGAAAAATGAAAACGCCGTACTTTTCACCGGAAACGTGGATGCCCGGCAGGGACAGATGACGATCCGCGCCGCGGAAATGACGGTTTATTACCTTTCCAATGAGGAAAAAGCCAGCCTGCCCCAGAGCGAAGAGCGCAGCCTCAAGAAGCTTTTCGCCTCGGGCAATGTGGAAATCCAGAATGACGGCATGACCGGCACCGGCGACAAAATGGAATACTATGAAGCTGAGCGCAAAATGATTCTCATCGGCAACAGCAAGGTCTGGCAGGACAACAACCTCGTTACCGGCCATACCGTTGTCGTTTTCCTCGACCAGGGCAAGAGTATCGTAGAACGAGGCAAGAAGAAAGGCGAGCGGGTCAAGGCTTTCTTCTATCCCGGCGGGGACGATAAGGCAAAGTGAAAAGTGCAGAGTGGAGAGTGCAGCGTGGAAAGTTGAGGAAGGCGTGGCGCCCTGTGGTCGACAATTTTGTATTTTGGCACGCTTGATGATCGGGTGCTTTTCCACTTTCAACTTTTAACTTTGCACTATTCACTATATTAGGGGAGGCTCCCTTGTCTGTTCTGGAAACAAAAGAGATTGTCAAACGCTATAAAAAACGGACGGTGGTGGACGGGATCAGCCTGCGGGTTGAAACCGGCACGGTGGTCGGGTTGCTCGGGCCAAACGGCGCCGGAAAAACCACGACCTTTTACGCCATCGCCGGCTTTGTCCGGCCGGACGCAGGCGTCATTCTGCTGGATGGGGAGGACATTACCTCCCTGCCCATCCACCAGCGGGCCAGAAAAGGGCTCTCCTATCTGCCGCAGGAAGCCTCGGTTTTCAAAAAGCTCACCGTGGAGGAAAATGTCCACATCGTTCTTGAACCGCTTGGTCTGAGCAAAGCAGAGATCAACAACCGAGTCGGCCGGCTCATGGAAGACCTGAAGATCACCCATCTGGCCGACAACCGGGGCCATTCGCTTTCCGGGGGTGAGCGCCGACGGGTGGAGATCATGCGGGCCCTGGCCACCAATCCGCTGTTCATTCTTCTGGACGAACCCTTTGCCGGAATCGATCCCTTATCGGTGGCCGACCTCCAGCAGATCATCGGCAATCTGAAAGAGCGCGGCCTGGGGGTACTCATCTCAGATCACAACGTCCGGGAAACCCTTTCCGTCTGCGATAAGGCCTACATCATCAGCCAGGGGAAGATCCTCATCCATGGCAATGCCGCAGAGATTGTCGGCAGCGCGGAGGCCCGGAGGATGTATCTGGGAGAAAACTTTACCCTTTAGAAACCATCCAGCAGCACCGCATCTGCGTTGTCATCGGCCGGCTCATGTGCACCAGCCACTTCGCCGGCCTCTTCCTAGCATCTACGGCGCTGCTAGACGGTTTCTTTCTGTCAGCCACCTATACAAAATGCCCCTTGTTTCTTTTCTACCTCCACTTTCTTCTTGCAAAAACCTTGCCGTCATGGATTATACTTCTCCCAAGAGCCGCGCAATCCCGCGTCGGCCCCTGCTCTTCGTTTCACAGTAAAGGACACCGGTAAACATGGCTTTTGAACTGAGACAGCAGATGAAACTCAGCCAGCAATTGGTGATGACCCCCCAGTTGCAGCAGGCCATCAAGCTGCTCCAGCTTTCCCGCCTTGAACTTGCCGAAACCATCCAGCAGGAAATCGAGATCAATCCGGTCCTGGAAGAAGCCGCCGACAGCCAGGACCAGACAGAGACAGAGCAGGAAGGGCATGGCCACGACGAGCTTGACGTCCCACAGCCCGAACCGGAAAGGACCGCCGAGGTCCAGATGGAAAGCGACTCCTCCTTGCGGGAAATTGACTGGGAAAATTACAGCAACGACTATGAAAGCGGTTCCTCCACCCGGGGCAAGGATGACAGCGACCTGCCCTCCCGCCTTGACATCCTGACGACCAAACCGGATCTGCACTCCCATCTTGTCTGGCAGCTGACCTTTTCCCATCTTACTGAGGAGGAAATGGAGGTCGGCCATTTCCTCATCGGCAACCTTGACCGGGACGGGTTTCTGGAAGTGACGGAGGCGGAAATTGCCGAAGGCACCGGCTGTGACCCGGCCATGGCCCACCGGCTGATCAGCGTGGTTCAGGAGATGGACCCAGCCGGGGTCGGGGCCAGGGATCTCAAGGATTGCCTGTTGCTCCAGCTTGCTCGCCTGGGGCGGGAGGACTCCCTGGCCGCGGCAATAGTCCGGGAGCATCTGCATACCCTGGAAAACAGAAATTTTGCGGCCATTGCCAGGGCCACGGGCCGCCCCATCGAGGAGATCCTCGCCGCCATCAAAGTAATCACCGGACTGGACCCGCATCCAGGCAGGATTTATGCCGAAGAGGAGCCCCAGTATATCATCCCGGATGTCTATGTGCACAAGATAAGCGGCGAATACGTTATCCTGTTGAACGATGAAGGGCTGCCCCGCCTCAAGGTCAGCAACTATTACAAGGATATCCTGAAAAAGGATTCCGGCGCCCCGGCCGACACCAAGAATTATGTGCAAGACAAACTAAAATCCGCTCTTTGGCTGATAAAAAGCATCCATCAGCGGCAACGCACCATCTACCGGGTGGTGGAATCGCTGCTCAAGTTTCAGTACGATTTTTTTGAAAAAGGCATCGCCTTTCTCAAGCCCCTTGTCCTCCGAGATGTGGCCGAGGATCTCGGCATGCACGAATCGACGATCAGCCGGGTGACCAGCAACAAGTACGTGCACACCCCCCAGGGCACCTTTGAGCTGAAATACTTCTTCAACTCCTCCATCAGCCGTCATGACGGCGGTGAGGCCATGGCCTCGGAAAGCATCAAGGAGCGCATTCGCAGCATCATCGGCGGCGAGAACCATCAAGACCCCTTAAGCGACAATGCCATCGCCGAGATCTTCGCCAGGGAGGATATCAAACTGGCCCGGCGCACCGTGGCCAAGTACCGGGAGCAACTGGGGATTCTCCCTTCAAAATTCCGAAAAATGCCCAAACTGAGCTGAACGGATTGCCCGTAACCAATCACAGGGTAAGCCCCCAAGGTCAAATAACCACCCAACCACCTGAGTAATCACCACGCCAATGCCTGAAACCAGTAGCCCGCCATTAACCCTGACCATCATCACCGGCCTTTCCGGGGCAGGCAAGTCCACGGCCCTCAATGTTTTTGAGGATGCCGGTTTTTTGTGCATCGACAATCTCCCGGTTTTTCTCCTCCTGCCCCTGCTCGACGGGCTGGCCCGAAGAGCGGACGGCCCGCACCGGTTGGCCCTGGTCATGGATGCCCGGGATGCCGAACTTGCCCCGGCCCTGGCCGGAGTGCTGAAAGAGGTGCAACCAAAAGTCACCCTGGCCCAGATCATTTTTCTCGAGGCCAATGACACGGTGCTGCTCCGCCGTTACAGCCAGTTACGCCGCGCCCATCCCCTGGCCCAGGTCGGCCTGGTTCAAGACGGGATCGCCTCGGAAAAAAGGCGGCTGGCCGGGCTGCGTCAACTGGCCGACCGGGTGATCGATACCAGCAACCTCTGCCCCACCGAGCTGCGGCACAAGCTTCTGCTGTACGACGCCTCAGATGTCGCGGCCATGCGGATCAATGTTCTTTCCTTCGGTCACAAGCACGGTCTGCCAAGCGAGGCAGACCTGCTCTTTGATGTGCGTTTTTTGCCAAACCCCTATTATGTGGCGGAACTTAAGGAAAAAATCGGCTTGGAGGCAGCGGTGGCAGCCCATGCCCTGGATAACACCAGCGGTAGCCAATTCCTCGCCCACCTCTTCACTCTGCTTGATTTCCTGCTCCCCGAATTCGAGCAGGCCGGCAAGGCCTACCTCACCATCGCCATAGGCTGCACCGGCGGAAAACATCGCTCCGTTGCGGTGGCCGAGGAGATTTACCGCCATCTGGCCGGGGGTAAATGGCAGGTGAAGCTGTTTCACCGGGATCTGGATAAGTAGGGTAACTGCCCCGCCGCCCCACATGGCCTGGTCTGACGAGCGCATATGACAAAAACGACACTTCTGGACTGGCAGGCGATAGACACGGTTCTGCTGGATATGGACGGCACCCTGCTGGACCGCCATTTTGATGATTATTTCTGGGAGCATTACGTGCCGGAGCACTATGCCTTGGAGCACGATCTTTCCATCGACGAAGCCAGGCTTGAGCTTCTGGCCCGCTACAAGGGACGGGAAGGCACCCTGGCCTGGACCGACCTGGATTTCTGGTCCAGCGAGCTGGGCCTTGATATCCCGGCCCTCAAGATGAAGATCAATCACCTCATCGGGGTGCATCCCCATGTGGTGGCCTTTCTCAAATTCTGCCGCGAAGCCGGCAAGAAGATCTATCTGGTGACCAACGCCCACAGCAAGACCCTGGCCATCAAGATGGAAAAAACCGCGCTGGCCGGCTATTTCGACCGGATCATCTGCGCGGAAGAGGTGGGGATGGCCAAGGAAGATCCGGTTTTCTGGCTGGGGCTGGAAGCGATCCTGGATTACGAGAAGGAAAGAACCATGCTGGCCGACGATACCGCAAAGGTGCTGGCCTCGGCCCGGCTTTACGGCATGGGCTTTCTCATCTTTGTCGCCCGTCCCAGCAGCCGGAAGCCGGTTGCCCATTCTGAAGATTTTCCTTCGGTGGTCGACTTTGAGGAGCTTATCCCCAATACCGGCGGTTGACGGCAAAGCCGGTATCGCGGTTGAAGCCGCTCCTACAAGGGAGACCAACCACTGTAGGAGCGGCTTCAACCGCGATAATGCGAAACCTAAGGACAACAACCATGCTCGAAAAAGAACAGGCGGAGCTGGTCGCGGTTATTGCCGATTTCCTGGAGATGGGCCATGTGGAGAACATCATGGCCATGTTCAAGCAGGACCCCGCCCTCTACGCGCTAAGCGGTGAGCTGCTGCGAGATGAACGCTTCATGGTGCGGATGGGGATGGCGGTGCTTTTTGAAGAGATGATGGCCATCAGGCCCCAGGAAGTCCCGCTGGCCATTCCGGCCCTGCTGCCGCTGCTTGCCGAGGAAACCCCGTGGTGGCGCGGCGAGGCCGTCAATCTGCTGGGTATCATCGACACCCCCGAGGCGCTGGCGCACCTCAAGCCCCTGGCCGATGACCCGGAGCCGCAGATCCGGGAGATGGTGGCGGATATCTTAGCTGTAAGCTGACCGCCTACTCCTTCCAGTCCGGCCTCAACCCCAGCTCGGTAAGCTGCTTTCGCGCCACTGCGGCCGGGGCTTCGGTGAGCGGGCAGAAGGCCTTCTGGGTTTTGGGGAAGGCGATAACATCGCGGATGGAGTCGCGGCCCAAAAGGATCATCATCAAGCGGTCCAGGCCAAAGGCCATGCCGCCGTGGGGCGGGGCGCCAAGCTCAAGGGCCTTGACGAGAAAGTCGAACTTGTCGGCCACTTCTTCCTCGGAAATACCCAAGGCGGCAAAGACCCGTTCCTGCATCTCCTTCTGGTGGATACGGATGGAGCCGCCGCCGATCTCGGTGCCGTTTAAGACCAGATCGTAGGCCCGACTGCGCATTTTGCCAGGCTCGCTGTCCAACAGGGAAATGTCTTCCTCGTTTGGCGCGGTAAAGGGATGATGCACGGCCGTGTGCCGCTTTTGCTCATGGTCATACTCCAAGAGCGGAAAGTCGCAGACCCAGAGAAAGTTGAACTGCTTCTTGTCGATCAGGTTCAGGCGGCGGGCCAGCTCAAGGCGCAGCTCGGACAGGGCCTGATGCACAACCCCAGGCTGATCGGCGACAAAAAAGAGCAGATCGTCCGTCTGGGCGTCCAGGGTTTTGGCCATGCCTGCCCGCTCCTCGTCGCTGAAAAACTTGGCAATGGGCGACTGCCATTCCCCTTCCGGCTTGACCTTGACCCAGGCCAGCCCCTTGGCTCCGAAATTGGCCACGTATCCGGTGAGGTCGTCCAGATCCTTGCGGGAAAAATGGGCGCACCCCTTGGCATTGATGGCCTTGACCATGCCGCCCTTTTCCACCACGGTGCGGAACACCTGGAAGCCGCAACTGCGCACCTCTTCGGTGAGACTGACCAGCTCAAAGCCGAAGCGGGTATCCGGCTTGTCGCAGCCGTAACGGTTCATCGCCTCCTCATAGGTCATGCGCGCAAACGGCAGGCTCAACTCCAGGCCGATGGTTTCCTTGAACAAGAGCTGCATCAAGCCCTCGCCCACCGCATAGATGTCCTCCTCCTCAACAAAAGAGAGCTCCATATCCACCTGGGTGAACTCGGGCTGCCGGTCGGCGCGCAGGTCCTCGTCGCGGAAGCAGCGGACGATCTGGTAGTAGCGGTCCATACCCGCCACCATCAGGAGCTGCTTGAAAAGCTGCGGCGACTGGGGCAGGGCGTAAAATTTCCCTGGGTTAACCCGGCTCGGCACCAGATAATCCCTGGCCCCTTCCGGGGTGGAGCGGGTGAGCACCGGGGTTTCGATCTCGAGAAAATTCTCGCCGTTGAGATAGGTACGGATGGCCTGGGCCGCCTTGTGGCGCATGATGAGGCTCTCGGCCATGCGCGGCCGACGGAGGTCGATGTAGCGGTACTTGAGGCGCAGGTTGTCGGATATCTCTGTCTCCTCGTCCAGCGGGAAGGGCGGGGTCTTGCTCTGGTTCAAAATGCGCAGCTCCAGAACCCGGATCTCGATCTCGCCAGTCCCCAGCTTGGGGTTGACCATGCCATCGGGCCGGTCTTCGACTATGCCCCGGATAGCCAGCACCCATTCGCTTCTTATGCCGTGCGCCTTGGCATGGACCTCGACGTTAATCTCGGGGTTGAAAACCACCTGGGTGAGGCCCCAGCGGTCTCTGAGGTCGATAAAAATAACCCCGCCATGATCGCGGCGCCGCAACACCCAACCCATGAGGACGATTTCCTTGCCGACATCGGCGTGGGTGAGGGCATTGCAATGATGGGTGCGCTTGAGTCCTCCCATGGATTCCATAGGACTGCTCCTTTATAGTTAAGAATGAAGAGTGAAAAGTTAAAAGTGGAAAAGGTTAACACAAGGGCGCGGAGGCGCTGGTGTGCATAACCAAGGGATTCAATCTATTGTGCTGTGCTTGCAATTGCCGTAACCAGCACCGCGCACAAGGCCTCTGGTTCTCCAGCAAGCGGTAGGGCTTGCTGCTCCTTGCTGGTCATGTCCCTGAGCACCGCTTCGCCCTTGGCCAGCTCTTCCTCTCCCAGGATAAGGGCAAAACGGGCCTTGGCCCGGTCCGCCTGCTTCATCTGGCTTTTCAGGCTCTTGCCCTCAAGGTCCATGGCCACCTGCAACCCCTTGCGCCGCAAAAGATGCACGAGGGGAAAGGCCTTGACCGTGGCCTCCTCGCCCAGAGCGGCGACAAAAAGGTCGGTGGCCGTCTCGGGACAGGCGTCGGCATTCTGCTGACCGAGCAGGAGAACCAATCGTTCCAGCCCCATGGCAAAGCCGATACCGGGCATGCCTTTGGCGCCGCCCAGCTGGGCCACCAGCCCGTCATAACGGCCTCCCGCTCCCACCGCGCTCTGAGCGCCGAGCGTATCGGTAAGCAGCTCAAAGGTGGTGCGGGTGTAGTAATCCAGGCCGCGGACCATGAAGGGGTTCACCGCATAGGGAACCGCCAGCAGCTCAAGGCTCGCCCGCGTTTGCGCAAAATGGTCGGCGCAGCCAAGGCAAAGATGATCGAGGATGGCCGGCGCGTCCACATATTGCTCCTGGCAATGGCTGCTCTTACAGTCCAGAACCCGCAGCGGATTGCTCACCGTGCGCCGCCGGCAATCCTCGCAGATCAGATCCTGCCGGGCGGCCAGAAAATTCACCAGGGCTTCTTTATAAGCGGGTCGGCAGGCCGGGCAGCCCAGGGAGTTGATCTGCAGGCTGGTCGTCAGGCCAAGCTCTTCGAGAATCAGCCAGGCCATGGCGATCAGCTCCGCATCCAGCCGGGGATGATCCAGGCCGAGCACCTCGACGCTCAGCTGGTGAAACTGGCGCAATCGCCCCTTCTGCGGGCGTTCGTGCCGGAACATAGGGCCGATGGTGTAGAGACGCTGCACCGGCAGCCTCGTCTGCAACCCATGCTCGATAAAGGCCCGCAGCACCGAGGCCGTGCCTTCCGGCCGCATGGTAACCGAGTCGCCGTTGCGGTCGGCAAAGGAGTACATCTCTTTTTCGACAATATCTGTGGCCTCGCCTATAGAGCGGGCAAAAAGCTCGGTCTTTTCCAGAATCGGCACCCGGATCTCGGCAAAGCCGAAGCGATGCAGAATGTCCCTGGCAGAAGCCTCGATATGCTGCCAGAGTCCGACCTCCTCGGGGAGAATATCCTTAAAGCCTTTTAGGGCCTGAATGGTCATCGCTTGCCTCGTAAGCGATCACAGGGCACCACATCTTGCGGCGATCGGTCCGGCTCACGTACAAAAGTACGCATCGCCGTCCCGCTTGCCGCAATCTGCGGCACCCTGTGACCGCTTTTAGTTGAGTTGAGCAGCTTGTCGGATTTTATGCCCTTTAGGGTACAATACGAAACTTATAACCGAAGGGTGATTCCGTAGTTATTTGACCTTTGTGGTGTTGCCCCGTGATAGGTAACCTTGCCTCACCTTCGTCAAAAAAACCGGGGTTTCCGCCGGAGAAAATGCGTCCATCAGAAAAATAAGGCGGAAAAACAGATATTCTTATTCTACCTCCGGCCAAAAGTCAAGAGAGGCGCGATGAGAGAAGGGGGAAGGTAAAAGGAATGAAAAAATCACCGGCTGACGAACCAACCGGTGATTTTTGTTTTTCGGTGGGCACGGCATGCCGTGCCCCCACTCTCATTTTCCGAAAATATCCGCATGGGTGCCAGTACGCACAAGATGCAGGTTGTCGCCACCGATCTTGTAGATCAGCAGCCAGTCCGGCTCGATGTGGCTATTCCGGTGGTGTTTCCAGTCGCCTTTCAGCGGGTGATCTTTATATTTCGCGGGCAATGGCTCACTTGCAAGCAACAACATTACCAGTGCCCGGAGTTTGCTCACATCTTTGCCGCGTTTTCCGCTTGCTGAACATCCCGCTTAAACTGTCCACCGCTTACGCTTATATAGTGTTGCACTTGTCTCATATCCCAAGGTCTTTAAACAAGGCATCGGCAGAGTCAAATGACGTTCCTTCGCCCCTGTCGGCGGCCTGCATCGCGGCGATGGTTGTAGCGTTTGGAGTTTCATGGCGAATAATGAAACTCCGGATAAGCTGGCGAACGATTTGCGCCGCCGGGGTATGCGTGGTTGCGGCAACCGCCATGAATTCCGCGTGAAGTTCCGGCTCCATTTTGATCGACATTTGCATTTCTTTGGCCATAAATTTTCCTCGTTAACAAGAGTTGCGAGTGGCTTGCCCTGGTTACACCCAGCGGTTTTAAGTACATCTATCGACAATCTAAAGGATATTGATTGTACTGTCAATGGGTGTTCGTACATTGCCTCAGCGGTTTCCGTATTCGAGGAGACAACGGGGTCTTGACACTTCCTGATAGTAACTGGTTGTTTTCATGGGAACATCGTGCCGTGTAATTCGGAATCTATCAACGTAAATTTCGGAAACATTGTAACTCCCAACCCCCAAAACTTCCCCGGCAAAGAAAACACCGCAGGGGCACGGCATGCCGGGCCCTGCAGTCCAAAAAAATGAACCGGATAAAAATTTTTATACTTTTATGCTTGACAATGTTTCCGTACCTATTATACAGGATAGACAGTTTGCTTTCCCTTTGCGGGATAGCGAGCGGTAAAATGGGTTCGCGGGCTGGTTGTGCGGCGCAAACCGTCGGCCGGACGCGATAACAAACCACAAGCAGAAAGGAGAAAGAGAGATGAAAAAAGTACTGGCAACAGTAGCAGTAAGCACCGCCCTGATCTTGGGCGGCGCGGTGGCGGCCTCCGCGGCCGGCATCGAGGTGGACGGCGTTGTCCGGATCCGGGGCATCAACATCGACACCACTATCGGCACCGATAAAGCGGCAAAAAATTATTACGACCAGAAGGTTCAGGTCGGCTTCAAATCCAAGCCTTCCGATAACCTGACCGGCTACATCCGGCTCGGCAGCGCCAGCACCAGCACCGACAACTTTAACTGGGATGATGGCCCCGCAACCAAAGCCGGCTCAGAGATGTACATCGATGAGGCCTGGATCGATTACAAGCCCACCAGCTTTGGCCTCAAAGCCGGCCGCATGCACCTCAACCTGCCCGGCAACAACTTTATCGACCACCGGTCTGACGCGCCGGACAGCGGCATCCTCGTCTATGGCGACCTGGCAGGCACCAAGGTTGGCCTTCTGACCGTAAAGCTGTCTGAAGGAAGTGCCCTCGATGACAACTCCAGCGACCTTGACGCCTACATCGTACACCTGGGCCGCAAGTTCAGCGACAACTTCAGCGGCGATGTGGCCTATACCCTCCTCAAAGGTGGCGCCGACGATGAGTCTAGTTATTTCAACGGCTTGGCCATGTCCGACCTGGGCCTCAACGCCACGGTCAAGGCTGGTGGCCTGACCGTGAAGGGCGACGTCAACTTGCAGTTCGGCACCTACTCCGACAACGGAACCACTGCGGTAGATGCCAACGGTTATGCCGTGCAGCTCAATGCCGACTACAAAATCGGCAAGAGCACAATCGGCGCCATGTTGGCCCAGGGCTCCGGCGACGACAACAGCGCCGATAACGACAACGATACGTTCCTTGCTTATCTGTTCTCCACCTATCGCCACAACACCCTGGCCGGCTATGCCCTGGCAACCCCGGGCAGCGGCAAAATCGGCTCAGGCAACACCGGGCTCTCTAACCTGACCATCATGCAGTTGAACGCCAGCACCTCGGTAACCTGCCCGATCACCGGCAAGCCGCTCAGCCTCTTCGGCGCTCTGAACTTCCTCCAGACCACCGAGGATGTTACGGCCGCCAATGGCGCCAAAACCGACGATCTCGGCACCGAGTTGCACGCCAAGGCCGCCTGGAAACTCACCTCCAACCTGACCTACTTGGTCGAAGGCTTCTACGTCATGACCGATGACGCTTACACCCATGGCAAATCCAGCATGGACATCGATGATATTTACTGGCTGCGTCACGGCATCACCATGAAGTTCTAATTACCCTCGGGTAATTAACCGTAGGGGCACGGCCTGCCGTGCCCCTGCCGAAAAACAAAAATCCCCGTCTGGTTCGCCAGCCGGGGATTTTTTTGTTTTCTCCTGTTGACAACAACCTTTGGTGTTGACATAAGCCCTCATTATCCGACGATAGCCAAGAGCCTGAATTTTGTAATCGATATCTCTGGTTTTCTTGCGCTTCACGCTTTCTTGTTGTACTTTATAAAAAATGTCAGATTTTCAAGGTGTTAAGAGTGGCAAGGGGGGAGGTTTGTTATGCCGGAGATATGTCGTTTTCTGGGTATTGTTATCAGCATGTATTTTGACGAGCACAATCCGCCACATTTTCATGTGAGTTATAATGAATATAAGGCTACAATGGCGATTAAGACTCTGAACATAGTTGATGGTTGGCTACCTGCCAGAGTTCGGGGTCTTGTTGAGGAATGGCAGAACTGCATCAAGATGAACTGCTTGCTATGTGGGAATCTTACGACTTCCATAAAATTGAGCCGTTAGTGTAGGGAGGAACAACATGATAGGTGTGAGTGAAGCAAAATATCAGGATGGCTATAAAATCTGGATTAAGTTTAATACGGGCGAGAGCGGAGTGGTAGATTTACTTGATCTCATCCAAAAGTACAAAGTGGCCACGCCTCTGCTGGCCACCGATGAATTTAAAAAGTTCTACCTGGATGGGTGGCCAACACTGGCTTGGTCATGCGGTTTTGATCTGGCGCCAGAAAGCTTGTATGAACGTGTCACGGGGAAGAGAAGGGACCGGGGGAGAAAATCAAGCTGAGGCAATAGCCGAAGCGTAAAAGAATTTCTAAGCCATGCCATGAATTCTTCCCTTGCCACCAAGTCAGATCGCCGAGGATTTTTTTGTTTTGCTTTCCGCCTTCCGCCCTACATCCCACCACCTGTCGGGGGTTTTCTCTTCTTGACTTTTCTTATTGAGGGCGATAATTTCTAGATATGGCTACTATAACTTTTGACACCTTAAAGTTCGTTGAGCGCCTCGAAAAAGCTGGAGTGTCGCGCGATCAGGCAACAGCCTTCTCCGAAGCACAAACAGCGGCTTTTGCCGAGGCGCTGGACACATCTTTTGCCACGAAACACGACATAGAAGCGTTGCGTGCAGATATTGCCAAATTAGACGCCAGAATTTCCGGCGAGCTCATCTTGGTCAAATGGATGCTCGGAGTCGTCATTGCAATTGCACTTGCTAATTTTGCCAAACAATTCCTGTAGAATGAATAAATCCAAGTAGGGCACGGCATGCCGAGCCCCTACACCAACTCCCGGCCGGGCTTTGCCCCGACCGGGTTTTTTGTTTGGGAGGCCGGAGCAATACAGGATATCCAAGAACCCCAGATTCGACTTTACGGATAACCTCTTAATATTCTTGCCCAATCCGCTTGACATGTTTCACCACAAGTAATACTGTGCCGGGGGCTTCTTGCAGAAGGTGAAGCAAGAGAGGTTCACAATAAACAATAACCACACAGCAAAATAACAGACTCCTTATGAATCATCCCGCCACGGATATCGAACTGCTGGACATTGAGGTGCTGGGGAAAGCGGCCGAATGTTTACGCAGCCTCTCCCATCCCCATCGTCTGAGGATGATCCAGATTTTGCTTCAGGAGCCGAGTACGGTCGGGGAGCTTGCCGCTGCCTGCGAGATCCCGAGCAACATGGCCTCCGAACACCTTCGCCTTTTAAAGGATCGGGGCTTTTTGCGCAGCGAGCGGCAGAGCCGCAATGTCTATTACCACATTGCCGAACCGGGCCTTGTCAACATCATGCAATGCGTGACAATGCGTTACGGGAACAATCAATAGCCGCCTTTTGCAAAGCTGATTACCACTAATCTGTCGCCGGTTCTTTAACGTCATTCCTGCCTGCGCGGGAATTATCTGGTTTCGCCCGGCCAACAATTTCTCCTTCCCTTGTCGTCTGAAGTTCCATCTATCCCGCCGCCGCCCGCTGTGGATTTGTATCCATGCCCCCTGTATTTCCCTCATGAATTATCATTCATATTTTTTTCTTGACACATCCTGCGCGAGGCAAGTATATCCAGTAAATGTCGCAATATAACGATATCTAAATATATCAACCCGGCAGACTCTCATGACTAATCCCGCTGGAGAAATAGAATTGCTGGACATTGAGGTGCTGGAGAAGGCGGCCGGATGCTTGCGCAGCCTCTCCCACCCCCACCGTCTGAGGATGATCCAGATCCTGCTCCAGGAGCCGAGCACGGTTGGGGAGCTGGCCGCCGCCTGCGAGATCCCGAGCAACATGGCCTCCGAACACCTTCGCCTTTTGAAGGATCGGGGCTTTTTGCGCAGCGAGCGCCAGGGCCGTAATGTCTATTACCACATCGCCGAACCGGGCCTTGCCAACATCATGCAATGCGTGACAATGCGCTACGGAAACAGCCAATAGCTGTTACCGTTTATTTCCATGGGGAGCGTTGCCGGATGGCCGGCAACGGGTGAGCAATTGAAAATGGATTCACAAAAAGGAGAGAATGGGATGAGGAAGAGAATTTCCACCTTAGCGCTGGCCGGTCTTTTGGCCCTGCCTGCCGTGGCTTCCGCAGCGGACGCCGCGGATATGCAGGCCAAGATCGATGCCATGAGCAAACAGATCGAACAGATGAAGGCCCAGATGGCAGAGATCAAAACCTCGCAGGAGCAGAAGTTCGAGGATTTTGACGCAAAGTCTGAAAAGTGGGATCTGGCCTCCCGCTTCCAGTGGTCCGGTGATATCCGCAACCGGGCGGATTTTCACACCGCCGACACTGCGGCTTACTACAAGGCCACGGATGTTGCCACCGGGATCTACGATTTTATTGATATAGCTGGGACTAATGGTTTTCTCAGTACTAACGGCCCTGGCGGCACGGTCCCTCTGGCCAACTTTGGCTTAACCGTCAACTCGACTGTTACTGACCTGCTGAACAATCTTGGTCCTGCCTTGGCTGGTGGTCAGGCGGCATTCGTAGGGGCTGCAACGGGTGCAGGTCTCTCCACCCAACAGGCGACCGATACCTTTGCCCTTTTTTCCAACCCAAGTGCCGGAGCCCTGGTTCAGCAGTATGCTGCAGCCGGCTATACGGTTGGCCAACTGCTGGGAGCAATGAGCACCCCGGAAACTCTTGCCGGCATCATGCGGAATTTGTCCGCTGCCGACCGCGCCTCTATCTTCGCCAACATGTATGGTGCATATAGCCCGACTGCTGCAAAGACCTATGACAACGACACCCTTTATTCAACCCGGTTGCGCCTTAACCTGCGGGCCAAGGCCACCGAGGATGTCGAGGTCAAGGCCAGGATCGTGGGCTACAAGGTTTGGGGCATGCAGGACTCCGTCACCCCGGAACAGGATTTGGACGGCGTTCATAATACCGACAGCCCCTATTTCCTCAACTCTCGTTCCTTTGACGGAACCGCGGGCCGCCAGCCCGGCGACAACAAGCTGATCCTTGACCGGGCCTTCATGAACTGGAACAACATCGGCGGCTTGCCGGTCTGGTTTTCTGCCGGTCGTCGCCCCACCACCGATGGCCCCCCAGCTCATCTCCGCATGGGCAACGATGAGCGGATGGCCACCCCGGTTGCCTACATGGATTATCCGTTTGACGGGATTTCCTTGGGTTATGCCTACAACAACCTTTTTGGCCTGCAGGATGCACCGGGCCGGATCCGCTTCTGCTATGGACGCGGCTTCGAGAATGGCCCTCAGGAAGAGGACACCGGAATCAGCGATGTGGATTTTGCCGGGCTAAGCTGGGATGTTTACAGCAAGGGTAACCGGTTTATAAACATCCAGTCCTTTGGCGCCTTCAACATCTTTAATGTGCCGGGCGACACCTACTTCCCCAACCCGCTTGAGTTGGCGGCGGATGCTGCCGGCTTGCCTACTGCCAATCAGTACCTCGACCGGAAGAACATGGGTAATATCTTCCAGACCGCTGCGGTGTTCATGGATAAGTTCCAGAACCTGAACTACTTTATAACTGGTGGCTGGAGCCATACCGAAGCCAAGGGCATGGACGAGATGGGCACCTCTCTGCTGGGTGATTTCTGGGCACCCCTTGAAGATACGGACGGCTATAGCGTGGCCCTCGGCGTACGCTATGACATTCCTGACAGCAGCGTAAAGCTCGGCGCAGAATTCAACCACGGCTCCAAGAACTGGTTGGCCTTTGCTCCTGGTCATGATGATATGTATTCCAGCAAGATGGCGACCCGCGGTAATGTCTATGAAGTCTACGGCATCTACGATATTCCTGCCGGCGAGGCCGTCTCCAAGTACGGCAAGGCCTTTATCCGTTTGGGCTTCCAGCATTATGACTACGACTACACTTACAGCGGCATGTGGCTCGGCACTCCGAACAAGATCGAAGATATCAAAAATGATCCGCTCGCTGCCCAGTTCTACGCTCCCATTGAGTCAATGAATCAGGTGTACCTGACCTTAGAGGCCTCTTTTTAAGCCAGCCTCTGGTTGTAATTCCGGTTGTTAAAAAAAGAGGGAAGGGCGCAAGCCCTTCCCTCTTTTTGTTGGCAAGCAAGATAGTCCATTCCAAAATACCGGCTCATTTGGTATGGTTCCTTCGCATCAAAAAATTCGCGCCGACAATTTCCTGAAATCGAAGCCGAGACTGCTGCCCATGACAACCAATAAGCATATCCGGATAAAAGAGATTACCGACGGCCTGGCAATACACGACCTTTTTTTGGTCCGGGAGCTGAGCCGGGGCGAGACCAAGGCAGGCAAACCCTACTTGAGTCTTGTCCTTATGGACGCAACCGGCGAGATCTCAGGCAGGATCTGGGAAAATGCCGAGCAGCTTATGGGCGAATGCCCGGCCGGAGCCATTGTTTCCGTTACCGCCCAGGCCCAGGCCTATAAAGGCATCCTCCAGCTCCGGATCGACAACCTTCGCCGGATACCGGACAGCGAGGTTGATCTGGCCCTGTTTGTCCCCAGCACCCAGGGCAACGTCAGCCTTATGGCCAAGGAAATTATCCGGCTGGCGGGCAGCGTGGAAAACCCTTTTTTAAGGGAGCTGCTTCTCGCCCTGTTTGGAGACCGCCGGCTCATGCAGTCGTTTAAAAAAGCTCCGGCGGCCAAGGTGATGCACCATGCTTATGTGGGCGGATTGCTGGAGCATACCCTGGCCGTCGCCCGGCTGGCGGACAGCATCAGCGGGCTCTACCCGAGCCTGGACCGCTCCCTGCTCATGGCCGGGGCGCTTCTGCACGACCTTGGCAAACTCAAGGAATTCAACTTCGCATCCTTTCCCTTCGATTACTCGGACCGAGGCCGCCTGGTTGGGCACATGGTTCTGGGGATAGAGATAATTCAGGAAAAAATCAAGGAGATCACCGGGTTCCCGGAAGATCTTGCCGACCGGCTCAAGCATCTCATCCTGAGCCATCATGGCCGCCATGAGTTCGGTTCACCATCCCTGCCCATGATGCAGGAGGCCTTTGCCTTGAACTTTTTAGACGACCTTGACGCCAAGATCAACTACCTTGACCGATTGGCCGGGCAGGTGCGAGGGGAAGGCTATCAGTGGACGGAGTTCCAGCGCAATCTGGAAAGATTTCTTTTTGTTCGGGGTCACGCAAGCAGCGAAGCCGATGGTGCCGCTAAAGAAGACAACGGGGCCGACCAACGCCAGCGCAATCTGTTTGACTTGTAAAAATTTTTCTGTAAGTCACTAAACAAGCGGTCTCAGGGTGCTGCAGGTTGCGGTAAGCGGGACGGCGATGCGTACTTGACGTACGTGAGCCGGCTCGATCGCCGCTGTCAATCGTCGGCAGAAGTGCCGACAACATGCGGTGCACTGTTGATCGCTTACCTCAATAAACCCACCGCCCGCCGGTATAGCGAAAAATCTCCGTGACCTGGATTTCGCTGGTCGGCGCCCCTGGATGATCCTTTAATTTTTGCGGGGTTTCCCCTTCTTTCTCCATCACCTTCTGGGCATAACGGATAATCCCCACATAGGGCGTGGCCTTTGAATCGGTGGTGCGGACTTCCCGCGCGCAGTCCGGCCCATAATTGATATAACGCCCGATCAGGCGGCCGTTGGCGGTCGATTCCGGCTTCAGATCCCGGCTGTTCTCCCTGTTTACCTGCGCAAGTCTGGACATCCAGCCGTTGCTGAATTTTTCAAAACTTGTCAAAATGGAACCAGGCACCGCCTCGCCGGCCAGGGCCGGTCCGCAAAATCCCGCAACCATCGCCAGCAGCATGACAAAAAAGATCAGCCCACACTGCCTGCCTGAGATGGCAAAACAGAAGCGTTTCATCAATTTTTTCTCCTAAAAAAGGGCAGCCGGCGGAACCGCCGACTGCCCTCATCTTGTCAACAAGAATAATCGGACCTATTCCATAATCTTGAACTCGACCCGTCTGTTGAGTTCCCGATTACTTCTCGTTTTGTTATCCGCCATGGGCTGCATCTCGCCGTAGCCAACGGTACTAAGCATATCGGCATTCACGCCCTTTTTAATCAGATAATTATAAACGGATTTGGCCCGCCGTTCGGAAAGCTTCTGATTATAAGCCTCGGGGCCCATGTTGCAGGTATGGCCTTCGACAACCACCTTGAGATCCGGCCGCTCCTTCAGAATATCTGCGGCAACATCCAGCACCGGCGCGAATTCCGGTTTGATGACTGCCTTGTCAAAGTCAAAGTTGATGCCGCGCATCACAACACGTTCTTTCACCATGGGCATGGGGGCTGGAGCCGGGGCCGGGGCAGGTTGTGGGGCCATCGCCACAGGAGCCGGCATCGGGGCGGGGGCTTTTTCCAGGAAGACTTTTTCCAGAAAACCGGCCAGCTCACTGCCCGAGGCAAGGGCATCGGCCGTGGTGGCAAAACCGCAGCCGCCAGCCTTGGCGATGGCCGCCAATGCCGCTTTGCCTTCAGGATCATCGCCGATCAGCACGGTGTAAATGCAGATCCGGTCGCCATAGGCCTTTTTCAGCTCCGCCGCGGCCTCTACCGGACTGGCCTTCTCGGTGTTCATCCCGTCGCTGAGCATAATCACGGCAATACGGCCCTGGCTGTTTTTCAGCTCCTCAATGCTGTTAGTGAGAGGCAACGCCAAAGGAGTAAGGCCGTCCGCCTTGGCGGTCTTGACCGCCGCGGCAAATTTCGCGGAATCATGGGGCTGCATCCCGTAAACAAGCACGCTGCCTCCCCTCTTCGGGCCGAACACCGTCAGGCCGGTTTTCAGTTTCAGGCCGGAGATGGCGGCATTCATGCGCTGCAGCAAATTCTGGGCGATGCTGAATTTCTGATTTCCCTGATAGCGATTATCCATGGTCGAAGACCCGTCCAGCATAAACAGGGCGTTATCCGCCTTTTGCACATAACCCTGTTTCAGTTTGGCGGAAAGATCACCGGCATCATTGGGCAGATTCGCCTGCTTCGCCGCACAGGCCGTAAGCAGACCGACACACATCAGACACAACAAAATTTTCCACTTTCGCATAATCTACCTCCTTGCTCTTTTTATTGTGAAATTCCTTGCCCACCTTTGTTGTCATTCCCGCGCAAGCTAAAAACCCAATCATTCCGGGAGCTGCGACAAACATGACTCTCGTTTTCACGGAAATAGCGGTTTTGCAAGATCCTCGATATTATTTATTATCTCGCAAACAATTAAAGAACACCAGAAAAATAAAAAAGCATCCGATGCCTTGCCAAGGGAGCTATTCCCCGCACCACTTTCGGGCATTCTGGAACATCCTGAGCCAGGGCGTGACCTCAAGCTCCTTCATCTCCTCGGGCAGCCAGTGGCATTGCCATGGCAAAAAGGCTCGTTCCGGATGCGGCATCATGGCGAGATGGCGGCCATCCGGCGAGCAGAGGCCGGTGAGGCCGCCGGGCGAACCGTTGGGGTTGAAGGGATAGGCCTCGGTGGGTCGGCCCTCGTCGTCCACATAGGCCAGGGTGGCAAGGTTGCCGGCCAGCACCTCCGCCTTGACGGCCGGATCGGGGAAATGAAGAAAGCCTTCGCCGTGATCCACGTGGATGCCGAAGGTCAGATCCTCCATGCCTGCAAGCATCATGGCCGGGCTTTTCAGCACCTTGACCGTGACCCAGCGCGACTCGAAACGGCCTGAGACATTGTGGATAAAGCGCGGCTGCTGCTGGGCCGGCAATCCCTGCCAGGGCACCAGCCCCAACAGGCCGAAGAGCTGGCAGCCGTTACAGATGCCCAGGGTGAAGGTGTCGGGCCGGTCGTAAAAGGCCTGAAACATCGCCTTGAGCCTTTCGTTGAAGAGGATGGTAGCGGCCCAGCCCTTGGCAGACTCGGGCACGTCGGCGTAGGAAAAGCCCCCCACTGCGGCCAGCCCCCGGAAACCGTCCAAGTTGATCCGCCCGGCCAGGAGATCGGTCATGGTCACATCCCAGGGCTCAAAACCCGCGGCGTAAAAGGCCGAGGTCATCTCCCGATCGGAATTGGAGCCCTCGTCGCGCAAGATGGCTACCTTTGGTTTGCTGCTCTTGGCCAGCAGCTCGGGCGCGGTCTTTTCCGGGGTGAAACTCAGGCGGTAGGTCGGCCCCAACCGGTCGTAGATGTTTTTCTTCTCCTCCTCGGCGCAGGCGGGCTTGACTTGGAGCCGTTCCAGCTGGTAGCTGGTCTCCTCCCACCACTGGCGCAAAAGGCGCATGTCTTCGGCAAGCACCACTCTGCCGTTGTAACTGATCCGGATCTCCTTGGCCGGGGTGGTGTTGCCAAGCAATACACAGGACACCCCGTATCCGGCCAGCACCTCCCGCACCTGCTCTTCCTGCCCGGCCCCGCATTCCAGCACTAAGCCCAGCTCTTCGCTGAACATGGCCTCGATGGCGGAAGCCGTGCCGACCAGAGCCAGCTCCAGGCCGCAGTTGCCGGCAAAGGCCATCTCCAGCACGGTGGTGATCAGCCCTCCATCGCTGCGGTCGTGGCCTGCGGCAATCATTCCCCTGTCGATCAGCTCCTGCACCGCAGAAAAACCATTTTTCACCAGGGCCGGATCGTCCATATCCGGCGACTCATTGCCGAGCCGGCCCAGAGTCTGGGCCAGGGCCGTGCCGCCGAGCCGGTTTCTGCCCCCACTCAGGTCCACAAAGAGCAAGGTGGAGCCGGGCTGTTTGATGTCCGGGCTCACCACCTTACCGATATCCGCCACCGCGCCATAGACCGAGATCACCAGCTCCCGGGGCGACTTGACCGTTTCGCTGCCCACCTTGGTGGCCATGGACAGGCTGTCCTTGCCGCCGTCCACGGCAATGCCCACCGCAAGCATGGCCTCGCGCATGGCCAGGGCTGCGTCGTACATGGCCGCGCCCTCACCGGGCAGCTTGGGAGCCCACATCCAGTTGGCCGAGCATTTGACCTGCGTAAGCTCTACCACCTTGGCCCAAACCAGATTGGTCAGGGCTTCGCCCACTGCCATCCGTGCCCCGGCCGCCGGGTTGACCAGCATCTTGATCGGCTGCTCGCCGATGGCCGTAGCCACGCCGGATTTGGCAAAATGACTCTGGGCCAAAACCGCCACATCGCTCACCGGCAACTGCAAGGGGCCGCAGCATTGCTGCCGCACGATCAGGCCGGTCACGGCCCGGTCCACCTTGTTGGTGAGGAAGCGCTTGGAGCCAACGGAAACCAGACGCAAAACGTTGTGCAGCGCCTCCTTTACCGTAAGATCCTGCACGGCAAGGGGCTTGAGCCCAGGTGCGCGACGGTTGTCCGTAAAGGTCTTGACCGGCACATTACCCAGCAGTTCGTTGAGCTCGATATCCACCGGAGTGGAATCATCTTGTGCGTCATGCACCACAAAACGCAGATCGCCGGTCACCTCGCCCAGCACCTCGCAGGCCACCTTTTCCCTGGCGCAAATGGCCTGGAATCCGGCGATATTTTCGGGCCGGATCAGAAAGCCGTTGCGCTCCTGGTACTCGGCCACGTAAATCTCCAGCACGCTCATGGTGGGATCGCCCACCCGGATGTTGCGGATCTCGATGCGGCCGCCGGATTTCTCCACCAGCTCTTTTAAGACGTTGGCCGGGCCGCCCGCGCCCTGGTCGTGGATCACGTCGATCAGGGTCTTGTCGCCCATCTCGTTGCAGGCCCGGATCACCCGGTTCATCTTCTGCTCCATCTCGGCATCGCCGCGCTGGACCGCATCGAAGTCAAGCTCGCTGACATTCTCGCCCTGGAGCATGCTGGAGGCGGCGCCGCCGCCAAAACCGACCCGATAGGCCGGACCGCCCACCTGGACGATGAGCATGCCTTTTTCCTCCTTGGCCTTGGCGGTGTGCCGGGCGTCGATCTGGCCAACCCCGGCGGTGAACATGATCGGCTTCAAGAAGCCCCAGCGCTCGCCATCGTCTAGGCGCAGATCAAAGGAGCGGGTGAAGCCCAAAATCAGGGGCTCGCCGAACTTGTTGCCGTAGTCCGAAGCGCCGTTGCTGGCCTCGATCTCGATGGTCAGGGCCGAAGCCAGGTTGTCCGGGCAGGGGTAGCGATTTTCCCAGGGCAGCTCGTAGTCGGGGATGTGGAGATTGGCCACACAGTAGCCGGCGGTCCCGGCCATAACAAAGCCGCCCTGGCCGGTGCCCTGTACGTCGCGGATCCTCCCGCCGGTGCCGGTCTCGGCGCCGGGAAACGGGGCCACCCCGGTGGGGAAATTATGGGTCTCGGCGGTGAGCAGCACATGGTAGACCACTTCCTGGAGGGAAAGTGGGCACGGATCGCCCGGCGTTTCCGGAAGCAAGGTGGTAAGCCGGTGCCCAGTTACGGCGCTGGAATTGTCCTTAAAGGCGATGACGCTGCCCTTGGGGTGGGCGGCGAGGGTGTCGGTGACCAGCTTAAAGAGGTTTTCCTTCTGCTCCACGCCGTCGATGATCTGCCGCCCCCGGAAAAAGCCGTGCCGGGAATGCTCGGAATTGGCGTTGTTGAGATCCATGATCTCGACGATGGTGGGGTTGCGCGTGTGCTTGGTGACGAAGTAGTCGTAGTAAAAATTGCGGTCCCACTCGTCCATGGAGATACCGGGGATGGCCTGCAGCCCGTCCGGCCCCTGGCTGATGAGGTCAATCTCGTACACCGGCTCCGGGCTGACCCCGGTTTCAAAGGTGGTGAGCGGCGCGGGGTAGAGGCATTCGGTCATCCGGTCGTGGTTGGCGGCAATAAAGGCCGGAAGATCATCGCCCGCCTCCACCAGATAGCGGCGGGAACGCTCCACCCTGGTCACCGTGTCCAGGCCTATGGCCCGGCAGATCGAGACCAGGTTCGACGACCAGGCAGTGGCGAAATTGAGCCGCGGCCCCAGCTCCACCACCCGTTCTCCGGCAAGATGGGGGGTGTCGGCGACCGTTTCGGCCAAGAAACCGTCCGCCAGCACCAGCCGCAGCCTCTCCAGCTCGGGATTGGTCAGCGGGGCAGCGCTTTCAATATTGAAACAGTATTCACGGCGGCCATCAATGGCGCGGTACAACTGGCGGACTGTCGTTCCCATGGTCTTATCCTAAAAAATGTATGCACGTGGCGAGAAAAATAAATAAGCCCTTAACCTATCATTAAATCATACTTTTTTCCGCAGGAAATTGCGTTGCCCGGACAAAAAGAGCTTTTTGCCCTGCCACCCTTTCACCTTGCGCCTTTCCCCTTGCCCCTTTATGATACGGCCATGAAATGTAAGCGTTCAGCAGCACCACATCTGCTTTGTCATCGGCCTGGTCCGCATACCATATGTATAGCGAACAGGCCTCTTGGTCGGACACTTCTGCCGACGATTGACACGCGCATCTGCGGCACTGCTGAACGCTTACAGTTCCGGGTTTACCTGAAATTGAGTGCCCTTGGTGAACGATTACCATGAAACAGCCCCAGGAAAACAGCCCCCAATCTTTTGCCGGAATCATCGGTCAGGAAAAGGCGAAAAAACTGCTGCGCCGCGCCGTGGCCCAAGACCGGCTGGCGCATGCCTTTCTCTTCAAAGGCCCCATGGGGGTCGGCAAAAAGACTTTGGCCCGCACCTTTGCCGCCGCCCTCAACTGTCATAACCCCAAAGACCACGAACCCTGCGGCCAATGCCCCTCCTGCCGCAAGTTTACTGCCGGCAGTCACCCTGACTTCATCGTGATCGAGCCGGAAGGCGCGGCCATAAAGATCAATCAGGTGCGCGAACTTAAAAAGACCCTGGCCTTTCCCCCCTTTGAGGCGAAAATCCGGGTGGCGCTCGTTTGCGAGATCCACACCATGCGGCGGGAGGCGGCCAACAGCCTGCTCAAGACTCTGGAAGAACCACCCGCCCAGACCATGCTTATTCTCACCGGTGATGAGGCGGGCGGGATTCTGCCCACCATCCTCTCCCGCTGCCAGACCGTGCCTTTTTTCCCGCTCCCCCAGCCGGAAGTGGCGAAAATCCTGGCGCGGGAGGCGGGTATAACCACGGAAAACGCGGCCACCCTGGCAGCCATGGCCGAAGGCAGCCTTGGACGGGCCAGACTCCTTCTGGCCAAGGATCTGCTGGGGCTGCGCCGGGAGATTATTGAGCACCTGCTGCGCCTTGAGCCGGACACCCCGACCGCGATCCAGGCCCTGGGCGAACTCGCCGAAACAGCGGCCAGGCTTAAGGAAGACTTAGGCGAACTCCTGGATCTGCTCACCACCTGGCACCATGATCTTCTCCTTTTCGCTCATGGCGCCCCAGGTTCGATCATCAACTATGATCTCAGCCCCACTTTCCCGGCCGCTTGCCGCCGTTGGTCCAAGGGCCAGCTCGCAGATAAGCTGCACCTGCTGGACACGGCCCGAAAACAACTGGCCCGCAACTGCAACCCCACCGCCGTGTGCGAAGTGCTTTTCTTTGGCCTGCTTTAATGGTATATGATTGTTTTCTTGACCTGATAATCAGCCGCCACGATTGCAGGTCATGAACATTAGCAATTTTAAGAACTATCCAGTAACTGTTCAGCAGTGCCGCAGGTTGCGGCAAGCGGGACGGCGATGCGTACTCCAGTACGTGGGCCGGCCCGATCGCCGCAAGATGTGGTGCTGCTGGGCAGTTACTCAATTTCCCAGCCAACTGGCTGTTTGAGCGTAATGCATGAACGAAACTCCGGAAACACCCCCTGAAGAGCTGGGGCATGAAGACCAGCACAACGCACCGGAAACCTGCTATACTCTCCAGTTCCGGCCGGGAGACCAGCTTTTTTCCGCCGTCTCCCGCATCCAGAACCTCAAGGTCGGCGAGTTGGTCATGGCCCAGACCGAACACGGCCTGGAACCAGCCACGGTCCACGCCCGAGCCCTGCCCTGCCCTGAACGAACCGAGCCGGCGAGCTTGGGCAGTCACCTGATCGTCCGGCGGGGAACCAGGGACGAAATAGAAAAATTTGTCCGCCTTCTGGAACGCGAACAGGAGGCTTCTGCCGTCTGTACCCGTTTCATCGCCACCCATGGCTTGCCCATGAAGCTCATCAAGGTGGAGCGGTTTTTAAACGGCAGCAAGATCATCTTCTATTTCACTGCCGACACCAGGGTTGACTTTCGCGAGCTGGTCAAAGACCTGGTCCAGGAATTCCGTACCAGGGTTGAGATCCGCCAGGTCGGGGTCCGCCATGAAACCAAGATGATCGGCGGTCTGGGCTGCTGCGGACGAGAGCTCTGCTGCTCTTCGTACCTCAAAAACTTTGCCCCGGTTTCCATCAAGATGGCCAAGGAGCAGGGGTTGCCGCTCAATCCCGCCAAGATCTCCGGGATCTGTAACCGGCTGCTCTGCTGCCTCACGTACGAGTACGACACCTACCACGCCATGCGCAAGACGATGCCCAAGCCGGGCAAGGCCATCACCGTAGACGGGAAGAATTACAAGATCGTCAAGGTCAACCCCCTGGAGGAAACCCTTGAGGTCTCCTGGGTGGACGGCCATGAAAGGAATATCATTCTCACCAAGGAAGAATGGAGTCAGGCCAGAACAACGCAACCCGCCCCAGGGCAGCATGCCGCCTTGCCCCAGGCCCAGGCTCAACCCCTTGCCCCGGAAGCGCAAGCCCCGCCGCGAAGAAAAAAGCCCAGACCTCCCAGAGGACCCAAAGAGCCTGGCCAATGAACACCTATTATCTCACCACCCCGATTTTCTACGTCAACGCCCAGCCCCATCTGGGCCATGCCTACTCCACCGTGGTGGCGGATGCCGTCTGCCGCTACCAGCGGCTGCTGGGCAAGGATGTCCGTTTCCAGACCGGCACCGACGAACACGGCGACAAGATCGTCCATGCCGCCGAGGATGCCGGGGTCTCCGTGCAGGAATATGTGGACACGATCAGCGCCATGTTCCGGGGTGCCTGGCCGCCGCTCGCCATTGCCCCGGACAACTTTGTCCGCACCACCGATCCGGCCCACATGGCCGTGGTGCAGGCTGTTCTCCAGCAAGTTTACGACCAGGGCGACATCTATTTCAGCGAGTACACCGGCCTTTACTGCAAGGGCTGCGAACGCTTTCTCACCGAAAAGGAGCTGGTGGACGGCAAGTGCCCGGATCACCTCAGCGAACCGGAGCGGATCAGCGAGCAGAATTATTTTTTTCGGATGGGTAAGTACCAGGAGTGGCTCATCGACCACATCACCAGCCATCCGGAGTTCATCACCCCGGAACGCTACAAGAACGAGGTACTCTCCTTCCTCAAGGACCCCTTGGAGGATCTCTGCATCTCCCGGCCCACCACCCGGCTCACCTGGGGAATCCCCCTGCCCTTTGACCGCCGTTTTGTCACCTACGTCTGGTTCGATGCCCTGATCAACTACCTTTCCGGCCTGGGCTATCCGGCTGGCCAGGATTTTGCCCGCTACTGGCCCGCAGCCGAGCATCTCATCGCCAAGGATATTCTCAAGCCCCACGCCATCTACTGGCCAACCATGCTGAAAGCCATGGGGCTTGCGCCCTACCGGCGGCTGCATGTCCACGGCTACTGGAACATGAACGAGACCAAGATGTCCAAGAGCCTGGGCAACGTGGTGCGGCCCGGCGAGCTGGTGGCGGAATTCGGCGCGGACTCGGTGCGCTACTTCCTGCTTCGCGAGATGTCTTTCGGCCTGGACGCCGGCTTTTCCCGTGAAGCACTAGTGGCCCGGCACAACTCCGACTTGACCAACGACCTTGGCAACCTCTTTTCCCGCTCGCTGACCATGGTGCGAAACTTCGCGCAAAGTAAGGTGCCGCAGCCTGGTGTGCCTTCGCCCCAGGACCGCGAGCTGGCCGAGGCAGCCATGGCCATGCTGGCCCAGTACCGCGAGCAGATGGACCATTTCGCCTTCCACCGGGCCCTGGCCTCGGTGTGGGAGGTGATCAGCCGGGCCAACAAATACATCGTCAGCACCCAGCCCTGGGAACTGGCCAAGGATCCGCAGCAGGCCGACCGGCTGGGCACGGTACTCTATACCCTGCTGGAAACGCTTAGGCTCATCACCCTGACCCTGCGCCCCGTCATGCCGGAAACCGCTGTCAGGATGGGCGAGGCTCTGGGCGTGGCAGGCGAGATGAACCTGAACAACTGTGGGGCCTGGGGGAGGCTCGTGCCGGGAGCTGCCATCACCCCAGGGGCGCAACTTTTCCCCCGGCTGCAAAGGGAAGAAAAAGCCAAACCGCAACCGCCAAAGAACAGCGCCATGCAAAAATCAGAGACTAAAAAAGAATTCAGTTCCGAGACCGAACCGGAGACCGAGGGGATCGTCACCTTCGACACCTTCCAGAAACTGGAATTGCGGGTGGCGGAGATCATCGGGGCCGAAAAGATCGCCAAATCAGACCGCCTCCTTAAGCTGACGGTAAAGGCCCCGGAGGAGCGCACCATTGTTGCGGGCATTGCCCAGCATTACCAGCCGGAAGAGCTGATTGGCCGCCAGGTGATCATTGTCGCCAATCTCAAACCGGCCAAATTAATGGGCGTGGCCTCCCACGGCATGGTGCTGGCCGCCAAGGACGGAGACCGGCTGGTGCTCTCCGCCGTTTCCGGGCCGGTCGCTCCAGGTAGCAGGGTGGCATGAACCGTAACCATTCAGCAGCACCGCATCTGCGTTGTCATCGGCCTGGCTCATGTGCACCAGCACACTTCGCAGGCCTCTTCCTAGCAGCTGCAGCACTGCTGAACGGTTACAATTCTTGGGGTTATCAAATTTTTCGTATCTCTGGTGAGAGATTATCATGAAGCGGACGGCCCCCTTCGATACCGCCCTGCTGTACCGCAGCCTGGAGGAACAGGCCGGTCGCCATCCGGTCCGCGCGCTCAGGCTCTCCGGCAAGGGAGCTGAGCCCTTGGGCCTGTTGCTGATCGGCAACACCGTTTCCGAGGCGGAGGTGGCCTCTGCGCTGGCCGCACTGCGCTTTCCAGACCAGCCCCGTCCGGCCCCGCTCGGCCAAGCTGAGGAAAAACTGCCGGGCCAGCCCTGGTTCCGCCGGCAACTGGCAGTGGAAATGGACCGGGTTCAACAGAGCAAACTGCCCTGCGCCCTTCTCCTGATCACCCTGTCCGGGCACGGCGTCCTGGCGGAACAGGCTGCGGCAGCGCTGGCGCCATGCCTGCATCCTGGGGATCTGCTCTCCGGCTTTACAAAAAACGGCCTGGCTCTGATCATGCCGGGCGCTGCGGTGGGCAAGGCGCGAAGGCGGGCGGAGGAGATGCGCGCCGCCCTGCGCACCGCCGCTTTCCTCAAGGGTCCCGCCGGTGTTGCCCCAAGCCTGGCCCTGGGCATTGCCGTCTGCCATGCCTATGAGACTCTGCCGGCGGAGCGGTTTCTGGCCCTGGCCGAGGCCGAGCTGGCCCGCGCTGCCCAGATGGGCAGCGACGCCATCTGCCAAAGAGCCGCAGCCCACGCCGAGGATTCCTGCCAGGTAACGGTGGAAGAACGAGCCCAGCTATGGATGCAACCGCGCAAGGCTTCGCGGGCAGCGGCGGGGATGGCGGCATGAGTTGTCCAGACGGAATGACCGGAACGTTTTTCATCAACGGCTTACAACAACTTGCAGAGGGAAAATAGTCCATGACCGCGAAAACCAAGCGCTCTCCGAAAATCATCTGTATCAGCAGCGGCAAAGGCGGGGTAGGCAAGACCTCCTTTTCGGTGAACGTGGCCACTGCTCTTTCCCAAAAAGGCAAGGCCGTCCTTCTCATCGACGGCGACCTGGGGTTGGCCAACGTCGATGTGGTACTGGGGCTCAACGTCCGCCACACCATCCGGGAAACCATTGAAGAGGGCCGTGATCTGGCCAGCTCTCTGGTGGAGATCAACCCGAGGTTTCAGGTCCTGCCGGCCAGTTCGGGCGTGCCTGAGATGGCCAACCTCTCCTACGAGGAACAGGCCCTGCTCACCAGCAGCCTGGAGGAGATCATCGACCGTTTCGATTTTGTCCTCATTGATACCGCGGCCGGGATCGGCGATTCGGTGCTCTGGTTCAACACCTGGAGCCAGATGAATATCGTCATCCTGACCCCGGATCCAACCTCGCTCACCGATGCCTACGCCCTGATCAAGGTTCTCCATACCCGCCACGACAGAAAGCACTTCCACCTGCTGATAAACAGTGTACAATCCAAAAAAGAAGGCCAGGATGTCTTTGCCAATATGAGCATGGTACTCCAGCGTTTCCTGAAGATTACCCCCCTGGCTCTGGGCGCCATGCCCCAGGACAAAAACGTCTCCCAGGCCATCCGCCGCCAAAAGCCTTTCCTGCTCGGCGCACCGGAGAGCAAAGCCAGCCTGGAGATTGTCGCCGTGGCTGACCGCCTTATCGCCCTGTAACCTGCCCGGATTTTTGCGCACTGCCGCAACCCGGTTATTTTTTTACTCAACAAAGAGGCTTGTCATGTTCGTTATCGGTAATTTTTTAGGCGCCCTGGCCACCTTGGTGGACTTTGCCTTAAGCGCCTACATGTGGGTCATCATCGGCAGGGCCATCATTTCCTGGGTAAACGCCGACCCTTACAACCCCATTGTCCGTTTTCTCTACGAAGTCACCGAACCGGCGCTTTCCCGCATCCGCAGGATAGTGCCGGTTTTTGGCGGCGGCCTCGACCTTTCCCCCATGCTGCTTATTCTCGCCCTGATTTTTTTACGGAGCTTTCTGGTCCCCACCTTGCATGAGCTAGCGAAAAGCGTTGGCTGAACGGTTACAGTTCGGTGGTTTTGGTACTTTGACGACCGCGCCCCGGTGAACGGTTACAACCTTCCCAAACCAGTACCCACAAGGAGCAGAAACATGATACTTACAGCCCAAGACATCCAGTCCCAACAATTCCATGTCCGTTTTCGCGGTTTCGATGTTGAAGAGGTGGACGATTTTCTGGAAAAAATAGCCGCTCTTTTTCAGTCGGTTTCCGAAGAAAACCAAAAACTGAAAGGCCGTTTGGAAATCATGAAGAAAGAACTGGCCACCTACCAGAACCAGCAAAAATCTTTCCAGAGCGCCATCATCGCCGCCCAGAATGTCACCGATGCCATGAAGGAAAAAAGCAGGCAAGAGGCTGAAACCATCGTGGCCGAGGCCCAGGAAGAAGTGCGCCTGCGCCGGAAAGAGGCTGAACTGGAAATTGCCGAGCTGAAAAGAAAAATCGACGAATTGAAAGCAATGCGGGAACAAACCCGGCATGATCTGTGCCAACAGCTGAAATCATACCTGCACATGCTGGAAACTGAACCAGCCGATAAGGCGCGGGCGGTGGAGCATTTCAGCTCCTCGCCCCGCCCGCAGCCACCTGATCTAGACGATATCCAGGGCGCCAGCCCCCGGGCCCTCGCCCGCGCCATAATCGAGACGGAACCCGGGCAGCAGCGGGATAACAGTCATGCCTCCTCCGAAGAAGATTTTGCCGACCTTTACGTCAAGATCGACATTCCGGACAGCGGCCCGGAAAGTATGCCCCCAGAAGCGGAAGACGAATTTAAGCCCCGGGATATTGCCCTGCCCCCATCATTTGACGCCAGAAAAGACCTGCTGGTCATGAATGAGGATGAGTACGACAATGAGGAGCATGGTCTTCCCGACCTTGAGGGCGACATGGTCTTCAATTTTGAAGATCCCCTCGACAGTCACGAACCGGCTGTTTCTTTCACCGAAGATTTAGTAAGGGAGGACAAGAAAAAAAAGCTGGGCCATTTCAATCCGGAGGAATCTCCACTGTGACCTTTCTTCGGGCGCAGGCTGACGACGCTTCAATCAGCCTGCTAATCCATGTGCAGCCCAAAGCATCCCGCACCCGCCTCGCCGGCCTCCACGGCGAGGCGCTCAAGCTCTGCATCACCTCGCCCCCGGTGGATGGCAAGGCAAACGCCGCAGTCATCAAGTTTTTCGCCAAGCTCTTCAAGATCCCCAAGGCAGCCGTGGCCATTGCCGGCGGCGAAGCCAGCCGCGACAAACGCCTTATTCTCGCAGGAATCTCGGCAGCCCAGGCCGAGGCGGTACTGCGACCTCTCCTTGCTCCATAGAAAATTTGTAACCGCTCACCAGGGCCAATAACCCGCCTTTTTCTTTTATTGTCCCCGCTTGGGAGGGTTAAAACCCCCACCTTTAGGTGGCAGCTTTAGCGTATAATTGCTAAATTTCGAGTCATGACATACAGACATG